>ERZ827088.2888-NODE-2888-length-16942-cov-4.506484_pt1 | contig 16942 bp, 13 predicted proteins | sample MGYA00519922_ERZ827088 | MGnify/ENA primary metagenome ERZ827088 (study PRJEB31778, sample SAMEA3449254) | human gut metagenome | biome: human gut; feature: human-associated habitat; material: faeces | place: United Kingdom | collected 2010/2012 ... | reverse complement strand
TGAACAGTTTCTTGAAACACTTGAACCGAATGATTTCGTTATGACTTTCCGTCAGTTAATGTATCTTCTCGGTTATATCTCTCTTTTTGAGAACGATGATGTTTTATTAGAGCAGACTTTACAGTTTGCACATCTTGATACTGATGATTTCTTCGCTTTATATCATGCTTTAAAAGAGATTGATTACGATGAAATTTTAAGACTTACAAGAAAGATTTACAATTCTGCATTTCTCATATATTTAAGGGGATTTTTCAGAAGGAACTACGACAAACGTATTCTTCCGGATGACGAGCTTGAGAATATCACAGCAGATAATTGCGATGAATATAAAGCAATCCTTGACAAACGACAACAGGAGGTTGCAGCTTAAGGTTGAGAATAAACAGATGCTCTCATAAGTTCTTAGTATATAAAAATGCTTCGTATCACTGCACTCTTAATGCTCAGCCGCATTAAGAGCTTGCTCTAAAGTCACAGTTCTTATATATATTATCTATTATCGAGCTTCGTTTATTTTCTCAAAAAAGGCAATTAAAAAATGCCCAGAACCGGAATCGAACCAGTGACACGAGGATTTTCAGTCCTCTGCTCTACCAACTGAGCTATCTGGGCAGGAATACGGAATTCTCCGAAATCCGTGCTCTATTGTACATGGAATTGTCAGAATTTGTCAATCTTTTTTTAAAAAATTCGCTTCTCGAAACTATCTTGACGAAAGCGGGAGGGAAGAAGATAATGATAGCATGAGAATGACCCTGAAAGGGCAAAAAGAGGAGGATAAAAATGGCACTTTTACATGTGGATTTCTTTTCTGATGTACTGGGGATGTGTACGTCAGCGGACGTGATTCTGCCGCAGCAGACAAGCGGACAGATCGGAATGGAGGGAAAAGGTGCGGAGGGTAAGTTAAAAACCATGTATCTTCTGCACGGAATGAGCGACGATCAGACAATCTGGCAGCGCCGAACCTCTATCGAGCGTTATGTGAGCCAGCTTGGTATTGCAGTTGTTATGCCCACCACACATCTCGCGTTTTATACAGATACAACCTATGGAATGCGTTATTGGACCTATATTTCCGAGGAACTGCCCAAAATCTGCAGAGAATTTTTCCCGCAGATGTCGGATAAAAAAGAAGACAATCTGGCAGCAGGCCTGTCGATGGGTGGCTACGGTGCATGGAAGCTCGGTCTTGGTGCAAGTGAGACATTTGGAGCAGCAGCATCTCTGTCCGGCTGTCTGGATATTATTGAGGATGTTGGAAGACATTTGGAGGGCGATAGCCGGGATGCAGCTCTGTTCAGAGGAATTTATGGTTCTCTGGAACAGCTGGAAGGCTCTGATAACGATCTGATGGCACTTGCAAAGAAGCTCAAGACCTCCGGAAAACCGATTCCCAGACTTTACAGCTGGTGCGGTACGGAGGATTTCCTGTACGAGGGAAACAAGAGAGCATGGGCATATATGAAAGAGCTTGGCTACGAAATGAAGCTGGAAGAATCCAGCGGCGACCATCAGTGGAAATACTGGGATGCGAAGATCCAGGATGTCCTGCGCTGGTGGCTTGACACCGATCTGGATCTGACCTGACGGAGAAAGATTGTAAAACAATAGAATGCACGCTCTGCGAGCATTCTATTGTCATGAATAAAATTTTCAATCGTGAGATTTGTGTCTGCGCACACTTGACACAAACTCGGCATGCGCAAAAAGCGTGCGCGGAAATGAGAGGAATCATGGAACAGGAAATTAGGCTGCTTTGCAGCGGTTACGGTGCAGAAACGGGCAGTGACCTGCTTGCGGTAAAGCTTTTTGAAAATACGGAAACCGGGGAAGTGCATACAGAAATAACCGGCGGAATCCGGCAGGGAGACAGTCCGTCCTTTAGCCTGCTGCATGGAGGCTTCCTGTATACAGTTGCGGAACTGGTCGGAGAAAAACACGCTTACATTTATCAGTACCGCCTTTCGGAAGATGGGATTCCTGTCCCGACCGGCAAAAAGATTTTCCTTCCGGGTGGAGAGCTGTGCCATCTGTATGCCGGGAAAAAGGCATTGTATGCGAGCTGCTATGGAACCGGGGATTTCTTTGCAGTGGATTATGATCTCGAAAAAATCCGTTGGCATCGCAGTCCGGGTGCTGGCGTGATCGATGCACAGACAGAAAAAATCTGCCCGCACGCGCACTGGGTCAGCGAGCAGGATAACATTCTGTACCTTGCAGATCTTGGCTGTGACCGGATTTACCGTTACGAGTTAAAAGACGGACTGCCGGAAAAAGAACTGGAAGCGCTGGTTTTGCCGACCGGTGAGGGACCGCGTCAGCTGCTGCCGGAGAAAGAATCCGGAAAGCTGCTCAGCGCTCAGGAGCTGGGAGGCACGCTGCGCCGCTGGGAAAACGGTGGCTGTAGTGAGTGTGTAAAGACGAGCAGATTTGACGGAACAAACTATCCGGGAACAATCTGCATGGCGGATGAGAAGACGGTGATTGTCTGCAACCGCGGCGCGAATACGTTGTCTGCATTTTCGACAGACGGAAAGCTGCGTTACCTCGGCGAATGGGCGACGGGCAACTGGCCTCGGCATCTTCTGCAGATTCCGGGGACGGATCTGATCGTCAATGCATGCAATAAAGAAGGCACGCTGGTTATTTTTGCCTGGAATGGAAAAGAACTGATCCGTAAAGACGAAATTATCCTGCCGGGCGCATCCTGTGCGGTTTATTTATCCGGAAAGTAAGAGAACACACAGTCTCTGCTTCAGATTAGTCGCAAAAATGCCAGCAGAATCAGCAGGGCTCCGGAGAGCCAGTCAACAGAAAAATGAGTTTTTTGTGCAAGGCGGTTTCCAAGCAGGAAGCCGCCTTGTATTGCTGTAAATCCGAATAGGAGGGAAAAGAAAAGAACGGCGACAGGATTTAGATTCCCGAGGGCTGCACCGAAGCCTGCTGCAGCACCGTCTAAGGACATCGCGAGGGCGAGGCAGACGGATTCCGGGACAGAAAGGCTTTTGGAGGCGTCGGCATCCGCCTTGCAGGGATCGGCGTAGACGGAGAGAAAAAACTGGAAATGCAGGGCACGGAACATGAAATTTCTGGAAAAGCCATCGTGACGGCACAGAAAGGATTTGATCGCATGATCGAGAATCCGAAGGGTGCCCATGCAGACAAGCAGTAAAAAGCAGATCAGTCGGGCTGCGGTAGGGGAAAGAAATGGACGGACGAGGGATCCGGCAAGCATGGAAAGGCAGAGGACGCCCGAGCAGACCAGGCTGACAGTGACAGCGCAGACCAGAGGAAGACGGATTTTGCTGCTTCCGTAGGAAAGCCCGGCGACAAATGTATCCAGGGAAAGGGAGAGGGCGAGAAACGCGGCCTCGGGGATTATCCATAAGAAAGTCATAAGAATCGGCTTTGGCGGCAGGTGATTTGCTATTAGAGTATGCCTGCCGGGTGGCAAGGGTGCGTAAAAGGGCTGGGTTCATAAAACGAACCCAGCCCCATAGTACGGAGAAGGAGGGATTTGAACCCTCGCGCCTGTTACAGCCTACCGGTGTTCGAAGCCGGACCCTTCAGCCACTTGGGTACTTCTCCATATATTTTTACAACATCATCATTCTAGCCGAAAAATCTCTAATATGCAAGCGAAAATTTTACAGTCACTTGTACATATTTTTAAAATATTATATAATTCTAGTTAAATGATGGCTGCAGAGGGCGCAGCACAGAGAAGGAGGACTTTGGGATGAAGAGAATAGGTATGCTGACCAGCGGCGGTGACTGTCAGGCACTGAATGCAGCGATGAGAGGCGTGGCAAAGGTGCTTTATAACAGCACGGAAGACGTTGAAATCTATGGCTTTCAGGACGGTTATCAGGGACTGATCTACGGAAAGTTCCGTCTGATGACCTATGACGATTTTTCGGGTATTCTGACAAAGGGCGGCACAATCCTTGGCAGCAGCCGTACTCCTTACAAGCTGATCCGTGAGCCCGGCGCAGACGGTGTCGACAAAGTGGCGGCGATGAAACAGACCTATTACAAGCTGCAGCTGGACTGCCTGGTAATCCTCGGCGGCAACGGCACACATAAGACAGCGAACCTGTTGCGTCAGGAAGGCCTGAACATTGTAACGCTGCCCAAGACCATCGACAACGATCTCTGGGGAACGGATATGACCTTTGGCTTCCAGAGCGCGGTCAATATTGCAACAGACGCGCTGGATTGCATCCATACGACGGCGGCATCCCATGGACGCGTATTTATCGTAGAAGTTATGGGACACAAGGTTGGCTGGCTGACCTTAAATGCCGGTATCGCGGGCGGCGCGGACATCATTCTGGTTCCGGAAATTCCTTACGATATCGACAAGATTGTGGAAAAAATCAACGAACGGCATAACCGCGGCAGCAGATTTACAATTCTGGCAGTTGCAGAGGGCGCGATCTCCAAAGAGGACGCCAAGCTGTCAAAAAAAGAATATAAGAAAAAACTGGAAAACTACAAATATCCTTCGGTTTCCTACGAGATCGCAGAGCAGATTCAGGAAAAGAGCGGCATGGAGGTTCGAGTAACCGTGCCCGGACATACCCAGAGAGGCGGAAGCCCCTGTGCCTATGACCGCGTATTCGCCAGCCGGCTCGGATCAGAAGCAGGCAGGATGATTCTTGACGGGGAATACGGCTTTATGGTGGGCTACAAGCACCGCGAAATCGTCAAGGTTCCGCTGGAAGAGGTAGCAGGTAAGTTAAAAATGCTCGATCCCAACGCATCCATCGTCAGAGAGGCGAAGATGATGGGCATCAGCTTCGGAGATTAAAAGACAACGGACGGCGCCGCGTACATTGCGTGACGCCGTCTGCTTTGCGGAGAACATAAGGAGGTTCGTCCATGTCCTACACGGCGATGTATCGACGGTTCCGTCCGACTACCTTTGAAGAGGTCAAGGGACAGGATGCGATTGTCACAACACTGAAAAACCAGATCTGGTCGGATCGTATCGGTCATGCCTATTTATTCTGCGGTACAAGAGGTACCGGTAAAACGAGTATTGCGAAGCTTTTTGCAAAAAGTGTCAATTGCGAGCATCCCGTGGACGGAAGCCCCTGCGGAGAATGCGCATCCTGTAAGGCGATTGCAGAAGGCAGAAGCATGAATGTGATAGAAATAGACGCAGCGTCTAATAACGGCGTCGATAATATTCGTGAAATCGTGAATGAAGTGGCATATTCCCCGACGGAAGGAAAATACCGCGTTTATATCATCGACGAGGTTCATATGCTTTCTGCGGGAGCGTTCAACGCACTGTTAAAAACCCTGGAGGAGCCGCCGTCCTACGTCATCTTTATTCTGGCGACAACGGAAGCCAATAAAATTCCGGTTACGATTTTGTCCCGCTGTCAGCGTTATGATTTCAAGCGCCTGACGGTCGAACAGATCGAAGAGCGCATGAAGGAAGCCCTTGCCGCGGCGGGCGAAGAGCTGCCGATCGAGGAAAAGGCGTTAAAATACCTTGCAAAATCCGCAGACGGTGCGATGCGAGATGCCTGGAGCCTTCTGGATCAGTGCCTCGCGTTCCATTTCGGACACGAGCTGACCTACGATATGGTGCTGGACGTGCTGGGCGCGGTGGATACGTCAGTGTTCAGCAAACTGTTGCGCTGCGTGATTGCGCGGGATGTGGCGGGCTGTATCGGTGTGCTGGAAGAGATCGTGCTGCAGGGACGGGATATGAGCCAGTTTGTTTCCGATTTTACCTGGTATCTGCGCAACCTCCTGCTGGTGAAAACTTCCGGGGATTCTTGTGAAGAAGTGATTGACATATCCAGTGAGAATCTGGCAAGATTGAAAGAAGAAGCGCAGCAGATCGAAGTAGACGCGATCATGCGGGATATCCGGTGTTTTTCGGAGCTGTCCGGTAGGATTCGCTATGCGGGTCAGAAACGTGTCCTGATTGAAATGGCGCTGATTCGGCTGTGCAGGCCGGAGATGGAGACGAACGAAGATACACTTCTGGAACGGATTCGAAAGCTGGAACAGACGGTGGAACAGATCGAAAGCGGCTCGATTGCAATCGCAGCGGCGCCGACAGGACAGCCCGCAGTGCAGGCAGCAGCGCCGGTCAGAAGGGCAGAGCTGCCCAAGGCAGTTCCCGAGGAAATCAAAGAAATCGTAGCCAAGTGGCCACGGGTTGCAGGAAGTGCACAGCAGCCGATGAAGTCGTATCTCAAAAATGCGCGCTTAAGCCTTGGCGGTGACAATCGGCTGCTGCTTGTGGTGGAAGACGGGCTGGCGTCCGATTATTTTACCAAAGAACCGGCAAATAAGGGCGCACTGGAACAACTGTTGGCGGAGCTGACGGGCAAGCAGATCGAGGTTGAAGTCCGCAGCGTGCGCAGCAAACAGGAAATGGAAAGTTCTTATGTAGACCTGACAAGGGTCATTCATATGGACATAGAAGAAGAGTAACAAACAGAAAGGATGCAATAAAATGGCAAAGAGAGGCGGTTTTCCGGGCGGCATGGGTATGCCCGGCAACATGAATAACCTGATGAAGCAGGCACAGCGCATGCAGCGTCAGATGGAAGAAGGACAGAAGGAACTTGAGGTGAAAGAGTTCTCTGCAAAATCCGGCGGCGGCGCGGTTGAGGCTGTCGTAAACGGCAAAAAGGAGCTGGTAAAGCTGACCATTTCCGAAGAAGCAGTAGATCCGGAAGATGTGGAAATGCTGCAGGATATGATCGTTGCGGCTGTGAATGAAGCGATGAAGCAGGCGGACGAAGCGAGCCAGGAGCTGATGGGTAAAATGACAGGCGGACTCGGCGGAGGCTTCCCGTTCTGATATGGATCTTTACAGCGGCTATATCAACAAACTCATTGACGAGCTTTCGGGGCTTCCCGGAATTGGCAGTAAATCTGCGCAGCGTCTGGCGTTTCACCTGATCGGGCTTCCGGAAGCAAAGGTGAACAGGATTGCAAATGCGATGATACAGGCTCGTCAGAATGTTCGCTATTGTAAGGAATGCTTTACCCTGACCGATAACGAGCTTTGCCCGATCTGTGCCAACGCAGAGCGGGACCATTCGACGATTATGGTTGTGGAGAACAGCCGGGATCTGGCTGCCTACGAAAAAACCGGAAAATACAAAGGAATCTATCATGTGCTGCACGGGGCGATTTCCCCGATGCTGGGCGTGGGACCCCATGATATCAAATTAAAAGAGCTGATGGAGCGCCTGAGTAGAGAGCCGGAGGTAAAAGAAGTCATTATCGCAACCAACTCCAGCCTTGAGGGTGAGACGACGGCGATGTACATCGGCAAGCTGATTAAACCCACCGGAATCCGCGTGACGAGAATCGCGAGTGGCGTACCGGTAGGCGGCGATCTGGAATACATTGATGAAGTAACACTGCTTCGTGCGCTGGAGGGGCGTACCGAGCTGTAACAGACAAAATTTACAGACGAAAGGGATGGACGAACCTATGAAAAAAGAGTTATTTGGGAAAGTAAACGGCAGAGAGGTGTATTTGTATACACTGGAAAACAGTCATGGTATGAAGGTGACGGTCAGCAGCTTCGGTGCGCTGATCATCCGCATCTGGGCACCGGATCATAACGGTAATTTTGCAGACGTTGCACTCGGTTATGACAGGTTGGAGCAATATCTGGAAAACGGTAAATTTTACGGTGCAGTCGTTGCGCCGAATGCGAACCGGATCGGCGGTGCAAAATTCACCCTCGAAGGAAAAACCTACGAGCTGTCTGTCAACGACAATGGCAATAACCTGCACAGTCACAGAGCTCTGGGTGGGCATAAGCGGATCTGGGATGCCGAAGAAAAAGAAAACGGCATTTTATTCACGATGTCTATGAAAGATGGGGAACTTGGCTTTAGCGGAAACAGGGACTTTTCGGTTCTGTATGAGCTGACGGAGGAGAACGGACTGCGCATTACCTATGATGTGGTAAGCGATGCAGATACGATTCTTAACCTGACAAACCATTGTTATTTCAATCTGGATGGACACGGTGCCGGACCGATTACCGACCATGAGCTGCAGTTGTTTTCTCATGCGTATACTCCGGCCGATGCAGAATCGATTCCGAATGGAGATATTTTACGCGTAGAAGGTACACCGATGGACTTCACAGAGCCGCATCTGATCGGCGAACGGATCGATGCAGACTTTGACCAGCTTAAAATGGCAGGCGGATATGACCATAACTGGGTTCTGGACAATTACACCGGACAGGTTCGTAAAATTGCAGTTGTCAAGAGCTCTGATAAATCCCGCATAATGGAGGTTTATACAGATCTTCCGGGCGTTCAGTTCTATTCGGGCAACTCCAGGGATCTTGAAGTCGCAAAGGATGGGAAAACCTACGGCTACAGAGCGGGCCTGGCACTGGAAACCCAGTTCTATCCGGATACACCGAACAAACCGCAGTTTCCTTCTTCGGTATTCGGACCTGACAGACCGTATCACACCGTAACAGAATATCGGTTTGTATAACATTGTCCACGCAGGACATAGAAAAACCGGCAGCAGCGAAGCGATCAAAGCTTTGCTGTCTGCCGGTTTTTATTCATGACAATAGAATGTTGCCGTCTTTGCTTCCCTTATCTTTTGCAGGTCAGAGTCTCGTCCCCGCCAACGCCTTTACAAAGCTTTTCTCCTCGGATCCATGCTTCATCCATGCACAGATATTTAATACGCTTACGATAGCCCCACGCATAAGCGACATGAATCCTGCCATCTTTTCCCTGAATCAGGCAGGGATATTCGTAACGGCGGTTGTTGACGTCGTTCCACGGACCGATAAAGCCCTCGCCGTGCTCGATGATACGCCGCCAGGGCCAGCTTTTTCCTCCGTCCTCGGAAATGGCGAGTACGACAGGACAGCGCTGGTCGGGCCAGACGGTGCGCTCGGGCTCGTCATTGAAGGCGACGTCATTGTATACAACGCAGACTGCGCCGCTTTGAAGACGGATTGCGGTAATGCTTGCGTTGTTGTTGCGCAGCACAGTAGGCTCCGGCACGCTCCAGGTCTCGCCGTTATCATGGGATTCCGAACGGTAAATATGGTCAGCAGAGCGGCTGCGCAGCAGGCAGATCAGATTTCCGGGAGAAAGCTCCACGATATTGCCGTGTACGCGCCCGCGGCTGCCGGGCATCATGACGCTGCGCCAGGTTTTGCCTTGGTCATCTGAAAGCTGCAGGACGGTGTAATCGTCTCCCATGCAGGAATCGTTGATCGCACAGCGGAAATTGTTGAAAATAAAACGTCCGTTGGACAGAATCTGAATCTTTTGCCGGCAGAACGAGCCGGGGGCGGAAAACATTGTCTCGGTCGCCTCCCAGGTGTGGCCATTATCGCGGGAAATTTTCCGGCGGATTTCAGCAGTTCCCTGTAAATTGTCAGAGGTTGGATTGTTGGGATCACGGGAAACCTGCGCGGTATACATCAGCCAGATTTCTCCGTTTGGATGCAGGAAGAGGGAAGGATTCTGCTCGCTGCGGGTTGGATCATCGGAAACAATTACCGGTGTTTCCCACTGGGAACTGTCCTCTGACAGACGCGACACAGCAATGCTGACATCCGCGTTTCCCTCACAGGAGCCTGCAAACCAGCAGCAAAGCAGATCGCCATTTTCAAGCTCTAAAAGATCGGGCGCGTGACAGCTGTTCCACGGATTCGGAATCAGGGATTCCACGAAATTCAAAGCGGTATCGCGGTAAAGCCTGCCGTCGTCTCTGACAGACGGCAGGTCAATAATTGTATGTGACATAAGTCCCCTTTCTTTTAACATTGCGCAGGACGATGCTCACTCAATGTGAAACGCATGCGCGAAAGATCCTTTTGTGAATCTTTTTGCGCATGCGCATAACAGGTATATACAAATTTACGCGTGCATTGTCGCAGCTGTGTACAGTGTAGGCGTCTCGTCACAGTTTTCTACGCGGATCGTTTTTGCCTCTCCGGGATAGAGCTTGAAGTAGTTATCACTGTAATGTACTCTGTCGTCGCTTGTCATCAGATAAGCGAACGGTGTAAATACGTTTGCACGGACGGTTACGAGCAGATCGCTGCCGTCTTTTTCAACGGTTTCGATCACCGCATCGCTTTCCGGAATGGTGTATTCGCGGTAATAAGCGCGCAGACTGTCAGCTGTTTCAAAGCCGTCTGCACTTACAACGAAATATCCGTCTGCGGCAGGCTCTTCAGCGTCCACATGGAATTGCTGCCAGGAATGCGGAGCGACGGTCAGATCCTTTGTCAGGAGAACATCATTGTGTGCTCCATCAAAGGTCTGTGCGCCGACGCAGATAGTTGTCCGGAGTTCATCGGGGGTTTCGTTGATGACGGTTACAACCGCGCCGCCGTCTGCCTTCCGGATAATCAGTTTTTTCGTATCAAAAGCGCGTTTTAAGAAGTAGAACGAAACCTTTCTGGTCAGATAGTAATCGATAATGGTCCAACCGGTTTCCGGCCAGCAGTCGTTGTACATCCAGATCAGATCGCCGGCGCCGTAGGATTTCTGGCGGATCGCCTCTGCCATTTCGGCATATAAAAGCCCCTGCATGATACCGCTGTAAAGCAGATAGCCGCGTTCGTCCAGCGTGGAAAATTCAGTCAGATGGCGGTTGATAACGCCGTCGATGGCCCCACGCTTGCGTTCGAACTCGCCATGATGCTTCCAGGACGGATTGTTGAAGGACATCTCTTCCCCGTCCAAATACCGGCGGACGGTACTTTCCATCTGCGCGCCGAAAAATCCGTATTCGCTGGAAAAACGCGCCGGGAATCGATCAAAAGCTTCCAGTTCGTAAGAGAATTTGAATCTCGTCTTGGAATCGCGTCCAAAATAAGTCCATGCATGGACGTCTCCCTCTTCAGTGGTATTGGAACGTTCTCCAAAATACGGGGTGGACGGCATGTAGGGAATCAGCGGGCTATTGTGCTGGACCGCGCGGGGCTGGATGTAGTTGAAAATCTGATCGCCCCAGTAGCGTTCGGGCTGCAGCATTCCCGGGAACCAGTCTGTGTAGGACTCGGCGATTTCGTTGTTTCCGGTCCAGACTGCCATACAGGGATAATGTGCCAGACGCTTGGTCTGATATTCTGCTTCGCGTTCAGCTTCGTAAAGGAACGAATCCTTCTGATCGGGGTAAAAAGCACATGCATACATAAAATCGTGCATCAGTAAAATACCGTATTCGGAGCAGTAATCGTAGAAGCAATCCGGTTCATAAGTGCCGCCGCCCCACATACGGAACATGGTAAAGTGTGCTGCTGCCCCTTCGCTGACCAGCTTTTTATAGTTTTCATCAGGCGTCCGCAGATAGATAGAATCGGTAGGAACCCAGTTGCCGCCTTTGCAGAAAATACGGGTGCCGTTGATCTTGAAGAAGAAGTTGCGGCTTTCATCCGGCAGCTTGGAAAAGTCGATGGAAAGCGTGCGGATACCGATTTTCTTCGGTTTTGCTTCATGGGTGATGCCGCGTGCCGTGCAGCGTGCGGTAAAGGTATAAAGGTTCTGAGCACCGTAACCGTTCGGCCACCAGAGCTTTGCATCCTTTAATACAACGCGTTCCTGTGCAAAATTGATGCCGCCGACAAGCATCAGGGTCTGATGACCGGTATAAGCGGTCTTGCCGTCGATGGACAGCTCATATTCCAGCTCTGTTTCAGCGCTCTGCACCATGTTGGATTTTTCGATTTCAAAATGAAATTCGATTTCTGCATCATTTCCGGAAAGGCTGAGCGTATCGACGCGGGAAGCGATTACCTGTGCACCGCTGAACGCTTCGATTTCGATCGAACGTCCGATACCGCAGGTAGGAACGGGTTGACACCAGTCCCAGCCATAGGTAAACTGTGGCTTACGCGTGTATACACGCTGGTCGCAGATCGCATTGTCACTTGCACAGTAATAGGAAACGGTGTCATGTGGATAATTTAATTCCATGCCGGAGGTCAGACGGATCACGATCTGGTTGGTACCGACATGCAAAAAGCGTTTGATATCTGCAGAAAAAGCACAGAAGGTATTTTCCTGATGTCCGGCGGGAATGCCGTTAACTAAAATATCGGCATTAAAATCGAGCATTTCAATGTTCAGGCGGACAATATCTTCGTTGAGCATTTCTTCGGTGATATCAAATTCTTTGACAAGCCACCAGGAAAGCTCTTTAATCCAGATGCTTTTTTTGGTGTTGTCCTTTAAAAAAGGCTCCTCGATAATTCCGTTGTCGATCAGGGCGGTTGTAACGTCGCCGGGTACAGTCATAGGAATATATCCCGTTTTGGAAGGATAGGGGTGCATGGCGAGGGCGGTATTTACCGTAAATTTCGGATCGGGTTCTTTCAGATACATTTCCCGTTCCTCCTCGGTCATATTTTCTTCGGTCAGATAACCGGGAATTGTCGGCTTGGGAGGCATGGCGTTGAGGTGGACGAGCACCTCTGCACAGCGATCTGCTGTTACGTCCATAAACTCGCCGCGAAGTTTCCATTCGCCTGCAAGAGAAAGTTTGCTCATTTTCAGTACCACTCCTTTAATATATTCTGCAGAAATTTTGGTATCTACTAAAAAATAGTCTAGAAGAGCCCGGAAGGAAATACAATGTATTTTATTGTGCTTTTTATATCGAACAGAAGTGTTTGACAGAATAAATATGTGCAAAAGTTCCAGAACGAGACTCTGCTCCAAACCGCCAAAAAAGAGCGCATAAACAGACAAAATCTGCGGCAACGGTCTGCTAAGATTAGGAAAAACGGGGTGCCCGGATGGAAAGGAGCAGAGGTAAAATGTTGAAAATACCCAAAAATGTGATGCAGATCGGGACAGGCAGTCCGAATGTAAAATTGTACATGGAGGATTATGTCCATACGTTTCTGGAACGATGCCAGGGAAAAGAGACGTGTCTGGCATTCGGGCAGCAGGAGGAAAAAGACGGCATCCGCTATTATTTAATTTACGGGGTGGAAAAAGAAACGGACTTCAGGCGCGGAAATTTTCCGTATTTTCAGAAGCTGGAGCGGATTGGAAAAATTGAAAAAAAGGAAGCCTCCGTCCGGTTCTGGACCGTGCGGGGAGAAGAAATCCAGATCGGAGGCTATTTTATTTTTTATGAACAAAACGAAGAAATGCAGGCATATATGATTGCTGAACGGGAGCAGAGCCGCCCTGCAGCTGTGGAGGAGGAACGGGTGATGGAAGCGATCAATGCCCGCCGGGAAAAAAGAAAAGCGGAAGCTGCAGCGGACGCAGCGCGTGGTACAACCGCCTCCGGGGCGTCTACACCGAATACAGCGCGGAGTGCAACTGCCTCCAGGGCGTCTGCGCCGAATACAGCGTCTAGCAGGAAAACGGTGCTGTCAAGGCTGGGTGCGCTTAAGGCTGCAGCACCTACGCTGAACGCAGCGTCGAGGAAAACTGCTTTTGGGACAGCTTATCAGGCCCGTTCGGGCAGTACCGGCGCCCTCTTCCCGAAGCTTTGCCGGATTGGCTGCCTGGTGCTTTTGTTGGTTCTGGTCGGAACGGCGCTGACGTCCGTCAATCAGTACTCGGATATGAAAGCGGTTTCCGCCCTGTTGGCAGGAGCTGTCCGGAATACAAAAAATGAGACGGAAAATATATCTCCCGGACTGATTGTAGAAGAGACTGTTGGCTGGAATTCATCGGACGAAATGGCGCAGTCTGCCGCCTTGGACGAAGCTACACAGGCGGACGATGAAACCGGTGCGGCCAATACGGCGATGGATGGCGAAGTGACAGACAATAGGACGGCGGACAACGTAATGACAGACAACGTAATGCCAGACAGCGTAATGTCGGACAGCGTAACGACGGACAGCGTAACAACGGATAGCGTAATGGCAGATGGCCGGAATGCGGTCACGACCGACGCAGACGCTGAATCCTCGGCAGTCCGGCAGTCCGCATCAGCCTCCGATTCCTTTCCTCAGGTTCAGGAAGCCCTGGCGCACCCGGAAAGCTATCAGGTGCAGAAGGGAGACAGCCTCATCGCTATTTCCAGGAGATTTTACGGAACAGATGAAAAAGTGATAGAAATCTGCCGCCTGAATAATATAAAAGACCCGAATCAAATCCAGCCCGGACAGAATATTTTACTACCTTCAAAATAATGAATGTGTTATGATGGAATGAGCGCACAAGAAAAACAAGCGACGCCGAAGGCGACATTTGTTTTTCTTGCGCCATTAGAGAATGAGCAGCCTGCATAGCAGGCAGTAAAGCGCGTCAGCGCGGGCTCGTGATGGAATGAGCGCAAGTGAGCCAACATGCTCGCAAAGATGCTGCAAAAGAAATGGGGACTTATCTCATATGGTAGATATCAGGGAATACCTGCGAAAAAAAGAAAAAAACGAGAAAAAAGACAGCAAGAATTTTAAACGGGAAATCCGGGCGCATCGTCTGAAAGTGATCCTTCGTTCCTGCTGCGTAATCGGCGTGATCGCAGCGCTGACGGTGACGGCGGTAACACTGCTTAAAAATCAAACCTACTCCGGCTACACGGTCGTGTCCGCAATCGACAGGAACCAGGTGTCCGGTTCTACTCTGCTGAGCTACCAGAATGGCTTTCTGACTTACAGTAAGGATGGTATCAGCTATACGGATTACAAGGGCAACGCCATGTGGAACCAGACTTACGACATGCAGTCGCCGTGTGTCTCCGTGCGGTCGGGCTGGGTTGCAGTTGGGGATTATAACGGCAACCTGATTTATGATATCAGTCAGGACGGAACATCCAAACAGATTGATACGAACCTTCCGGTGAAATCGCTGTCCGTGGCAGCGAACGGTGTTGTGGCGGCGATTCTGGAGGATGGGGATGTGACCTGGATCAACGTCTATAATCCTACTGGGGAAAAAGCAGTCGGAATCAAAACGACGATGCAGAAATCGGGTTATCCGGTTTCCGTGTCATTGTCGGACAATGGAAAACTGATGATGGTGGCATATCTGAAAGCAGAAAGCGGCAGTATGAAATCGATCGTCAGCTTTTACAATTTTGACGAAGTCGGACAAAACTACACCGACACGATGGTAAGCTCCTACGAATATTCGGATACGGTAATCCCGCTGGCAGAGTTTGCGGGGACGCATACGGCGTATTCTGTGGGAAATAATCAGTTCATGTTATATGAAGGAAATGAAATTCCAAAAAATATCTTCCAGAATTTCATGCAGGAGGAGGTGCAGGACGTCCGCAGCAGCGGCAATTATGTGGCGTTTATTTTTAATGGTACGAACGGAAACGGAAAATATCGGATTGACATTTATAATATGAACGGGACGCAGGTGCTGTCGTTGCCGTTTGCAATCGAATACCGGGATGTTCTGATTTCGGATCAGGAACTGATTATATATAATGAAGGAGAGTGCCTGATTTATAACCTGAACGGAAAAGAAAAATACAGCGGACCGATACCGGAACAGACGCAGCTTTTAAAAACGCTGGGCGGAAACCGGTTTCTTGCGGTTACTTTAAACAGCATAGATATGATAGAAATGAAATAAACGGGAGAAAAAATGAACGTACTGCTGGTTTGTGTGATCTTATTTGCCCTCTGGCGGGGATATGCCGGAATGAAAAAAGGGATGGTGGATGAAATCAGGATGCTGCTGTCTCTGGTCATTTCTCTGTTCGTCCTTTCGCTGGCTATCCTTTTATATAGCAGTGTGAAAGAAAAAAACAATACCAATATTATACTGTCGATTCTGATGCTGCTGATTACCGGGCTCGCAGCCAGACTGGTGAACCTGATTTTCAAGTCCCTTTCGGCAATTGCGCACCTGCCGATTCTGAAACTGCTTAACAGTGTACTGGGAATCGTGGTCGGCATGACAGAGAGCATCGTAGTTTTATGGATTGTATATATTGTAATCGCCAGCTTCGATACAGGAAGAGTCGGCAGCCAGATCGCGGCGTGGACCGTTGAAAACGAATGGCTGACGAAGCTTTATCAGATGAACCGGTTCGCCTACTGGCTGGCGGGATTATCCTGATGTTACGGGATTGTAAAAAAGTAAGAAAAAAGCAAAAACTGATTGACAATTAAAAAAGGATAATGCTATACTGAAGTTCCACCGCAGGGAATGCGATGGAACTTCTTTTTTAAAAAAGAAGAAAAAGCGCTTGACATCGACCAATAGTCTTGATATAATTTATGACTGTTGCGGCAATCGAAAGCAACACGGATTTCTGAAAAGAAATTCAAAAAAATAAAAACTGCTTGACATGAACAGAAAGTTCTGATAGAATAATGAACTGTTGCTGCGAGTGATAAGCAACCAAGTTTCGAAAGAAACTTGAAAATAAAATGAAAAAGTTCTTGACAAACAGAACTGCTTATGATAAACTAAATAAGCTGTCTGAACGACAGGAACGAAAGTTCTTCTGGAAATACTTCCAATAAGAAGAACAGCACCTTGACAAATAAACAGTAATGCAACCCTGAAAATTCCAAACAGAACAAAAAGTTCTGAGAGAAATTTCAGAGAACAAAAACCTAAAACAACAGTAGAACGGTAAAATTAGCCAGACTGATTTTGACCGGACAAACTTAAACATGAGAGTTTGATCCTGGCTCAGGATGAACGCTGGCGGCGTGCCTAACACATGCAAGTCGAACGGAGCTGCTTTGATGAAGTTTTCGGATGGATTTAAAACAGCTTAGTGGCGGACGGGTGAGTAACGCGTGGGTAACCTGCCTCACACTGGGGGATAACAGTTAGAAATAGCTGCTAATACCGCATAAGCGCACGGTTCCGCATGGAACAGTGTGAAAAACTCCGGTGGTGTGAGATGGACCCGCGTCTGATTAGCCAGTTGGCGGGGTAACGGCCCACCAAAGCGACGATCAGTAGCCGGCCTGAGAGGGTGAACGGCCACATTGGGACTGAGACAC
>ERZ827088.2873-NODE-2873-length-17019-cov-4.621021_pt1 | contig 17019 bp, 18 predicted proteins | sample MGYA00519922_ERZ827088 | MGnify/ENA primary metagenome ERZ827088 (study PRJEB31778, sample SAMEA3449254) | human gut metagenome | biome: human gut; feature: human-associated habitat; material: faeces | place: United Kingdom | collected 2010/2012 ... | reverse complement strand
GCCAAACTCGTCCACACCGCCCACATCCAGTGCAGTACCGCCCATGATGGTGCCGCTGGAGAAGGTGATGGCATAGGTGTCCCGGATCTTGCGCAGCTGGTGCATCTTGACGAAGAACAGCTCGATGAGCTCCTGCATCTCCTCCCGGGTGAGGGTGCCGTTTTTGATGTCGTTTTCAGCCATTATCTCGCCGTTTCTTGTACGCATGACTTCAACGTTCACGCCCTCGTAAACGGCATTCGGATAGCCGTAGTAAGTCCACAGGAAGGTGCAGATCTTCATGTCCTTTCCGGGGGTAATCAGGGTCTTGTAGCCCTCCGGGGTGATGATATCTACTTCGCCGGGTCCCAGGACATGTTCGGTATCGTAGCCCAGATTCAGATAGGCAAAATCTTCGAAGGAGACACAGTAGGCCTCCTCTTTCTTTCCGATGACCAGGGGTGTCCGTCCCAGGCGGTCACGGGCCGCGTAGATGCCCTTCGGGGTTAGAATCAGAAAGCTTAAAGAGCCGTCGATCTGTTCCTGGGCATAGCGGATGCCGTCGATCAGATTCAGCTTCTGGTTGATGAGGGCTGCCACCAGTTCAGTGGGGTTGATGTCGCCGCCGCTCATTTCCAGAAAATGTGCATTTCCACGATCAAAGATCTGTTTGGTCAGCTTTTTTGCGTTATTGATGCGGCCTACGGTGGTGATAGCGAAGGTGCCGTGGTGGGAGCGTACCAGCAGCGGCTGGGGCTCGTAGTCGGAGATGCAGCCTACGCCTAAGTTTCCTTTCATTTCCTGCATGTCCCGATCGAACTTGGTTCGAAACGGAGTGTTTTCGATGTTGTGGATGGCGCGGTCGAAGCCATTTTCACCATAGACGGCCATACCGCCCCGGCGTGTTCCCAGATGGGAATGGTAGTCGGTTCCGAAAAACAGGTCAAACAAACAGTCGCTTTTGGATGCGACGCCAAATAATCCTCCCATAATTTCTCCCTTTTTCTTCTTTATAATATAGTAAAAAATGATGTGCCAACATGTATAACGGTAGCACAGATTGGCGCATAAGTCCAGAAGTTAGAGGAAAAATGGCATATTTATCATTATATGAACGAAAAGCTTGTTTTTACACATTTTTTTCAAATTTTGCATTGATGAAAATACAATTTTGTAGTATACTAAGCACGATCCTAAAAATATCATGTAAAGTGAGGAGATAATCATGGCATTAGTTACAACAACAGAGATGTTTAAGAAAGCCTATGAAGGCGGCTACGCTATCGGTGCTTTCAACGTAAACAACATGGAGATCGTTCAGGCTATCACAGAGGCAGCTGGAGAGCTGAAGTCCCCGGTTATTCTGCAGGTTTCCGCAGGCGCAAGAAAGTATGCAAACGCTACTTATCTGAGAAAGCTTGTTGAGGCAGCAGTTATCGAGAACCCGGATATTCCGATCGCTCTGCATCTGGATCACGGCGCAGATTTCGATATCTGCAAGTCCTGTGTAGACGGTGGATTTACTTCCGTTATGATCGATGCATCCAAGTATCCGTTCCAGGAGAACATCGAGATCACAAAGAAGGTTGTTGAGTATGCACATGCTCACGGCGTAGTAGTAGAGGCAGAGCTTGGTAAGCTTGCCGGTATCGAGGATGATGTAAAGGTTTCTGCTGAGGATTCTTCTTATACACAGCCGGAAGAGGTTGAGGAGTTCGTTGACAAGACTGGTGTTGATTCTCTGGCAATCGCTATCGGTACAAGCCACGGCGCATTCAAGTTCAAGCCGGGCACAAAGCCGCAGCTTCGTTTCGATATCCTGCATGAGATCGAGAAGAAGATCCCGGGATTCCCGATCGTTCTTCACGGCGCTTCCAGCGTACCGCAGGAGTATGTAAAGATCATCAACGAGAACGGCGGAGCTCTGAAGGACGCTATCGGTGTTCCGGAGGATCAGCTGCGTGAGGCTGCCAGATCTGCAGTCTGCAAGATTAACATCGACTCTGACCTTCGTCTGGGCCTGACAGCAGGTATCCGCGAGGTTATGAACGCGCATCCGGATTACTTCGATCCGAGACAGTACCTGACCGTAGCTCGTCAGAACGTAAAGGATGTTGTTGCTCACAAGATTCAGGACGTACTGGGAAGCGCAGGAAAGGCTTAAGTCTTACTGACGAAACCGAATATTTCAGAGGACCGCAGAGAGATCTGCGGTCTTCTTTGCTTATACGGGCAACGAGTCAAATTCGCGAAACGTATTTTATCTCATTTAGGAGGAAACATGTATCAGCGTATCAGAAAGGGCTTAAGGCTGCTTGGAAAAGATATTCTTGCCCTGCTTCCGGCAATTGCGGCGCTGGCGGGATATTGGACGGTGACGCATCTTTTGTTTGACCGGTTTTGTCCCATGCAGATTCTGCTTGGGCTGCCGTGCCCGGGCTGCGGGATGACCCGGGCGCTGGGACTGGTTCTGACGGGACATTTAGCTGCGGCGTGGAAAATGCAGCCGCCAGTGTACGGATGGATGGTGGCGGGAGTCGTGTTTGGTGTACAGCGTTACCTGGTGAATCGTGAGGAATCCGAACCGGAGGAGGGAATCCTGGATTGCAAAAAAAGTGGAAAATCGGAAGCAGATGTGGAAAATCGAAGAAATAAACAGGCAAAAATGTGGACATGGGTTCTGATTTTTCTGCTGCTCTGGGAGATTGGTCTGTATCTGTGGCGTATGATATATGATTTCCCGGTGAGCGTGGAAGATCCGGGGCGGACCCTGTATGAGGTGGTGCATGCCATATTTGCTTAGGAAACAGTTGGGAAAAGGTTAAGGTTTTATGAAATCTGTTGCCGGAACTGCCGGAAAATGATACACTGAGGAAGAAACAGACAGACAGGGCGGCGAGACTCGTTGAAGCCACAGAGAAGAGGGAGATATGTTATGGACGACATGTACAACAACGACACTGTAAATGAGAATGTAAATCAGGCAACGGAGAATGCTTACCAGCAGTCCGCTTCAGATCCATATCAGAAATCGGTGCAGGAGCAATTACAGTATCAGTACCGGGAGCCGGAAACCGATCTGGAAGAACCGATCAGCATGGGCGAATGGTTGGTTACGATGCTGTTGATGCTGATTCCCTGTGTGAATATTGTATTAATGTTTGTGTGGGCCTTCAGCAGCAAGGAAAAGAAGAGCAAGTCCAATTATTTTAAGGCGGCTCTGATCTTTGCGGCGATTGTCCTTGTGCTTTATATCATTTTGATTGCTATCTTTGGTGTAGCGATTACATCGATGATCAGCTCCAATTATGCTTATTAAAAGGGGGAGGCAGCCAGCGCCCGGAGCGATACTCGTATCCGGAGATAAGGCTGTTTAAGAGCCAGCCCAGGGGAATGGCGTACCAGACAAAGGCAGCGCCGAAGCGTGGGGCAAGGAGAGCAGCGAATAGAACCCGGAAGGTCAGGTTTGCCAGATTTGCCAGGGTGAATATTCCCATGTCAGCGGCGCCGCGCAGAACCCCGTCGGTACACATTTTCAGACCGATGAGGGCGAAAAAGAAGTTGATGAAATGCAGGTATTGTACGCCGGTTTCCAGAGCGAGATTTGTTCCGCCGGGGCCGAGAAATGAGGCGATCAGCGGACGGGCGGACAACAGAAGAAAGATAAAGAGGAGTACGGCAAAGCCACCGGCGAGCGCGAGAGCGGCACGGTAGCCCTGACGTACTCTTTTTATATAGTGGAGAGAAGTCTCAGCGTCTGCCTCAGGGGAACTGAGATTTTTTTGGGCGGTATCATGAGCCTGGGAAAGCGGCTCTGTGCTGACAATAGCTTTTCCGGCGGCTCCCAGGTTCTGGGAAGTATAAGCGGACATGGCCTGCCCCAGAGCCGACATGGGAACGATGCAGAAGCTCTCCAACCGGGAAGCTGCCGCGTAGCCGGCAAGCACCTGGGATCCGAATGGATTGATGACAGCCTGGACCAGCATGGCGCCGATGGAGACAGTAGCCTGCTGGAAGATAGAAGGAAGGGTGATGCGGGTGATGGCGGCGAGTTCGGTAAGGCTGAATAGGGTGGCGTAGAGGGGAACTGTGCCGGGAGCAGTACATTGATTCAGCGTTCGACGAAACAGAAGGAAAGAAAGAACCGCTGATACCGTCTGGGCAGCCAGCGTCGCCCAGGCGGCTCCTTCGATGCCGAGCTTCAGCCCGCAGACCAGACACAGATCCAGCCCAATGTTTAGTGCGGAAGAAAAAATCAACAGATACAGCGGCACCCGGGAGCGTCCCAGGGCGTTGAACATAGCGGAAAGCACATTGTACAGGAAGAGAAAGGGCAAGCCCAGAAAATAGATCATTAGATAAGCAGAAGCCATCGGCAGCACATTTCCCGGCGTATGCAAAGCACGAAGAATGGCACTGCAGAACAAAAGACCGAAAGCGGAAAGCAGCAGGCTTAAGACCAGAAAGGTCATGAGCGCCGTGCGGATGCAGAGTCGAAGCCGCAGGTATTCCCGCGCGCCAAAATATCGCCCGGTTAATACACCTGCACCCACGCCACCCCCGATGGCGATACAGATAAACACATTGGTCAGGGCATAGGACGCGCCGATGGCGGCGAGCGCGTCTTCCCCCACGAAGCGTCCCACGATCATGGAGTCAGCCATGGTATAAAACTGTTGAAACAGATTGCCCACCATCATGGGAAGGGCGAAGAGCCATAGGGCTTTTAAGGGTTTTTCACGCAGCAAGTATTCTTTTTCCATAAACACAGCTCCTTTTTCTGGAATATGATAAAAGAAACCAAGTAAATCTGGTGGAAATATGGTTTCTGTTCTGACACAGATTTTTTTACTGGCGGCGGCCCTGTCAGCCGATATCTTTGCCGTCGGTTTCACATACGGAGCAGGTGGAATTCGGCTGTCTCCTGCAGCGGCGTTCCTGCTGACGGGTATTCCAGCTGTGATTCTGACTCTGTCCATGGGGCTTGGCGGCGCGGCAGGAAGTTATTTTCCGGAGATCGCAGGGCGGATGTTCGGGGCCGTGATACTGGCAGGCCTCGGCGTCTGGAGCCTGCTGGACCGATCAGACCATGAAGAAGTGGCAAAAGCGGATAAAAATCAGGACCGTTTTGTGACCTGTCCGGAGGCTCTGACTTTAAGCGTGGCGCTGTCGCTGGACAGTCTGGCAGGCGGCGTGGGCGCAGGCAGGGAAGAAGTATTCTATCTGGCCGCGGCTTTTCTTTTCGGCATCGTTACGGGTTTGACAGCGTTGCTGCTGGGAGAACATGCCGGGAAATGTGTGAGTGGGCGCTTACCATTTCGTCCAAGCCAGGTGGGGGGAGGGCTGCTGCTGGTGTTGGCGGTATTAAAATTATTGTGTTAAAATCAGCAGCTCATGGGCCAGCAGCGGCGCGGCCGACAGTAAAATTAGCCTTGCCCATTCCCCGGGAGCCAGCCTACAGGTACCGAAGACCGTCACAAAATACGGAAATTCCGTCACAAGAACCTGCAGTCCGATTCCGATAGCGAAAGCGGCCAGCATCAGTTTATTTTCCAGATGATTCATACGGAACAGGCTGGTCTCCACATCCCGCATGCCCACTGCATGGAAGAGCTGTGAGATACCAAGTACTGTAAATGCATAGGTCTGGCAGCGGGCCAAAAGCTGCGGCTCGACCAGAAGCAGACGCAGGTTCGTTAAAGTAAGCGGCAACCCTACGCCACGCAGCAGAGCCACGGGCAGGCAGAGAAAGGCCGCCGTACTGATAAACGCAATCAGAAAACCGTAGAGCAGTGTGCAGGAAAGTCCGCCTGAAGCGAACAGATTCTCATTCTTCGGGCGAGGTGGCTGGCGCATGAAATGCGCCGGATTCTCTGGATCCACACCGAGGGCCAGCGCAGGCAGACTGTCGGTAATCAGGTTAATCCAGAGAATGTGGCTGGGCTTCAGCGGCGAACTGAAATTCATCAGAATCGCCGCCAGCATGGTCATGATTTCCCCGAAATTCGAGGAGAGCAGGAACAGCACGGCCTTTTTAATATTGGCGTAGATGCCGCGACCTTCGGCGATGGCTTTGGCGATGGTAGCGAAATTGTCATCCGTCAGGATAAGATCGGCGGCATTTTTCGCCACATCGGTGCCGGTGATTCCCATGGCCACGCCCACATCAGCGGTCTTCAGGGAGGGCGCGTCATTAACGCCGTCGCCGGTCATGGCCACGATGTGGCCGGAAGATTTCAGCGCTCGGACAATGCGCACCTTATGTTCAGGAGATACCTGGGCAAAGACGGAACAGCGTTCCGCTTCCTGCGCAAAGTCCGGGTCGGACAGTCTGTCGATCTGCGCGCCACTCAGACAGTCTGAGGGCTTCGCCGCAATACCAAGCTCCCGTGCAATCACAAAGGCCGTATCAGGCCGGTCCCCGGTAATCATGACCGTCCGCACGCCTGCTTTCCGAAAATCCCGTACAGCCTGTACAGCTTCCGGGCGGATGGGGTCCATCATTCCGGCGAGACCCAGAAAGGTCAGACTCTTTTCCTGGGGCTGGCGGTCATTGGTTCGCATTGCGATGGCCAGCAGGCGGAGTGCCTGGTTGGAGAGCGTGTGCAGAGCTGTTTCAATGGTGCGGCGCATGGATGGCTCCAGGGGCATGACATGGTCGTCCGACAAAATTGTGTCACACCGCTTCAGAATCTCGTCAGGAGAACCCTTCGTATAGGAAATGGAGCCGTTGCCATGTCGGTGTAGTGTGGTCATCATTTTCCGCTCGGAATCAAAGGCGATTTCCCCGATGCGGGGCTGCTCCCGTTCCAAATCAGGGCGGGACAGATCAAAGCGGGCGGCCAGATCCAGCAGTGCCAGCTCGGTGGGATCGCCCAGACGGGAATCTGATTCCAGGACAGCGTCGTTGCAGAGGGTCAGTCCGGTGAGAAAAAGCTTGTCGTGATCCGGACGTAGTCCGGCGGCTTCTCGGATTTGCCCGTCGGTCCAGCAGGCGGTGACGGTCATGCGATTCTGGGTCAGGGTACCGGTTTTGTCAGAGCAGACCACGCTGACGCAGCCAAGGGTTTCCACACTGGGAAGACGTTTCACGATAGTATTGACTCGAACCATGCGGGAGACGCTTAAGGCCAGCACCAGCGTGACAACGGCGGGCAGTCCTTCGGGAACCGCGGCTACAGCCAGAGAAATGGCCGTAATCAGCATTTCCGGGATATCCCGGCGCTGAAGGACAGCGACGACGAACAGCAGGGCGCAGAGGGTCACAGAGACAATGCTTAAGATCCGTCCCAGATCGGCCAGGCGGTGCTGGAGCGGCGTGGTTTCTGAGTGCTCATTTTCAATAAGGCGGGCGATACGCCCCATCTGTGTATCCATGCCGACGGCCGTGACGACGCCTTCGCCCCGTCCATAGGTGACATTGGTTGACATAAATGCCTGATTGTGCCGTCCCAGATCCTTCTCTACCGGAACAGATTCACCGGTCAGGGCGGACTCCTCGATTTTCAGGCTGGAGACGGAGGTTAGCGTGAGGTCGGCGGGAACCTGCCGTCCGGCGTCCAGGCAGACGATATCACCGGGAATCAGATCACGGGCCGGAATTTCCACGAGCCTGCCATTTTCCCGAATGAGGGCGGTGGGGCTGGTCATCTGCTTCAGGGCGTCCAGAGCCTTCTGGGCTTTGCCCTCCTGCACAACGCCGACAAACGCATTTACCAGAATGACGGTCAGGATAATGGCGGCGTCGCTGGCCTCTCCCAGCAGGATGGAAATGGCCGCGGCTACAAACAGCACAAAAATCAGTGGGTCGTTCAACTGCTCTAAAAAGGTTTCGAGGGACGTTTTGCGATGAACATCCAGTAGAATATTTTGTCCGCGCGCAGGAGCAGCGGGGGTGTCAGCGTATTTCATAGGGCGTGGATCCTTTCCTGTTTGTCTTAGGATATGAAAAAAAGGACAAAGGTATACCAGATTTCGGGCTTGCCAAGGGTGGTGGGATCGCCTATAATGTAAATGAAATAGTTCAGGCATACTGCTGTGCAGCAGCGGAGAGCTCTGCATATGTGCGCGAAATTACACGAAAGCGTGATTTCTGTGCAGCGCGAAGCGTGTTACCGCGAACGAAGTGAGCAGTAACGATTTTGCGAATGACGCGACTGAACGTACGCAATAAGAAAACAGGAGGATATACGGATTGAATAGAGAAATGGTTATAGTTCTCGACTTCGGCGGTCAGTACAATCAGCTGGTGGCACGCCGCGTCAGAGAATGTAATGTATACTGCGAAATCTACTCTTACAAGACCGATATCGAGAAGATCAAAGCCATGAATCCCAAGGGAATTATCCTGACGGGAGGACCGAACAGCTGTTACGAGCCGGATTCACCGACCTACACGGACGAGCTGTTCAAGCTTGGTATTCCGGTGCTGGGTCTGTGCTATGGCGCGCAGCTCATGAGCCATGTGCTCGGGGGCAAGGTGGAGCGCGCGGATGTGAGAGAGTATGGTAAGACTGAAGTGTTCATCGACAAGACTGCGTCCAAGGTGTTTGAGGGCGTAAGTCCGAAGACTATCTGCTGGATGAGCCACTTTGACTATATTTCTAAGGTGGCACCCGGCTTTGAAATCACAGCCCACACTGCAGACTGCCCGGTGGCAGCCGCTGAGAATGAAGCTGAGAAGCTTTATGCTATCCAGTTCCACCCAGAGGTACTGCATACTGCCGAGGGTACGAAGATGATTAATAACTTCGTAAAGAAGGTATGCCAGTGCGCAGGCGACTGGAAGATGGATGCTTTTGTTGAAAACACGATTAAAGATATTCGTGCGAAGGTAGGAGACGGTCGCGTACTGCTGGCTCTGTCCGGCGGCGTGGATTCCTCTGTGGCAGCAGGACTTCTGTCCAGAGCCATCGGTAAGCAGCTGACCTGTGTCTTCGTAGATCACGGCCTTCTTCGTAAGGACGAGGGCGACGAGGTAGAAAATATCTTTGGACCCAACGGTCAGTTTGACCTGAATTTCATCCGTGTGAATGCTCAGCAGCGTTACTATGACAAGCTGGCAGGCGTGACCGAGCCGGAAGCAAAGCGTAAGATTATCGGTGAGGAATTCATCCGTATTTTTGAGGAAGAGGCGAAGAAGATCGGCGCTGTGGATTTCCTGGCCCAGGGAACCATTTACCCGGACGTGGTAGAGAGTGGTCTTGGCGGAGAATCCGCAGTGATTAAGTCTCACCATAACGTAGGCGGTCTTCCGGATTTCGTTGATTTCAAGGAAATCATTGAACCTCTGCGGGACCTGTTTAAGGACGAGGTCCGTAAAGCGGGTCTGGAGCTTGGCCTTCCGGAGAGCCTGGTATTCCGTCAGCCCTTCCCGGGTCCGGGCCTCGGCATCCGTATCATTGGCGAGGTCAACGCCGAGAAGGTACGCATCGTCCAGGACGCTGACTTCATCTACCGGGATGAGGTAGATAAGGCGGCTGCGGCTTACAAGAAGGAACATGGAGAGAACCCGAAGTGGCTGCCGAATCAGTACTTCGCAGCTCTGACCAATATGCGTTCTGTAGGCGTCATGGGTGACGAGAGAACCTATGACTACGCAGTGGCCTTAAGAGCGGTGAACACCATCGACTTTATGACTGCTGAGGCAGCGGAGATTCCGTTTGCAGTGCTGCAGAGCGTTATGAGCAGAATTATCAATGAGGTGCGTGGAGTGAATCGAGTATTTTATGATTTGACTAGTAAGCCGCCTGGAACGATCGAGTTTGAGTAACGGACAGAACCCTGGAAATGCTGATAGAATGGGCATTTCTGGGGCCTTTTTATGTGGATTGGCTCTAAAATGGCTCTAATTAGGTGATGAATACTGGGGTTATGGCGGGTATCATGATACCTGCAAAGAATGATTGCTATTCCTGAATCTTCATGCTACAATACATCTACAGAAAGTGCCTATGACAGGGTGAGGTAGCCTCCCGAGTTTATGATACCGGGCAACCGGAATACATAGGAAGGGAGGTGGCGCCGATGACAGCTTATGAGATCGTTTCGATTTTCATTGGGATATTAGCATTATTGATGTCCTTTGGAAGCTTGATTGTAGCGTTGCTTGCCTTTCTCGATAAGAGAAACAAGCGAAAATAAAAATGCCTATCCTGTCTGACCCACAGGATAGGCGGTGTCCGTAAGGACATTTCTTTAGCCTAAACTCGGAGCATCCACCATTGGAGTGGGTGCTTTCTGTTTACTTAAATACTAGCATCTTATGTCTGATAATTCAAGGGTTTTCTTTAATTCGGATAAAGTTTTACAGAAATCCCAGTAGTCCCCTTTTTCACTATCATGCTATCATCCAGCAAATGATTTCTGATTTCTTCCATGTTATTTTCAAATTCCTGGCGTTCTTCAATGGAGGGCTTTTCTTCACTATTCTCAAAATCTGCTTGTACCTGTTTAGCACGAAGATATGTACATAATTTCTGGTTAATGGCAGGATGAACAAAAGAAATTTTTAGAGTGGAGGGAATGTAATTTCCATTCCTATCCTTTTCAGCCTCAAAATGCATATCTGTCTGTTCATCCATTTTAAAGAGCAGGGACAGGACATCAGATACGGTTTCAATGTCGAAATCCATGAAAATATTGATACTGATACCCAGCGCATTTGCAATTTTCAGAAGCTGATCTGGTTTTGGGTTGCGTATACCATATTCGTATTTCTTGATAGTTGCAGGGTTTATACCAGACAGTTGTCCAAGCATATCCTGTGAGATTCCACGCATGTTCCGAAAATATCTAATCTTTTCTCCAGTAGTCATGGAAATGGCTCCTTTCGGTTTGATATTCCTATTTTATCACAAAAGAACACATTTGTGCACATAAAATTAAAAAACACTTGACAGACACAAATGTGTACTATAAAATACGAATAAAGGAACACAAAAGTGTACCGGAAAATAACAGGAGAAAGGAATGAGGAGAATGGAAAATACGAAGAAAATGTATGTAACTGCAACGGAAGCGGCGGAGCTGCTGGGAGTATCTAATGGATATGCTTATAAAATCATTCGGGGGTTGAATGACGAGCTGAAAGCGAAAGGATACAGGACAATCAGCGGTAAGGTTCCTACGAAGTATTTTGAGGAAAAGTTTTACGGATTGACGGTAGCTGTGTAAGGAGGTGGTTTTATGCCGGCAACAAGAGATGGGAAGATGTGGCGCAGCCAGTTCTATTATAAGGATTGGCAGGGCGTCAGTCATAAGAAGAACAAGAGGGGATTTAAGACAAAGGCAGAAGCGGAACAGCGGGAACGGGATTTTCGACAGCAACAAGAGAAAAATCTGGATATCAATTTTGAGAACTTCGTTCAAATTTATTATGAGGATATGGAACATCGATTGCGTGAGAATACCATGCGGACAAAGAAGTTTATCATTGATTTAAAGATTATTCCGTATTTCAAGAAAAAGAGGGTGTGTGATATTAAGGTTTCGGATGTCCGTGCCTGGCAGAATATGTTGATAAAGAAAGGGTATTCGGAAACATATCTGAAAACAGTCAACAATCAGTTAGCGGCCATTTTCAACTATGCAGTGCGATATTATGATCTGAAAGACAATCCGTGTCGCAAGGCTGGAACCATTGGAAAAAGTCATGCAGGAGAGAGGGAAATTTGGACGAAGCAGGAATTTAAAGAATTTCTTACCACAGTAGAAGATAAGCCAGAAACGAGGATGGCCTTTTTGATTCTGTACTGGACAGGTATGAGAATCGGGGAATTGTTGGCGTTGACTTATAAAGATATTGATTTTGAAAAACGTACGATTTCCGTAAACAAGTCATATCAGCGTCTTGAAGGCAAAGACATTATTACACCGCCCAAAACACCGAAAAGTAAACGGATCATTACGATACCGAACTTTCTGAAAGAAGAATTGGAGGAATATATTTCACATTTGTATGGAGTTATGGAGAATGAAAGAATGTTTCGTTTTACAAAGTCTTATATGGAGCATGAGATGGTTCGAGGGATTAAGGCTTCCGGGGTAAAAAGAATAAGGCTTCATGATCTACGACATTCCCACGCTTCACTGTTGGTAGAGATGGGATTTACACCATTGGCGATTGCGGAGCGATTGGGGCATGAAAAAATCGAGACAACATTGAACACTTATTCCCATCTGTATCCCAATAAACAAGGAGAGCTTGCGGATAGGTTGGAAGAGGAAAACAGTAAGGAGGAGATGTAAATGAGTGGTGTTCACAAATATTCGACCATCAGCTTTCGAGTATCACCCCGAGAGAGGGAGGAGATCGAAGCCAGAATTTTAGCCAGTGGTTTATCCAAGAAAGACTATTTTGTCCGTTCCTGTATTTACAATCAAGTCTGTGTGGTTGGAAAAAAGGAAGTGATTTATCAGTTAGTAGAAGAAGTGAAGGATATGCAGACAAATATTCAGGAAGTGACAGAACAATTTGAACAATCAGAGGTTATCCTGTCTGAAGAAGGGATGCAGGATATGAAAAATGATTGTCTGGACATGTTAAAGGCTATTCTGTGGATGCTGGATGGGGCCAGATATCTATGGGAAGATAAAGAGAAAAATGTCCCTGTCGATTGACAAGGACATTTCCCTACAAAGGCAGAGCCTATGTAACTATATCTCGCAAATATAGTATAACAAAAGCTCTGCTGAAACTCAATGGAATGTTTTAGTGGAGGGTGTAAATGGAAGAAAAAAGAGAGAAAAATTATCGTTTAATCAATATGAATGATGTGGAGGCCAGAAAGGTAGACTGGCTGTGGTATCCCTATATTCCTTATGGAAAAGTGTCGATTGTGCAGGGCGATCCGGGAGAGGGAAAAACAACATTTATCCTGCGGCTGGCGGCGCTGCTCACAAAGGGAGAACCGCTTCCGGGGGAGGAGGGACAGAATCTCAGGGAACCTATCAACGTGATATATCAGAACGCAGAGGACGGCCTGGAAGACACCATAAAGCCCCGCCTGCTGGAGGCAGGAGCTGACTGCAGCCGGGTGATGGTTATAGACGAAAGCCTTAAGAGCCTGACCATGACGGATGAAAGGCTGGTCAGAGCGATTAAAGAAACAGGGGCGAAAATGGTAGTCTTAGATCCGATACAGGCCTATCTGGGGGCTAACGTGGATATGCACCGGGCAAATGAGATCCGGGCAGTCCTGAAACGGCTGGCAAGGATAGCCGAGGAATGCGACTGCGCTATTATCCTTATCGGTCACATGAACAAGGCCAGCGGCAGCAAATCCACTTACCGGGGGCTTGGCTCGATAGATTTTCAGGCAATGGCCCGGAGTGTGTTGGTGGTTGGCCGGGTAAAGAACGATCCGACCCTGCGTGTAATCGCCCATGACAAGAGCAGCCTTGCACCGGAGGGAGCTTCGATTGCGTTCCGGCTGGACAAGGAGAATGGCTTTCGCTGGGAAGGTCCCTGTGATATCACGGTGGACGAACTGCTTTCCGGGACGAGTAAAGGAGAGAAAACAAAGGACGCAAAATCTTTTTTGTTGGAGATTCTGGCGGATGGTCAGAAATCCTGCAATGAAATCATGGACGCAGCAAAGGAGAAAGGTATCAAAAAGAAAACACTCTGGAATGCCAAAAAGGAGTTGAATATTGATAGCGTAAAGGTTGGAAGTCAGTGGTACTGGATGCTGTAGCCGGGGAAGATGGCAAGATTCCCTTTTCTATAGACAGGGGGATCTTGCTATCTTGAACGGCAGAAGCAGAAAGGCGGCGGGTAGCCGCTCCGGCCGTAAGGGCGGAAAAGCCCCCGGCAGGGCGCAACAGCAGCTTTTGATGGACACTTGGGTCTGTCAAAAGTGCTTTTGCGTTACTTTCGGCGAAAGTAACAAAGCCTGCGCCGTTTCCGGCGCTTATAGAACAGATAAAAGGAGAAATGCCTATTGGAGAGAACAATCAGCGGAATGATGGGGAAAGGCTCGGTCAACCACAACACAAGAGCATTTAGCGCGAAGAACGTGGACAAAGAGCGGAGCATCTACAACGTGGAATTTTGCCACAAGAGTATCAAGAAAGTATACCATGAGCTTTTCGATGAAGCCCTGGAACGGTATAACGCAAAGCAGAAACGGAGTGATAGAAAGATAGACAGCTATTATGAGAAAATCCGGCAGAGCAAGCAGGAAAAGCTGTTCCATGAGGTCATTTTCCAGATTGGAAATAAGGATGATACCAATGTGAGGAGTGAGGAGGGACAGCTTGCAAAGGAAATACTGGTAGATTTCATGCAGGATTTTCAGGAGCGGAATCCGAACCTCTATGTGTTTTCGGCACACCTGCACATGGACGAGGAGACGCCGCATGTCCACATAGATTTTGTCCCATTTATCCGTAACAGCAAGCGTGGCCTTGACATCAGAGTATCACTGAAAGGCGCACTGGCGGAGCAGGGATTCCGGGGCGGCACACGGGGCGATACGGAATGGAATCAGTGGATAGAATCAGAGAAGCAGGAGCTTGCTTTGGTCATGGAACAGTACGGAGTGCGGTGGAAACAGCTCGGAACCCATAACAAGCATCTATCGGTATTGAATTATGAAAAACAGGAGAGGGAGAAAGAATTACAGGAGCTGCAGCAGACGATTACGTCGAGCAGGGAAGACCTGTTGGACATTTACGATAGGCAGGATGAAGCAAGAGAACGGATAGAACGGACACGTGAAAGAAAGGAGCGGTTAGAGGATGAAATAGACGAGCTATTTGCTGCCAGTGAAGAACTTCATTCCGACACAGAGGCATTAAAGGAAACCAGAAATCAGTTGCTGTCAGACAATGAGGAATTGGAGAAACAGCAGGAGAAGCTGCAACGGGAACTGGATAAAATGGTGGAATCGAAAGAGGTTATGGAACGAAATATCCATGCCTACGATGAAGAACTGCGGTGGCAGCTTCCAGAGCCAGGAGCCTTAATGAGCGCCAAGGCATACCGGGACAAGAAGGCAGTGCCACTGCTGGAAAAGCTGAAAGATCTGGTAAAGAACCTGACTATCAAAAGTGTACAGCTTGCAGAGAAAGTGAAAAGGCTGGCAGACCGGGTAGATACGCTGGAATCACAGGTGAGCTATCTACGGGAGAAAAACAGAGATCAGCGGGATCGAATTGAGGAGCTGGAGGAGAAAGAAACGAATTTCGAATATTTGAAAGATTACCTCGGTAAAAGTGAGGTGGAGGGGATTGTGGAATACGCAAGGTCAAAAGAGCAGGCCGACAGAGAAAAGGAGCGTTACTACGGAAGAGGCAGATAGGGGGAAGCGGAAGTATGACAGATATGGAAAAGAAAGTCCTGATGCGGATTTGCACCAAAATTGTGGCAGAAACGGAGCTTTATGTGACAGACTCGGAGATGCAGAACCTGATAGACTGGGTTTGCGTGTCAGGGCAGATAAAGGAGAATAACAATAGAATCCGGGAACTGACCGGGGAATATAAGCAGATAGAACCGGGCTGCAGGGAGGGGGTGAGAGAGAAGCTGGAACGGATGAAAGAGGTCTGTAGGGAACGGGATAATCTATTTGAACAGCAGAATGATTTAAAAGGGCGGCAGCGGAGGATAGAAAAAGCATTGGAATGATAAAAGCAGGGGCGTGGCAATAGGCTACGCCTTGTTATTTACTATTTGACAGCAGAAAAAGGGACGGGTAAAATAGTACATAAAACTGAATAGGTTGATCTGAATCTTATTTTTTTAACCATATACTAAAGTATAATAGAGTATATAGTAAAGTGGTATGTGACTAATAAATCTTCTGGTTTATCGGTACAATGTAGATATCATAGACCAGAGGAGAGGTGTATATTACTTGCGTGTGGAAGAGTATATTCCATTGAGAATAACGGAATTATGCGAAAAACGAGGATATACCAAGTACCGCTTATCTCAGCTTACAGATATGTCGCAGACGGCGTTAGCAAATATTATAAATCAGAAGAGTGTACCAACAGTTGTGACACTAGAAAGAATCTGCAAAGCGTTCGGCATTACATTAGCGCAGTTCTTTACCGAAGATGGCGGCAGATTAAATCTGACAGAGGAGCAAAACGAGACACTTGAAATATGGGATGGTTTGGAGACAAAGGAACGGGAAATATTCCTATCCTTTATCAGAAGCCTAAAGAAGTAAGGACAGTTCAACCAGGATTGAACTGTTCTTTTTTGTATGAAAGGAAGGGACAGATGCAATGGAAAGATAAGTAGGAGGCTAGATAAATGGAAAAAGTATTGGAATTAACAACAGAGGATTATCTGCTTTGGCAGACCCTTGAATCTTTACCGGAGAATGAGCAAAGATTTATTCGATTGATTATTGGATATGGTGCCAGTGGCTTGATTTCAGATGATGATTATAGTTTTCTGTTGCAATACCTGATGACGAAGGATAAGGAGTTGTATGAGGCCAGGGAGAAGATTAAGAGGCTTTCATAAAGGACGGTTTTGTAGTAGAATAGGGGTGTACAAATCTTGAATTTGTGGAGGTGAGTAAAGTGAAGAAAAAAGCTACAATCGTGATAGTAACTATATGTGTATTGGTGGTAATAATAGGAATTACACTTTCAGCGTTTAGGTCTTCTGAAGTTTATAGAAAGAAAAAAGCATCTATAATGTGGGATTGCTCTGTGACTTGCATGGAAGCGTCAACATCCGAGAAATATGTGATAAATTATGCCGATTCAAAAGTTATATCCAAAACAGGAGCTTTGACGATTCAGAATAGAAATGATTTTGATATTGTAGTGCATTTACTGTGCGAGGGAGAACCAGAAATCGTATCAGACAAGATATCTTCAGGTGGATGCTATTCATTCTTGCAGGTTGCAGCCGATAAAGAATACACTGTTGGTATTCATGCAGCTGTTGATACGAAGACGGAAATAAAAGTGTTCGTATATGATGGTAAAGATACAGAGCCATATACGAAGTGATAGACAAATTCAAGTTTGCCGAAATATATTTCTAACTTTCCCTATTTTACAGGCTTTCCA
>ERZ827088.2871-NODE-2871-length-17023-cov-3.315299_pt1 | contig 17023 bp, 17 predicted proteins | sample MGYA00519922_ERZ827088 | MGnify/ENA primary metagenome ERZ827088 (study PRJEB31778, sample SAMEA3449254) | human gut metagenome | biome: human gut; feature: human-associated habitat; material: faeces | place: United Kingdom | collected 2010/2012 ... | reverse complement strand
TGATTTCTTTCAGAGTACCTTTCATATTGGGTGGTACCATGATCTTCTGTGTAACAACGATGGTCTCCTGAACGGTTCCGAGAACATCGCCGCCTTCCAGCTCATCTCCCACTTTTGCGACCGGGACGAAATTCCATTTTTTATCCCGCTTCAGTGCAGGTACCTCAACACCTCGTTTCAGGTTGTTGCTGCCTGCTACTTTCATAATGTCATCCAGCGGACGTTGGATTCCATCGTAAATACTTGTGATAAGGCCAGGTCCCAGTTCCACGGAAAGGGGAACTTCCATAGACTCTACCGGTTCTCCCGGGCGAAGTCCTGAAGTCTCCTCATATACCTGTATGGAAGCCTCATCTTCATGCATCTCAATAATCTCACCGATCAGACGCTGGCTGCTTACACGAACCACGTCATACATATTCGCATCTCGCATACCTTTGGCAATTACCAGCGGTCCTGCTACCTTCTTAATGGTCCCTCTGCTCATCTGAACCAATCACCTGCTTTCTCAGGGGATCTGCTGAAACTTTTTCAAAAAAGTTTCCCCCTTCTTATTCATATAAAGCGTTCAACATGCATCACGGAATATTTCCTGATGTTCCACGATCAGCCGGGTAGCCTCTGCGGTATTTTTTACTTTTAACTGATAGCCATCCCGGATCTTTTTATACTCTCTGCCCAGTGTTTTGATTTCTTCTTCTGTCACACCATAAACAGACATAGTGTCCTGCACATACTCATTTTTCAGCTCAAAAGGAGTTCCTTCTGCCACGATGCTTCCTTTATCCAGAATCACCACATAACCGGCATTTGCAGCTTCTTCCATGTAGTGCGTAGTCAGAAAAACTGTCAGCTTTTCTTCCACTCGAAGTTTTTCAATGATATCCCAGATCAAAAGCCGCGTCTGTGGGTCAAGTCCTGTCGTTGGTTCATCTAAAATCAGAAGTTCAGGGTCGTGCATAACTGCAAGTGCAATCGCAAGCCGTTGTTTCATACCAAGAGAATACTGGGAAAACAGTTTTTTGTCTTTATAAGGCAATCCTACCAAATCCAATGTGTTTTTAATTGAATGACGGTTGGGTATGCCCCGTAAGGTAGCAAAAATTTGTAAGTTTTCCGTAGCAGTCAAATTAGGGTAAAAACCGGGCGACTCAATCAGACTACCGATACGGGGCAACAATTTCTTTTCATTCCCCTGCAAAGACTTTCCCCATATTTTAACTTCGCCGGAAGTTGGCTTTGTCAATCCAAGTAGCATTTTCATAGTAGTCGTTTTTCCGGCTCCGTTTCTTCCAAGCAGTCCGTAAATTCTCCCTTTCTGCACATGAATATTTAAGTCAGCGACACTCTTTTGTGAGCCGTACTGCTTTGTAAGATTTTTTGTTTCAATGATATAATTTTTGTCCATATTCAAACCTCCTGTTCTGTAAACTATTCTATCATACCAACCTTGCATTAACCTTGCCGCAACCTTGCATTAACCTTGCAATTTGAAATATTTCTCCCCAAATAATTAAGGCTCCCGTCAAAAGGACGGGAGAACCTTACTTTGCTAAGGGAAAAAGCAAAGTAAATTCTGTTCCTTTTCCCTGTATGCTATTTGCTGTTATTGTGCCGTTCATCTTTTCTACAAGTTGGTGTGCGATAGAAAGCCCAAGACCGCTGCCTTTTTCAGACCGTCCCTTATCGCATTTATAGAGTCGTTCAAAAATATGCTTCAAATCTTCTTTTTCAATCCCTATTCCATTATCTGCTAATCGGATTTGCATATTTTTTTCCTGCTTTGACAGGATTATTTCTATTTTATCCGCATGACTGTGAGAAATTACATTCTGAATAAGATTGTTCAATATCCGCATATAGCCGTCCGTATCAAGTTTTACCCGGAAAGGCTGTTCGGGAATATCAATGTTGTAATCTATCTGCTTATCTTCAAATATGGGTATCCAGTCAATCAAGATATTTCGTGTCAGCTCCGCAGCTTCAACAATATTTATATCCATAGCAAACTCATTAGAATTTAATTTGAACCAGTCAAAAAGCACATCAATATATTCTTTCAAATCGTGAGCTTTGCGGCGGGCTGTTTCGATATAGTCGTCCCTGTCTTTTCCTGTAACAATTCCTTTATGTGCAGCGTCAAGATACCCAATAAGCGTTGTAAGCGGTGTCCGAACATCATGGGAAAGACTTGTCATAAGCTGTCGGTTTGTTTCTTCTGTCTGCCGGACAGTAGAAAGCCTGCTCTCATAAGACACAACAATCTCATTTATTTCATAGGCAAGAGGGGCTACCAGTTCATTTGTTGCAGATAAAATACGCCTGTTTCCATTTCCGTTTTTTACATCAATCAATGTGTCTGTTATCTCGGCTATCTGTTTTTTAACACGTCGAATAGCAAAGCAGGAAACAAGAATGGAAAAAAGTGCAATTATTATGGATAGAAAAATGACTGCTTCCATAGAAAATCAAACCTCCTTGTTAAAACGATAACCGATACCTTTAATCGTTTGAATATATTTTGGACTTCCGGGATTTACCTCTAATTTCTTGCGAAGTCGGCTGATAATCGCCATAATGTTGCTGTCATCATAGAAATATTCCTCTCTCCACACTTCTTCATAAATCTGTTGCTTTGTCAGAATTTTCCCTTGATTTTTCGCGCAGTATAAGAGTAAGTCAAATTCTTTTGGAGGCAGTTCAAAAGTTCCATTTTCCGTAGTAACAGAACGATTTTCAATGTCAATTTTCAACCCGTCAAATTCAAGCTGCTGTGTCATTCCGTCTGTTTGATTGAAACGGGTATAACGCCGTATAAGAGAAATAATACGGGCTATTAGTTCGTCCATGTCAAAAGGCTTTGTTAAATAGTCATCGGCTCCTGCGCGTAAGCCGCGCACTTTGGAAGCGCTGTCATTTTTAGAGGTAAACATCAAAATCGGCAGACTGTTTTCTTTTCTGATTTCTTCCAATGTTTCAAATCCGTCCATACCGGGCATCATAACGTCCAGTATCACAAGTTGATATTCTTTTTCTTTTAATTTTTGTAGTCCCTCTTTTCCTGTATTACAAAAATCAGCTTCTATATCTTCTGATAAAACGCTTCGCTTAATCAGCACACAAAGCTCTTTATCATCATCTATAATCAAAACTTTATTCATGGTGTAGCTCCTTTCCTTGTTTTGTTCTCCCGTCAATCGGTTTTTCCGCGTCCTTTGGTATCAGCCACATATACCCAAGTTTTGAAACACCGGGGATGCGGTTCTCTCTGCATAGTATCTGTACACGCCGTTCAGAAATCCCCCATTTCTTCGCTGCTTCGGGGCAAGACATATATTCCATAACACCCAAGTCCTTTCTACAAATCATATCAGTATAATTATAGTCGGGCATACGAATAATAGCAAGTGCAAGCATATGAATTATTATGGCTATAAATAGGAACTGTATAGACGTATTCAGTATGAAAGAGGAACAGTAGAATGTATATGGGTGAATAAATATGGCAAAAAGACCAACAGCTAAATATGACTTTAAGGCTTTCGGACAAGCTATCAAAGCAGCGAGAACCGAACGAAAAGAGAGCCGTAAAAAAGTAAGTGATGAAATGTATATCTCACCACGTTATCTTGCTAATATTGAGAATAAAGGACAACAGCCGAGTTTACAAATTTTTTATGAGCTTGTAACACGCTATGATATATCCGTAGACCAATTCTTTTTCCCAGATAAATCAGCGGAAAAAGATACACAACGTAGGCAGCTTGATACACTGCTTGATAGTATGAGTGAGAAAGGAATACGGGTAGTCACCGCCACAGCAAAAGAGATAGCCGAAGTCGAAACAGAGGACAGGGGAATGTCCAGAACAGAATTTTAACGTGAAGACACATTGTAATCTTTCAGGAAATACAATGTGTCTTCTGTTTTATATAGCTTATTTCACAATCTTCCAGTTTTCCCCGTTCTTTTCCAGTACAAGGTTAAACTGTGATACCTGTGTTGTCATGGTCTGGTTATCCAGATATTTTACTGCAAGGGAAGCTGTCACCTGATTTCCGTTTCGGTTATAAACCGGATTTACCAGTTCCGAGAAAATATACTCTTTTCCCACAGTTTTCAGCACACCCTCATTTACATAATAGGTCAGTTCCTTTGCGGTTGCCGTAGGGTACAGCTTGAAAAAGGTGGTGAGAAATTCGTTGATTTCCTCCGTAGTGATGGAATCCACCGTACCGTCACTTTGTACCGCTTTTGGCGTATAGCCGGATTTTACGGGAACGCTGGTAATGGTTGGATTCTGGATAATCGTCAGGTTTCCAGAGCCATCCACATAGACTGTCACCTGATAAGCGGAACGGACAGTTTTACCGGATTCTCCCTCTGTGATATGCTGTTCCACCGTATAGGTCACTTGATAATGCTGCTCCTTTTCTTCTGTGATTTCCCATATCTGAAAATCGGTCAGGGCAGACGATACGGGGATGTCCTTTCGGACAGTATCTACATTCAGGGCTTGCAGTTCTCCGGTGAGATACCCTTTTAAAGCATTTGTCCGGCTATCAATGGAAGCGGCGGACTGTTCCCATGAATAGTAGACTTCTGCGAAATTCTTCACAAAATTCTCTATCTTGTGAGTGTCGAGGATTTGTTCCTCAATTACTTTGGTTTCATGGACAGTATGAATGTCTATCGCCGTGAAATTCTTATAGACGGCAAATAGGAAGCTCACCGCCAGCAGCACCCACAGGGCAATCACGGTTTTTTTGTGGGTATTGACTTTGTAAACTTTCAGTTTCTTTTCTTTCTGCTTTTTCTGGTTTTCCTCTTTTCTAATCTGAATCATATCGGTTCATCCTTTCTTATTGTTTGATTCGTCCGGCTCCGGCAAGGTGCTGTTGCCAGTAAGAGCCTGTCAGGTCTGCGTAGCCAATGGGATTTCCGGCATGGTACATCCGGTTATTTCCCACATACAGCCCCACATGGGTGATGTAGGTTCCGGCGTTGTAGGTGGAGTGGAAAAAGACCAAATCCCCTGCTTTTGCTTCGGACAGGGGGATGTGCTGCGTCACATTGTACTGTTCCTGTGCTGTCCGTGGCAGGGCGATTCCTGCCTTGCCATAGCACCACTGCACCAGTCCAGAACAGTCAAAGGAAGTGGATGGGGAATCGCCCCCGTACACATACGTCCAGCCCTCATACTTTAAGGCTTCCTCCATGATAGCCTGTACCGTTTCATCATCAAACTGTGCCACGGTCAGGTATTGCGATACCAAGAGGACATAGAACATATTTCCATAGGAATACCGCCAGCCCCCGTTTTTCTCTACCGCAACAGGGTTGGTGTAGGTGACTTTCTTTCCGCTGGATTTGTCCCTTGCGAAGCTCTCTGCCAGTTCAAAAGTGTATTTTTTCCCACGCCCTGCCACATAGTCTAGGAAACCGCCGCCATAATTGTAGGACTGAATCACACTGTTTAAGTCACAGCCTTTTGTTTCTGCCGCTGCGAGCAGTTCCGAGAAATATTTGCAGCCCTGTTTGATGGATTCCTCTGTGCTAAGGGAGTTTGGGGGAAGCCCCAGAGATTCCGAGGACTGCATAACGTCTTCCAGTGTGCCGCCGGATTCCACCTGAATGATGGCGAGCAGCACATTTAAGTATTCCTCTATGCCATATTCCCTTGCATACTTTTCCAGCATAGGCTTATGGGCGAGGACTTCCTGTGATACGCTCACACCCCCATAGATAAGGTTTCCGCCGCTTCCTCCGTCTTCCTCATCCGAGAAGACAATCACCACCAAAAGGAGCAGGGAGAACATCATCACGAACACGCCGGAACAGGCAAAGAAAAGGTGTCTTAACTTCATGGCTTCTCCCCTTTCTTTTGTTTGGAAACCGCTGTTACTGTTTTTGTCCACTCCTTTCTGGCGGTGGTACGCCGGATGGTAAAGTTGGATTCTTTTACCACAGGGGCAGCCCGTTTTCGTTCCGGTATCACAAGAGCCGTATCATTCTGGACAGGTCTTGTCGGATGGGGAGCAGCAGGTGTAGTAGTTGTCTTTTGTCTTTCCTCTGGTTTGTCTGGGGAAGCCGGAGGGACTATCTGGCGTTCTGCCCTTACAGGCGGTGTCTGTTCATGGTGGATGGAAGCCGCTTTTACCACCGGAACCGAAGACCGTTCTGCCACAGTTCCCCCACAAGAAATCTGTCCCCGTTCCCTGATGGATGGGGAAGCTGACTGTATAGCTGGCTTTCCTGTATGAGTGGTATTTGCATAGTTTCGGAAATCTTCTGGCTGCTTTGCAGTAACAGGACGTTCATGGACAGGAGCCGTCCCTTTGGGTACTTCGGAAGCTGTCTGTTGCGGCTGTTTTGCCTGTTCCAGCTCCGCTCTGCGTTCTGCAATGGTCTGTCTGCGGCGTTCTGCCTGTGCGTTCCGCTGTTCGGCTCTGGCAGTTCGGGTCTGGGTCACGCTGGAAGTAAAATCCCGTACTCCCTCTGATACCTGTGTTTTCCCGTGGTAAAGGGCGTACTTTGCATTGACAGGCAAATCCTTTGCCTGCTCCCGAAGCTGTCCGGCAGTATCGGCTATCTTATCTTTGGTATCTGCCGCCGCACCTACCGCAGAGCCAGCCCGTTTCCATACGGATTCCTTTTCCGGTGCTGCCTGTCCGTCTGGTCTGCTGTGGTCTGCCTGTGTCCGTTTGGAAGAGCCGGAGTGGGAAGCAGTTCTCTGGTCTGAGCCAGCCTGTTTCCCTGCGTGGTATGTAGCCATTCCAGCCCCAAGAGCCGCCATAGAACGTCCTAACTTATGCTGTAAACGGTGCATATGGGAGTGCATGAGCATACGGGGTCTTCGCATGATACGGCTCCCCATGCTTTGGGAATCCCCACTCTGTAAGGAGAACATCCCCATCAAATCCCCCAGCTTGAAATAAATTCCGGCAAAGGTCACTATCTGCAAAAACGCCGTCAGGAAGAACGGATATTCCCCAGACAGGTTGTAGAGCATGGTGGAAATACTGAACGCTACCGTGATAATCAGGGTGATTCCGGCTCTGGTAAGGATGGTGTTGAACAGTTTCGTAATGGCACGCTTTGACATCCCCTCAAAAGAGGGAACCATGCTGAGGAGGAAGCTCACAGGCAGGAACATGGCGTAGATGATAAAAAGCACCTGTGAGAAAATCATTATCCCCGTGAGCAGGAATACAAAAACGGAGATACCGATATTGAACATGAACAGGAAGAAGACGGTTCCCAATCGGTTGATGGTCTTTGTGATGGTAAGGTTCGTATTTTCCCTGTCTTCGATTTCCTCCACTACGATTTCTTCTCTGTCCTGTCCGTTGTTTTCGTCTGGACTGGTTGAAAGCAGGCTTTCCACACGGTCAGCTCCAATGCTTTCCACATCCGAGTTGCCGTATTGCAGCAGGAGCCACGGCTGCTTGACCTGAATGGAAAACAGGCTGTCCCGTATCAAATCCACGCTGTCTTTTCCTTGACTTTCCGAGTTAGGCAGCACAATCTTTGTACCAAGGGTCAGGCTGGCATTGCTGATGTCTGCGGAAAATTCATTGATTTTCCCGATATAATCAGGAGCATAGGCGATAAAGGCAGCGGACAGCACGAACACCACCACGAAATTGACAACGGCATGGATGGCTTTTGTGGTTTCCCGTTTGATAAGCCCTGTGTAGGCAACGTAAATCCCCACCACCAGAATGAGAATCAGCAGGAACCCGATATAAAATCCCTCCGAGGACAAGCCGCCTGTGGTAACGCCAGCAAGGGTCTGCATATTTTTCCCGATAGAATCCGCCGTAGAGGAAATGAAGTCCAGCGAGTAGGCTTCCTGAATCAGATACCCTGTGGCGTTGGAAAGGTACAAGCTGATTGTCCAGATAAAATTTGTGATGGCATACAGCCCGTACATCACCTGTTTTCCGATACCGTCCAGCCAGTTCCACGGGAGCCAGTCCCATCCGCTGTCCACATAAAAATCAAGCTGGTAGTTGTCCAGAGGATATTTGCTGTATTCGTTGGCAGCGTCCACCGTATCATCCACCAGTCCGGCAGCGTGGGCGGCTGTGCCGAAGACTGCAAGCAATAGGAGGATGAGCAGGAGTGCCAGAAGCACTTTTCCTGCTATACTCCCGATTTTTTTTAAAGAGTTTTGTCCCTTTGTCCGACAAGGGACAAGAGCTGTCCCCTGCTGGATGGGCTTTCTTATCTTCATTCCTCCACCTCTTTTCTTACGGGCGGTCTGGTATCAAAGGCGTGGAACAGGTCTTCAAAGATAGGATGGAACTGTATCACACCCACACGCCCGTACAAATCACTGATAAGGCACTGCCCGTTTTCCAAGTCACGGAGCCGCTTCTGGTTGTTTTCATCTTCGGAATCCACCCCGAAAAAGGCGAGGGTCTTCTTGATTTCGTTGATGTCTGTGGAACGGAACGCAAATTTCAAGCCCAGATTGTTTTTCAGCTTTTCATCCAGCAAATCGTCCGTGTTCTGGGTGACAAAGTAAACGCCTGCGTTCATGGCACGTCCGGCACGAACCAGCTTCATGGAGAGGGTCTTGCCCTGTGCCACCTGTAAGAAGCTCCATGCTTCATCCAAATCCACAATCTTAAACACGCTGCGGTCAGTGTGGATGAAGTCGAGGGCAAAGGTACTGATTACAATGAGCATTGCCACGGAAAGCAGCTCCATTGTGGTGTATTCTTCAAACGAGGTTTCCTTATCCGGCAGCACCAAATCCGCCACCTGAATGATGTTGAGCTGCTTTTCAAGGCTGATGGACTGTGTGACGTCCCCATCCGAAAAGAGCAGGTGTGCAAAGTCATAGTCTGTAAAGGATTCGATATGGTCGGCTATGCTGGTGCTGATGGCGGTTCCCTCCGCCCGTAGTTCCTCAATCACTTTGAAAAGCCCCCGTTCTTCACTGTTTGTCACCGCACGGATGGCTTTCCGAAGAACAGGGAATTTCTCCCCGTCACGGCTGGAAATGCCGGTTAAAAAGGTCAGGATGTCGATTGCCAGTGATTCAGAATCTTTTGGGTTCTCCATAATCACATACGGGTCAAGTAAGCCCCTGTTCTGTTCCTCTGAGGTCAGGTTTACGATATTGATTTCATGGGCGATTTCCGGCAGGGTTTCTTTCCAGCGTCCCCGTTCCGCTTTCGGGTCAACAATGAGTGCCTGTGCCCCAAACAATACGGAATAATAGACAATCATGTTGTTACTGAATGATTTTCCACCGCCGAGGGAGCCGACAAAAGCGGCAGCAAGGGCGTTGGTGACGGAGCCTTTTACCCCCTGACTGGCAAGGGCAGGCTTTAAGTACACGTTTCTTCCTGTATCAAGGCTGTACCCGATATAAATCCCCTCCGTTTCTCCTAACATCTGGGTTGCCCCGAAGCCAAGACCAGCGAGGAAGTCGCTGGTGACATACTGGATGTAATCGTTCAGATACCGTTTGCTGGCAGGGAGAAATTCCCCATGCAGCCCCAGCATATCCCCAAAGGGGCGAACCAGTTTCACGTTCAAATCGTCATAAAAATCTTTCACCTCATTGCAGCGGCGTTTCAGTTCTTCCAAGTCGGGAGCCGTCACACGAACCACATAGGACAGCTTATACATGGATTCCTTGCTCTGGTCTAAGGTGGATTCCAGCTCATTCACGCTGTCTAAAGCATCCACCACGTTTGTACTGGTTTCGCTGTCATTCTGCCATGCGTGGTTGTCCAAATCTTTCAGCTCTTTTTTCTTGTTCCGCACCGTGGAGAGGGCTTTCCGGTTTGTCACAATCTCCACATTCATAGAGGTATCAATGGGAAAGGTGAATTGCTGCTGCTGATAGTAAAAGATTTCCGAGGATGGGAAGTCCAGTTCCCCCACAATGCTGTTGATGGTAAAGTAGGCGGCATATACTGTTCCGCCTTCCTGTTCAATTTTCAGATACCGTTGGTTTTCCTCTATCAGACAACGGGTGGGTTTGATGAGGTCATAGTATTTCACCAGCGTTTCCTCTTGAAATCGCTTCTTCGGCAGGTAATACTCATAATCTTCGTAGGCGGTTCCGGTCTGCCCGTATAAATGCTCAATCAGGTAGCCAAAATCGTCTTTATCAAGCCGCCGGACTTTGAAGCGGCGTGAGATTTTATTTTCCAGCAGTTTTTCCATCTTCTGAAACCGCCAGATTTCTTCATTGCTCATGGAAACAAAATCCCCCATGAGCTTGTGGTTGACTTCGTGGAGGAAGTCGGAAACAGCGGTCTTTGCTTCCCTGCGGAACTGTTTCATGGTGACTTCCTGCTCATTGACAAGCAGCTTAAAGCCAATAAAAAAGCGGTAGTCCACCTGATTTTCCCCTATCATGGAAATCAGGGCTTCGGTCTGTGCGTCAATCTTTGCACAGGCAACATCCTTTAGCTTACCTGTCACTTCCTGTTTGGAGCGTTCCTGTGCCGCCCGTATGCTGGATTCGGTGCTGATTTGCAGGGCGTGAATCTTCCCGTCCCTGTTCTGGGCGATAAGCTGCCGGAAGGAATCGTGTACCTGATATTTCTGTTCGGGGCTTAAAAAGGAATAGTTGTAGGGAAGCAGCTCATAGTAAGCGAAGCACTCCCCGTCATGGTTGAACACAAGGTTATTTTCGATATATTTAATCGGATATGCCATAAATATCACTCCTTACTGCCGTGATGGGCTGTGCCGGATATTCCTTTTTCAGCTTCACGGGCTTTCCTGCATAGGTCAGTTTCGGGCGTACCAGATATGCCAGTACGGATTTCAGGAAGCCATAAGGCTTTTTCCCGTCAAAGGTCTTCTGGCACATGAACCAAGTGAGGGCAAAGGGTACGCCGAAATATTTCAGAAATGCCCCGTCAATGAACGAAAGGGGAGGGAGGTTCCCCAAGAGCATAACTGCAAACACCGATACCACGAACCACGCCATCTGTGTGAACGTGATGGGGAATGGCAGCTTAAAATCATTGATGGAATAGAGTACCTTTTCCACCGACCAGATACTGGTATAGCTTCGTATTTTCTTCATGTTGTCCGTCCTTTCTAAAAGATGGGGGCAGCAAAAGAGCCGCCCCTGAATAAAAAAATCCGCCTGTATTTCCTGAAAGAGATACAGACGGGGCTACCGTAAGATTTCATATACGCCGTGGTTCGTGACAACAAAGGTTCCCTCCAATTCCATGTCACGCCCATAGGCTGCATAGTCGATATAGTTTTGCAAGTGTGCCGGAAGTTCGCCAAGCTGTCCGCTTTCTTCCAGATAGTAGCGAGCCACATCCGCCATATCGTCACAGCCGGAATGGCAAATAATATCGTCTTCATGCTCACAGAGTTCTTCGATACTGCCAAAGTAGGATTGCAGCTCTGATAGTTCCTCCTGAATGTAATCCGGTAAGTCCTCCACCATTTCACACAGGCGGTTGACTTCCTCAATGGGGGTATATTCGTCAATCTCAAAGGGCAGCTCATAATCATGGATGGCGTATTCCTCATATTCATCATTCAAGCCGATACGTTCCTTGACTTCCTCAAAGTCCACCGGCGGCGTGAACCATGCCCCCACCAGTTCGCCCTCATTGTATTTTCCTAAGTTGGCAATGTAAATCCGCATTTCTTCCACAGTGTCACCTCCATTCTCTGTCATGCTCCTTTTGGGGAGTTACGCTCCCCAAGCCCCTAGTGTACTTCCGCCATGAAGCAATCAGAGCTTGCTCCATAACGGAAGTGTGATATAGTTTTTCCTATGCACCGATAATCTTATTGAACAGTTCCAGTAAGATGTCCTTTACACCGTCCGCATTGAAGACCAGACCAACCGCTACAAGGGACACCACTAAAAAGCCGATAAGTTTGGAAAATTCCCTCTTAAATCCGAGGTACAGTCCAATCACCACGATTGCCAGCAGCACAAGGGACTGGGCGTTGGATAAAAACCAGTTGTAAAGATTCTGTCCGAAATTCATAAAAGCTCCTTTCTTTGCTGTAAGATTTCTTAGCTTCCAAGATTGCCGCCGTTAAAGCACCATCTCCTTTGCAGCGGCGGCTTGCTGCTTCAGGATTTTTTCATGCTTCTCCGTCAGCCTTGCATGGGTGATGATGTCATGGACAATCTGGGTGTGGTTCATCTTATCCAGACGGAGAGCCAGCTTTAACGTGGGGGCTACCTGATGGGAGAGCCAGTGCAGGGTGCGTTCAAAGGAATAGGGTTCCGGTTTGGTTGTCAGTTTCAGGCTTCCCCTGTGTTCCCCGATAAACCACGCCCATTCCTCACTGATACGCCAGTCAGAACGGGGCTTCGTATCGTCCCTGTCCACGAACCGGACATAGCGGTTGATGATTTGAAAGGCTGTCCGTTCTGGATTGTCATGTTCTAACAGGTCACGGATGGCGTAAAAGGCACGCTCATTTTTCAGCCGGATTTCAAAGCGGTTCTTTACTTCTGCGTCCGCAATGGGAATATCATGCTTTTTGTACTGCTCATAGTCTTTTTCATAAATGCAGAAGTACACCTCACTTTGGAGGGAGCCGATATACAGGGTGTTCCCCATACATTCTTTTTCCCCACGCCGTACCAGTTCGCCGCTGCGGTAGCTTTTGAAGCTGCGGAAGACCGAGATACATTCCTCATTCCGGCACTTCTCTGTCAGATGGGGAATGTTCAGGATTCCCGTTTTGTCATTGATGGCAAGGTCAAGCCGCTTCATCACGCCGTCCTCCATGAGAACGTCCATAAAAAACTCATACCAGCTCCGTTCCTGTGCCAGAAGATAGCTTTCAAACTGGCGGCAGCCACGCCCTTTCAGTTCCAGCAGCACCCCTTTTTCCAGTTCCGGCGATACCAGAACGAAAATATCACCCAGATAGTAATGCTCCGTGTAAGAGTAAAATCCGTAGTCTTCATGGATAAAGTAAGGCAGCTTTAGCCGCAGCACGTCTTCCACGATATGCTTCACATCCGTAGTGGGGAAGCGAATCCTCACATAGTCAAAGAGCATTTCAAGGGGATTGTCTGGATTGAAGCGTTCCAGAGCTTCCGTGATGGCTTCCTGTAATGCTTCGGATGGGTGAGCCTTGCCCGTTTCAATATCGCTCAGGTACGGACGGGTGATTCCGGCAGCTAACGCAAGTTTCTGTTGTGAGATACCGTAAACTTCCCGTTTTTCTTTGATGTCCCGTACCCATGTTTCTTCATTCAGTGAAAATCCCTCCTGTCTAAAAAAGCGTATGTCAACTTTCAGAACCTTGTTGACACACGCCGGATATGGGAAAATCCCTTGTGTACCGTGGGATTCTGCCCTGTTGTTTGGTTGTTGCCTGTCGATTTGTACCCCTCTGTTAGATACGAGGGGTTCCTGCTGGCGTGCCTTGCGGCACACCAGCCACAGCAGGTCAGTCCGTTTCTGCGGCTTCCGCTTCGCACGCCGCCTGCACTCCCTGCCTGCTGTCTATGAGTTTTTTTATTTCTTTGAGGAAATCGTGTCCTTTTGGCACAAGGGGCGTGTAAAACTCCGAGATAACGCTGGTTCCCACATCCACATAGCCACGCCCCTTTATCTGCTTGAGGAAGAAGTCCTTTGTGGTTTCCCCGAACATCATCCCATAGCCCATTTCCGACATCCGCCCCAGAGCCACACGGAAATTGAACTGGTCACGGATTCCGTCCCCCAGATACTTTGCGTCCGGACGCTGGCAGGCGAGAATCAGGAAGAAGCCAGCCTGCCGCCCAAGCATAACGATTTGCTTTAATTTGTTGAGGACAGCAGCATTTTCCTTTGTGCCGAGCATTTCCATAAATGCCACATATTCATCAAAGATAAGGAAATGTGCCGGAAGCCCCAGATAAGCATAGTTTTCCCCTGTCCGGTAATTCTCCATGAGCTTCATGTCTTCGCTGCGTTTCATCATTTCCTCATAGAAACGGTCAATACAGGTGAGCATATCTTCCTTTTTGTAGTACACATCCGGCATAACCGCCTGTAAATCCGCAAGGTCGGCGTTCTTCGGGTCTAACACGGACAGGACGGCGTTGGTGCGGAGCAGGGCTTCAATAAGGGTCAGGATGAAATAAGTCTTTCCGCCGCCGGTTCCTCCGGCAATGAGCATATGAGGGAGCTTGTCATACTCCCACCAGACATTTTTCATAAGCCGGAGCCTGCCGTCCTTTGCCTGCACGTCCTCAATGGAGATACGGTTGGCAATAGTATCATAAAGCAGGGTGTACTCCACATAGGAATCCTTTAATTCCTTATCCGTCAGCTCACAGTATAAGCCGCTTTCCAGCTTTTTCTCCAAGTTTAAGAGCTGTTCCTGATATTTCCCTAAGGTGATTTCCACACGGATATGGAGCAAGCCCTGTTTCATCCGGTAGTAGATTTTAGGAAAGTAAGTGATGGTTTCTTTGGAACGGCTGGAAGACAAGTCCTTGAAAAAAGCGTCTTCCTTTTTTTGCTCTGATTCATACCACTTGTTTTCCAACACCATCCTTGCCAGCTTTTGGCGGTGGATGAGCTGCTTTACTTCATCCCTGCGGTATCGCCAGAACAGAAGAACGGCTGTAAGACACACCAACCCTGCCACGCCCATACTGAATAACAGGTAAGGGATGTTTACATCCTGTACTATCTGGGAGAGGGACTCTTCCTGCCAGTTGGTTCCGGCAATCTGCCGGATATGAAACAGCAGGACAACCAGCAGGAAGACAGGGAACAGAGAAGCAAGGGCAGTATGGAATACAAGGTCTTTATCCGTGGGACGGATACGTTTTCCACGGTGGAAAAGCTGCTTCATGGGAACAATCCTCCTTTCGCTTTCTTCTTATATTCCTGTTATTTTACAGGGGGAGCGTCTTTCTTCGGCGGCTGTGGATTCATGGCAGCCCCTTTTTTCAGGACAATATCCTCCGCCTTGATGTACCAGTCCACCTCTGCCCCCTGAAAGGTAGCCGTTGCCACGGTATCTGCCACAGGATTGATAAGTTCTACCTCTGCGTTGTAATCGAACTCCTTTAACGGCACGCTGGCAGGGATGGAAACCTGAATCATACGTCCCTGTCCTCTGGATTTTAAGTCATAGGTACGCTCCTTGATTTCTTCTGATACCGAGCCGTCTTCATTCTGGAGGTGAACCTCACGGCGGAGGGCAGAAAATTTCAATGCCCCGAATGTTGCTTCTTTGTCAATTACGATTCCGTTTGCTAATCTCATAGTTTGATGTCCTCCTTTTCCTTACGCTTTTACCATATCGTCAGCGTGCAAAATGTAGTTGGTAAAGCCCCTTGTGCCGATTTTATAGCCCTCTGCGGTGATACGGGGATTGACGAGCTTCACACGTTCCTCAAAGTCAAAATGTTTTTCTCCGGCTTCGGCAGGGAGGATAACTACAATATCATCCGCTCTCTGTACGTCCGAATACAGATTGAAGCTGCGGGAGAGTATCGCCATGCGTCCGTTGATTCTTCTCTGTTCTGTTTTGTCTTCTCCGGCAAACTCCAAGTTGCCGAATGTCTTTTCCATGTTAGGGATAACGAATTTTAATTCCATATAGATGTACCTGTCCTTTCTGAAATAATATAGTTGGTTCGATAGCTTCTGTTGATGTTCCACCCGACAACGGAGGAGAACGATTTTTCTCTATCATACAAAACCGCCTTTCTTATTCATGTATGGTTTCTGCTATTCCTGCCATGATGTAATCAGCACACGGCAGGGCGATTGCGTTTCCAAGTGCTTTGCACCGTGCATTATCACTGATGGGTTGTCCTAAATTTCCATATGCCGTCCACCCCTCCGGTAATCCCATCAGGCGCTCACACTCAACCGGTGTCAAATTTCGGAGAACTCCGTCTTTTTCTTCCCCCTCATACCAGAATGAAATCATATTGACTGCTTTTGCCAGCAAAGTTGGAAAAGGTTCATCTGGCCGTCCGAAACTTGCGAGGAAAGCAGACTGGTTTCCTGATTTTGCAGCACTCCGCATACGCCGTTCCTGAAAGGGGCGGATGATGGGTATCTTCCCCCTTGTTTTATCAAGAGATATTCGACTGGCTCCGGCGGCGGGCAGCCCGTAGTCTGTGCAAGGCGGAGGAATCGGGAACATATCGCGGGGCTTAAATAGTATTTCTGCGGAACGCTGTCCTCTAAAATCCGCCACAAGGAAGATTCTTTTTCTTCGCTGAACAAGCCGGGGCTTTCCCCAATACTGGGCGTCCATGAGCCGCCAGCACAGGTCAGTTTTTCCCCCTCGCACCATACCGGCGTTAGCCCATCCTCCAGTAGGAGGCATTGAAATTTCGGTATCGGAAAATGATTGCAGCACGGCTCTAAAATCCATCCGGTCATTTGAAGAAAACGCTCCCATGACGTTTTCCCAAACAGCGATAACTGGATATAACCCATTTGTAGCACACCTCATTTCTTCTATAATTCTGATAGCCTGAAAAAACAGACCTGATTTGCTTCCAGCCAGTCCCTCACGTTTCCCGATTTTAGAAAGGTTCTGGCAGGGAGAGCCGAATGTAATAATATGGACAGGAGGGATGTGTCCTCCATGTATCTTTGTAATATCCCCTAAATGTTCCATGCCGGGGAAATGGCGTTTTGTTATGGCAATCGGGGATTTTTCAATCTCACTTGCCCAAACGGGAATGATTCCATTACGGGAAGCCGCAAGAGGGAACACGCCGATTCCGTCAAACAGGCTTCCTAATTTAAGGGCACACATAGACCGCCTTTCGTTTTACTTTTTCATGTGTTATTTCCATTTTTCTGCTCCTTTCCAGACAATAAAAAAAACACCATCAATGGAAGTCCATTCAATGGCGTTTGTTGTTGTCTGCTAATGTTTCAAGGTAAAGCAGAAAGCTCAATAGAAAAAGACGCAAATCTCAAAAATGCGTCTTTTTCTATCTTCATATTCATTTTTTATAAAAGCACTGTCTGCCTGCTGTCTGCAAAGTGCAGAGTGATACAGACTGTCATATTCGCTGCCC
>ERZ827088.2849-NODE-2849-length-17139-cov-4.745610_pt1 | contig 17139 bp, 15 predicted proteins | sample MGYA00519922_ERZ827088 | MGnify/ENA primary metagenome ERZ827088 (study PRJEB31778, sample SAMEA3449254) | human gut metagenome | biome: human gut; feature: human-associated habitat; material: faeces | place: United Kingdom | collected 2010/2012 ... | reverse complement strand
TATCAGTTGTATCCCACTGCGAACGTTTTTTGCGCAATTGATATATCAGTTTATAAAATAGCGATATCGTCACTTTTTTCACACGTTGTATACAACAACGTACCGTCAATTTCGCAACAGCAAAAAGCGAACCGCCATGGTGACAGATGCCATGGCGGTTCGCTTTTACACTTTTTTCTTCGAGCACCCATCGTCCGGGTGCACATTCAGTATACCCGGACAGGTGCCCCCTGTAAAAGGTATCTTTTGTATTGCTGTGATATGTTTTTTGTATGGCTCACACTTCCGTGTGGGAGGCCGCGCTGCTGTCCTCATTTTCCTCATCGAGGTCCGGGCCGGTGCCCTCGTCCAGATCAAGACGCAGGCGGTCGCTTTCCGCATCATCCAAGTCCCGTTCCTGCCGGGCATCGTATTCGATCCAGAACTCCTCCCGATGCAGGGCAAAATCAAAGGCTGCCATCAGGCAGGCCCCGCCAAAGGCGCTGACCATCAGCACGATGCAGAGGAACACCGAGAGAAAATCGTACTTCCAGCGCTGAGGCCTTGCGGCAAAATACAGCACCTCGCACCCCAGCAGGATCAGCCCTGCCGCCGGGGCGATCTTCAGCGCAAGCTCCCAGTTGAAATGCGGCACAAAGAAATAGCAGAGGAACAGCACGCCGCAGGCGATCAGGCAGACTCCCAGCGTCAGGGTGCCCACCCGGCGCACCGGGGCACTCTCCGGGGCTTTGGGGGCCGGGCGCTCTGCTGTGTTATTCTTCTTCTCGTCCATCGTCCTCATCCTCCGGGTCAAGGGTCACCTCACCGGTCGTATCCGGCTCTGCCTTGCGGGCAAAGTGATCCAGCAGGCTGGGCATCTTCTTTTCAGGCTGATACTCCTGAAAATCGGTCTCCTCCGGGGCGGCGGCTTCCGGGGCAGCTTTCTTTGCTCTGGGGCCCCGCACCAGCCAGATGCCGCACAGGATCAGTGCCACGCAGAGCACCACCTCGGGCAGCTGATCCATCACCAGATAGATGGCCCGCCATACCGGAGCCTTCTGGCCCCAGCGCCACAGGATATCGCCCAGCGTGTTCATAATGATCTGCTCGTAGGCGATCAGCGCACCGGTGGCGATCAGGCACCAGCCCACCAGCTTGTGGCTGTCCATCATCATCCGTGCAAGGCGCTTGTCCTGCGGATCGAAGTGGACCAGATAATCGTCCTCCGGGGCGGTGCCCATGCTGATCTGGGCACGCAGGTTGAAGGTGTCGAAAAAGCTGTACATGAACACCACCAGCAGCGCAAACGCGATGGGCGGGATCAGCATGGCTGCCATGCTGATGGCAGCCGCCATCAGCACCAGCGAAAGGCCGCGCTTCATATATCCCTGATACATCTGGCCTGCGCCCGGGATAAAGGCGAACAGCAGGGTCAGGATGCCATTTTTCTTCATAATCGTTCCCTCATTTCTCTGTATTCGGGGTGTTACCCGCGATCTTATCGGTCACATCCGTGAGCAGCTTGTGGAGCAAAGAGGAGCCTTCGCCGGCATAGCGGCGGTCCTGTTTTGTCTCCACGGGTCTCCCCAGCTGTTCCGGTGCGGCCTGCGGCCGGTCATCCTCAATGGGGCGGTATTGCGGGGTGTTCTCCGGGGCCGGGTCGTTCTGGCCGGGTTCCCAGAGCTGGCTCTGGTCGGTCTCCAGCACGGTCTCCCGCCCGGCACCATACTGGATGATCTGCTGCAGCGCCCCGCTCCGCCACAGGGTCAGGGCCAGCACAGCGGCCACACCGGCCACGGCAGCCCTGCCATAGGTATTCTGCATCAGGCGGGCCCAGATCGTGCCCATCACCGCGCCCTGCACGCTCCTTGGCGGTGTTTCCAGTGCATCGGCGGTCAAAAGAGCCGTGTAGCGGTCCATGCACAGGTCACAATAAGAGAGATGTTCGGCGGCTTCCAGCCTGCCCAGCTCATCCAGCTGGCCGTCCATCATGGCCCGGAAGCCCGCGTCGGTCATGCAGCCATCTTCACGAAACAATTCCATCTTCGCTCCTCCTTTCCTGACGGATCTGCTCCGCCAGCATTTTCTTTGCCCGGTAGATCTGCGCCTCCACCGTCTTTTGGGGCCTGCCGCAGAGGGCTGCCGCCTCGGCGGCGGTGCGGCCCTCCAGCAGCATCAGGCGGCAGGGGGTGCGGTACGGCTCCCGCATCCCCAGGATCTTCCCGGTCAGGGTCTCCTCGCTCATGGCATCCAGCACCTGCTGCTCCGGGTCGGAGCCGGGCGGCGCGCCTTCCAGCGCAAGGATATCATCTCCCGGGGTGTTCACCCGGCGCACCCACGCACTGCGCAGGTAGTCCTTGGCTTTGTTGGAAGCGATGCGCGCCAGCCACTGCTTTTCGTACCCGGGCGGGCAGCGGTCAATGGCCCGCCATGCGGCCAGAAAGGTCTCCTGTGCCAGATCCTGGGCATCGCCCTCGTCCGGCACCAGCTGGTGGCAGACCGTGTAGACCAGCCCCTGATACTGCCGCACCAGCGCATTGAATTCCAGTGTTGTCAACGACCTGCTCATCCTCCTTTCCGGCTGTGGAGGGCGGTGCTCTGCACGGCCCTTCTGTTGATTCAAACGAGACAGCCGCCGCATTCCCTGCACAAACCGCAGATTTTTTTCAAAAACATTGTGTTTTGCCCGTTCCATGCTACAATGTGGTTATAGTATAGCACGAAAGGAGCCTTACCGCCATGCCTTCTACCACCCGTCAGGCCCTTCTGCAGGCACTGAGTGCCGCCGGGGGTGCCTATATCTCCGGCCAGCAGCTGGCCGGACGGCTGGGCGTGAGCCGCGCCGCCGTCCACAAGGCGGCCGCCGCCCTCACCGCACAGGGTTACGCACTGGAAGCCGTCTCCCGCCGGGGGTATCGGCTGCTGGGCGGCGACCCCTTCTGTGCCGAGGCCGTGGGCCCCTACCCCGCCCCGGTACAGGTGTACGACACGCTGGAAAGCTCCAACCGGACGGCCAAGCTGCTGGCGCTGGACGGTGCGCCCCACGGCACGCTGGTGCTCACAGCCCACCAGAGCGCAGGCCGGGGACGGTTGGGCCGTGTATTTGAAAGCCCGGCCGGGAAGGGCGTGTACCTCTCGGTACTGCTGCGCCCGGCAGTCCCGGCGGCCAGCGCCCAGACGGCCACCATCGGGGCCGCCGTGGCGGTGTGCCGGGCGGTACAGGAGCTGTGCGGGCTGGAACTGGGCATCAAGTGGGTCAACGACCTGTATTATCAGGGCAAAAAGGTGTGCGGCATCCTCACCGAAGCCGGCACCGACCTGGAAAGCGGGCGGCTGGAGTGGCTGGTGGTGGGCATCGGCCTGAACCTGACCGCCACCGCCGCCGACTGGCCCCCGGAGCTGGCCGAAAAGGCCGGCAGCCTGTACCCGGGCGGCCCCGCCCCCGTGAGCCGGGCCGCGCTGGCCGGGGCCATCGCCCGGCATCTGCTGGCCCTCTGCCCCGCCTTTGACTGTCTGGACGAGTACCGCGCCCGCTGCTTTGTGCCTGGACACTGGGTCACCGTGTGCACCGGCACCGAGACCTACGCCGCAAAAGCCCTTGCCATCGACGAGGAAGGGCGGCTGGTGGTGCAGCGGGAGAACGGCCGCCCGCAGGCATTACGCTGCGGCGAGGTGACCACCCGCCCGGCCCGGACCGAATAAGATGCAAAAAAGCAGCCTTGCCGGATCTTCCCCGGAAAGGCTGCTTTTGCGTTGTTCATTCGTCCAGTGCCTGGGCTTCCAGCACCGGGATGCCCTCGGCTTCCAACACACGGCGCAGGATGCCGGGCAGGCCGGCCTTCGGCACCTTGTTCTCGATGCACAGGGTAATGATGCCGTTCAGGGTGGAGGCTTCCACGCACAGGGAGCCGCCCTCCGGCGGCACCCACACGCCAAAATCGGTGGTGTAGGCCTCCAATTCCGGGGTAGCCGGCATCAGGGGGTTGCCCAGATAGCTGAACCAGAAATCTGCCGGGATGCCGCTGATGTACTCGCCCATCTGGAACACACGCTGCTTGATCCGCAGAGGGGCCTTCTGCTGGTCCACCTTGTAGACCCAGCCCATCTGGTCGGCCATCTTGCGGCGCTTGCGCTCCGCCGTCAGGCTGGCCTTCACGGCGCGGTCCATCTGCTGCACGAACTGCTCCAGCCGCACCCCCTGGGGCAGGTCCACCCCACCCTGGAAGGAACACACGCAGTTGTACCGTGCGTTGGGGGCGCCCATGGCGTCCCGCGTGTCGGCAGAGTAAGAATACTGGATGGTGTCCTTGCCCAGATACTCTCCCAGCGCGATGCACAGCAGGCCCATGAGGGCGCAGAAGGGCTTGACGCCGTTCTGCACGCCTTTGGCCACCAGATCCTTTTTGGCGAACCGGATTCGGATGCGGTGCATGGGCTCCTCGCAGGTGTCCACCACCTCCCGCTGCATCGTAGTCTCGTCCATGACCTGCAGCGGGTAATGCTCCACCAGCTTTGCGATGTCGTAGGCCGGGCTGCAGGGGATGGGCGGGTTTGCAAAGGCGGTACCGTAGCGCAGGTTACAGTACAGCTCCAGAATGCGGGTGAGGAAGGGCGATACCCCGTGGCCGTCCGCGATGAAGTGGAACCAGTCGAAGTACACGACGTTCTGTGCACAGTGCACGGCAAAGAAGTAGCCGTTCGTCTGCTCCGGCATCTCCCGCATCACGCTGTCCGGGTAGACAAGGCAGGGCTCCGGATTCGGTTCCAGAAAGGCTTTGCGCTTTTCCCACACCAGCCGCACCCGGTAATAGGGGGCAGCTTCCAGCGCGGCATCCAGCGCTTGTTGCAGCAGGGCCGGATCCACCGGGTCCTTCAGGGTGAACTGATACCGGGGGCACACTTTTTCCCGGCGGAAATAGTACATGATGCCCTGAAAGACATATTCCGCCGAACGCTGTGCTGCTTCCATCGGCTCACCCGGCATTGGCTACCAGATAATCGGCCAGGTCACTGATGGTGACAAAGTTGCGCAGCTCCTTTTCCGGGATGCGCAGGCCGAAAGTCTCTTCCAGGTCAGCCACGATGGTCAGGATCTCCATCGAGGACAGATCCAGATCATCCATCAGGACGCTGTTCTCGTTGACATCCTCCGGCGCGATCTCTGCCACATCCTCCAGGATGGCCAGGATCTGGGACATGATTTCTGCTCGTTCCATAGAAATGTTCTTCCTTTCCGTGACGGATTTTGGGTGTGCCGATCAGGATCAGCACGGTTCTGCCCTCAGTATAGCACAACCCCTATGGGTTTGCCCAGTTTTTTTGCAGAGTATGCGGCACAAACCGCAAAATCAGGGCTGCAGGCCTCAGCGCATCAGCTTGCCCATGGCGTTGCGGGGCAGGGGCTGGGCAGAGAACTCCACTGCGCTCATGCGCTTGTACAGGGGCAGGGTGCGGTTGGTCTCGGTGATAAAGTCCCGTACCGTCTGCTGGTCGGCTTCCTCGCAGCAGACCACAGCGCAGATCTTCTTGCCCTTTTCCTTCACCAGGCATTCCTTCACGGCAGGGCATTTTTCCAGCAGGCCCTCCAGCTCTTCGGGGCTGACGTTCTCGCCGCTGTCCAGAATGATCACGTTCTTTTTGCGTCCGGTGAGGAAGTAGTAGCCATCCTCGTCTACCCGGGCCAGGTCTCCGGTGTGGAACCAGCCCTCGGCGTCCACCACCTCGGCGGTGCCCTCCGGGTCCTTATAGTAGCCCAGCATCACATCGCCGCCCCGCATACACAGCTCGCCGTTGTCCAGCTTGATCTCGCAGTGGCCGTCGTCCTTGCCGATGGAGCCGATGTGCTTGGCATCCTCCGCAAAGTTGATGAGGCCGCCGCCGGTGGTCTCGGTGCTGCCGTAGAGCTGGGAGATCACCATGCCGTGGTCGTGGAGGTCCATCAGGGTCTGGGGGTCAAACATCGCAGACATACAGTTCAGAGCCCACAGATCCCCCAGCTTGTCCTGCTTGCCGGTCATCAGGTCGTGGTGGATGGACTGCACCAGCACCGGCACGGCGGCCATGGCCTGGCTGGGCATCCGCTTCAGGTCCTTATAGAAGGACCGCAGGCTGCCCAGGTTCTGGGCCCAGCCCATCCAGGCCCAGGTGAACAGGCAGCCAAAGGCACCCAGGTGGAACATGGGCAGCAGGGTCATGTGGCTGACCAGCAGGTCCGGGTCATTTTTCAGCTGGCAGAATCGCTGCCCCACCCGTACATGGTGGGGCATCACCGCAAAGAAGTTCCGCTCGCAGAGCATGACGCCCTTGCTGCGGCCAGTGGTGCCGGAGGTGAACATCAGCACCATCAGCTCCTCGGGCTGGATGCGGTTCACAAGCTCTGCAGGCTCGTAAGCCTTGTAGGCATCCATAGGGCGCAGCAGGCTGCCGTAAGCCGCCTGCATCTCCTCGTTGCAGCCGTAGTCATCGCCGTCGGTCAGGATGGCGGAAGGCTCCACCAGCTCCAGCTCCCGGTGCAGCTCATCCCAGCTCTTGCGCTGGTTCATGGGCACGATGACGCCGCCCGCCATCATGACACCGTAGCAGTTCACGGCGTAGTGGTAGCTGTTGTTGCTCCACACGCACACCCGCTTGCCCTGAATGTCTGGGATGGTGCTCAGGTAGTAGTTCACCGCGCGGCGGATGTCCTGCGCATACTCCCCGAAGTGCTTTTCCACCACCACATCCTGGTCGGCGTCGTACCAGCGGAAGGCCACCCGGTTCGCAAATCGCTGCTCCATGTTCAGCGTCAGCAGCTCATACAGATTTTTCGGTTTATGTAGTTCCATTATCGTTTCCCTCTCTATTCTTCAAAAGAGCCAGTCTCTCGGCCATAACGCCTTGTGGGAACTTTCCCACCATGAGACCGGCTTTTTCCGCTAAGATTCAGGACCGCAGCAGCTTGCCGGCAGCGTTGCGGGGCAGGGGCTGGGCCGAGAACTCCACCACCATGTGCTTGTACAGGGGCAGGGTGCGGTTCACCTTGGTAACAAAATCCCGTACAGCGTCCTGCTGGTCCGCCTCGCAGCAGACCACGGCGCAGATGCGCTGGTTCCGCTCGCAGACCATGCACTCCCGGATGGCAGCGCAGGGAGCCAGCAGCTTTTCCAGCTCCTCGGGGCTCACATTCTCGCCGCTGCCCAGGATGATCACGTTCTTTTTGCGGCCGGTCAGGTACATATAGCCGTCCGGCTCCACCCGGGCAATGTCGCCGGTGTGGAACCAGCCCTCGGCGTCCAGCACCTCGGCGGTGGCCTCCGGGTCCTTGTAGTAGCCCAGCATCACCGGGTCACCACGCATGCACAGTTCCCCGTCCTCCAGCTTGTACTGGCAGCTGTCGTCCACATGGCCCACGCTGGTCAGGTACTTTTCCTCCTGGGAGGAGTTCCAGGCACCGTCCCCGCAGGTCTCGGTAAGGCCGTACATCTGGGCGATGAAGAAGCCCCGTTCCATCAGATCCTGGAGCACGGCAGGGTCGAACATGGCTGCGCCGCAGGTCAGCACACGCAGGCCGTTCAGACGCTCCCGTTTGCCCTTCATCACATCATGATAAATGCTCTTCAGCAGCACCGGCACCACCGCCATCACGTCACTCCGCATGGCCCCCAGGTCCCGGTAGAAATATTTCAGGTCGTTGCACAGGTTCACGCAGTGGCCGGTGATGCTCCAGGACACCAGGCTGGTCATGGCCGAAATGTGGAACATGGGCAGGCAGGACAGAGAGCTGAACGCGTCGGTGTTCCAGCCGGTCTGGCTCCGCACGTCCTCAAAGGGGGTCAGGAAGGCAGGCATGGCGGTGAACAGGTTCTTCTGGGACAGCATAACGCCCTTGCTACGGCCGGTGGTGCCGGAGGTGAACATGATAAAGGCCAGTGCGCTGAGGTCCGGCACCTCGGTGATGTCCATCGCAGGCTCAAAGGCGGTAAAGGCGTCCATAGGCACCAGACGGTCCCCGTACGCCTGGCCCAGGGCCGGCTCCCGGCTCAGGTACTCGCCGTCATGGAGCACGCACACCGGCTCCACCAGATCCAGCTCGTAGCGGATCTCGTCCCAGTTCTTGCCGGTGTTCAGGGGCACTGCCACAGCTCCGGCCAGCACTGCGCCGTATAGGCACATCACATAGTGGTAGCTGTTGCGGGCCAGGATGGCCACCCGCTGCCCCAGGGGGTTCGGGGTGCGGCTGCGTAAAAATGCCACGAACCGCCGCAGGTCTGCAGCGTACTGCCGGAAGGGCACCTCCACCACGCCGCCCTTGGCCTCATCATAATAGCGGATACCAATCCGGTCTGCGTAGATCGTTTCCAGATTGTTCAGAGACTGATACAGCGAATGAACCATGTTAGCCTCCACGTCACTGTTTTTTACATTCCTGCAGCCAGGCCCACCCGGGGCCGGGCCGCTTTTTCGATTGTGTTCAGTATACAATACCGCCATTGGCAATGCAATACTTTTGCAAGATTTAATTTCCATTTTTGGCAATTAAATCTTGCATACCTTGTTTTTTCCATCCGGCAGCCTGTGCCGTCTGCCCAGAAATTCGGCCCTTCTGCCGGGCTTTTTTATCGGTAAAGACAACAATTGCCACCCGGCAGTGGGCAATTCAAAATTGACAGTGTGCACAAAAAGCATTATACTAGCCTTATATCCTTATAAATGGATCATTTTTTACTGTATGCGCCTGTTGGTCACATGTTTCCGGACGGCGCAAGGAAGGACCCTTTTCATGGAAGGCACCAGACCCAGCACCGTCAACTCCATCGGCATGTTCGACATGCTCAAGGGCGTGGGCATGATCACCATCGTGCTGGCCCACACCGCCGAACTCTACCCCATGCAGATCTCCGGCGGGCTGTCGCTCACGGCGTTTTTCCCGTTCATCTATCGTGAGGCCCTGATGGCGGCCTTTTTCATTGCCAGCGGCTACGGTTTCCGCAAGCGCTCCATCGGCAAGTGCATCCAGCAGCAGCTCAGAGCGCTGCTCAAGCCCTACTGCATCACGGCGGTGTGCACTTCGCTCTTGCATCTGCTGTGCCACTACACGGCGTTCCATTACTTCCCCAGCAGCGTCACCGAGACCCTCAAGGTGGCCGGCGGCTTTCTGCTGGGGCTGCCCCACACCACTACTTATGCCGGGCAGCAGTTCTTTTCCACCGGCCCCATGTGGTATCTGCTCTCGCTGCTGATCGGCTGGGTGCTGCTGGACGCCATCCTGAATATCTTCCCGGAGAAATACACACACTGGGCTGTGCTCGGCATCATGCTGCTGGGCTGGGGCACCACACTGGTGTGGGAGCTGCCCTTCAGCCTTTCGCAGGGGGCCGTGATCGTGCCCTACCTTTACATCGGCTATCTGGCCAAGAAGAACCGCTGGCTGGACAAGCCCCTGCCCCGCCGCACCCTGTACATCCTGCTGGGCGGCACAGCTCTGACCGCTGTGGGAGCCCTGCTTGCCCAGAGCACCGACTGCATTTCCATGGGCGAGTGGACCCTGGGCCCGCTGAGCATCCTGCTGGATGCCGCCACCGGCTTTTTGTTCATCCGCCTGTTCATGCGGCTCAACCGCTTCACCGGCCCCATCGCACAGGGCCTGCAGGCCATCGGCCGCAACTCGCTGAACATCTTCTGCATCCACACGGTGGAGCTTATCGCCATTCCGTGGTATCTGTTCGCGGCTCACTTTACAGACCACCCGCTGCGCGGTATGCTGCTGCAGAACGTGATCGCGTTTACCTCCATCGGGCTGGTGTGCGCCCTGCTGAACCTGCGGCGCAGCTGGATTGTCAAAGCCTCGGCCGCACGGCGGCAGGCCCAGCGGCGCACCCCCGCGCTTTCGCAGCATTGATTTCCCCGGCTGCTGCGGTGCAGCCGTATCCTATAAAACAAGAGGAGAATCCGGTTATGAACAACGATGCCCCCCAGACCCTGGACGCGGCAGGCAGCCGCGTGGCCGAACTGGAACAGCAGCTCCGGCTGTCGGACGAAGGCGTTTCCCGGCTGGCACAGCGGTGCCTGGAGCTGGAGCAGCAGGTGCTGAAATATGAGGCCGTGCTGGCCTCACAGGGTGCCGACACCGAGCAGGGCGCTCTGCTTCTGCCCCAGCTGTTCTACGACTCCGGCTCCGGTTTTTCGCCCCATGAGTGCCTGACCGTTGCCCCTGACTCCTACGACGAGCTGACCCACGAAGTGTCGGCTGTGTTCGAGTTGCCCGTGAAGGCCAGGGCTCTGCGGCTGGATCCCGGTGAATTTGCCTGCTGCATCACCGATTTTTCCCTCTCAGACGAGCGGCTCAGCTACCACATCCTCAACGGCAACGCCCTGCAGGAGGGCACCATGCTGTTCATGAACATCGACCCCAACCTGACAGTGGAAAGTGCCGTAGGCTTCCCCGCCGGGCTGCGGTTTGCGGTGAAATATCGCTACTATCCCCTGGGCCGCTACCTGCATGAGCAGCCCGGCAAGGCCCTGCTGCGGGCGCTGACCGTGCTCAAGGAAGAGACCGAGGCCGTGTCCCGTCAGGGCACCGAACAGCTGCTGGAGGCAAACGCTGAGATCCAGCAGCTGCGCAAGCAGCTGGCAGAACAGCAGCAGCATCTGGCCGACCTGCAGAACAGCCGGGCCGCCTACGAAGCCTCGCTGGAAAACGTGCTGGGCAGTAGCAGCTGGAAGCTCACGGCTCCGCTGCGCAAGCTGCTGGGCCTGTTCCACCGGCATTGAAGGGGGTTCGTACATGTACAGCAGTTACAGCCCCCTGCAGCGCCGCCAGCTGCGGGAACAGACCTATACCGACACCCAGAGCACCTATCTGCTGGTGTACGCCCCGGGCCGCCGCAATGCCCTGACCCTCTCGCTGGCCGAGCAGCTGCACCGCAAGTTCCGGCTGGTGGACCGACTGGAAGGTGAGCTGACCCCCTCCGTGAACGGTGTGCTGCTGGTGAGCGAGGATGTGGAGTGCACCTCCACCGCCCTCACCTATTTTGCAGCCGCCTTGCAGCAGGGGGCCGACCTTGTGGTGTGCGATGCCGTGTTCGGCTACGACGGCGGCAGTGCCCTGTACCAGACCGACCAGCACCTGCCCGGCCAGCGCTGTGCCCTGCTCTCCCGCGCCCTGCTGGACCGCTGCCGCGCGGCGGCCCGCGGCAAAGACGATGTGCTGGAACTGCTGCGGCTGGCAAACCAGCTGGCGCAGAACTGCCGCTGCGTCCCGCAGGCACTGCTGCACTTCCGCCGGGAGCTGTGCGCCGAGGACGTATTCTCGGCCACCGGCAAACGCGCCGTGGTGCTGAGCCATGAACTCACCATGACCGGTGCGCCCATCGTGCTTGTGAGCGCCATCCCGGTGCTGCGCAGTCTTGGCTATGAAGTGGTGGTGCTGGGCCCCTCGGACGAGGGCTCTCTGCCGCTCTTTCTGGAGGCCGGAGCTGCCGTGGTCACCCGCCGCGACTGCGTGACCTCTTCCACCCTGTGGGAGCTGGCTTCCAGCGCAGACTTCGTGCTGGCCAATACGGTGGTGGAAGCCCCTGCCGTGAGCACCCTGAACGGCGGCTTTGTGCCGGTGCTGTGGTGGCTGCACGACGCCTTTGCAGGCTATCCCTTCATCACCCACAAGATCCCCAAGGAGCTGGCCGACAACGTGCACATTGCCGCTGTGGGCTCCCACGCCACCGCCGCCATGCACTCGGTGCGGCCCAAATTCAAGGTGGAGCAGCTGATCTACGGCCTGCCCGACTACGCCCGCGAGAGCTTCCCTCGCTACGACCTGAGCTATGCCGGCGGGCGGCCCCTGTTTGTCACGGTGGGCTCCATGGAGATGCGCAAGGGGCAGGACATCTACTGCGAAGCCATCCGCCTGCTGCCGCCGGAGGTGCGGGAAAAGGCCTCCTTCCTCTTTGTGGGCAAGGCTTCCGACCGGGACGTCTCCGCCCATGTGCACGCCCTGACCGAGCAGTTTCCTCATAATGTGTTCTACCGCAAGCGGCTGGAACGCCCGGAGATCAAGTCGCTGATGGAGCAGTGCACCTGCATTGTGTGCGCTTCCCGCGATGACCCTATGCCCACCTTTGTGACCGAGGGCCTGATCTTCGGCAAGCCTTCCATCGTGTCGGAGCACACCGGCACCGCCGGGCTCATCACGGAAGGGGTGGACGGCTTTGTGTACCGCAACGACGACCCCGTCCAGCTTTCCAAAGTGCTGGCCCATGCCATTGAGCACCCCGACCAGCTGGCCGCTATGAAGGCCGACTGCCGCAAGCTCTACGAGCGCTACTACACCAACGAAGCCTATGTCTCCACCCTGGTCCGTCTGATCCGGGAGCTGACCGAGTCCCGCTAAGCCTTTTGTTTTATTCTTGTTAAATTCAACGCCCCGGAAAATCCGTGTGATCTTCCGGGGCGTTTTTGCACGCAGTGTGTCAAAACGATCTGCAATATTTGTCAGTTTCTTTCCGTTCCGGACATCTTTTTTATCATCCGGGCCGGATTGCACAAGAAAATTCGGCTTCCGTTCACAAAGACGGTCGGCGGCTGTGCTATACTTTTAAAAAAGTTTCATCCTGTCTGAAAGGAGTCCCTGCCCTCATGAACCAATCTGCCGCCTCTCAGCCTTCCCGCAAAAAGGCCGTGTTTTCCCTGCTGACCCTGCTGGCGCTCACCTGCGTGATCGTGCTCATCTTCCGGGATCACTGGGCCGAGATCACCGCCGCCCTCACCCAGCTGAACCTGTGGCAGGTGCTGGTGGTACTGGCGCTGGGCATCAGCTACCCGCTGCTGGAGGGCTGTGTCTCCTACGTCATCGTGCGGGGGCGGCTGCCCGGCTTCACCCTGCGGCAGGGCATCGACAACGCCTGGTGCGGCACCTTTGGCAACGTGGTCACCCTGGGCGCGGGTGCCGTGCCGGTGCAGACCTGGTATCTGCATCAGGCAGGGCTGGACATTGGCCCCGGCGTGGGCCTGATGACCCTGCAATATGTATTCCACAAGACCACGGTGCTGCTGTACGCCACCGTGATGCTGCTGCTCCAGCACAAATGGCTGGCCGCCAACACCACCGGCGTGCTGAAATATCTGCCCATGGCATATGCTGTGGTAGCGCTGGTGATCGTGGCGCTGGTGCTGGTGTGCGTGTCGCCGCTGGTGCAGAGTCTGGCCCGCTGGGCACTGGGCTTTCTGCCCAAGACCGAAAAATGGCAGCAGCGCCGGGCCGACTGGCTGGAGCAGCTGGATGTCCTGGGCACCGAGAGCCGCCTGCTGCTGGCTGACAAGGTCCGCTGTGTGCAGATCTTTGCCCTGCAGGCGCTCAAGCTGTTTTTGCTGTTCTGCCTGCCGTGGCTGTGCATCCGGTTCATGCAGCTGTCCCCGCTGAGTTTTGCGCGGGTGCAGCTGCTCACCAGCCTGATGCTGTTCGTCTCCAACGCCCTGCCCAACGTGGCAGGCATGGGCTCCATCGAGACCGCCTTTCTGCTGCTGTACAGCAGCTTTTTGCCTTCCGGTGAGGTGATGAGCGTGCTCATGCTCTACCGCATCGCCAGCTATTATTTCGTGTTTGCCGCCAGCGCCGTGGGCTTCTTCCTCGCCCAGCGGCGTCTGACCCGGACACCGCCAAAGGAGGCGTGACTCTTTATGAAGAACAAGAGCATCCTGTACCGGTCCGGCCTTGTGGTGCTGGTGGTGCTGCTTCTGGTGCTCATCCTGCCTTCCAGCAAGATCGACCTTTCTTCCAGCCTTTCGGCCTGCTCCCAGATGACCGTCCGCACCGAAAAAATCACCAGCTTTGCCAGCGGGGACGACCTGCAGTACCACCTGCTCTCCATGGACGATGCCGAGTACGGGCAGCTCCGCGAACTGCTGTCGCAGGTCACCTTCCGGAAGAAGTTCAACCAGACCTATTCTTCCTACTCCCACGACTACCCCGCCCAGTCCGTGACCCTCAGCGGCTACGATGACGCAGAGAATCATCAGCTGCTGCTTACCGTCTATTCCGACGGGGTGTGCATCCTGAACAATGCCTTTGTCTCGGTCAAATACCCCGGCGGCGGGGCCGCAGAGCTGTATCAGGCGCTTGCGGAGATCATGGAATAAATCGTTCCTTTTCTATATAAAACAAAAATCGGGGCGTGCAGGTGGTCAAGCTGCACGCCCCGTTTTTGTTTTCTTTGCACGCGATGCGGTACCAATCACACCGAATGCCGCGCCGGAGGCCGCAGAGCAAACCATGCTGCAGCTTCCTTTTGAAAAAGAGAATGGAATGGAGGAATTGGCGTTTGCGCAGCAATGAAAGCCCCAGTGAGGCTTTTAAGCCACAAGGTGGTCTTGCGCAAGCAAGATGGAGTGGCCTCGCCACGACAAACCTGACGTCCGGTATAGCTTAACCGCTATAGCAGACTTGAGTTTTGCGCAGAAGCATTGCAGGTACCTCTGCTGTTCTGGTGCAACGCGTTTCAAGCGGTTAGGTCTATCTAACCTCGTTGCGAGAACAGAATACCATACGCAGTTAGTCTTGTCAACCCTTATTTGAAAATTTTCCGGAACTTTTTTGCAGTAAAGTTTTTTCTGCCCGATTCGTGCACCCTGTACAGACACAGCCGGCTAAGGCTGTGCAAAATCCACCAGTTTCCTCTTGCTTTTGACCGGTATCTTTGTTATTATAGTTCATGCAGCACTGCAACTCCACATCTCGCCGCTGCTTTTTGGCAGCAGGGCGGTTCTCAAGGGTGCAGTGTGTCCAAGGAGGCGCTTTGACAAATTTTTGTTCAGAGCTGCTCCGATCAGTCCGCCCCCAGAAAGCCGCCAACAAGGAGCGGCTTTTCAAAGGCTCAACAGTTAGGCTATGCTAACCAATGCATGGAATGGAGCAAGGAGGTTCCAATGATCAATTTTGAACAGTGGGAAGGCTTTGAGGGCCGCATCTGGAAAGAGGAAGTCAACGTCCGCGACTTCATCCAGAAGAACTACACGCCCTATAACGGCGACGAAAGCTTCCTCGCCGACCCCACTGAAGCGACCAATAAGCTGTGGGGCGCACTGCAGAAGCTGCAGAAGGCCGAGCGCGCCAAGGGCGGCGTGCTGGATATGGAGACCGACGTCGTCAGCAGCCTGACCGCATATGGCCCCGGCTACATCGACGAGAGCCTGAAAGATCTGGAGCAGATCGTCGGCCTGCAGACCGACAAGCCCCTGAAGCGTGCATTCATGCCCTACGGCGGCATCAAGATGGCAGAGCAGGCCTGCACCACCTACGGCTACCAGCCCTCTGCGGAGCTGCACAAGATCTTCACCGACTACACCCGCACCCACAATCAGGCCGTCTTCGACGCCTACACCCCCGAGATGAAGGCTGCCCGCCACACCCACATCATCACCGGCCTGCCCGACACCTATGGCCGCGGCCGCATCGTGGGCGACTACCGCCGTGTGGCCCTGTACGGCATCGACGCCCTCATCAAATTCAAGCAGGAGGACCTCGCCAACTGCGGCGACGGCACCATGACCGATGACGTCATCCGCCTGCGCGAGGAGATCGCACGCCAGATCAGCGCCCTGAAGGGCATGAAGAAGATGGCCGAGGCCTACGGCTACGACATCTCCCAGCCCGCAAAGAACGCAAAAGAGGCCTGCCAGTGGCTCTACTTCGGCTATCTGGCCGCCATCAAGACCCAGAACGGCGCCGCCATGAGCGTGGGCCGCATCTCCACCTTCCTCGACATCTACATCCAGCGCGATCTGGACAAGGGTATCCTGACCGAGAGCGAGGCTCAGGAGCTTATCGACCACATGGTCATGAAGTTCCGTATGGTCAAGTTCGCCCGCATCCCCAGCTACAACCAGCTGTTCAGCGGCGACCCCGTCTGGGCGACCCTCGAGGTCGGCGGCATCGGCATGGATGGCCGCTCCATGGTCACCAAGAATGACTTCCGCTTCCTGCATACGCTCGAGAACATGGGCCCCGCCCCCGAGCCGAACATGACGGTGCTGTATTCCAGCGCCCTGCCCAAGACCTTCAAGGACTATGCGTCTAAAATCTCCATCGACACGTCCAGCGTCCAGTACGAGAACGACGACGTCATGAAGCCTGTCTGGGGCGATGACTACTCCATCTGCTGCTGCGTTTCCGCCACCCAGACCGGCAAGGAGATGCAGTTCTTCGGCGCACGTGCGAACCTCGCCAAGTGCCTGCTCTACGCCATCAACGGCGGCGTCGATGAGAAGCTCGGCGAGCAGGTCGGCCCCGCTTACGCCCCCATCACCGCCGAGTACCTCGACTACGGCGAGGTCACGGCCAAGTACGACGTCATGATGGACTGGCTGGCCGGGCTGTATGTCAACATCCTGAACCTCATCCAGTATATGCACGACAAGTACTACTATGAGGCTGCCGAGATGGCCCTGATCGACACCGATGTCCGCCGCACCTTCGCCACCGGCATTGCCGGCTTCAGCCATGTGGTCGACTCCCTGTCCGCCATCAAGTACGCCAAGGTCCACCCCGTCCGCGACGAGAACGGCATCATCGTCGACTTCGAGACCGAGGGTGAGTTCCCCAAGTACGGTAACGACGACGACCGCGTCGACCAGATCGCTCACGACGTTGTGCACCAGTTCATGGAGTACATCCGCATGAACGATACCTACCGCAACTCCGTGCCTACGACCTCGGTTCTGACCATTACCTCCAACGTCGTGTACGGTAAGAAGACCGGCTCCACGCCCGACGGCCGCAAGGCTGGCCAGCCGTTCGCCCCGGGTGCTAACCCCATGCACAAGCGCGATAGCCACGGCGCCATCGCTTCGCTGTCTTCGGTTTCCAAGCTCCCGTTCCGCGATGCTCAGGACGGCATCTCCAACACCTTCTCCATCATCCCGAGTGCGCTCGGCAAGGAGGACCAGGTGTTCTTTGGCGATATCGACCTTGATCAGCTGGGCGAGTAACTATTGTTAGTGCTATACTAACAATAACGATTACTGATTAGTGCGCCGGTTTCGGCCGGCGCCTATCGATCGAAGGAGACACATTATGAAGGTTTCTGAAGTTTCCGAGACTCAGGCCGATAACCTGGTCCACATGCTCGACGCTTACGCCGAGAAGGGTGGCCACCACCTGAACATCAACGTCTTCAACCGTGAGACGCTGCT
>ERZ827088.2848-NODE-2848-length-17140-cov-15.207082_pt1 | contig 17140 bp, 15 predicted proteins | sample MGYA00519922_ERZ827088 | MGnify/ENA primary metagenome ERZ827088 (study PRJEB31778, sample SAMEA3449254) | human gut metagenome | biome: human gut; feature: human-associated habitat; material: faeces | place: United Kingdom | collected 2010/2012 ... | reverse complement strand
GAGCTGTATGTGTCCGACGCCTTCGGCACCGTGCACCGTGCCCACGCCTCCACCGTCGGTGTGGCGGCATACCTGCCGGCGGTGTCCGGCTTCCTGGTGGCCAGAGAGCTGTCCGTCATGGGCAAGGCCCTGGACGACCCCAAGCGGCCCTTTGTGGCGGTGCTGGGCGGCGCCAAGGTCAGCGACAAGATCGCGGTCATCAACAACCTGCTGGACAAGGCGGACACCATCATCATCGGCGGCGGCATGGCGTATACCTTTGCCAAGGCCCAGGGCGGCAGCATCGGCAAGAGCCTGTGCGAGCCGGATAAGCTGGATTACGCGCTGGAGATGATCGAAAAGGCCAAAAAGAACGGCGTGAAGCTTCTGCTGCCCACAGACACCGTGGCGGCGGATGACTTCTCCAATGACGCCAAGCGCCAGGTGGTCAGCACCATGGCCATTCCCGAGAGCTGGGAGGGCATGGATATCGGTCCCGACACCATCAAGACCTTCTGCGGCGCCGTGAAGGGCGCGGGCACCGTGGTGTGGAACGGCCCCATGGGCGTGTTTGAGTTTGACAACTTCGCCGCCGGCACCCGGGCCATGGCCCAGGCGCTGGCTGACAGCGGCGCCGTGACCATCGTGGGCGGCGGCGACAGCGCGGCGGCGGTGGAGCAGCTGGGCTTTGCCGACAAGATCACCCACATCAGCACCGGCGGCGGCGCGTCGCTGGAGTTCCTGGAGGGTAAGGAGCTGCCCGGCGTGGCCTGCCTGCTGGACAAGTAAGGTCCGGCATCTTCGCCGCGGCCAGCGGAGCGGATCGGCCGCGCGGGCTTTGGCGAAAACCGTTTTATTTTGTGTGCATATCCCCATTTCTATATAAGAGTAAAAGACGAGGAGTTAGTTTGTTATGAATCGCAGATATCGCAAGACCATTATCGCCGGCAACTGGAAGATGAACAAGACCGCCAGCGAGACGAAGAAGTTTGCCGAGGAACTGAAGGCCCTGCTGCCCAAGGCCAAATGGTGTGACATTGTGGTGTGCGTGCCCTCCGTAGATATCGCCGCCGCCATCAAGGGCTTCAAGGATGCCCGCGTGTCCGTGGGCGCACAGAATGTGTTTTATGAGAAGAACGGCGCGTACACCGGCGAAGTCTCCGCCGATATGCTGAAGGACCTGGGCGTAAAGTACGTCATCATCGGTCACTCTGAGCGCCGCCAGTATTTCGGCGAGACGGATCTCACCGTCAACCGCAAGGTGCTCTCCGCGCTGGAGGCGGGTCTGCACCCCATCATCTGCGTGGGTGAGACGCTGGAGCAGCGGGAGCTGGGCATCACCATGGAGCTGATCGCGCTGCAGGTCAAGTCCGCCCTGGCCGGCGTGCCCGCGGAGAAGCTGCGGAAGTGCGTGATCGCCTATGAGCCTGTGTGGGCCATCGGCACTGGCAAGACCGCTACCGCCGAGCAGGCCGCTGAGGTCTGCACCTTCATCCGCACCACCGTGCGTCACCTGTACGGCGCCCGTATTGCCCGCAGCATCACCATCCAGTACGGCGGCTCCATGAAGCCCGCCAACGCGGCGGAGCTGCTGGCCCAGCCGGACATCGACGGCGGCCTTATCGGCGGCGCCTCTCTGAACCCTGAGGACTTTATCGCCATCATCAATGCTGCCAACCAAGGCTGAGTATTTCCAAGGAGGAACGGCATGAATAAGACCCCTACCACCCTCATCATCATGGACGGCTTCGGCATTGCGCCCCCCGCGGACGACAATGCCGTCACTCTGGCCAAGACGCCGGTGCTGGATAAGCTGTTTCAGGAATACGCCCACACCACGCTGTCCGCCAGCGGGCTGGACGTGGGTCTGCCCGCCGGGCAGATGGGCAACAGCGAGGTAGGCCACACCAACATCGGCGGCGGCCGCGTGGTGTTTCAGGACCTGCCCCGCATCAGCCGCGCTATCGAGGACGGCAGCTTCTTTAAGAACGAGGCCTATAACCAGGCGATGGACAACTGCCTGGAGAATGGCACCAGTCTGCACCTGTGCGGTCTGCTGTCGGACGGCGGCGTACACTCCCACATCGAGCACCTGTTCGCCCTGCTGCAAATGGCTAAGGACAAGGGGCTGACCAAGGTGTATGTCCATTGCTTCCTGGATGGCCGGGACGTGTCCCCCACCAGCGGCAAGGGCTTCGTGCAGGCGCTCGCCGACAAGTGCGCCCAGCTGGGCATCGGCAGGATCGCCACGGTGATGGGCCGCTACTACGCCATGGACCGCGACAAGCGGTGGGAGCGCGTACAGATGGCCTATGACGCTATGGTGTACGGCGAGGGCCGCCGCAGTGATGACCCGGTGGCCGCCGTGGCGGAGAGCTATGCCAACAACATCACCGACGAGTTCATGGAGCCGGTGGTGGTGGACGGCGACGGCACCATCAGTGACAATGACAGCATCATCTTCTTCAACTACCGGCCCGACCGGGCCCGGGAGATCACCCGGGCCATCGTGGACCCGGACTTTGACGGCTTTGCCCGGGAGTTCTTCCCCACCACCTATGTGTGCAACACGGAGTACGATGCCTCCATGCCCAACGCGCTGGTGGCGTGGCCCCGCATCGCCGTGAAGAACGGGCTGGGTGAGTACCTCAGCCGCATGGGCATGACCCAGCTGCGGATCGCCGAGACGGAGAAGTATGCCCATGTGACGTTCTTCTTCAACGGCGGCGTGGAGACGCAGTACCCCGGCGAGGACCGGGTGCTGGTGCCCTCTCCCAAGGTGGCCACCTATGATCTCCAGCCGGAGATGAGCGCCTTCGAGGTGTGCGACAAGTGTGTGGAGCGCATCGAGTCAGGCGCCTATGACGTCATCATCCTGAACTTCGCCAACTGCGACATGGTGGGGCACACCGGCGTGCTGGAGGCCGCCATCAAGGCCGTGGAGACAGTGGACACCTGCGTGGGCAAGGTGGTGGACGCCACGCTGAAGATGGGCGGTATCGCCATGGTGACCGCCGACCACGGCAACGCCGAGGATATGAAGCAGCCCGACGGCAGCCCCATGACCGCCCACACCACCAATCTGGTACCCTTCATCCTGTGCGGCGCCGGCACAGAGCTGCGGCCCGGCCGGCTGGCGGATATCGCGCCCACCATCCTGGACGTGATGGGTCTGGCCTGCCCGGAGGAGATGGACGGCAAGACGCTGATCGTGAAGTAAAGTGAACGATCCGCTTTTACGCGAAGTCCCGAAGCGCGGCTTCGGGACTTCCTTATAAGGAGACAAACCCATGAACATATTTGTCATCGGCTGCGGGCGGTGGGGTTCCCTCATCACCTGGTATCTGGATCACATCGGCCATCATGTGACGCTGTACGGGCGGCAGAGCTCGCCCCGTATGCAGTCCTTTCTGGCCACCCGGCAGAACGATCTGCTGACGCTGCCAGACTCCGTGGGGCTGACCACCGACCTGCAGGACGTGGAGCAGGCGGAGACGGTCATCATCTCCATCGGCTCCCAGAGCCTGCGTTCTCTGCTGGCAGAGGCCCCCATGCAGGCCCTGCGGGGCAAGACGGTGGTGCTGTGCATGAAGGGCCTGGAGATGGGCACCGGCGAACGGCTCAGCGTTATCGCCGGATCGCTGCTGCATGAGAGCAACACCGTGGCGGTCTGGCTGGGGCCGGGCCATGTGCAGGAGTTCTACCGGGGCATCCCCAATTGCATGGTCATCGACAGTGGGAACGACGCTGTAAAGCGCCGGCTGGTGCAGGAATTCTCCAGCGACCTGATCCGTTTCTACTATGGCGGCGACATGATCGGCAACGAGGTAGGCGCCGCGGCCAAGAACGTGGTGGGCATCGCGGCGGGCTTTCTGGACGGCGTGGAGATGTCCAGCCTGAAGGGCGCGCTGATGAGCCGGGGTACCCGGGAGGTGGCGCGGCTGATCAAGGCTATGGGCGGCAATGAGCTGTCAGCCTACGGGCTGTGCCATCTGGGGGACTACGAGGCCACGGTGTTCTCGCCCTACAGCCATAACCGGCAGTTCGGCGAGTCCTTCATCCGCCATCAGGACTACCACCGGCTGGCGGAGGGCTATTACACAGTGGAGGCACTGATGGTGCTCCGCGAAAAGTACGGCGTGGAGCTGCCGATATGCATGGCGGTACACAACATCCTGTACGAAAGCGCCGATCCCCGGGCAGAGCTGAGTGCCCTGCTGCGGCGGGGCCTGCGGGCGGAATTCGACGACTGAATATGAATAAAACATCCTCTGTCCGGCGACAATACGGGCAGAGGATGTTTTATTTCGGCGTGCCGCCCGCCGGAAGGGGCGGCGGCGGGACTTCCCGCCAGGAAAGGGACACGCATATGAAGGACTCCCGAAACGAACGGCTGCGGGCCATGTTCGCCGGGCGGGGCTATTACATAGCCATCGCCCTGTGCCTTGTGGCCGCAGGAACGATCGGCTATTTTGCCCTGAGAGAGCGCCCGGTGACCGTGGAGCAGACGGACACGCCGCCGGTGCTGGATATCCAGCCCGTCGCCCCCACCCAGCCGGTAGTAAAGCCTGCGCCGGTGGTCATCCCCGACCCGGTGGAGGAGGTGGAGATCACCGAGCCGGCAGAGCTGCTGCCCCAGGTGGTATCCCCTCTGGACGGCACCACAGTGACGGTGTTCAGCATGACGGAGCTGCTGTATGACCCCACTATGGCCGACTGGCGCACCCACGACGGCATCGACGTGCAGGCTGACGAGGGCGCGGCGGTGAAGACCGCCGCCGCGGGGACCGTGCAGTCCGTTACCGACGACGAGCTGATGGGCACCACGGTGGTCATTCAGCACGACGGCGGGTACGCCACCCAGTACAGCAGCTTACAGGAAAATACGCCTGTGGCGCAGGGCCAGACCGTGGCCGCCGGGGAGGTCATCGGCTATGTGGGCAGCACCTCCGCCGCCGAGAGCCGCATGGGGCCGCACCTGCACTTCTCTGTCAGCCGGGACGGCGCGGTCATCGACCCCCACGACTATGTGAACGGCGGCGAATAAGCGAAAAGAACGCCCTGTCGGGCGTTCTTTTCGCTTATTTCATAGAGGTGATGGTGCCCATGAACAGGGGCACGCAGGCGTGGGTGTCCACGACCATGTAGAGGAAGGGGCGATCCAGCGTGACGGTCTTGACGTCGGTGGGCTGCGCGCTGCCGCCGTTCACCTGCACTGACGTGGCCGCGGCGGCCCTGGTGCCGTTTTCGTCCAGCGACAGATACGTCTTGTGCAGCACGGAGGAGACGTACAGATTATTGCCGCTGGGCGCGCTGCCCATGGCCCGCAGATCAGCTCTGGACACGTCAAACAGGTCCGTGATACCCATAGCCGTCAGCGCCTTCTCCAGCTCCAACTCCGTTTGGGCGGTAAACCGTGGGATGGACGCCTGCACATCGGCGTATTGGTGACCGGTGATCAGCTGATACAGATGCTCGCCGGTGAGGTTCTTCAGGTAGTCCTCCAGCGTCACGCCCTCGTCGGGCAGCAGCGCTACGAACGCATATTTCCCGCCGTCATAGGGCTTCAGGAAGCCGGTAACGTTGTTGCCGGACAGATAGATGCTCTCGCTGCTGGTCAGGTAATCCGCCGTCTGGCGCGCACCGGAAGCGGCGGTAAAGGTCCCGCCCTCGCGGATATCCGACGCTTCGTAGGGCGTCTCCCACCGGGCGTCAAAGCAGGCGGCGTTGACCAGATACAGCATGGTGGCCTCGCCGGGTGCCTGCTCCAGCAGACTGTCGATCAGGCCGTTTGTCTCCTTACCGACCCAGCGGTTCAGGTCGGTGACCAGGCTGCCGTCGAACGCAGAACGATAGACCTCCGCGCTGTAGTAGTTGACGCAGGCGCGCAGGAAGCTGTCCTCCACCCGGAAGGTGTCCCGCACCCACGCGGAGTTGGCCAGCGAAACGGCGCAGCTCTTGTACGCAGCAGGCAGGCTCATGCGGTAGGTGTACAGAAATTCATTCAGCTGGTTCAGACTCATGCCCGCCGCCGTTTCCATCTGCTTCAGGGTAGTTCCACCGGCGCCGTTGGCCGTCATGCCCAGTGCGTTCAGGATGGACACCGGTGACAGCAGCAGGCCCGTCTCTCCCGCCCGTTCACTGCGAAGCAGTGACAGGGCGAAGGCCGACACTGCCTCGCCTCCGGCGGTCAGGTCGGTTGTCGTGTCCAGTGCCTGGGGCACGATATCCTTGGTCAGTGCCTGCGCCTTGATGCCGCAGCCGGGCAGGGCCAGCAGCATCAGCAGCGCCAGCACCAGCGCCGCCGCACGTTTTTTCATAGGATCCGCCTCCTTTCAAAAGGCTCATCTGCTATATAGACGCAATTCCTTCGGAAAAGGTTTCCCGCCCGCAGAAAAAGCGCCGCCATCGGCGGGGATGGCGGCGCGGTATGTCACTTGCAGTATTTCTCGATGTAGGCATCCTGGCACTTGATGATGATATCCACCGCCGCCTGACGGCCCAGCACGTCGCTGACCACGGTCTCCTTGCCCTCCAGGCTCTTATAGACCCGGAAGAAGTGCTTGATCTCGCTGGCCACGTGGGCAGGCAGCTCGGAAATATCCGTGTACAGATGATAGGTGGGGTCCTCGAAGGGGATGGCGATGATCTTCTCATCCAGGTCGCCGCCGTCCTCCATGGTGATGACGCCGATGGGGAAGCAGCGCACCAAACTCATGGGGCGGATGGACTCGCTGCACAGCACCAGCACGTCCAGAGGGTCGCCGTCATCGGCCCAGGTGCGGGGAATGAAGCCGTAGTTGGCGGGATAGTGGGTAGAGGTGTAGAGGATACGGTCCAGCCGCAGCATACCGGTATCCTTGTCCATCTCGTATTTGTTCTTGGAGCCCTTTTCGATCTCGATGACCGCCCAGAAATCCTCGGGCTTTACCCGCGCAGGCGCGATATCATGCCAAATATTCATAGGATGTTCCTCCTGTTCCAGTTTGTTCCGTGGACACATTATAGCGCAGAAAAGCGCGGCGCGCAACGGGATTTTGCGACTTTGCCGAAATGTTTTTTCGAAAGGTGTTGACACAGGCCGGGCGGTGTGGTATCCTAATAAATGCCTGATCCGCCGGTGTGGTGGAATGGTAGACACAGGAGACTTAAAATCTCCCGGCAGCAATGCCGTACCGGTTCGAGTCCGGTCACCGGCACCACCCGGTACAGTACAATATCGCGGAGTAGAGCAGTTGGTAGCTCGTCGGGCTCATAACCCGGAGGTCGGAGGTTCAAGTCCTCCCTCCGCAACCATCTTGAGTGACCAAAATAGATACACTCACCTGAAACCCCTGAGAAATCAGGGGTTTCAGCGTTTTTATGCCCTGTTTTTTCAAAGCGTGTTTTATAGATACACACGGGCATTTCAGATCGTTAGGCAGGACTTGAACCAAATTCCCGGCTGATTTGGCCTGCTTTATGGCGGGCTTTACGCTCTCAGGGACCTTTTGTCTCTCATCTTTCTCATAATAATTTGAAACTTTTTATTGAAGAGGTTGGTATCATATTTTGATACCAACCTCTTTTCAGTTTACGAGGAGGTTCATCACATGAACAACAGCAACACTGGGCAGCAGCTTCGCTACCTCGAAGAAATCAGCATTTCTCTCCACCGTGTGGGCTTTGAAACAAAGTCGCTGGAAGACTGCGAACGTTCCATTCTGTGGAACAATGCTCCGCTGTGTCGAATCACCGGCAGGGGCAGTGTGTTCTATCGGCGAGAGGATGTGGACACGCCCCAAGCAGAGGATGCCCTGTTTCGCGTCGAGGACATCGCCGCGAAGACGCTGGAGTATATGACCACTATGGAATCCGCTCCGCAGCTCAAAGCCAGCGGACTGGATGGCGACTACCGTATCCTCGCTGACTTTGGCGGCACGGTGCTGGCAGGCACTCCGAGCAAACACGGCGTTCAATTCGTCACATGGAATTGGGACTATGACCGCACAGGCGTGGTACACGGGCACTATTTCATGGAGAACTACGATGCTGCCAAGCAGGATTTCGCCACACGCTCAGGGCTTATCCAAACGGAACAGCTTTTCAGCCCAGAGCAGCTGACTGAGATTTATCGCTGCTGTGCCGACTCTGTGGACGGGGAGTTCTTTGAACTCACTGACAAGCAGGAGGAAGTAATCCACAGTGTCCAGCAACAGATTGAGGTGTGCGTGCCGGATTTGAACGAGCGAATCCGACAGCAGGAGGAAGCATTGGAACGAGTCTCGCAGGAACAGACAATGTAATACTACATGGCAATGGCCGGAGTTTTAGCAATAAGACTCCGGCCAATTTTTATTATGGAGGAAATGAAATGCCGCAGATCAACCGGAAAAGCTCATTGGGGCATTGGTATGCCCCAGTCTTTGCCCCAGACTTTCCCCGCGACCCGCCGGAGATTCACGGTTGCACACTTTTTGAGCGTTGCAAAGGCTGTCCCTATCCAGGGCATGGCTTCATCTGTTGGCAGAGTGAAGATACCTGCCTGCGGACCAGAATGAATAAAATCAACGGATTGGAGGAAAACAGAAATGATGATTCAAGCGGTTCTCGGTAATCCCAACCACCCGGAATACGGCGTGGCGACCATCCCGTTCCCTATCCCCCGCGACCAGTACGCACACTGCATGGAGTTGTTGGAGGCATTGGAGATCGGAGACGCGGTCAAGGCAGACTGCAAGGTGGAGAAGATACTAACTTCATACTGGAGCATCCCGTATCGGCTGTGTTCCTCGACATGGGTCTGGGCAAAAGCGTGATTACCCCCTTACCGCTATCTTCGATCTCTGCCTGGACAGCTTTCTGGTTCGTACGGTGCTGGTCATTGCTCCACTGCGTGTCGCCAGAGATACTCTGCGGCCTGCCCTTCGGCCTCCATCGGATGTGCCTCTGGCTCATACCAGGCGGTGGCTCCTTTGGGGACGGGATTGCGCTGTTCGCACTGAATTTCATCATTGGTGGCGTGATCGGCGATTTCGTTCTGGCATGGCGGCTTTTGGTGGCCGTGTGCTATGTGCCGCTCACCGCATACCACCTGATCGTGGGATAAAAGGTTTTGCGTCATGGAAATGTGGAAAACTGCCGCTTTGCCGATGGAAAACCCATTCACAGCCCATGGAAAAGGACAGGCCCTTTCCCACAGCCTACAAACAGGTTTCCCACAGCGCCGCATACATGCCAGTTTACACACATTCCCACAACGCCTGCTGCTGCGAATATCCATCCTACCATGAGCGATCCTGTAATGCCTATGCCGTCCGTTTATACGCGCCTTGACAAAAAACAAGTTATATGATATATTCGTTATAATATATCTGTATTTTCGATTTTCAGAGGTGCTTATGGACAGTATTGACGTGATGATTTTCCTCTCTATTGTGGAAACTCACAGTATTACCGGAGCGGCGGAAGCGGTGCATTTTTCCCAGTCCACAGTGAGCTATCGACTAAAGTGCCTGGAAAAGGAGCTGGGGGTACCTCTATTTTTCCGCAATAAGGGCAATCGGGCAGAGCTGACGCCCTTTGGTCAGCAGTTCATCGACATTGCGAAACGCTGGCAGGCTGTCTGGCAGGACACCCAATCTCTGAAGCTTCTGCCCTCCAGCACCGTGGTGGTGGCCGCCGTAGACAGCATCAGTTCCTCCATCCTGCCGGAGGTCTACCGCAAGGTCACCGGCAGCAGTGACTCTCTGAAGCTGCGGATCATGACCTATCAGTCCCGGGAAATCTACGATTTGCTGGAAAACCAGGTGGCGGACATCGGGTTTGTGTCTGTCCAGCATCAGCGCAGGAATGTGGTCACTGCCATGACCTTCCGGCAAAAGTACTATGTGGTGCGTTACAGCGCCCATCCTGCCCCGCCACGGAAGGTATCTCCACAGGAGCTTGATCCGGCTCTGGAGATCTACAGCGACTGGGGTGGGAATTACCGTCAGTGGCATGAGGATATTTGGGGGCCTCTGACAAAATACCATGTCTGGCTGGACACCGTGGGACTGATTTCCAATTTCCTCATTGACGAGAAGTATTGGACCATTCTTCAGGAGTCTTCTCTGCAGCAGCTCCTCAAGAGCTTCCGGAGTGTGCAGATCGATGAACTGGCACTGTCGGAGGAGCAGTACCGTACCTGCTACATTATTAAAAATGTTCGCACCAAACCCTCCAGTCAGCACGGTCTGGAGGTCTTTGAGAATGCGCTTTATGAAAGAATGAATACGCTCCGCATGGAAGGCTCCATCTTTTAAGATAGGATGCCTTCCGTTTCCTTTTTCTTCATATATCGAATTCATCGATATATATTGCGAAGTTTTTCTAATTTACTTCAGCCTTTCCGTTTGATAGGCTTTTTTTATGCAAAACCAACATGAAAAACAAAAACGGAGGAATGAAAAATGGGCGAAACAAAAAAACTGGAATTTCATCTGGGTAAGCTCGGCGCAATCATCCCCTTGGCATCCATGCTGGTGGGCATCATGGTGCTGATCCTTTGCGGCTTTACGGCTGCAAAAACCTTCTGGTCGGCAGGACTGCTGGCCATTACCCTGGCTTTCCTGCTGGCAAAGGACAAAACCGCTTTCAGCAATTCGGTCATCAAAGGTCTTTCCAATAATATTATGGCGGTTATGGTTATTGCCTTCTATATGGCGGGCATCACCGCTCAGCTGCTCAAGGACGGCGGTCTGGTGGAAGGACTCCTGTGGCTGACCACCCTGATCAATATGGGGCCGGAGTTTGTTCCGCTCATCTGCTTTTTGATCTGCGTGCTGATCTCCGTGTGCACCGGCACTACCGGCGGCACTGTCTCGGCCGTCACGCCGGTTATGCTGCCTTTGGGCGTGTCTCTGGGCTGTAACCCTGCACTGCTGATGGGCGCTATCCTCTCCGGCGCTTTCTTCGGCGATAATCTGGCGCCGGTATCCGATACCACCATTGCCTCTGCCTACACGCAGGAAACGGACGTGCCCATCGTGGTGAAAAGCCGCTTGAAGTACAGTATCATTGCCGGCATTGGCGCATCCATTCTGTATGTTATCTTCGGCTTCCACACCGCTACTGCCGTCACCGCCACCACGAGCGTCGACCCCAGCGCCGCGATCTCTCTGGTGCTGCTGATCTCGCCGGTGGTGCTGGTCATCGCTATGATCCGCGGTATGGCGCTGGTTCCTGCACTGATTCTGTGCAATATGATCACCATTATCACCGAGCTGGTATTCGGCCTGACTACCTTCTCCGCCCTGGTAGGCCCCGGCGGAATCATCATCAGCGGCATTGAGGGCATGGTGTTTCTCACTGTGTTCTGCGTGTTCATCTTCGCTCTGATCCAGATGCTGACGGATAGCGGCGTGTTTGACTGGGTCATCGAAAAACTCACCGCAAATGTAAAGACCCCCCGTCGGGCAGAGCTGGTGTCCGCCGGTCTGGATGCGGTGGTCACCCTCATGACGGCCGCCGCTACCGCTTCCATTGCCATGGTTGGGCCGGTAATCCGCCCAATTCTGAAAAAATATAATATCGACCGTGCCCGCGGCGCCAACATCCTCGACGGCATTGCCTGCGGCGTAGGCGGTCTGTGCTTCTGGAATCTCTCTCCCATGGCTGCCTGGTCTCTGGCTCTGAGCACAGGCGCGGTCAGCGAAGACTTTTCCATTATTGCTGCTATGCCTTACTCCTTCCACTGTATGCTGCTGGTGGTCGTCTATATCGTCGCTATCCTCACCGGGTGGGGCAGAAAGTTTGAAACGCAGTAAAATCCAGAGCCGGCACACCTCCATGGATGCGGCTTGTGCCGGCTTCCAGGCAGTAACGTTGTAGAAAAGAGGAATAGTACGAATGAGCAAAAAAATATATCTGGATAACGCCTGCACATCTCAGGTGGACGAGCGCACCTTTGCCTGTGCACAGCGGTATGTAAATCTATATCAGAACACTAACAAATCTGCCAGTGATGTGACTCGTGAGCTGCGCAGCTATCTCACAGATGCCCGCCGCACCGTAGCGGAATTTATCGGCTGCGACAGCGATGAAATCGCCCTCGTGCAGTGCACCTCCCATGCCATGGGCATCATTGCCAATGCTGTCCCCATGGAGCGGGGTGACAATGTGCTCATCTGTGATCTGGAGTATCAGGCCTCCGTAGCCTGCTGGATGACCCGTGTCAAACGGGAGGGCATTGTCCTTCGAGAGGTGAAAAGTCACCACGGTACCATCTCTCCCGCAGATTTTGAGGCCGCCATGGACGAGCATACCAGAGCCATCGTTCTGGCCTCCGTACAGGAAATCAACGGCTTCCGAGCGGATGTCCGCGCAATCGCCCGGATGGCGCACCGCCACGGCTGCCTCCTCATTGTGGACGGCGTGCAGGAGGTGGGCGCCATGCAGGTCAATGTCCGGGACTACGACTGCGATTTCTATTGCGCCGGCGCAAAAAAATGGATCGGCAATCCTTTCGGCATGGGTTTTCTGTACATTCGCCGTTCCCTGGCTCAGAGTCTGGAACCTATGTACTACTCCTATTTTAACCTGAAAACGCCCCAGCGCTTCCCCGACTACATTTCTTATTTGGAGGATCCCTCCCGGAATCCCTTCGACGATTGCGATGTGTATCAGGACGCCACAAAATTCGAGATCTGCGCCTATACCAATTATCTGGGCGCACTGGGACTTGCAGAAGCGCTTCAGGTGCAGCTGGATAAAGGTCAGGCCTGGATCGAGCAGCGCATCAAAAGCATGATCCGCCGGCTGATCGATGGCCTTGCGCAGCTTGGTATTCAGATGTGTTCCCCTACGGACGATCAGCATATGTCCTCCATTGCTTCTTTTAACTTCGGCTTCCAGGGTGGGATCGCCAAGGAAAAGGCGTTGGTGGAATATCTGCAAAAGCGCAACATCTATATTTCCCTCCGCAGCTCCACAGGCACCGGCGGCCTGCGCATTTCTGTGCATTATTATAACACGCCGGAGGAAATTGACACTCTGGTGGCAGCCATTGGGGACTATATGCAGCAAACCGGCGTAAAGCAAATTCTGAAGGAGGCTTGATTCTGTATGTACATCACAGACGAAATCATTCTGTTCGATCCCAAGCTCCAGTCTGAGATCAAGGACCGATTCTATTATGTTAATGAGGATTATCTGGGGCGCAAGCGCCAGTTCTTTGAAAACTCCGGCGGCTCTCTGCGGCTGAAGGCTGCGGTTTCCGAAAAAGCTCGTCTGGAAAAAATCCCCGACTGCCCGGAGCGGGTCCATGATACCTCACTGATGCTCAAACAGGTAAAGGCCGATGGCATCCGGGATATTATGGAGATCATTTTTGGCGCAAAACACGGTTCCGGCGCCCTCGTCACCGAATTGACCGCCTCCCAATGTATGTTCCAGATTGTCCGCGCCATTATGGAAAACGCCGGCTTCGGCACCAATGCGGTAACCACCTCTCTGGAGCATCCTTCCGCCTTTGACGCTGTCCAGTATTACTGCCAGCGAACCGGCCGGGAGTTTCGCGTAGCCATGGCAGACCCCAAAACCGGCGGCGTGGAGCTGGAAGAGATCTTGTCCCATGTGGACAAAAACACGACCCTTCTCAGCGTGATGAGCGCTTCCAATGTCACCGGATATCTCTTTGACATCAAAACGATCGTCCGGGAAGCCAGAAAGATCAATCCCGATATCTATGTCATTTCCGATGCCGTACAGCATATGCCCCACGGCGTTCTGGATGTGGAAGCCTGCGGTCTGGACGGCTGCACCTTCGCCCCCTATAAGGCTTTTGGTATCCGAGGCTGCGGCTACGGCTATGTCTCCGACCGCGTGGCAACCATGAGCCATCATAAGCTTCTGGCCAAAGATCCCAAGGAGTGGGAACTGGGCACATTCCCACATCCCAATTTTGCTGCCATCACTGCCGTAGTGGACTATGTCTGCTGGCTGGGGAGCCATTTCACAGAGACTACGGACCGTCGCAGTCTTTTTGTGGCAGGCATGGACCGCATCCATCTTCAGGAGCACTCTCTGCTCATTCATATGATGGAGGGTACGCCTCAGGTTCCCGGTCTACGGCACATTCCCGGCGTGTCGGTGTTTTTGGACAGCGCAGATGATGTGGACCGTGATCTCATTTCCGCCGTTGGTATTGACGGCATGGATCTGACTCAGGCTGTGGCAGAATACTACAAGCGAGGCGTGACCGTGTTTGAACGTCTGAATTCCAGCCTTTACTCCAAACGCATTGTGGAGTCGCTGGGACTCACCGGCTGCATTCGCGTTTCCCCCCTTCATTGCCACGATGCAAATGACATTGATGATTTCCTCCGCATCACCGCCGAAATCGCCAGGGAATTTTCCAGGTAATTTCCCTGCATCGTTCGTTTGCCTTTTCCATGCAGGCGTCTGAATACTGCGAAGAAAAAGTCACACAGGGATGTGCGGGCGATAAGACTGTGTATATATTGATCAAACCCGCCGGAATTCGTCACGTTGCAACGAGTTCCGGCGGGTTTTTATTGTATAAAGAAAACCACCGGCAATGCCGGTGGTTCCAGTCTGTCGAAAAAGTCCAGCAACGGCTGGGCTTATTCGCATGTAGATGGTACAATAAATATGGGTGATGAAAGATGCTGGAACGCGGAAAACTGGATCGTGGTGTCATAGAGATTGTCGATACAGCGGTGCGATTTTGGGACAGTTGAAAGTTTTTTCATTGTCTACGGCAGTCCAAAATATGCTTGTCTTGCACTGCCGGTCTTGAGAGACGTGATTACCTTAGTTTTCTCCCAAAACGGCCATAAGGCACCACCAAAATCCTTGGGACACCTGCGTTTGCGGGAACCAAGACGCCAGCCGCTCTGAAATTCCCCTCAAAAGGCGCCACAACCGCCTGCGTTGAAACCCCCGTCAACTGCCCGCACTGCGGGCAGAAGTGATTGGGCAGAGCGTCGGTTCCGACGCCAGCCGTTTATCCTGCTTTCTTTTTCGTCCTCGAAAAAGCCGCAAAAAGCACAGGAAACGCAGTCATACCAACGTTTCCAATGCATCGGTCATACGGACTTCAACACCTCCGGCACAAACGACCCACGCGGCGAAACAGGGGCCTCCCCTCCCTCGGCCACAGCACAGTCTTGTGCTACCAGTGAAATTACTCTGTATGCCGTATTTGTAACCCCTGATTCCGCAACGCTTTTATATACATACATTTCCCGGTTCTCTGTGAACCCTCACTATCAGCAACAGTTCTATCTCAGACCATATTTCATCGCGTTTTTCAACCTTTCGCACAAACGGCCCACGTTCGCTTTCATGCGTGAAAGCGGGTACACACTCGGCTTTCGGAGAAGAATCGCACACAGCGGCTTACACGGCGAAACACGGGCATTTCGGACGGGGGGTGGTATCACTACCCTCGGAGCGTTTTGCGCGGTTCGGAAACCCTGCGTGGCCGGGTATCAGAACGGCGTACTTTGCCGCTTTTGGGTCTTGGTCGGAGACGCTCCCGAAGAACGCAGAGAGCCTGCGGAGCAGCGATGCGCTTACGCGCGTCGCTGCTCCGAGGCGTCGCGGCCCCGCTGGGCTGCGCTGCTCTGTTTGCAACTTGGTGATGTTACTGTTCTTTCACTCTGTGCGCAGTACTTTCTGAACGTGCGAGGTGAGGGGTGGTATCACTACCCTCGGCGTGCTTTACGTGCTGCTGAAACGCCGGACGGCCGCTTGTCAAAACGGCTAACTTGCCGTTTTCTGAGGTCGGGTAGCCTTCATTGATTTCAGCGGCGTAAAATGTGCTTGACAGGCACAGTCTACTTATGATAGACTTCAAGTATCAAAAATCTATCATAAATAGACCAACAAAGAAAGGAGGCACACATGGACGGTTACAAACTGGGCGTTGTTGAGACGCGTTTTGCAGAACTCATCTGGCAGCACGAGCCGCTGACCTCCGGTGAACTGGTGAAACTATGCGAACAGGAGCTGCAATGGAAAAAATCCACGACCTACACAGTTTTGAAAAAACTCTGCGAACACGGTATCTTTCAGAACGAAAACGGCACGGTCACTTCTCTTCTCTCACAGGAGGGCTATAACGCCGTACAGAGTGAGAAATTTGTGGAGGACACCTTCGACGGTTCCCTTCCCGCATTTCTTGCCGCCTTTACCACACGGAAATCTCTTTCGGAGAAGGACATTGCGGAAATTCAGCGCATGATCGACCGCTGCGGAAAGGAGTGAGCCAATGGCCGCCGTCTTTTTGAAGCTCTTGAATCTGAGCATTTCCGCAAGCTGGTTGGTGCTGGCCGTGCTGGTACTGCGCCTGGTATCAAAGCGTTCGCCCAAGTGGATGAATGTTCTGCTTTGGGGCATCGTCGCGCTGCGGCTGGTTCTGCCATTCTCCATAGAGAGCGCGTTGAGCCTGATTCCCAGTGCCGAAACGGTCAGTCCCGCAGCCGTGCAGTTTGACCCCGCGCCGACCATCACCAGCGGCGTGAGCGTTATCGACAATGCTGTGAATCCCTCGCTCAGCGAGCATTTTTCCGCCGTGCCAACAGCCAGTGTCAACCCGCTCTATGTCTGGACGGAGATCGCAGGCTGGGTGTGGCTCATCGGCCTTGGAGCCATGCTGCTCTATGCGCTCGTGAGTTATCTTCGGTTGCGTCGGCGCGTGAGCGTATCGCTCCCCGTTCAAGATCACATTTATCTTTGCGATGCCATTTCCTCGCCGTTCATCCTCGGCGTTGTAAAACCACACATCTATCTGCCCTCCGGTCTGGACGAGGTGCAGCGGCAGAATGTACTGGCGCATGAGCAGGCGCATCTCGCGCGGCGTGACCACTGGTGGAAGCCGCTGGGTTTCGCGCTGCTTGCGGTTTACTGGTTCAACCCCGTGCTGTGGCTCGCCTATACACTGCTCTGCCGCGACATTGAGCTTGCCTGCGATGAGCGGGTGATCCGCACGATGGACGAGAGCGCCGTCAAGACCTATTCCACGGTGCTGCTTGCGTGCAGTATGCCGCGCAAGGCAGTCATCACCTGCCCGCTGGCGTTCGGTGAAGTTGGCGTCAAGGAGCGTGTGCGGAATGCGCTTCACTACAAAAAGCCCGCGTTCTGGGTGGTCGCGGCGTCGGTCGCCGTGTGCGTCGTT
>ERZ827088.2842-NODE-2842-length-17181-cov-4.300537_pt1 | contig 17181 bp, 12 predicted proteins | sample MGYA00519922_ERZ827088 | MGnify/ENA primary metagenome ERZ827088 (study PRJEB31778, sample SAMEA3449254) | human gut metagenome | biome: human gut; feature: human-associated habitat; material: faeces | place: United Kingdom | collected 2010/2012 ... | reverse complement strand
CAACAGATTTCTCTATTTCATAACTTTTTTGTTGCGTTAAGTTTTTCAATTAGCTCTTTTGTGAAAATAAAAATTTTTACGAAAGAGGCTTTTTAGTACCAATTATAGGACTTAATGTGTGATAATATGATTTTAACCCAAAAGACAGCAGGGAAAAATCCCTGCTGTCGGAATTGAAAGTATCAATTCATATTATAATTTCAATCCACGTATATGAAAATATACGACAACATCATAATTATAATAAAAAAAACTGATGTGTCAAGTTAATATAACAGAATTGCCTTCTATAATATGAAATGAATATTGACAAACTGAAAATAGAGGCTATAATAAAAATACAAAGAAGATATTGGAAAGGCGTATCAATGAATGAAATAAAAGAAAAACAGCTATGTGCGCATATATCGAAGGACAAAAGAAAACAGAGTGTAAAAGAGCATTGTGACCACACAGCAGAGTATGCATATGAAAGGGTAGGGATTGAAGGCTTTGAATATACAATCAGGCTTGCAGCATGGCTTCATGACATGGGAAAGCTGACAGATGAATTTCAGGAATATCTGGAGAAACAAGCAGAGAATTCAGAAGAAACATCAAATAAAAGAGTGATTCATTCATTTACAGGAGCAGTTTACATACTCGAAAAGCATCACACAGCAACAGCATCCAATTATGAAAAAGTAGCCAGTGAGCTGATAGCATATGCAATAGGAGCCCACCATGGGTTATTTGATGCATTGAATCAGGAAAAAGAGAATGGACTGGATCATCGGCTGTTTTATTCGAAAGATGCTATTCATTATAAAGAGGCAATCAGCAGATATTTTCAAATGTGTCATTCCGAAAGGGAACTAGAGCAGGAATTTATGCAGGCAGTGCATGAAGTAGAATGCTTTTTGGATATTGCAAAAAATATGAGTGGCAAGCACGCAAGAAATACTTTTAAACCTGAAACTTATAACGCCAGAGTGGAACAGCAATATTACTGGGGAATGTTGATCCGCATGATAACTTCTGTAGTGATGTATGGGGATAGAACAGACACCAGAGAGTTTATGTGGGGAGAAATACATAAATCCACTATAGTCAAAAAAGAATTTTGGACAAAACAGTTAAATTTTATGGAAAGCAAATTGGGGAATATTCAGGATGATTCAGAAATTGCTAGTTATAGAAGGCAGATATCTGAATCGTGTAAAGCTTTTGCCGATGGGGGTGATGGTATATATAAGCTTTCTGTTCCTACTGGAAGCGGTAAGACGCTGAGTACACTTCGATATGCATATACTTTAGCCGCTAAATTGGGTAAACGGAAGGTAATATTTGTTGTCCCGCTGCTAAGCGTCATCGAGCAAAATGCAAAAGTAATAAAAGATTACACTAAAAATGTGGAGGCAATTGGAGAGTATCATTCCGGGCTAATACAGGATAAAGATAAAAAAGAAGAAATAAGTGATGCGCAAATAACTAGTGATTATTGGAATGAACCTATTATTATTACAACGATGTATCAGATATTAATGAATATGTTCACAGATAAAACAACATATGTGACAAGGTTCAGTGCATTAGCTGACAGTGTTTTGGTATTTGATGAAGCGCAAAATCTTCCTATGAGAGATATTCATCTGTTTAACATGGTAGTTAATTTTTTACAAAAGTTCTGCAGAACGACAATTGTTCTGTGCTCTGCAACACAGCCTTGCTTGGAAAATGTAATATATCCAATTGATTTTGAAAAAATGCCTGATATGGTAAGTTTAAATGCCCATCAAATAGAAGCTTTTAAAAGAGTGGCGGTACATAATCTGGTTACACCATGTGGAATGAAAAATTATGAAATCGTAAATTTTACATTTGATAGGCTGGAAAAGAAAAAGTCTGTACTCTTAATATGTAACACCAAGCAGCAGGCACATGATCTGTATGAGAGTTTAAAAGCACAAAAAGATGATGAGATTCAGCTTTTTCATTTATCAACCGCAATGTGTGCACAGAACAGACAGGATGTATTGCAGGAAACATGTGAATGTTTAGATTCAAAAAGAAAGATGATCTGCGTTGCTACACAGTTAGTGGAAGCAGGAATTGACTTTTCTTTTGAAGTAGTTATCAGATCTTTGGCAGGTATGGATAGCATTGTGCAGGCATTTGGAAGATGCAATAGAAGTTTTGAATATGGGAAAATGGGGGAGGGATACATTATACGCATGCAGGAAGAAAATTTGACCATGCTTGGCGATATTAAAGAGTCACAGATCAGTACAGCCAGTTTATTGGAGGCATTTCAAATTGCACCGAAGGATTTTGATCATGATCTCTTAGGGGAAAAGGCAATAAGATATTATTATATGAAGCTATTTAATGAGTATATGAACGGATCTGGTGGGAAAGGATCTTTTGATCACAGAGTTTTAAAAGATGGGGGTGAGGAGGATACATTACTGAATTTGCTATCTGTAAATAATAAGGTAGTGTGCAGTAAAAAAAGTTATTTTACGTGTCAGGCATTTAAGACTGCGGGAAGGCAGTTCACCGTATTTGAAACAGATACGGTAGATGTGATAGCACCATATAAGAAAGGTAAAGATATTATCGTTTCTTTATGTTCGGCAGAAGCACAATATGACATTGGTTTTCGAAAAGAAAAAATAAAAGAGGCTTCCAGATATACGGTTCAGATATGGAAAAATCAGCTTATAGAAATGATAAAAGAGGGAGTGATCATACAGGTCACTATTGGAAGGGATGAATTATTTTACTATATAAATCAAGACTTCTATCATCCTGATTGTGGTTTTTCAAAGAAATTTGATAGTTGTCATTAGAAAGGAGTGAGAAGATGCACGATAATTTTGTGGAATTTGAAGTGTTTGGTGATTATGGATTATTTTCTGATCCGGTAACACGAGTTGGAGGAGAAAAATTTACAAGTCAGATTCCGACATATGAAGCAATGAAAGGAGTACTACATAGCTGTTATTGGAAACCGACCATAATATGGATCATTGACAAGGTCAGAGTTATGAATCCGATTCAGACCGAGACAAAAGGAATCAGACCGATCAAATATGATACGGGAAAAAATGACTTGTCGTATTATACATATCTGAAAGATTGCAGATATCAAGTGAAAGCGCATTTTATCTGGAACGAAAACAGACCGGAACTGTCGCAGGACAGAAATGAAAATAAGCATCATAATATCGCAAAAAGAATGATTGAAAAAGGAGGAAGAAGAGATATTTTTCTGGGATGCCGAGAGTGTCAGGCATATGTAGTTCCATGTGAGTTTGGAAGTGGAAAAGGATTTTATGATGACATTCCGGAGATGGCATTTGGACTTATGTATCATGGAATGACATATCCTGATGAGGCATATTCTGAGGAAACAAAAGGTAAATTGACTGTGAATTTCTGGCATCCGGTAATGAAAAACGGAATTATAGAGTTTTGCAGACCAAGCGAATGTATCCATAAAACCCTACGTGAAATGCCAATGAAAAAATTTGGAGAAAATAATGTTGAAAATGTGGATGTCACATTTCAAAATCTGGCAGGAAAGGAGGAAAACTGATGTCATGGATGTCGAAATTATATGAAACATATGAAAACAATAAGGGAAAACAACTGGATTTACCAGTAATGGCACATATGCAGGCACGTGCCCAGATTGAAATTGTACTGGATATGTACGGAGCATTTAAAGCAGCAAGTATAGTGCCCAAAAGTGAACCTAAGATACTGATCCCGGTCACAGAAGACTCTGCAGGACGCTCTAGCGGAGTTGCACCGCACCCATTGTACGACACACTATCTTATTGTGCAGGAGACTATGAACAATATATAAAAGAAGGAAAACAAACAACAAAGAAAAAATATGAGGCGTATATAAAGCAGTTACAGAATTGGGATGAATCAGAATATCGGAATGAAAAGGAACATGCAATTTATCTCTATATAAAACAAAAACATATGCTGAATGATCTGATCAGTGCAGGGATTATCCAATTAGATGAAGAGGGCTTTCTGAGTGAAAATAAGATCGAAGGAGTCATTTATGAGAAGGCACTGGTGCGATTTATTATTTTGACAAATGATTTCACTTCTCAAAAAGCATGGGAAGATAGACAATTGATGGATTCATATACAAAATACTATCTTTCAGTGCGAACGGGGATACAGTCTATATGCCAAATCACAGGTGAAAAAACAATTATCACAGTTAACCACCCAAAGGGAATTGTGTCATCTGATTATGGAGCAAAGATCATATCTGCCAATGATACTGTAAATTTTACATTTCGAGGTCGTTTTGTAAGTGCTAATGAAGCATGCAGTATTGGTTATGAAGCATCACAAAAAATTCATAATGCTTTGAGCTGGCTTGTAGCTACAGAGGGAGTAACAATCGGGAAAAAGGAAAAAAGAACTTTTATTTGTTGGAATCCAAAAGGGAAAAAGGTTCCACAGTTTGATGATCCGTTTACGGAGTTGTATCTGAGTGAAACAGATGCTGAAGTAGAAGTATCTTATCGGAGAAAATTGTATCGTGCAATACAAGGGCAGGCGCAGGAATTACAGGATCTGGATGAAGTTGTTATTATGGGACTGGATGCAGCGACAACGGGAAGACTTTCCATAACTTATTATAATGAATTGCAGTATTCGGATTTCTTGGAAAGATTATTATCATGGAAAACATCTTGCTGTTGGTATTTTCAAAAATATTCGGTAGATACGGGAAAATATGAGCCTGTTGTAAAAACACCGGATGCCAAAGCAATTATAAGATATGCCTTTGGTACGTTACAGGGTAGATTTGTTGAGGTAAACGATAAGGTTCTGAAACAACAGACGGACAGAATCTATCATTGTATTTTGGATGGAGCAAGGATACCAAGGGATATTGTCCGGGCTATTACCATAAAAGCGTCAAATCCGCAGGCATATGATGATGGTATATATGAGAATTTGTTATCAACAGCGTGTGCTGTCATAAAAAAATTAAGAGAAGAGGAAGGAGAGTGGAAATTGATGGAAGAAGAATGGAAAGATATTACAGAAAGGAGTTTCCTTTTTGGAAGATTGTTGGCGATTGCAGATTATGCAGAGAAGTTTGCGATGGATTTTAAAATGAACCGTTCGACAAATGCCACAAGATTGCAACCGGCTTTTGTGAATCGCCCATTTGCAACATGGAAGGTCGTAATGGATCAATTAAATCCATATCTTAGGAGAATGAATCCGGGAAAAAATGATTATATTAGCAAAATGATAGAGGATATTGTACAGACTTTATACAAGGAGGTGGATCCTTCTTATATGAACAAACCTTTAAATGAAAATTATTTATTAGGTTATTACCTGCAACGGAAAGATTTAAGAACGAAAAAAGAAGTGTCCAATGACAAAAAGGAGGAAGTATAATGAGTATTTTGAAAAATAAGATTGATTTTGAGGTAATTGTAGCAGTTGATCATGCTAATCCGAATGGGGATCCTTTAAATGGAAACCGCCCAAGAACTACATATGCGGGAAATGGTGAAATATCAGATGTCTGCATAAAAAGAAAAATACGAAATCGATTACAGGATATGGGAGAAAACATTTTTGTACAGTCAAATGATAGGTGTGATGACGGATATGATTCCTTAAAGAAAAGAGCTACATCTGTGATTTCAGATTATAAGTCAAGTGATGAATTTGCTGAAAAAGCATGTCAGCAGTGGATTGATGTAAGAAGCTTTGGACAAGTATTTGCATTTAAGGGAAAAGAAAAGGGAGAAGGCGTATCTGTAGGTGTAAGAGGACCGGTATCGATCCATCAGGCGTTGAGTGTGAATCCAATTGATATCAATAGTATGCAAATTACAAAAAGTGTTAGTGGAGAATCTGGTGATAAAAAGGGGACAGACACCATGGGAACCAAACACATGGTAGAATATGGTGTTTATGTGATCAAAGGCTCTATCAATGTTCAATTGGCGGAGAAAACCGGCTTTACAGAAGAAGACGCAGAAAAAATAAAGGAGAGTTTAAGAACACTGTTTATTAACGATGCATCCGCTGCAAGACCTGATGGAAGTATGGAAGTGGTGAAAGTATACTGGTGGAAACATAACAATAAAATTGGACAGTATTCGACGGCTAAAGTCCATAGAAGTCTCAGTGTTTGTTTAAGAGAAGGAGTTGTGTATCCGCAATCAATAGATGATTATCAGATCGAGTTACATGAATTGGAAGGTCTTACACCGGAGATTATAGATGGAATATAAAGAAGATGAGTATCTGATGTTGTCCGGTATACAACATTTTGCTTTTTGCCAAAGACAGTGGGCATTAATACATATTGAGCAGCAATGGGCAGAAAATTATCAGACAACATCAGGTATGTTGATGCATGGAAGGGCACATGAGGACGGATTATATGAACTTAGAGGGGATCTGTTAACTGTTCATAACTTAAGAGTATCTTCAAGGAAACTAGGTGTTACTGGACAATGCGATATTGTTGAATTTCACCGGGTTATAAATGGTATTACATTACATAATTATGAGGGACAGTGGGATATTACACCGATAGAATATAAAAGAGGAACACTAAAGGAAGAAAATGAAGACGAAAAACAACTGTGCCTACAGGCAATATGTCTGGAAGAGAAATTTCAAACAGTGATTCCGTTCGGCTATTTGTTTTATGGAGAAAACAGACGCCGTTTTAAGGTGGAATTTACAGAAGAATTGAGAAATGATGTGATGAAAGCTGTTAAGGAAATGCATCGATTATTGGATCGAGGATACACACCCAAGGTAAAAAAGACAAAAAAGTGCAGGTCTTGCTCCTTGAAAGATATTTGTATTCCGAATCTAAATACCAATAAAAATGTCGGTAAGTATATTGATCAGCACATAATGGAGACATAACATATGAGAAAGTTACTGAATACATTATTTATTTTATCAGAAGAAACCTATTTGTCTTTGGATGGTGAAAATATTGTAATAATAGCAGAGAATAGTGAAAAGAGACGTTTCCCATTACATATGTTAGAGAATATTATGTGTTTTTCCTATAAGGGTGCATCGCCGGCATTAATGGGTGCCTGCGCAGAACGTAAAATCGGGTTAAGCTTTTTTTCGCCCAATGGTAAATTTCTTGCAGGAGTACATGGTAAGGAATATGGAAATGTCTTGTTAAGAAAACAGCAGTACAGAATATCGGATGATAAGGAACAAGGAGTGCAGTACGCAAAAAATATGATGATTGGGAAGGTGTATAACAGTCGCTGGACATTAGAACGGACTGCCAGAGATCATAAAGAAAGAGTAGATTATGAATCTATCAGAAAAATATCAGCAGAACTGCAAGAGGGCTTATTAAAAATTCGAACTGTAGATAATATAGACCAACTATGGGGAATAGAAGGAGAACTGGCATCTCGATATTTTTCGGTTTTTGATGAATTGATTCTGAATCAGAAAGATGATTTTATATTTCAAACAAGAAATAGGAGACCACCCATGGATCGTGTCAATGCCCTTTTATCTTTTGCTTATGCAGTAGTGGAGAGGGAATGTGCAAATGCTTTAAGAAGTGTCGGGTTAGATCCGTTTGTGGGTTTCATGCACACAGATCGCCCGGGAAGAGAATCTATGGCATTAGATATAATGGAGGAATTTAGAAGTATCTTGTGTGATAGATTTGTGTTGACCTTAATCAATACGAAAACTGTGCGAAAAGACAGTTTTATGAAAGGTGATGATGGGGCTGTATTATTGAATGATAAGGGAAGGAAGATATTTTTCAACAACTGGCAGAATAGAAAGAGAGAGCTGATAACGCACCCGTTTTTGAAGGAAAAAATGGAATGGGGATTGGTTCCTTATATACAGGCTCTATTGTTGGCGAGAACAATTCGAGGCGATATAGAGGAATATCCACCATTTTTATGGAAGTAGGTGATAGAATGTTGGTCTTGGTTACATATGATGTTTCAACGCAGGATAAAGCCGGAAGAGCACGGCTTAGAAAAGTAGCAAAAGAATGTATCAATTATGGTCAAAGGGTACAAAATTCAGTTTTTGAATGCTGTTTAGATGCATCACAGACCTTATTGTTAAAGGACAAATTAGTTCGTTTAATTAAAGAAGATGAAGATAGCTTACGATTTTATTATTTGGGAAATAAGTATGATACCAAGATTGAGCATTTTGGCGTGAAATCAACTTATGAACCAGAGGGAGTTTTGATCATATGATTGGAGTGCGAAGGTAGAGCGATCATAAAATACCGGAGGGTTCGCACCAAGTTTTTGATGATGGTAATGTATGAAAATAGTTAACATTATGATAAAGAATCAAAATGTATGTAGAAATGCATAAATATTTACTTTAGTCAAAATTGCTTTTGTGCAATTTTGCAGTCGCTCCCCTCGTGGGAGTGTGGATTGAAATAATAGGACTATTTGATAATAAAAGCACGTTATCCAGTCGCTCCCCTCGTGGGAGTGTGGATTGAAATGTTACTTTTCCAATAAAACTCATATATATACACGTCGCTCCCCTCGTGGGAGTGTGGATTGAAATTTTGTCGTACATATGATTGCATGAGTAAAGCTAGCGTCGCTCCCCTCGTGGGAGTGTGGATTGAAATGCCTGCTTAACAATCTTAAATCCGATACCCATCAGGTCGCTCCCCTCGTGGGAGTGTGGATTGAAATTTACACCGGATATGAAAAAGAAGTTACCGGCATATGTCGCTCCCCTCGTGGGAGTGTGGATTGAAATTTCTGCCTATTTACATAGGCTGCTACATCACTGACGTCGCTCCCCTCGTGGGAGTGTGGATTGAAATAATTAATTCATCGATGGCACGCGTCCTGGTGTGGCCGTCGCTCCCCTCGTGGGAGTGTGGATTGAAATAGCTTCAGGACGGCTGCAAGTGCTGCAGTTTTGCGTCGCTCCCCTCGTGGGAGTGTGGATTGAAATGTCGATCAATCTCCTTACTTTGTCGGATATCGTTGTGTCGCTCCCCTCGTGGGAGTGTGGATTGAAATATGGTTCATAAAATAGATAAGCTGAAACTCCGACAAGTCGCTCCCCTCGTGGGAGTGTGGATTGAAATTGTTTCCTTGACATTGAATTTCAGATTTCCACCGGGTCGCTCCCCTCGTGGGAGTGTGGATTGAAATATTTGTCTATACTCTGGATCATCGACAGAAACCCGTCGCTCCCTCGTGGGAGTGTGGATTGAAATTAATGCCAATATTGTTATCATGGGAACGCCCGGCTGTCGCTCCCCACGCGGGAGTGTGGATTGAAATTTGTCTTTCAAGCCGGTACATTGGCAGATGGTGGTTGCTCCCCTAGTGGGAGTGTGGATTGAAATAGAATTATTCAGTTTTATTTGTAGCACGGTACTTCGTCGCTCCCTCGTGGGAGTGTGGATTGAAATTATTTGATCCGTAGCATGATAGATCTGCACCTTATGTCGCTCCCTCGTGGGAGTGTGGATTGAAATTTGTACAGTGATCTTGCACGGTGCACCATAGATAGTCGCTCCCTCGTGGGAGTGTGGATTGAAATTGCTTATCCGATCCGCCTCTTTCTGTCGTCCATGGTCGCTCCCCACGCGGGAGTGTGGATTGAAATTTCTGACTGCCGGATTGTCGTGCATATCATAGTCGTCGCTCCCCACGCGGGAGCGTGGATTGAAATGAGGAATGGGAAGCTAGTAACTCTGTGGGGACAAAGGGGCGATTTCCTCACAAAAGTGTAAATAAAAATCGAGGAAGATTTTGGTCTATAATTATAGAGGACTTGGTCGTAATGCCAATATTGTGGTAATATATAAAAAATTATATCATTTTACAGGAGTTCCCATTGATACAAAGCGATTTTCTCACCCACCTCACCCAACTGAATATTACTCTCAGTCCACAGCAGCTTACAGCAGTACAGGCAGTAGAAGGTCCTGTACTGCTTTTGGCGGTTCCGGGAAGTGGAAAGACAACCGTGCTGGTGACGCGTCTTGGATACATGGTAAAGTGCTGCTCGGTATACCCGGAGGAAATTCTGACGCTGACCTATACAGTGGCGGCAACAAAGGATATGGCGGAGCGTTTCCGGTATCTCTTTGGCAGTGAACTGGCCTCGCGGATGGAATTTCGTACCATTAACGGAATTTGCTCAAAGGTAATTTATGAGTATGGCAGAAGGATCGGAAAGACTGCATTTGAACTTTTGACAGATGAAAAGCAGATTGCAGGGATGTTGTCACAGATCTATGTGCAGGAGGCAGGAGAATATCCGACAGAGAGTGATCTGCAGAGTGTTCGCTCCTACATTACCTATATCAAAAACAGCATGCTTTCAGAGCATGAGATACGTGAATTTGAGAAAGAATGCGAGGGAATTCCGATTGCGCGTATTTATCAAAGGTATTGTAGCAGGATGCGGGAAGAAAAGCTGATGGACTATGATGATCAGTTACTGCATGCTTATACGATCCTGAAAAAGGTGCCCCAGGTACTTTCTGATTTTCAGAAAAAATATCATTATATCTGTGTAGATGAGGCACAGGATACTTCCAGGATCCAGCATGAGATCATTAAATTGTTAGCTGGTGCTAACGATAACCTGTTTATGGTCGGGGATGAGGATCAGAGTATTTATGGGTTTCGGGCGGCTTACCCGCAGGCACTTCTGGACTTTGAGAAAGATCACAAGAATGCCAAAGTGCTTCTGATGGAGGAAAACTTCCGGTCAAATGCGCGGATCGTAGAGCGGGCGGATCATTTTATCAGAAAGAATACACTGCGGCATAAAAAGGAAATGCATGCCACGAGAGAACCACAGCAGGATGTGCATGTGATCGAGCTGTCTTCCAGAGGGGCACAGTATACCTATCTGGCAAAGGTGGCAAATGGCTGCAGTGAGCAGACAGCGGTTTTGTACCGGGATAACGAGAGTGTGATCCCGCTTGTGGATCTGCTGGAATATGAACAGATCCCATATCGGATCAAAAATGCGGAGCTGGGCTTTTTTACCCATCGGATCGTGCAGGATGTCAGAAATATCATAACTTTTGCTTTGAATCCGTATGATACGGAAAGCTTTATGCAGATTTATTACAAACTGAACATGTATCTGAAAAAGCTGGATGCCATGCAGGCAGTGCAGATCAGCGTGGAAAGGGATATTCCGGTACTGGACGCTGCGATCGGTCATTGTGGGCTGAGGGCAAGAACAGTTAGCAGCCTGAAATCAATTCGGACGCATTTGAATCATATGCGGACAGAGCAGGCGGGCAGAGCCATCGGGCGTATCGTGCAGTATATGGGCTATCGGGAGTATCTGGAAAGAGCAGGCTTGAAGGAAAATAAAGTATTTATTCTGAAAAACATTGCAGCGCGGACAGATATGTTACAGGATTTTTTGAACAGACTTTCTTATTTACAGGATGTGATGCAGCATAAGGAACAGGCATATGATTGTCCGTTTATCCTGTCGACGATCCATTCAAGCAAGGGACTCGAATACGACCGTGTGTATCTTCTGGATATACTGGATGGTGTATTCCCGGAGAAAGTACCGGCAAAACGTCTGGACGGAAAAGAACTGGAAGCCTATGAGGAAGAGCGGCGGATTTTCTATGTTGGGGTTACCAGAGCAAGGGAGGAGCTTTATTTATTTGCGACCAAAACGCCTTCTCTGTTCCGGGATCAGCTTCTTGGGCGCAGTGTAAAAGCGGTCAATACAGTATACAGTGCTTACTCAAAGACATTGATGCAGGGATCTACACAGGAAAATACGATAGAGGAAGCTGCTTATCAGGCATTTGAAGAAGGGCTGCAGCCGGGTGCAGAGGTACATCATAAAAAGTTTGGCGCGGGTAAGGTGATCTCGCAGGTCGGTAATAAGGTGTCGATCCGGTTTGTGGGAGAACAGGCACCGAAGGTGTTTGACAGAACGGTATTATACAGGAGTCATCTGCTATCCTGAGAATATTATACAACATACAAAACACAGCTATGAATACCGGGCAGAAAATTATTATAAGGGCTGTCCTTGCCATGTTCCGCAGTTTGTGCTACACTAGCCACAGTTTCATAGATAAACAAATGGTGCCTGCGCATCATAGGCTGTCTGATCAAAACGGATCCGGATAGCGGATGCAAGGGTTAAAAGGGAAACAGGTGTGATTCCTGTACGATCTCGTCACTGTGATAAAGGAGCATGGCTTTGCAATATGCCACTGGCTAAGCTGGGAAGGTAAAAGGCATGTGATGATCTTTCAGCCAGGAAACCTGCCAGTTGTTTGGTACAGGGAAGTTCCCGGATCACGAGGCATTGGTCGTACTGCAAAGGCAGGCTGTTTGTTTTTACAGATGGCTTCTTTTGAGGGCTTGTAAGAATCCGGTTATACCGGATTTTTTTGCGTAATAGGAAAACAAGCATAATGTATCGAATTCATCCCGGCCGCATCCATGAGACATATCATATTTTTAAGGAGGACGTTATGAAAAAGAAAATCGTAACAGTATTACTTGCCACAGTACTGACTATGGCAATGGTAACAGGTTGTGGTTCTAAAGCAGCATCTGATACAGCAGATACAACAGAAGCCACAGACGAGGCAGACAGCACAGAGGATGCAACAGATGCCACAGACGCAGAGGCAACAGATGCAGAAGATGATCAGGCAAAGGCAGATGAAGTTGCTGCCCTGATCGATGCGATCTATGTACAGGAAAGAACAGATGAAACAGATGCACAGTGTAAAGCAGCGAAAGAAGCATGGGATGCACTGACAGATGCGCAGAAAGAGCTTGTAAGCGGCGAAAATGCAGATCCTGATTATTTCGGACGTGACACAGGAGATGCTTCCAAGGATGATCCGTTAAATGCGGATGGTATTGGCGCTAACGAGCTGTTAGTAGTCAGCTTCGGTACATCATTCAATGACAGCCGTGTAAACGATATCAAGAGCATTGAAGATGCATTAGCAGAAGCTAATCCTGACTGGTCTGTCAGAAGAGCATTTACAGCACAGATCATCATCAACCATATTCAGGCAAGAGATGGCGAAGTAATCGACAATATGGATCAGGCACTGCAGCGTGCAGTTGATAACGGTGTTGTAAATCTGGTTGTACAGCCAACACATCTGATGCATGGTGCAGAGTATGATGAACTGGTAGAAGCAGTTGGAAAGTATCAGGATCAGTTCGGTTCCGTTACAGTAGCTGAGCCACTGCTCGGTGAGGTTGGAGCAGATGCTTCCGCTGTAAACGAGGACAAGAAGGCAGTTGCAGAAGCAATCACAGCAGAAGCAGTTCAGACTGCAGGTTTTGATTCCTTAGATGCAGCAAAAGAAGATGGTACAGCATTTGTGTTCATGGGACATGGTACTTCCCATACAGCAAAAGTAAGCTACAGCCAGATGGCTTCACAGATGGCAGAGCTTGGCTATGACAATGTATTCATCGGAACCGTAGAAGGCGAGCCTGAAGAGACGGCATGTGAAAATGTCATTGCAGCAGTAAAAGATGCAGGTTACAAGAAAGTTGTCCTTCGTCCACTTATGGTTGTAGCAGGTGATCATGCCAATAATGATATGGCAGGTGATGACGATGATTCTTGGAAGAGCCAGTTTGAAGCAAGCGGTGCATTTGATTCTATCGATTGCCAGATTGCGGGGCTTGGTGAGATCGCTGATGTACAGAAGATTTATGTAAACCACACAGCGGATGCAATCGCAAATGCTGATCTTGCAGATACATCTGCGGCAGACGAAAATAAAACGAGTGATGTGCAGTCAGCAGCTTTAGCAGATGGCACTTATACAGCAGCTTTCAATACAGACAGCAGCATGTTTCATGTGAATGAGGCAAATGACGGACAGGGCACTTTAACGGTAAAAGACGGCAAGATGACAATTCATATCAGCCTGGCTTCTAAAAATATCGTAAACCTGTTTGTCGGAACAGCAGAGGATGCGCAGAAAGATGGTGCGGCGCTTTTAGAGCCGACAACAGACACTGTCAAGTATGCAGATGGTACAGAGGAAGAAGTATATGGCTTTGATGTACCGGTAGAAGCACTGGATCAGGAATTTGATCTTGCGATCTTAGGGAAAAAAGGCAAATGGTATGACCATAAGGTAAGTGTGGCAGATGCCAAAGCAGCGGAAGAATAAGAAAAAAGCAGTGTAGAAAGAAGGAGCGGTTATGGAGCAGAAAAATCGTAAAAACAGAAATAAAACAGGAATAGGGCTGCTTTGTATCATGCTCCTTTTGGTTATTCTGACAGGCTGTGGTGCTTCTGATACAAAAGAAGCACTGAAAGACGGAAGTTATACAGTTTATGTAAAGCTTTTGGGCGGAACGGGCAAGGCATCTGTAGCCTCGCCCGCTTCTGTTTCTGTAGAAGATGGACAGGCGTATGCACAAATCGTATTCAGCAGTAAGCATTATGATTATATGCTGGTAGACGGTGTAAAGTATATGGATGAGTCTGTAGAGGATGAGGAAGAAAACTCCACATTTACAATCCCGATTGACGGTCTGGATTGTGAGTTGGATATAGTTGCGGATACGACGGCAATGAGTGTTCCGCATGAAATAGAGTATCATCTGATTTTCAGACAGGATGAAGAGGAACTTGCCGAGGCAGAGAAAGAATATGAAGCAGGGCAGGAACCGGATGACAGGGAAGCGTCGGCAGACCGGAAAGAAACAGTAAAAGAAGCCGACGGTGGAATCGATTTTACAACATTGAAAAAAACGGGCGGCGTATCACTTTTGTATGCGACGCAGTTTCAGATAGAGGAATATGGCGTTTATAAAATGATCACGATCGGAGACGAGCGTTTTTTGCTTGTTCCGGACGGAGAAGAAGCGGTGGCTAACCTGCCGGCAGATGTGACAATGCTCAGACAACCGAAAAAGGCATATGTGGTTTCCACTTCCGTTATGGATCTTTTACAGGCAATAGATGCACTGGATGATGTCCGGCTGTCCGGTACAAAGCAGGAGGACTGGTATATTCAGGCGGCAAAAGATGCAATGGCAGATGGAGATATGTTATATGCGGGCAAGTATAATCAGCCCGATTACGAGAAGATCATCAGTGAAAACTGCGATCTTGCCATTGAGAACACAATGATCCTGCATAATCCGGAGGTAAAAGAAAAGCTGGAAGCACTTGGAATTCCTGTTCTGGTGGAGCGTTCCAGTTATGAAACACACCCGCTCGGAAGACTTGAATGGATCAGACTGTATGGTGTATTATTTGGAAAAGAAGAGCAGGCAGATGTCTTTTATCAGGAGCAGGTTGCCAAGGTGGAACCGATCATGAAAAAGGATGCAACGGATCAGACGATGGCATTTTTCTATGTAACCTCCAACGGTTCGGTAAACGTCAGAAAGCCGGGAGATTACATTGCCAAAATGATACAGCTTGCTGGCGGCAGTTATTTACCGCAGGCTGTCAAAGAAGATGATGAAAATGCGCTCTCCACCATGAATATGCAGATGGAAGATTTTTATGCGCAGGCAAAGGATGCGGATATCCTGATCTATAACAGTACGATCGAAGGAGAGCTTGACAGTGTGGATACCTTGCTTGCGAAGAGCCCACTGTTTGCTGATTTCAAGGCGGTAAAAGAGGGAAAGGTATATTGCACAACAGCTGACTTTTTTCAGGAGACAACCGGAATTGCATCTTTTATCGAGGATCTGCATGCGGTAATGACAGGAGATACTTCGCATGAACTGAAGTATCTGAAAGAGGTAAAATGAAAGCAGGAAGAAAACGTTACATTTTGTCCTTTTTATTGATCTTTATCCTGCTGGGGCTTGTGATCTGGTGGAATATCTGCAGTGGCAGTATTTCACTGACCGGAGAACAGATCAGACAGATCCTGTTGGGAGATCAGGAAAATGGGACAGCATATAACATCATATGGGAGATCAGATTGCCGAGAATACTGGCAGCGCTGCTTTTGGGAGGGGCACTTTCCGTGTCCGGCTTTTTGCTGCAGACCTTTTTCGGAAATCCGATCGCAGGTCCTTATGTGCTGGGTATTTCGTCCGGCGCAAAGTTAGTCGTGGCGATCACAATGATCGCTTTCCTCGGAAAAGGGATCACACTTTCTTCCTGGGGCATGGTAGCAGCTGCTTTTCTTGGTTCTTTGCTGGCGATGGGCTTTGTATTGCTTGTTTCCGTACGTGTGCATGATATGTCCATGCTGGTTGTCTGCGGTATAATGATCGGTTACATCTGTTCGGCGATCACTGATTTTTGTGTAACGTTTGCGGATGATTCCAATATTGTCAACCTGCATAACTGGTCACTGGGGAGCTTTTCGGGCATGACCTGGAGTAAGGTTTCCGTCGGCGCGACAGTGGTCGGCATCGCTTTCGCCGCGACCGTCTGCATGTCTAAGCCGATCGGCGCGTTTCAGCTGGGGGAATCCTACGCGCAGAGCATGGGTGTGAATATCAAGGTATTCCGCGCCCTGCTGATCCTGCTTTCCAGCCTGCTTTCGGCTTGCGTGACAGCCTTTGCGGGACCGATTTCCTTCGTGGGCATCGCGGTACCGTTTATTGCCAAGGCATCTTTGGGAACCTCGAAACCGCTCGTGGTCATCCCGGGCTGCTTCCTGTGCGGTTCGGTCTTTTGCATGCTCTGCGATTTGATCGCCCGAACGGTGTTCGCGCCTGTGGAACTGAACATCAGTACGGTGACATCTATTTTCGGTGCGCCGATTGTAATTTATATGATGATAAGAAAGCGCAGCAGAATTTGATGAACAAGTATTTTACCTTCGATCGGCTTTCCGTCGGATATCAGGGAAAGCCGCTGATTCGGGATATCTGTTTTGATATCCAAAAAGGAGAAATCGTCACGCTGATCGGACCGAACGGGGCCGGAAAGTCCACGATCTTAAAGAGCATCATCCGGGAACTTTCCCCATTAGGCGGAAGTGTATTTCTTGACGGCACAGCCCTGGAGGATTACTCGGATCCTGATTTTGCGAAAAAGACCGCGGTGGTCATGACGGGGCGGCCGGATCCGGAGCTTATGACGTGTTTTGATGTGGCCGCTGCCGGGCGGTATCCGTATACCGGCCGGTTCGGGATCCTGTCCGGGGAAGATGAGAAAAAAGTC
>ERZ827088.2839-NODE-2839-length-17206-cov-2.750977_pt1 | contig 17206 bp, 15 predicted proteins | sample MGYA00519922_ERZ827088 | MGnify/ENA primary metagenome ERZ827088 (study PRJEB31778, sample SAMEA3449254) | human gut metagenome | biome: human gut; feature: human-associated habitat; material: faeces | place: United Kingdom | collected 2010/2012 ... | reverse complement strand
TTTTTTTGCCTGCCGTATAAACCCGTTATTGGAAGGTACGCCGCCGCTTTCCTTGCTGTAGGCGCTTTTTACGAGGTTGGCATGCGCCTGCTTCCTCCCCTTCGCCACCGGCATCATCGTCGCTCCCAGCTCGGTCAGCGCCCTGTCCAGTCCCTGTTCCGCTGCCGCCATCATGGCCCGCATCTCCTCCAAAGGCGGCATATCCGTTTGCGGCGCGCTGGAGGCGTCCGCCGCGCTGAAGAACTCGATGACGGCCCGTCCCCCTTCTGCCGCGTCGAAGGCGACACGGGCGCGGGGAGCACCATTGACTTCCCGATTCCCGATGCCTAGACTGATATTATCAACGGCATCTTGCCGCATACCGCTTTGGCCCGAGATAGCGTCAGGGGTTCCCTTCGGGGAATGATTGGACTGCGCCCTTTCCCAAAGCTGTTCCCCACTTTGGCCTCGATATGCGCGATAGGGTTCCGTTTCGGAATGTGAAGTCGGCGCCTTCTCCCAAAGTGGGGATCTTTTTTTATAAGATCCGGCGCGAATGAACTGCGCATTGCTGATCCGATAAAATTCACCGACGCGCTCAAATTGCAGTTTGACTGTCACCTTCTTGAACGGCTCCTGTTCACGGCAAACAAGTTCGTAGCTGTTATTCTGATTGCCTTCGTAAAGGGCATCAAATTTTCGCAAAACGTAATCTACGAAACTGGCGACGGAATCAAAGCCTCGTTCTCTGATCTGCCCCCCATGCCGGTCTTCGATATGCTGCAAACCGATATCGTCCAGGACGATGGCGCCCGGCTTATCAAGGCGCAACGTGCGGGCTATCTCCGGCGAGATACTGCCCACGGCCCGCCCGTTGTTGGGGTAATCCTCGCTGACCTTCCTGTCCTGCGCGAAGTACAGCCCCCAGCCGTGGGCCTGCGCCCCTTCACCGGTGCCGATATGCTCCAGGGAAAAGTCTTTGAACTTGTGCGGCGTGCCGTGGTAGGCCGTCTGGAGCAATACCTGCCCCGTCCCGTCGTTGCCCCCCAGACGTTCCCGGAGTATGCTATCTCATCACCCCGATTGGTCCGGTGTCCAGACGACCCTTCCCTCGAAGGACCTTCATTTGAAGGATGGCCCGGTACGAGCCAGTCGGAGGAAAGGCCCCGATTGGCCCGGCCCGGTGTCCCAAGGCTTCTTCGGAAGTGTCTCGGCCCGGTATAAGCCAGTCGGGGTCGATTATTTTCGTCAGCTCGTGGCCGTAGAAACGATTGCCGTTGTCGTCTTCACGCAGCACAAAGCCCACCACATGCTCCTGCCCGTCCAGCCTGATCTTGTTCGCAAAGATATGCGACATGAGACCAGGCTGTTTCTCTATGGAATCACGATAGATATCCCTCTCGATGAGCTGCGGGATGGAGGGCCGGAACGGGCCAGTAATGCATCATACCCATGGGAAAGCGTCTTGGTGATGCCTCTCGGTGTCACCTGCCCCCCAGCCAGTATCCCCATTCATGGCGGTCATCCCCTTGGGGAATCGCTCCCGCGCCCATACCTTGACAGCTTCCCGCAAGGTCTTGGTTTGTTCGGGCGTCTTCGTAAGGGGGGCGGCGTCGATAGCCTTTCCCGGCCCGAACCACTGCGTGCTGTCGGCCTCGATGAGGGGCATGGCCGCAAAGCGCTGCCTGGAGGGTTCGCGCCTCCGCAGACGGCTGATACAGGGCTGGCTGCGCCTCACGCAGATTGACCAGATCGGCGTCTGTATATATCCTGTTATCGGAAGTATTGGTTGCGGCTACGTCTTTCAAAGACCCCAAAGGGGAAGCAGCCCCGGCGGCCCGCAGCCAAGGTTCCACTTTTGCCCGTTCACAGAGCGGGCATTTTTTTTGCCTGCCGTATAAACCCGTTATTGGAAGGTACGCCGCCGCTTTCCTTGGCGTAGGCGCTCTTCACGATATTAATACGCGCACCGAGCTTTCCTTTCGCCTGAAGCGCCACCGGCACCACCACCGTCGCCCCGTTGGCATCGGTGAGTTCCAGCATGAAGACCAGGTCGCCCCTGGCCCTGCCCGCCGGGCTGTCGGAATCGAACACGGCGATGGGGTCAGCCATGGCCGCCGGGATCTGCTTCCACATCTCCGGCGTCATGTTGGGATGCGTGCCGTCAAAAACGTGCGGTGCGGCATAGATGCCGCCCTGGGCAGCGGCCTTGCCGGTCACGGTGTCCCTGCCCAGCAGCTGCATGACCAGCGGTACATCTGGGGGTACCTGTTTGGGGATTGATAAATATGCCCCCCAATGTACCCCCAGATAAAGTGTGCTGCTATGACACAAACAGGGACAAACTGGGACGGCATGGGACTGTAAGCCCGCGAAAAGAAAAGGCCCACGGTGTATTTTGGTACACCGTGGGCCTCTGGGACATGCGCTGATGGTGGAGGCGGGGGGAGTCGAACCCCCGTCCGAGAACGATCCGCGCAAGGCGTCTACAGGTTTAGTTCAGGTACAGTCTCACCGCAAACTTCGCCCCTGAACAGGCAGCTGGCGGTCAGCCCGCCGTATGATCTCGCCCGCGCGCCGGTGGGCACCCGCGCGGGCCAGCCTGATGGATTTGACACCTCGGCGACGTATCAGGCGTCGGTCACTCCGGCGTGACGGCCGAAGCCGTCAGGAACCCTGCTGCTTACGCAGCGTAGGCGTAGTCGTAATCGTTGTTGGCAATTACTTTTGTTGCCGCTTTTTACGAGGCCAGCGGCGCCTCGACCTGCAACCCCGGCTTCCCCATCCCCGTCGAAACCATTGCGCCCCCAGGGGACTTTCCTCCGGTGAGGAAAACCTGCGCTCCCAACAAGAGCGCATCTGATTGTCATAGTACTATAGGCATTCTTTCATTGTCTGTAAAGCCCGGCAGGGCAGACGCAAGCACCCGAAAATGCGCGGCGGCAAGTCCGTCCGGGTGGGAGACTCGTGTGCAGGTGAAGCACGGCCATATTTAAAAAGCAGATTTCCAGTTGACAAAAATTAGATATCGAACTAAATATCCGTCAACAAGTTCGATGTCTAATTAGTTTCGATAGCCGAAAAGGCAGGAGGCAACTATAAAATTTGATGTCGAACATTATGGCGTGTCGCAGAGTTTTCCGACAAGACTGCGGCAACGGCAAGGTGGCATGATACTGTTTAACAAAAAGGATGGAAGGTATGAAAAGAGCGCTGGTATCCGCCGCGGCGGCCGTGCTGTGCATGGCCGGGCTGGCCCGGGCGGCCGATTTTTCTCTCTCTCAGGGTCAGGTATACAGCAGGAAGGCGGGGAACGTCACGCTGCATGACTATGTCACCAATACGGGCGGCGCAGCCCAGATTGTGGAAACAGATCGTCTGGTTGTTTTCGATGTTCCCGGCAATGCTCCGCAGAATAATGAATTCAAGGCACTTGTGGAATCTCTGGGCAAGCCGGTTGAGGCGGTGATCATTTCTCATGCGCATGAGCACCATTGGCTGGGCGCGGATGCGCTGTTTCCCGGTGTAAGAATATACAGCCTCGAAGCCGGGGCGATAAACGGCAAAGAAGGCATGAAGGCGCTGGAAGCGGCCCGGGCCGCCATGGGCGAGGAAATGATTCCGTATGGTTCCGTTCCCGAGGTGGAACAACTGTCCGCTGGTCAGCGGGTGTTCGGCGGTGTGGAATACATGTTCACGTCTCTGCCGGATCTGGGAGCGACCGTGATTGCCCTGCCCGCCGAAAAAATGGCCATGGTGCATCACCTTGGGTACGTGGGAGTGCATGTGCCCATGCCGCCCTTTGAGGCGCGTCTGGCCCAGATGAAGAAACTGCAGAGCGAAGGCTTCACCTGGTTTGCCGCAGGGCATGGGGTTCCGTCCGAAAGTCCCCTGTTCATCTCCAGAGTTGCAGAATACTATGCGTTTGTGGACAAGGCCGTAAAGGAAGCGGGAAGTCCGGAAAAGGCCAGAGAGATGATTGTTGCGCAATACCCCGACTATGGTCTGGTACCGCTGCTTGATGTCTTTCTGCCCATGCTGACGGACAAGTAGCCCTCCTCCTGTCGCGCAGCTCCTTCCATGCATGACGGAAGGGGCTGCGCCGCACGGATTCACAGGCGTTCCATTCGCCATCTGTTTTTGCCGTCGCCCTTGGCCTTGTACAGGGCGCTGTCAGCCGTCCTGTAGAATTCTGCGTAGGAGTGGCCGGACGTCTCGCTCAGCCCTATGCCGATACTGGCATGAAGGGGAAAGGGGAAATCGGCCTGTGCCGCAAGTATGTCGAAAAAACGCTCGCAGATGCCCTTCGCGAAGGCGTTTCCCCTGCCTGTGGCGAAAGCGGCGAACTCGTCGCCGCCGAGTCGAAACACGATGTCGTCCTCGCGGAACGCCTGATTCAGCACATCGGCAAAAAAACGGAGTACGGCGTCGCCGATCTGATGACCGTGCGTATCATTGATCTTCTTGAAGTCATCCAGATCAAAAAGGAAGAACGCCTTGCTATGGGGGGATCTCTCTCTGTCGCTGAACAACCTTTGTGCGGCTTTCAGGTTGTACAGTCCGGTGAGAGCATCGGTACATGCCTCCTTTTCAAGACGGAGCCGGTGAAGAACCTCTTCATGGATGTTGCGCGTCATGCCGAGTATGCGCTTTTTTCCTGAAACAGGGCAGGGATAGGCGATATAGGTTATTTTGTACCACTGGAAATCGTCCTTTTTCCCTGTCATGTTCAGTTCAATTTCCTCGGTGACTTCTTCCGCTCCCTCTTCCAGACGGCGGAACATTTTTTCCGCAAGGGGCAGGGACTCGGCGCGCATGACGCCGTAATCCACAAAGCACCTGGGAACATTGTCGAAGCGGGGAGGCAGGGTTTTGAAGCGGAGCAGGGTATCCTTGTTGTTGATGATAGAGTTGCTTTCCATGTCATACAAGAACAAGGCGTCCAGAGAATTTCTCAGTGCCACGTCAACGCTGCGCCGCGCATCTTCCAGTTCCCGCTCAAGAGACACCTTTTCGGAAACATCCGTCAGAATACAGGCGCAGAAACCGTGGCAGGGTTGATAACACTTGATTTCAAGAAAGCGATCAATTTCCGGACTGAAGTCGTTGAGCGTCTGCACCGTGCCGCGTGATGCGGTTTCCCAGTAGGGGGCAAGCCACTTCCTGTCCCCGCTGGGGAAGATATCCCGATAAAAGGCTGCGCCAAGCAGACGATCAAGGGGGACGTTTTCCAGTTCTGCCAAAGCCTCGTTGGCATAGACGAAGGTGAAATCCTCCGGATTCCCGGTTTTGTCCAGATCCAGGCGGATGATGGCCGCGGCCAGCGGCATGTTGTCCAGACACGCCAGCAGAAGGCTGTTATTTTTCCGGAACTCGTGCACACATGCGACGTCCGGCTGCATTGCGGAAGACATGGATATTTTCTCCCTTGTCAGGGCATGGAAAGTGCGGGGCTGACAACTGCAAAATATAACGCCAGGTTAAGTTAGAGGGTTTCGCTGCATCAGGAAAGATGAAAAGATAAGATTATCAATAGAAATGGATTGCTGCATCGGTTCTGAGGGCGTACTCGGGCCGGATGAACGGAAAGCGGCTCGTCCGTCAGTCAAAGTCCGCGAGCAGGGTTCCTACATTAAAGGAACCGAGCGTCATCAGGCGGTATTCCGAGCGGATTCTCGCCATGGCCTCATAGAGATGCGGAGAGGAAACTCCGTTATAAATGGAACTGTGCGCTTCAATGAAGGCGGCCAGAGTGTCGCAGACCTTGACCAGCCTGCCGTCCTTCGGATCCAGGCGGTTGGCGTTGCAGTCCTGATGCAGCTCGTCAAAGGAGGAAAGCGCGTGCGTTGCCCCTGACGCGTCACGGATGGTTTCCTTGAACTCTGACCCCACATCCACACCGAGATAATACCCCAGACGATCCCGGATGTCCTCATATCCGGCTTCCGCCAGAGGCACAAGCACTCGCCGCTGAAGTTCCTCCTCCTCGCACTGATGGATAATGGCGGCCAGTTGTTCCACAGAGCGTTTCACCGGCGTGATGATGTCACGGGTCAGGAGCTCGGGCAGATCATGGAAAAGACCGCAGAAGAAGTTGTTCAGCCGCCTGGCTTCGCAGGTGTCCAGCATCAGGCTGAGAAAGTAGGCATATGCCGCAACCACGAACATATGCCCGAGAACCGAGGTTTCCGGAATGCGGGGAGTCTGTGACCAGCGGATCTGGAAGCGCAGCTGCCCGCACAGATTGGCGGTACGCACCAAAGCGTTGCCGGCGGCGGCCAGGAGTTCGCTCACGCCGTCCAGGTCCCGCATGGCAAGAAGCTGTTCGGTAAAAGATGCGTCGATATCCCGCAGTTCTTCATCAAAGTAGTTCAACGGGCGGATAAGATTGAATTCCCACTTGGAGGCATACAGGTGGGCTGCGCGCAGGATACGATCCGCCGTGGAAGGATGTTCCGCCGTTTCCCGTACGGGCCGGGCATGATACTCCACAAGACGCTGCCAGAATCCCTCGTTCAGCGGGCGCACGCGCGGTTCCAGTTCGGCCAGCACCCAGCTTGTCAACTGGGCGTACTGTTCCTGATTCTCCTTGATCCTGTAAAAAATGGGCGGCTTGATGTCGGTGATGACCAGGCGGTAGAAGTAATCGAAAAGACCGCCCTCGATGACCTGTCTTCCCAGCGCCAGCCGTTCCTCTTCGCCGAGGCTGCGGCATTGAAGCTGATAGAGCAGAAAGGCCGTGATCATCTTGTGCGCCTGCTTGTCCACCTCGTACAGTTCCACGGGGCGCAGCTTGTCGTTCCAGCGTCTCATGCTGGATCCGGAAAACACGAATTGCAGCAGGCTTTTTCGCAGGGATTGCATGACGCCTCCGCTTGATTTTGAATCGTTTTCATGTTAACTAGGCGAATTCGCGCGGCCCTGCAAGCCCGGAACCGGCCTTCCCCGTTGGCCGGAGGGTGAACTGGCGCGTTTTTCCGATTGTCTTCGTCTGCGTGCGCCGGCTTCCGGCGTGGACGCTGCCGTTGATTGTCTGGTTTCGTGTTTTTTTGTTGACACTGCCCCGAGAAGGGCATACACAGTCGGTCTTTGCTATTGAGCGAGACAGGAGAATACATAATGAAAACGTTCAGCCCCACGCCGGAAAACATCGACCGCCAGTGGTATGTGGTGGATGCCAGTGATCAGGTTCTCGGTCGCCTGGCTTCCCAGATTGCCCATCGTCTGCGCGGCAAGCACAAGCCTGAATTCGCCCCGCACATGGACAACGGCGATTTCATCGTCGTCGTCAACTGCGAAAAGATTCGCGTGACCGGCAGCAAGCTCCAGAAGAAAGTCTACTACAGCCACACCGGCTGGGTTGGCGGTCTGAAGGAAACCACCCTGGAAAAGAAGCTGGCCGCGAAGCCTGAAGAAGTGCTTCGTCTTGCCGTCCGCGGCATGCTGCCCAAGAACCGCCTCGGCCGTGCCATGCTGAAGAAACTGAAAATTTATGCCGGCGCCGAGCATCCTCATGCCGCGCAGGCTCCCAAGCCTCTGACCTTCCAGAACTAGGAGCGCGAGCCATGTCTACCTCATTTGATTACGGTACCGGTCGCCGCAAGACGGCTACCGCCCGCACTCGTCTGTATGCCGGTGGGGGCCAGATCGTGGTGAACGATCGCCCCATGGAAGATTATTTTCCCCGCAAGACCCTGCAGATGATCATTCGTCAGCCTCTGGCTCTGACCAAAACTCTTGATCGTTTCGACGTGAAGGTCAATGTCAGCGGCGGCGGTGTTACCGGGCAGGCTGAAGCCGTGCGCCACGGCATTTCGCGTGCGCTGCTTCAGGCTGACCCCTCTCTGCGCGCCGTTCTGAAGCGCGCCGGCTTCCTGACCCGCGATGCCCGCAAGAAGGAACGCAAGAAGTACGGCCTGGCCGCTGCCCGCGCCCGTTACCAGTACTCCAAGCGTTAAAAGCCGCTTTCTCCAGTCCGCCGGGCAGACCGGATATCCGGTCTGCCTTTTGCCTTTCAAGCCCCGGACATCTTCCATGGAAGATGTCCGGGGCTTTGCTTTTGGGGAAGCGCGTGCTACTCTTTTGCCGTTCCGCCCTTGCAATATGACTGCCGCGGATTTTCCGGCTGGAGCGTTTTCGCTTTGAGCATGCTCCCGAAAAAATTCCGGGTGTCGAGCGGAGGGAGGCTGCTCTCCTTATCCGTAACGCGTTCCGCGCGCATGGCCGAGGGGGGCGTGCCCCTGTTTCCCCCTGTCCGTCTGTTGCCGCAATTCACCTGCGGCGCATGGCTTCGGCGGAAGCGTGAAACCTGGGAACCAGAACATGGGGCCTGGCTGGCAGATACTTGCAAGAGCAGAATGCTCAAGAACCGTATGCACCCGTTAGCGCGGATTGAAATATGGATACCCACGTTCCCGAAATGCTCCGTCAGGATCTGCGCCCTGATCCTGTCCTCCCCCACTTTCCCGCAGGGGCGGGAGTGATCCTGATCGGGATGGCCGGAGCGGGAAAAAGCACTGTAGGGAAGGCTTTGGCGCAGCGCCTGAACTGGGCCTGTGCGGATACGGATCATATTATCGAAGCCCATTACGGGGTGGTGTTGCAGCGCATTGCCGATACCCTGAGCAAGGATGAATTTCTGGATCTTGAATGCAGGGTTGTCCTTGAACTGCGCCTGAGCAGAACGGTGCTGGCTACCGGGGGAAGCGTCGTGTACCGGGAAAGGGCGATGCGGCATCTTTCTTCTCTCGGGCCGCTTGTCTATCTGGATGTTTCGTTGCCAGTCATTCTGGAGCGCATTGCGCGCAAGCCGGATCGAGGTCTGGCCATCGCGCCGGGGCAGACCGTGGAAGACCTTTTTCTTGAGCGGGAAGAACTGTACCGGCGCTATGCGGACATTTCCCTGCCGGTGGGGGAAATGACGCCGGAAGAATGCGCGGAGGCCATTGTCGCACGACTTGGGGAAATACGCTGAAGCACAGCGTCATTTCCGCCTTTTCGTGTTCAGCGATGGGGCGGCTTGGTTTTGCGGCAGAGCAGGCGCAAGGTCACATTCATGGGCGTCGCGTCGTCCGGCGGACACCGCAAGGGATGCGCCGCAGATCGCGGGGCGTACAGGCACGGACTGCGGAAGGCTGTTCCGGCCTCGGTCGTGAAACCTGCGAACCGGAACATGGGGTCTGGGGCGCAGATACGTTCGGTTGCAACATGTTCTAAAGTCTGCCCACTTCTTCGGCTATGCGCAGGCACAGCCCGGCGCGGTTCAGCGTATAAAGGTGAATACCCGGCGCTCCGCCGTCGATAAGGCGTCGGATCTGGGCTACCGCAAACCTCAGCCCGGTTTCTTTAACCGCCTCCGTACCGCCCCTGTCGTGTGCTTCTTCCAGTTCCAGATAGAATTTACCGGGAATGTTCGCCCCGCACAGGGAGAGTGTGCGCCGGATGGAGGCCAGGCTCTGGATGGGAAGCACGCCGGGAATGACCGGAACATCAATCCCCATGCCGCGCAGCCGTGTCACCAGTTCAAAATATTCGCGGGTGTCGAAAAAAAGCTGGGTAATGACGAAATCCGCACCGGTTTCGATTTTTCGACGAAGATATTCGCGATCGTGATAAAAGGAAGAGGATTCCGGATGCGGCGCAGGATAGCCGGCTACCCCCACGCCGAAGTTCCCTCCTCGGCTGCGTATGAAACGCACCAGCTCTTCCGCGCAGGAAAAGGTTCCCGGTCTCCATTCAGGCCCGGCGTCGCGCGGCCTGTCGCCGCGCAGCGCAAGCAGGTTATCCAGCCCGGCATTGCGGAATTCTTCAAGAGACCGCGCAATGTCTTCTTCCTTCGCGCTTACACAGGTAAGGTGGGGCATGGGTTCCACATCGTGATCCCGCTTCAGGCGGGTGGCGATTTCCAGCGTGTTGGACTGGACGGACCCTCCAGCTCCGCAGGTTACGGATGCAAAAAGCGGGTTCATGGCTTTGAGCCGGACTACCCGCTCAAAGAAGGCGGGCCACTCTTCCCGATCCTTTGGAGGGAAGAATTCCAGAGAATAGAAAGGGGTAGAACGCTGACGGATGAGATCGAGGATTTTCATTTGAAATTCCTTGCGTTTGGCTGTTCTTCCCGAACCTGATCACAGACGACGGTCTGTGGAGTGTGCCGGCAGTGCATGCGCCAATCTTGTTTTACTATATCAATATAACCTGATATGTCAACATGCAATCCTGCTCCGACACCAGGACGGCAGCGAATGTTGCCGCAAAGGCAGCAGTATCCACGACCGGCCCTGCCGCTGCGCTCTCTCCTGTGTCTTGTGCGGAAAACGCTGCGCTCGCGCTCCGCACCTGCCGCATGGTCGGCCTTGAAGCCCGCTGTGCCCGATCCTCCGGCGGTCTGGGGAATTTTCAGCACGGGGCCGCGGCATAACGGGGCAGAATGATGCTTGCAATTTTTTTCTTCTCTTTTTAGAGCAAGAGATATTGCGAATAAGCGGCAGCGGCATCCCTCTGGCTTTCCTCATGGCGATTCCGCTGTTCCCTCCGGGATTGGTCATGTTGATGAAGGTTTTGCTCGGCACAGTTTGTTCAGGGCGAATATCCGGAAGGATATTCCGAATACTGGCGCTGGCGCTGGGCATTGCGCTGTGTCCCGCATGGTCGGCGGCCCTTGAGGCGGAAAACGCATCTGGGGAAGAAATGGCACTTCCCGGACCGGATGCCCCGCTGAAGGGGGGAGACTGGCGTGAGCTCGCTCCGGGGCTCCGGGTGCGCGAATATGTCAGGGGAGAGGCGGAGAGGGTGGAATTCGTCGCGCTGCGGATGGATCCGCAGCGCTGCGAGATTGTCTTGTGCAGCGCGGCCTTTGACGGGAAGGCTCCGCGCACGCCGGAGCAATGGGCCGGGGAATATGGCCTGAATGCGGTGATCAATGCAGGCATGTATCTGCCGGACGGGCTTACCAGCACGGCCTATATGCGGAGCGGAGAAAAAACGAATAACGGGCGCATTGCGGAGAAATACGGCAGCTTTTTCGTTTCCTCTCCCCGCCAGCCCAGCCTTCCCGATGCAGCGCTTCTGGATAAGGACGCGGACGACTGGAAGGCGCTGCTTCCCCAGTATGACGTTGCTGTACAGAACTTCCGCCTGCTCGGGCCCGGAGGTGTTCAGCGCTGGCCGGAAAACGGCCCCCGGCATTCCATCGCGGCGGTAGGCATGAACGGGCAGGGAGAGATTTTTTTTCTTCACTGTGAGACTCCGGTCAGTGTTCATGAATTCGTCCGCATCCTGCGTGAGGAAAGCGGGCTGGGCCTGACGCGGGCCATGTATGTGGAGGGCGGCGCGCAGGCTGTTCTGGGAGTATGGACCCCCACGGAAAAGATATACCGGAAGGGCAGACATCCGGCGAATTTTCTGCTGGGCGGTCCTGTTCTGCCGAATGTCCTCGGCGTACGTCTTCTGCAGAAGGACTGAGCCTCTGTTCCCGCAGCTCGCCGGCTCCGGCAGATCCGGCCATGTTGCCGATGCGGGATTTAACTGCAGAAGAAGCCAGAGCACTTCGCTCATGAAACGGGCTGCGGAGTCGAGCGGGCGAGACTCATCTCCGCTCTCCCTGTCCGCAAGTGCTGCGCCCCGGCCGGCAGACATTTTCAAATGCAAGACGCTTCGGAGCATTTTCAAAGTGAAAATGCTCTGCCGCCTGCGAGAGCAGGCGGCCGCCGCAAAGGCATAAGCGCAACTTGTTTGCGCTGTTACATGCCAAAGCGGGCGTGGCTTTCAGCTTTGACTTTGTACAAAGTCAAAGCGAATCTACTCTAAAGATAAATGTTTTTCCGGACGATATCCTATAATTCAGAGTATTTTGAAATGAAAAAGCTCCCGGGGCAGGGCAGAGCGGAGCCTCCGGCGAAGGCGTGAATCCTGCTGGTCAGACACAGTGCCTGACAGGGTGTGTTTTCAATCTTGAAATGCTTTCATTTAACATGTTCAGGGGGAACCATGAAGCTGCGCACAAAAATTTTGTCGGGATTCGGCGCCATGCTGGTGCTGACAGGTATTCTGGGATATGTGAGTCTGTCGCTCACGGACAACATGAGCGTATACTCCGCGGAGGCGGCGCTGATCGACAACGCGCGGACAACGCTTGTGCAGGCTCAGGTTGCGTGTACTTTCTATACGTCGACCAACGAGCAGCGCTATGCGGATATAGCCCTGCAAAGAATCAGGGATGCGGAAGCCCTCTTCCGCCGGGCCATGGATATGGACTCCAGCGAGTCCAACAGAAGCGGGCTGGAGGCCGCCGCCGACGATTCGGAAAAGCTGCACGCCCTGCTGGAACGTCTGGTGGCCCGGCAGCAGGAGGCCAATGCGCTGAAGCGCAGGGCTGACGAAATTCTGGCCGAAACAGCCGTGAAGTATGATGATATTCAGGCGCGTATGGAACGGCTGGTGCGCTCGGAAAAGATGGATGCGGATATTGATACCTTCGTGGCCCTGAACAATATCCGCACCAGGGTTGATATTGAAGTGCGCACCGGCGTGGCTTCCTTCAGCATGACGTCGCCGGCGGGAACAAAGGATTCTCTCGTCAGGGTGCTGAATGAAACATACGGGAGTCTGGAATCGCTGCAGGCGAGATTCCGGCTGCCGGACAACCGCGCCGCTTTCGGTGAAACTCTCGGACTGTACGGGGAGTATGTAAAGCTCGCCGTCCAGTATCTTGAGGTTCAGGCTGACGTGGGGATCATTCAGGTGGAGGTTTCCAGAAATGTGGCTTCCATGCTGGAACAGGCGACAAAGCTGTCGGAAACAGGCACCAGGGCCGTGCAGGATTCCAGCTCCACAGCCACCATGGCTGCGCTTGGCGTCACTGCCCTGGCGCTGCTGCTGGGGATTGCCGTGGCGCTCTATATCAGCACCAGCGTAAACCGCCAGTTGGGCATAGACCCCGGCGATCTGGCCGTGCTGGCCGACCGTGTGGCCGGCGGGGATTTTGATATTGACGATGGCTCCCGGCATATCGGGGTGTTCGACAATCTGTTGAAGATGGTGGCAAATCTCAAGAAGCATATTGATACCGCGCAGGAACAGTCCGAACACGCCAGGGAAGAATCGGAAAAGGCCATGGCCGCCATGAAGGCCGCGAACAAGGCCAGCGAGGAAGCTCAGGCGCAGCGCAACAATATCCTTGCTGCCGCGGAGCGCCTTGAGGCCGTCATCAACGTGGTATCTTCCGCCTCCCAGCAGTTGTCCGCCCAGATCGAGCAGTCGGGCCGGGGGGCGGAGGAGCAGGCTGCCCGCATGACGGAAACCTCCACCGCCATGGACGAAATGAACAGTACCGTGCTGGAGGTTGCGCGCAATGCAGGCAAGGCTGCCGAAGTCTCCTCCGAAACCAAGCAGCGGGCCGAGGCCGGAGCCCAGATCGTACACAGCGCGGTGAACAGCATTCAGGATGTCCAGCGGCAGTCCGTCCAGCTCAAGGAGGACATGGGCGTTCTGGAAGGGCATGCCCAGTCCATCAACAATATCATGGCGGTCATTTCCGATATTGCCGATCAGACAAATCTGCTTGCCCTGAACGCGGCCATTGAAGCCGCACGTGCCGGGGATGCCGGACGCGGCTTTGCCGTCGTGGCGGATGAGGTGCGCAATCTGGCGGAAAAAACCATGGCTTCGACAGCCGATGTGGCCTCTGCCATCCGCGCCATTCAGGAGAGCGCCACCAAGAGCGTTCAGCAGCTTGACATTGCGGTGCAGACCATTTCTCAGGCCACGGATCTGGCTACCCAGTCCGGTGATGCCCTCAGTTCCATTGTGAACATGGCCGAGGAAACGGCGGATCAGGTTCGCGCCATTGCCGCCGCAAGCGAAGAACAGTCTGCCTCGAGTGAGGAAATCACCCAGTCCATCGGCCATGTGACCACCATTTCCGGCGAGACGGCAGAGGCCATGCGGCAGTCTTCGGAAGCCGTAGCCGAACTGACCAGACAGACGCAGGAGTTAAGCAGTCTGGTTGCCGAGATGAAACGCAGCTAGATCATTTCGCCATCGGAATGTTCCACGGGGCCTGGCAGGGTGGGACTCTTTTCCGCTTTCCTTATCCGTAAGGCGCTCGTGCTGAAGAGCAGGGGGGCCGTCCCGCTCCCGTCCCCTCTCCGGGCTCCGCCGCAATCCGTTTGCGGTGTGAGGCTCCGGCTCCAGGAGTGAAGCCTGCGTGCCGGAACACACGGGCTGATCGGCAGACATGTTCAGCCGCAAGGCGCGCAGGGCAGGAATGATGAGGAGTTGACGAGGCGCTCCCGTCGTCGGCTCCTGAGGGAATAAGCGAGGGCGGGATGCGTCATGGCGGAGTTCGGCTCCGGGAGGAGCTTCAGGACGGGATGCCCTTTGGAGCGTATTTGAATGGCCTGAATTGAGCAAGACACCGTTTGTTCACGGGTATTCTCATACGGTTTTTAGTGCATTTTCTGCTTGAAAGTGCTCTTCCGCCTGCGGAGCAGGCGGTCGCCGCGAAGGCACAAGCGCAATTCATTTGCGCTGTCAGATGCCGACGCGGGCGCGTCGTGGAGCATTTTGCTGTTGAAAGTAACTGCGGGCCAGGATTCCATGTTCCGGCCCGCAGGTTTCACGCCTCCGCCGGAGGTTCGCTTCGCTCAACTCCGGGAGCATTTTCAAAACGAAAATAAAGTAACTGCCTCAGGGAAAGATGCCGGGCGGCCTCAGCCTGCGCGCCTGCCGCCGCTCTCAAGGCCGGGGTTGATTTCCCCCATGGCCACATACAGCGAGGAAAGGGCGGTGAGATAATCCGTCTGGGCGGAAATCAGGGAAAGTTCGGCTTCCGCAAGATCGGACTGCGCGGTCAGCAGATCCAGGTTGGTGCCGAGCTGAAGTTCATAGCGCATTCTGGCGTCGGCATATGATTCCTGGGCACTGGCCACAGCTCTGCGTGCCACCTCGATCATGCGCAGGGTATCCTGCACGGAGGAGAGGCAGGATTTGATTTCATAGGCGGAATCGTTGAACGTGCCGCGCAGCCGCGCTTCCAGCGCGGCGATGTTGGAGCCTTCCTTCCGGGCGGAATAATAGTCCCTGCCGGATTCGAAAATGCTCCAACTGGCAGTGAGGCCGGCCTGCCACTGGCTGTAGTCGCTTCCGGCATATCTGCTTCCCGCCGCGCGCGGGGTGTCCCCTTCGCTCTGCCATTTGAAGTTTGCCGCCAACTGGGGAAAAAAGGCGCTGCGGGCCATGCCCTGATCCCTGCGCGCGATGTCCACGGCAAGCTGCGCCAGCCGCAGATCGGGCCGCAGCCGGAATGCCCGTTCAAGGCAGGCGTCCAGCGTGCCTCTGAACGGAACGGTTTTCAGATCCCCCACATAGTCGGTGTCGGCATCCACCTTGAGATCAAGCAGGGTGTTCAGTTGGGCGCGGCAGATGTCGCGGCTGTTCTCGCACTGGATCAGCACGGCCTCGTTCCGGCTGACGTCCAGTTCCGCCTGAAGCACATCAAGGCGGGGGCGCGCGCCTACTTCATACGAGGCGCGGGCCAGAGCGAGCTGGGCGCGGGATCGTTCCAGCGAGCGCCGGGTGCTGCGGATATTTTCCTGAGCCTTCAGATATTCAAGAAAGCGCGCCTGTACCTGCCCCACAAGGGCAAGCCTGGAGTTCTCCAGCTCCAGCTCCTTTTCGTCCTCCTGAAGTTCCGCCTTCTGATAGGCATTCAGCAGATTGAATCCGGTGAACAGCGGCTGGCTGACGGTCACACCGTAACTGTATTCCTTCTTGGCGTTGCGGGCGGGGCGAGCCTTGTCATAGAGCGTGGCCCCGTAGTTCAGTCCTATGCTGGGGCCGAAGCCCGCGCGTGCCGCCTTGCGGCCGGATTCGGCCGCATCCAGTGAATGGCGGGCGCTTTCCACGCCGGGATTGACCCTGAGGGCCTGGTTTACGGCTTCTTCCATGGTAAAGGTAACGGCTGCCGGGGCGGAAAGGGGCGCTGCAAGTGTCAGCGCAAGAGCCAGTGCCGCGTACAAAACCGGGCACGGCGCGGATGTGCGGAACGGAGGCATGATGCGTCCTTCTTGTGGAGATGGCCGGACAAGGCGGCGGACGGGTTCCGCCGCTTCCGGAACTGGTCGGAAAGGGCGTCCTGCTTCGCGCGGCCTGTCCAGAGAGCTTGCGCGCAAGGCGGGAGGCTGTGACACCGGATATACCGTAAAGCCGGGTTCACGTCCACCTGTGCCGTTTTCCGCATCCCTTGTCTCTTCCCCATCCGCCGGAAGAGGCTCTTGACGGATGTCCGGCTTTTCCCCATGCTTCCCCCATGCTGCTGTATATACATGTCCCTTTTTGTCGTTCCAAGTGCCGCTACTGCGCTTTTTATTCCGAACCCATCGGAGGAGGGCTCCTTGATGAAGCGTCGGAGCGCATGCAGCTCTGGATGGACAATGTCGTTCTGGAAATGGCTCAATGGGGTGACCGGCTGGGCCGTCCCCCCGTGCGGACCGTATTTTTCGGAGGTGGTACGCCCAGTCTGCTGCCGCCCTCGATCATCGGCGGCATTCTGAACCGGGCCGCCCGCTGTTTCCGACTGGACGGCGCGGCTGAAATCAGCATGGAAGCCAACCCGGAATCCATCAGCCGGGCAACTGCCGGGCAGTATCTGCGCGAGGGGGTCAACAGGGTCTCCCTGGGGGCGCAGTCGCTGGATGACACGGAACTCGCCATGCTGGGACGCGGCCACTGTGCCGCGGATGTGACCCGGGCGGTATATGCCCTGCGGGATGCTCATTTTCATAATATAGGACTGGATCTTATCTGGGGGCTGCCCGGTCAGACTTCACGCCGGTGGAAAAAACAACTGAAGGAAGTCGCCCGCCTGCGCCCTGAGCATCTTTCCTGCTACGGGCTGACGCTGGAAGAGGGGACGCCCATGCGCGAACTGTGCGAGAGCGGCGCGCTGCTCCCTCTGCCGGACGAGCGCGAGGCGGCGCGCATGTATGTGCAGGGAGCGGAACTGCTGGAAGAACTCGGCTACCTTCAGTACGAGATTTCCAATTTCGCGCGCATGGGGTATCTGTGCCGTCACAACATGGGGTACTGGGAAGGTGAGGATTATCTTGGTCTGGGGCCTTCGGCGACTTCCACCATCGGGGGGAGGCGCTGGACCAATCCCGCGAACATCGGGCGCTGGGCGCGGCAGGTAAAGCGCCATGCCACGGGAGCGGACGCGGAAAAGCTG
>ERZ827088.2838-NODE-2838-length-17209-cov-3.419669_pt1 | contig 17209 bp, 10 predicted proteins | sample MGYA00519922_ERZ827088 | MGnify/ENA primary metagenome ERZ827088 (study PRJEB31778, sample SAMEA3449254) | human gut metagenome | biome: human gut; feature: human-associated habitat; material: faeces | place: United Kingdom | collected 2010/2012 ... | reverse complement strand
CAAACTGGTATCAGATAGGCAGATCGGACTGGTACTATGAGGGGGTTTTCTGGGATGGTATGCCGGATCTGAATCTGAATAGTGAAGCGGTCAGAGAAGAGCTGGAGCAGGTTGCCTCCTTCTGGCTGGAGAAGGGTGCAGACGGCTTTAGACTGGATGCGGCGAAGGAATATTTTACAGGATACGCAGAAAAGAATATAGAGGTTTTAAACTGGTTTGAAACCTACGTGAAAAGTGTAAAGCCGGAGGCATATCTGGTAGCAGAGGTCTGGGAAGGACAGGGAGTGCTGCAGGAATATTACAAAAGCGGGATCGACAGCTTATTTAATTTCCCGGCGTCACAGCAGGATGGCGCGATCATAAAGACTGCCAAGGCAAGAGTGACGCCCCAGCAGTTTTTCTCCTGGATGGTAAAGCAGCAGACTGCAGACAGACTGGCAAATCCGGATTATATTGATGCACCGTTTATCAGCAATCACGATACCACCAGGATCAGCGCCCAGTGCGTCAACAACGAAGAGCAGATGAAATTTGCGGCAGGGTTGATGATGATGATGCCGGGCAGTCCCTTTGTTTATTACGGAGAAGAGCTGGGGATGAAGAGCTCCGGAACAAAGGATGAAAACAAGCGCCTTCCAATGTACTGGTCTGCACAGGATTTGTCTAAGACACCGGATGCGCCTCAGGCAGCAGATGCAGTGGAGCAGAAGTTTCCGTCTGCGGAGGAGCAGGAAAAGGATCCGGGGTCCATTTTACAGTATTATAAGAACGCCATCGAGTTGCGCAGAAGCAATCCGGAAATCGCGAGGGGAAGTATAAGTGTTCCGGACGGAGAGCTTCCGGAAGATACCGGTGTGCTTTTGACAGAATGGGAAGGAAAGGTAAGTGTAATTTTATGTAATAATGCAACGGAATCTGTGGAAATAGACTTGCAGCAAGCCCTTCCGGAAGGTTATAATTATACTCTAAAGGGCAGTTTAAACGTTGGAGACCAGCAGGAAAAGCTGGAGAATAACAAGCTGGAATTGCCCGCCTATGGAATTGTGATCCTGAAACAAAGCGGGGTGGATTAAAGAATGAGACGAAAACGCTGGCTGGCTGCTATTTTGGCGGCAGGGACAGCCTGTACAGCACTTTTTGGATGCGGCAGCAGACAGATCGTAGGCACTGAGATGACACGGCCAGGGGAATCCTCGGAGAAAGAGTTGCAGGCATGGGAGGAGGCAAAAAACACGCCTTACGGAAAATATCCGGAGCTGATCACCTATACCCTCGGAAAGATGACCGGCGGCAATCGTTCCAATATGCCGGAACGGGACACCTATGAAGATAACGTTTATACGAGATATCTCCGGGAGTGCTTAAATATCCAGAACAAGGATGTATTCGAGGCAATGGAGGATCAGTATACGGTAAACGTTGATATGGCGATCGCATCGGGAGAGCTTCCGGATGTCATGGTCATAGAAGATCGGGAGACTCTGATCCGGCTTGCCGAGGGGGGAATGATTGCTGATCTGAGCGAGGCATTGGAAAACTGCGCCAGCGACGGGATAAAGGCGATGTATGACAGCTACGAGGTGTCTGCGCTGGATTCTGCGATGATCGACGGAAGGCTGATGGCGCTTCCGGAGCCGAGCTTTGTAGACGGTCCGAATCTGCTGTGGCTGCGCAGGGACTGGATGGACGAGCTGGGACTTGAAGCACCGGATACGATGGAGGAGGCTGTGGAGATCGTACGGGCATTTGTGGAACAGGATCCAGGAAATAACGGAGAAGGCAACACCATTGGCCTGGTGTGCCATTCCGATCTGACCGGAGAAACAGGATATCGTTATGAATTTCAGCTGAATACACTTTTTGCATCCTATAGTGCATTTCCAAAGCAGTGGATTTTGCAGGAGGACGGCACAGTGGTTTACGGCTCGGTGCAGCCGCAGGTAAAAGAGGCACTTGCCGAAGTGAGAAAATTGTATGAAGAGAAGCTGCTGGATGATAGCTTTATGCTCCGTACGATGGCAAATATTGCGGAACTGATCGTAGACGGAAAGTGCGGTTCTTTTTTCGGCCCCTGGTGGGCACCGAACAATCCGCTGATGGAAGCGATGGAGAAAAACCCGGATGCGGTATGGGAGCCCTATCTGATCCGGACGACAGAGGATGGAAAGCTGCAGTATTATGATCAGAATCCGAGCTACAAATACGTTGTGGTGCGAAAAGACTTTGAGCATCCGGAGATCGTATTTAAAATGGCAAGCGTGATGTTCGATAAAATGCGTACAGAAGGACGATACAACGAAGAACTTGCTTATTATTTTCAGACCAATGTGGATTCCACGGCGCGGCCGATCTCCATCAATATTGATTACAGCGATGCGCTGCATCGCTGCTATGAGGATATTAACGGTGCACTGACCGGGAAAAAGGATCCGGATGAGCTGCAGGTTCTCGAATATGCCTATTATGAAAAATGTAAAGATTATCTGGAAAATTCCCAGTCTGCAGACGCGGAAACCTGGGCGGCTTATGAATCCAGGATCCGTGCCTGTGCTCTGCTGGATAATAAGGACCTGGAGGTGTGCAGTACTGTCTTTTCCGGGGAGACGGAAACCATGAAGACGAAATGGTCGAAGCTTCAGGAAATGGAAAAGAAGCTATATCTGGAAATCATCACAGGAGTGAAGGAACTGGATGAATTTGACAGATTTGTGGAAGAATGGATGGAAGCGGGCGGAGAGCAGATTACGCTGGAGGTAACAGAAGCGGTGCGGGAAGCGAAAGGGGCTTGATTTTACCGAGGGTTTGTGCAAAAATAAAATACGGTAAAAAGGAAAGGTGCCAATGGAGGTAGTCATGAGAGGAATTGATACACCTGTCAGAAAAATGCGGAGAGAGATTTTTAAAGAGATCGCGCAGCTTGCATATCATTCTGACAATCTGAATGATGATGTAGAAGCGTTACCCTATAAAATTGTGAATCCTGAAACTCCGATTTATCGGGAAAGCATTTACCGGGAGCGTGAAATAGTAAGAGAGCAGATCCGGCTTGCGATGGGGCTGTCGCTTCGCCCGGAAGACGCACCGGTGCATGTGACACAGGGGCTGGAGGAAAGCAATATTGACGAAAAATATTATGAGCCTCCGATGATCCAGGTGATTCCCTCGGCATGTAATGCCTGCCCTGAAAATGAATATTGTGTAACAGACCGTTGTATGGGGTGTGTAGCACATCCGTGCCAGGTTGTATGCCCGAGAGGGGCGATCAGCACCGTAAATGGCAAGTCGGTCATTGATCAGAGCAAATGTATTCGCTGCGGTAAATGTAAATCAGTGTGTCCGTACGATGCAGTTTCCCATCAGCAGAGACCCTGCAGCGCAGCCTGCGGTGTGGGTGCGATCGGCAGCGATGGGGCCGGCAGAGCGGTTATCGACAGCGAGAAGTGTGTCACCTGTGGCCAGTGTATGGTAAGCTGTCCCTTTGGTGCAATTGCAGATAAATCCCAGATTTTTCAGCTGATCCATGCCCTTGAGTCCGGCAGAGAGATCATTGCACAGGTAGCGCCTGCGTTTGTCGGTCAGTTTGGTCCTGCAGCAACGCCTGGAAAGATCAAGACCGCGTTAAAGCAGCTTGGCTTTGCAGATGTTTATGAAACCGCCATCGGAGCCGATATCGGAGCGGCAATAGAAGCGGAGCATTATGTGAAAGAAGTGGCAACCGGAGAACTGCCGTTTCTGCTGACGTCCTGCTGTCCCTCCTGGTCAATGCTGGCAAAGAAATTCTTCCCGGAGACCATCGATAAAATCTCCAACGCCCTGACACCTATGGTAGCGACTGCACGTGTTATCAAACAAGAGCATCCCGATGCATCTGTTGTGTTTATCGGTCCCTGTGTGGCGAAAAAGCTGGAGGCTTCCAGAAGATCCGTTCGTTCCGATGTGGATTTTGTCATTACCTTTGAAGAGCTGACTGGTATGTTTGAAGCAAAGGGAATTGATATTACAAAGGTAGAGGAAGAAACACCGATTATGGATGCGACCTCAGCAGGTCGTGGGTATGCTGCGTCAGGTGGTGTGGCAAGTGCTATCGAGAAGTGTGTACAGGAGTATTATCCGGATACAACCGTTCATATTGAGCATGTCGAAAGTCTCGCAGACTGTAAAAAGATCCTGATGCTTGCAAAGCTGGGTAAGAAAAACGGCTGCCTGATTGAAGGAATGGCGTGTCCCGGCGGCTGTATTGCAGGTGCTGGTACCAATGTTGCAATTTTGCAGGCCCAGAAAGCATTGAGCAGCTTCCAGAATGAGGCAGAAAGAAAGCTTCCGCCACAGAACGCGATGGACGAGGCAAAGTAGATTTTGCGGATGCAGCAGAGCTTTTCCGAAAGCCATAGATCAACAAATAAAAAAAGAGAAACCGTCTCGGGGAAAAGAGACGGTTTCGTTCATGGAGGATGAAAAAGTGACAAAGATCAGAACCCGTTTTGCACCCAGCCCGACCGGACGGATGCATGTAGGAAATCTGCGTACGGCACTGTACGCATACCTGGTGGCAAAACACGAAGGTGGAGACTTTATCCTTAGAATTGAGGATACCGATCAGGAGCGTTATGTAGAAGGCGCGGTGGATATTATTTATCGTACGCTGGAAAAGACCGGTCTGGTGCATGATGAAGGTCCGGATAAAGACGGCGGCGTAGGCCCTTACGTTCAGAGCGAGCGTCAGGCAAGCGGAATTTATCTGGAATATGCCAAGCAGCTGATCGCAAAAGGCGAAGCTTATTACTGCTTCTGTGATAAAGAGCGTCTGGCAACCTTAAACCGGGTTGTCGCAGGCAAGGAAATCAATGTATACGACAAGCATTGCCTGCATTTATCTAAAGAAGAGGTAGAAGCAAAGCTGGCAGCAGGGGTCCCTTATGTAATCCGTCAGAACAATCCGACGGAGGGAACCACAACCTTCCATGATGAGATTTACGGAGATATCACGGTAGAGAATTCCGAGCTGGACGATATGATCCTGATCAAATCCGACGGCTATCCGACCTATAACTTTGCAAACGTTGTAGATGACCATTTGATGGGCATTACCCATGTTGTACGCGGAAATGAATACCTTTCCTCTTCTCCGAAGTATAACAGACTTTATGATGCCTTTGGATGGAAGGTGCCGGTATACATTCATTGTCCGCTGATCACGGACGAGGAGCATCACAAGCTTTCCAAACGCTGCGGTCATTCCTCCTACGAGGATCTGATCGATCAGGGCTTTGTGACGGAGGCCGTTGTCAATTTTGTGGCGCTGCTTGGCTGGAGCCCGGAGGGCGAGAATGAGATCTTTTCTCTGGAAGAGCTGGTGAAGGAATTTGATTATCACCGGATGTCGAAATCCCCTGCAGTATTTGACTATACCAAGCTGAAATGGATGAACGGCGAATATATCAAGAAGATGGATCATGAGACCTTTATGGAGCATGCAAAGCCCTATCTGGAAAAGGCTCTGACAAAGGGACAGGATCTGGATAAGATCGCAGACATGGTTCAGACAAGAATTGAAGTATTTCCTGAAATCGAAGAGATGGTGGATTTCTTCGAGACTCTTCCGGAATATGATCCTGCAATGTATGTACATAAGAAGATGAAGACAACCAAAGAAAGCGCCCTGGAGGTTTTAAAAGAACTGCTTCCGCTGTTGGAAGAGCAGGAGGACTATACCAACGACGCACTGTATGCGCTTCTGCTTTCCTATGTGGAGAAAAAGGGCTGCAAGAACGGCTATGTGCTGTGGCCGGTTCGTACTGCGGTTTCCGGTAAGCAGATGACTCCTGCAGGTGCAACGGAAATCATGGAAATCCTTGGCAAAGAGGAATCTTTGTCCAGAATCCGCAAGGGAATCGAACTTTTGGAGCAGGCATAAACAGGAGTATTTTTTGCAGGCAAACAAACAGCAGCAACGGGCAATTGCCCACAATACCGGACCGGCGCTGATCCTTGCCGGTCCGGGTTCCGGTAAGACCTTTACAACGGTCGAACGGGTACGGTATCTGATCGAAGTCCATCATGCAGATCCGTCCCACATTTTAGTCATTACATTCACAAAAGCGGCAGCCCGGCAGATGCGGGACCGTTTCTTTGCCCGGATGGACAATCAGTTCTTTCCGGTCACCTTCGGCACATTTCATGCCGTCTTTTTTCACATTTTAAAAACATCCTGTCATTATAATGGGTCGAGCATTTTGAAAGAAAAAGAGAAAAGAGAATATCTGCGTGCGGCTCTGCTTACGCTTCCGAAAAAATTTTATGCCCAAAACGATGGGAAAATGGACCAGGAATGGGAGCAGGGACTTCTTTCAGAAATCGGATTTATCAAAAATATCGGGAAGCTTCCAGCTGATTTTACAAGTGAATACGTCAGCAGACAGGAATTTATGCGGATTTTCGTATCGTTTCAAAAGCAGCTTGCACAGGAAAAGAAGCTTGATCTGGACGATTTTGCGGCGGCGGTCTGTCATTTATTCCGGACAAATCCGGCAGAACTTGCGCACTGGCAGCGGGAATATTCCTATCTTTTGGTGGATGAGTTTCAGGATATCAACGCAGCACAGTATGAAGCAGTAAAGCTGCTTTGCGGTGGAAAGAGAAATCTGTTTGTCGTTGGAGATGATGATCAGGCGATCTACGGCTTTCGGGGCTCTGACCCGGCGATTATGCGTCAGTTTTTAAAGGATTTTCCGGAAGCAAAGCAGATTTTTCTGTCGGTCAATTATCGCAGCCGCGCCGGAATTGTGGAGACGGCAGGAAAGCTGATCGAGCAAAACCGGGAGAGATTTCCGAAGCAGATCGTGGCTGGACAGAGCACGTCGGATGCGGGGCAGGACGTGTGCTTTGTGCCAGAAGCGACGCAGGGGGCGCGCCGGATGCAGGGAGAAAAAAGCACTCTGTCCATTCCAACCGGCACCGCATCAGGCATTTCCACCGCTGCTTTTGGCACGAGCTGGTTGCCCTTAAGCACGGATCGCAGCGTCTTGGTCTGCGGTTTTCAAGATCGGAGGCAGGAGGCAGAGACAGTCGCAGATGAAATCGGGAAGACGCTCCGGCAGGGAAAAAGCTGTGCGGCGATTTTTCGGACGAATGCGGATGCAGTGTGGCTGGCGACAGCGCTAAAGTGCAGAAAGATTCCCTTTCTCTGGAAAGAAAAGCCGAAAAATCCGTATGAAACCCCGGTCTGTCAGGACTTACTCGCCTATTTGCAGTTTGCGATGGAGGGACGGAAACGGAAGGATTTCCTGAGAATTATGAACCGCCCATGCCGTTATCTGTCTCGCCAGATGCTGCCGGATGCAGAAATTTCATTTTCAGCATTGCGCCGGGCGTATGCACAGAAGCCGTATATGCAGGAGATTTTGCACCGTCTGGAAGCGGATATCTCACGGCTGGCAAAAATGGATTTATATGCGGCAGTTCATTATATCCGCCGCGGAATGGGATACGATGCGTGGTTAAAAGAGAATGCCGGGCAGACGCCGTCGGCGGGAGAATCACGGCAGGGACAAGAGAGGGCACCTGCAGGAGCCCGGGCACACGCAGCCGGAAAGCTGGAACGGGATCTGGAAGCCGCCGACTTTTTTCAGGAACAGGCGCGGGAATTTCAAAGCCTGACGGAGCTTGAGGAAGCAATGACGGCATATGGAGACCAGATGGATCAGAACATGGCGGACGCAGCAGACACGGCAGCGCACACGGCTGCCAGCGGCATAACGGGTGCAGCATTCACAACACTCCCAATTGCCGAGCTTGTCACTATGCACGGTTCGAAGGGACTGGAATACGACGCCGTTTTTCTTCCGTGCTGTATGGAGGGCGTCGTCCCACACAAAAAGAGCAAGAATCAGGCGGCACTGGAGGAAGAGCGCAGGATGTTCTACGTTGGAATGACACGGGCGAAAAAAGAGCTGTATCTGTCGTATACGAAAGGAACGAAGGAAACGCAGGGGTTTGCGTCCCGGTTTCTTGCTGAGTGTGGGTGGAAGGAGCCGAAACGGTAGAAACGAAACCGCAGAGAACTGCTATGTCAGGAATGAAAAAGAACTGCCGTCCGGAACATTTCCTGTATGAAAAAGCTCCGGTACGGCAGTCCTTTTGTTTTCGTTTTTATTCGTTTGCTTCTCCGTCGAGAGTAACCAGCTCATCGAATTCACAGCTGTCAAGGTATTCGTCGAACGCTTCTTCTACCTTTTCATACTCTGCATCGTCATCGATGTAGTCCAGCTGAGGCTCTTCGTTGGGGTCATTGGGATTCTCGGAGTAACGATAGAACCAAACCTCTCCGTCATCGTTCTGTCCGTTTTCGTCAAGCGGCATCAAAACGATGTAATCCTTGCCCTCTACTTCGAGAATGGTAATGATGGCACAGGTTACATTCGTGCCGTCATCCAGCTCCAGTTCTACGGTCATTTCTTCGTCCATTTCTTCAAACTGTTCCTTACCCATGGATGATATCCTTTCTTAAAAGGCGCGTCAGAGCGCGCGATAATCAGAACCTGCCTGTCACGCTTATCATACCGTAACTTGCGGTGGCATGCAAGAATTATTTGTGCTATACTGAAACAGGATTGAAAAAAGGTCAGAAGGCGGGAACAGGAACGTGAAAGAAACAAAAGAGATCAGAATGGAAAAAGGAAAACCGTATCCGCTGGGGTGGACGGAAAATGCGGATGGCAGCATCAATCTCGCAGCAGTGCTGGAACGCAGCAAAGAGTGCGGGGTCCTTCTGTATCCCAGAAGAGGCGGTGCGCCCAGACGGCTGGCATTTCGGGAAGAGGACCGAATCGGAAAAATCTGCTGCATGAAGCTGATCGGGCTGGATGCGCAGGAGTATGAATATAATTTTTACTGTGGCGAAGAGGTGATTACAGACCCGAAGGCGCGCAGAATCTGCGGCAATGAGAAATGGGGCAAAAAAATTTCCCCGTCTCTTCGCAGCGACAGCACAGAGGATGCGTTTGACTGGAAGAATGACAGACGCCCGCAGATCCCTTATGAGAACAGCATTTTTTATCAGCTGCATGTCAGAGGGTTCACGAAGCACACGTCTTCCGGCGTGACGGCGAAAGGGACGTTCGCTGGTCTGGCAGAGAAGATTCCCTATTTAAAATCGCTGCAGGTAACGGCAGTGGAGCTGATGCCGGTGTATGAATTCACAGAACTGGAAGCGGTAAAGCCGCTGCGGCAGAATGCTTATCCGGCAAAAGATCAGGAAGGAAATCCTGTGGAGGAAACCCTGCCGCGGATCAATTACTGGGGCTTTAAAAAAGGCTATTATTTCGCACCGAAAGCGTCATACAGCGTTAAGGATCCTGTGTTGGAATTCAAGGAAATGGTGCGTGCGTTCCACGCAGAGGGAATGGAGGTAATTCTGCAGTTCTATTTTCCGAAAGAAATCAATCGGGAGATGATCCTGGAAGTGATCCGATATTGGGTGTGCGAGTACCATATCGACGGCGTGCATCTGATGGGAGAACAGATTCCGGTGGGAATTCTGGCAGCTGACCCGATGCTTACGGATACGAAGCTGATTTATTACGGATTTCCGTATGAAGAGATTTATCCGGTGGGGCAGGTTCCGGACGTGCGCAATCTGGCGGAATGCCGGGATGAATTTCAGTATGACATGCGCCGCTTTTTAAAGGGAGACGAGGATACGCTGCATCAGGCGCTGCGGAGAATGCGCTGCAATCCGGTGCAGAACGGCGTGATCAATTATATCACCAGCTATGAAGGCTTTTCCCTGGCGGATCTGGTTTCCTACGACCGCAAGCATAACGAGGCAAACGGGGAGGACAATCAGGACGGAAATCCCTACAACGCGAGCTGGAACTGCGGCGTGGAAGGACCTACCCGCAAGCGGACAATTTTGCAGCTGCGCAAAAGGCAGATGAAAAACGCACTGGCACTTTTGCTGTTTTCGCAGGGGACCCCGATGCTGACAGCCGGGGACGAGTTTGGACAGAGCCGGGAGGGCAACAACAATCCGTACTGTCAGGACAACGAGATCAGCTGGCTGAACTGGAAGCTTACGGAGAAAAATAAGGATTTTCTGGACTATACAAAGGAACTGATTGCGCTGAGGAAAGCGCATCCGGTATTCCACCAGAGCAGAGAGCTGACGCTGATGGACTATGCGGCGTGCGGCTATCCGGATTTATCTTATCATGGAAAGGATGCATGGCGCTTGATGGCCGACCGGTTAAACCGGGAGGCAGGTTTGATGTACTGCGGTCGTTATGCCCCAAAAGACCGTGCACAGGAGGATGACTTTTTCTATATCGCTATGAACATGCACTGGGAGCCCCAGCGGCTGGCGCTTCCTGATCTTCCGGCAGGCATGCGCTGGGAAAAGGTGTTGGATACACAGGGCGATGTGGTGGAAACACAGGCCGATCCGCTGACAAAATCCATCACCGTTCCGGGACGCTGCATCCAGGTTCTGGAAAGCACAGGAAATCCGGTCAGGAAAGGAAAGAAAAGAAAAGAAAAGTGAAAGCGTTACAGCATTTTAAGACGATTACCTATCATAAGTATCTGGTGATGAAAGGATGCTTTGCGGTCGGCTTGTACCGGCAGGGCATCTGTCATGACCTTTCCAAATATTCCTGGACGGAATTTAGGGTCGGAGCAAAATATTATCAGGGAAATCGAAGCCCGAACAACGCGGAGCGGGAGGATATAGGGTATTCTTCTGCATGGCTGCATCATAAAGGACGCAACCGGCATCATTACGAATACTGGGTGGATTACAGCACGCAGAGCATTGAGGGCGGAATGGCTCCGGTGCCGATGCCGCGTAAATATGTGGCAGAAATGCTGATGGACCGGATTGCAGCGTCCAAAACCTACCGGGGAAGCGCCTATAAAGACAGCGATCCTCTCGCGTATTACAAAAATGCAAAAGAGCCGCCGTTTATGCACATACAGACGAGACGGCAGCTGGAGCACCTTCTGACGATGCTGGCAGAAGAGGGCGAGGAAAAAACGTTCGCTTATGTTCGCAGAATTTTGAAAAAAGGCCGTCGGGCAGACAGACATAGTTTCTGATGTACAGCCGGGCGGACAGACACAGAGCCAGAAAGGTTTGCATACAGTGATATCAGATCTGTTTGAAACAGGGGAAAACGATGAACGGTTTTTACTTGCTGGTATTGCTGATGTGCTGCAGCTGTCAGAATCGGACGGACTGCGCAAACTGGAACGAAAGAAGAGACGCAGGAGATAACCGACAGCAGGATATGCGTATACGGGATACGGACTGTGGCTGCAGAAACGGCGACAGGGTGCAGTACGGTTGCAGCTGCGAAAATGATGGCTGGACTGGACAGTCAGGCTGCAACTGCCAGCGGGAGAACGCAGCAGGGATGCAGCGGCGAAGCGGCGAAACTGCCGGACCTATGTCGGAACAGCAGGACTGCAACTGCCGGCAGCAGATGTCGCGGCAGGGCGGCATGCAGCGTTACGACCGGGAGCTAAAGGAATCTGCGGCGTTTGACAGCGTACCCGGAATGGAAATGACAGACGGACACCCGTATCCGGTGTACCGGGAAACGGATGAAGTTCGATAGAAAGAAGATCAGGGGATTCATTCTCAAAGGCTGGGGATGAATCCTTTTTTCCTGTTTATTTTTCAATCTTTCATTGACAAAACCGCTATAAGGCGCGTAAACTCAGAAGAGTTTTGTAGTGATAGAGATTAAAGGAGATTAAATGGGAGAATTATTGGTACGTTACGAAGAATCAGGAATTGACGAGCGGATTTTGCGCGCAGTGGAGGAGATGGGCTTCGTCCATATGACGCCGATCCAGGAAAAGGCGATTCCGGTTTTTCTGGAAGGAAGAGATGTGATCGGACAGGCGCAGACAGGAACCGGTAAGACCGCCGCGTTTGGAATCCCGATGCTTCAGAAGATTGACGAAGAGGACAGATCGCTGCAGGGTATGATCCTTTGCCCGACGAGAGAGCTTGCGATGCAGGCGGCTCAGCAGCTGAGACAGTTTGCAAAATATATGCACAATATTCGCGTGCTTGCCGTATATGGAGGGCAGGATATCAACAGACAGATCAAGGCGTTAAAGGGCGGCGTGCAGATCATTGTCGGCACACCGGGACGCGTGATGGATCATATGAGACGCCACACGATCCGCTTAGACAACCTGAAAATGGTCGTTCTGGATGAAGCAGATGAAATGCTGAACATGGGCTTTCGGGAAGATATGGAGGCGATTCTGGGACAGATTCCGTGCGAACACCAGACGGCGCTGTTTTCCGCAACGATGCCGGAGCCAATTTTACAGATCACCGATCAGTTCCAGACCGATGCGGAAATGGTAAAGGTTGTCAAAAAGGAATTGACAGTAGAAAGAATCCGGCAGTATCTTTATTATATTCGCAGATCGGATAAGGAAGCTGCAGCTGCAAGGCTGATTGAATATTATAACCTGAAAAGAGGACTGATTTTCTGCAACACCAAGAGTATGGTGGACGAGCTGGCAGAGAATCTGAAAAACAGAGGCATCGCGGCAGAAGGGCTGCATGGCGATTTGAGCCAGGCACAGAGAGATACGGTCATGAACCGTTTCAGAAGCGGTAATCTCCAGATGCTGATCGCAACGGATGTTGCGGCGAGAGGAATCGATGTAAACGATGTGGATGGCGTTATCAATTATGACGTTCCGCAGGATATCGAATATTATGTGCACCGTATCGGCCGTACCGGCAGAGCAGGAAAAGAGGGCATGAGCTTTACGCTGGCAAGCCGCAGAGAGTCCTTCAGAATCCGTGAAATTGAGCGGGTCTGCAAGACAAAACTGGAAGAAAAGCATCTTCCCTCCGGAGAAGAAGTGCGTCAGCATAAGGAAGCATCTGTACTCCAGAAAATCCGCGAGGTGATGGAGGAAGCAAATACCGCGGACTGCTATCGTGCGGTAGAGCGCTTTGAAAAAGAAACCGGCATTTCCGCAATTGAGCTGGCAGCAGCATTTTTGTATGAGCAGGTTGGCGGTGAGCCGGAAGAAATCGTGGAAGAGCCTAAAGTAGTCAGACGCGATGGAGAACGGAGATTTGGGGATAGACGCCGGGATGGATCTGGAAGCAGAAACGGTGGACGTTTCGGCGACCGTGATCAGAGAGGCGGACGTTTCAATGACCGCGACCAGAGAAATGGCGGACGCTTCGGAGAGAAAAACGGCAGCTACCGTTCGGAACGCGACGGCAGGCAGAGACGTTTTGGCAACGACAGCCGCAGATCGGACAGACGGCAGGCAGAAAACGGCGGCAGAAGAAGAACTTCCGGCGAGGGAAGCTATCGCGCAGCCGGAAGCGGCTTTAAAGGGGAGAAAAGATAACAGCAGAATGTATGCGCTGCGAACGTTCTATTGTCATGAATAAAAGCAGGGGGTAACAAAAATGAAAACAGCTGTATTTTATGAGCACATTTTAGAGGGCGCAAAGCAGTCTGGAAAAAGTGTGGCAGAACTGATGGAGAAATGCGCATCCTGGAACATTCGTGGGATTGAAATCGGAGATGCGCTGCTTCGCGAGAACAAAGAAGAAATCAAAGATCTGCTGGAGAAAAACCATATGCAGGTCAGCTGCAGCAATGCGTTCTATGATTTCGGGCACAACCCGGATGCAGCGCAGGGAAAAAAACAGATCGACCTTGCAGAAGAGTTCGGTGTGTCCAAGGTACTGATTATTCCGGGTGAGCTGTCGGAAAACGAGGCGTCTGCACTCAACGCACTTTCTGCGTCGAAAGAGCAGACGGATTCCTACATGTCTGAAAATGCTTCGATCCAGAACATGGCGCAGGCATTAAAAGAGCTGGTTGCTTATGGAAAAGAAAAGAACATCCTTGTGACGCTGGAGGATTTTGACGGTCCGGTACAGCCGTTTGCAAGAATGTATCAGCTGCTGTGGTTTATGGAGAATGTTCCGGGGCTGAAATTTACGCTGGATACCGGCAACTTCGCGTACAGCGACGAGGACGCCGTGCAGGCGTATGAAGTGCTGAAGGATTATATTGTCCATGTGCACTGCAAGGATCGAAACGCTGATCCTGCATTGACCGGGGAGCACAGATACAATCGGGGACTTCTTGCGGCTGCGGTCGGATCGGGCTATCTGCCGATGAAAGAGATTCTGGATCGTCTGAAAGAAAGCGGTTATGAGGATTATCTTGCGATCGAGCATTTTAATGCCGCAGATCAGGTGGCATTTATGGAGCAGTCGGCTGCTTTTTTACAACAGTATCTGTAAGGGTGAGTTATGAAGCTGATTTATTTTGATGCGGGCAATCCGCAGAAGAAAAAAGAACTGGAAGGACTGGCAAAGGCAGCGGGCTACGATTTCGTGCCCGTTGCCGCCATGCAGACCGGACAAAAGATCGGTTATCTGGCGGGCGTTTCCGGATATCGGGAAACGCCTTTGCCCGTTCTTGCCCTTCCGCCGCGAATTGGAGAGGATATGCTTTTGTTCGCACAGACGACGGCGGATATGATCGACCCGGCGCTGGAGCTGTTAAAAAAGAACCGGATTTCGATAGGTCTAAAGGCGATCGTTACGCCTTATAATGTCGGCTGGACGCTTTTTGAGCTGTATCAGGAGCTTGTAAAAGAGCGGAAAAAAATAAAATAACCATGGCGCTGCCCCTTGTGGGCGGCGCGTTTTCATTTTATAGGAAAATGCGTCCTATGAAATAAAACGCGCTACGAGGATGTGCACTCGGCGCAGTGGTAGATGGTTGCCGAAGCAATCGCACCTCGGCGCGAGAATGTGCCTTGGCACATTCTTTTTCATCAGTTGCAGGGGCAAAAATGGCGGAGCGAGTCCAGCCGTGGCGCAGAGACGTCATTGCAAAATCTGCTTTCTTTTACGCTCACCCCAACGATATCCACAAAATCAAACCCTCCTATCAAAACTGCTGTGATAATACTTAGTGCGGGATTGCCCGATTTTGCGTAAGATAAAGGTCAGTACGATAGGAATACAGCAAAAAACCAAAAGGAGAGTTTCATATGAAAGTAACAAGAGCAGCAAGCATTCCGTTAGTCACACACGACCCCTATTTTTCTATCTGGTCCGGCGCGGATCATCTGTATGACAAGGATCCTGTGCACTGGAGCCAGATTCGCCAGCAGCTGAGAGGCTATGTCAATGTGGATGGCGTCGTTTACAGCTTTCTTGGCGACAAGGAGTTCCACGAGACGATCGGTCAGACCGGTGTGGACGTAACTGCGACCTCTACCACCTACACCTTTGAAAACGAAAAAATCATCCTGAATGTGAAGTTTACTTCCCCTTTGCTTCTGGATGATCTGACGCTGGTTTCCAGACCCTGTACCTATATCGACTACGCAGTAGAAAAGAAAGAAAACTGCGACGTAAGGGTGGACTTTGTCGTAGCCTCTGATCTGGTAAGCCAGAAGCAGGCGAAGCTGATCGGCTGCAACGCAAGACGTCCGGAAAAAGACGACGCGCCCGCATATAACTACGCACAGATGGGCAGAGCAGCACAGAAGCCTCTGGGCGGCAGCGGCGACCATGTAACGATCGACTGGGGTTATGTTTATGTGGCATCCGCAGAGAAAGGCGCAGTATGCACCTACGATGCCGCAAATGAAAAGCTGATCTGCAGACTGCCTCTGGATGACGACAAGGCCGGCATGATTTTGGCATATGATGATCTGCTTTCCATCAACTACTTCGGACAGTGGCGCAAGGCATACTGGACCAACACCTATGCAACCATTCTGGATGCAATCGGCGCAGCGTTTGCGGATCACGACGAGACGTTAAAGCATGCGGCAGCAGTCGATGAAAAGGTAGAAAAAGAAGCTTATGCGGCTGGAGGCGAGAAATACGCATTCCTGTGCAACATGAGCTACCGTCATGCCATCGCAGCGCACAAGCTGATTACCGACGAAGACGGCAATATCATTTTCCTGTCCAAGGAAAACGACTCCAACGGCTGTATCGGTACGGTTGATGTAAGTTATCCTTCTGTTCCCCTGTTCTTACTGTTCAACACCGAATATGTCAAAGGCATGCTGCGTCCGGTATTTCAATTTGCTGCCTGCGATTCCTGGGAATTTGACTTCGCACCGCACGACGTTGGACGTTACCCTTACGCATGGGGACAGGTTTACGGCTTAAACGGCAAGAAGGGCGACCTGTGGTTCTCCGGCTGGAACGACGATATCTTCCCTCCGTTCTATCAGTATCCTGCAGGAACCGATATTTTCGAGTTCAGATATCAGATGCCCGTTGAGGAATGTGGTAACATGCTGCTGATGACGGCAGCTGTCTGCAAGCTGGATGGAAACGCTTTATTTGCAGAGCCTCACATGGCTGTTTTAAAGCAGTGGACACAGTATCTGATAAAATTCGGTGCAGACCCTGGTGAACAGTTGTGCACCGACGACTTTGCAGGACATCTGTCCCACAATGTAAATCTGTCTGCAAAAGCGATCATGGGCATAGAGGCCTATGCGCGTCTGGCAGCTCAGCTCGGCAGGACAGAAGAAGCGGAAGAATATCATGCAAAGGCTGCTGAAATGGCAAAAGACTGGGAGAAGCGCGCAATTGCAGACGACCACTATGTGCTGGCCTTCGGTAATGCGGATACCTGGAGCTTAAAATACAACCTTGTATGGGATAAATTCTTTGGCAGCAAGCTGTTCTCGGATGAAGTTTACGAGAAAGAGCTGAAATACTATGTCAAGAAGACCAACGAGTACGGTACGCCTCTGGACAGCAGAAAGGATTATACCAAGAGCGACTGGATTTTATGGTGTGCATCGATGGCAAAAACCGACGAGGAAGCGCAGGCGCTGATCGCACCGGTTGCGCACTATCTGGAAGCCACCGCAACCAGAGTGCCTTTCTCTGACTGGTACGAGACCGTAACCGGCGAATACTGTCACTTCATGGGGAGAAGCGTACAGGGCGGTATCTTCATGCCGGTTCTGATGAAGAAATTCGGTCAGTGAATCCCTGCAGCATCCCTGACTGTTTTAAATTCATATCATTTCTGAATCCTATGAGGGGCTGTCGCACGTTAGTGCGACAGCCCTTTTTGATCGTATAGAAAACTTCGCTTCTATACGATCAAAATGCTCCGCGAGGATGCGCACTCGGCGCAGGGGTAGATGGTTGCTAAAGCAA
>ERZ827088.2827-NODE-2827-length-17264-cov-2.935906_pt1 | contig 17264 bp, 4 predicted proteins | sample MGYA00519922_ERZ827088 | MGnify/ENA primary metagenome ERZ827088 (study PRJEB31778, sample SAMEA3449254) | human gut metagenome | biome: human gut; feature: human-associated habitat; material: faeces | place: United Kingdom | collected 2010/2012 ... | reverse complement strand
GCAAGACCCCAATACTCAGGGTCGTTAACGGTAAGCTTTTTGCCTACCTTTGGAAGCCACGGTAATTTATACAAAACTCTGTCTGTAATATGCTTGCCGAGTGCCAAAATCAATGGACGTGCAGGCTCGTTTGAATGATTTTCATAATAATGCATCACTCTGTCATCGTACACCCTATCCTTAGGCGGCTTGACAGTATCAAATTTGTATTCATACTCCTTATTTGACATAGTATTCTCCCTCTAAAATATACATCTTATGTCATAAATTACAATTTCATTTTATATATTTGTTAATTATTTGTCAATATACAGTTAAAGGTAAAATGTCATATTCGGGAATGATTAATATTTAGTTTATTTTTTTATTCAAGGTTTTAAAAACGCAAAAAGAGACGGCATTTCTGCCGTCTCCAAATGCTTTAATCAAAGTGTCAGATTAGTCATTTCCACCGAAGCCCCAGTCAGTACCACCGGATGTAGTAATAACATCAGCTGTCTGAGAAAATTCATTAACCTCTGACACCGGCTTTGTATAAAGCTCTTTCATTAGGTGTGTCCTCCTTAATTTATCAAAGCTCGCCTCCACCCCTTAAGTCAGAGGTGAAAGCTTTGCTAAATTGTGTTAATTAAGCATTATAGTCGTAAAGTGATGCTTCTGAATAGTAAGTATGAACATGACCATCTGCATCCTTAGTAACTACGAATGCTCTTGCGCCGGCAACGCCTGTCTTTGCAGTAAGACCGTAGTTCAAACCAATCTGTGAAGCGTTGATGTTGTTATAAATAACTCTAACCTTACCAGGATTTGTACCTGATGCAGTATTGCCAACGTTTTCAAGTGTAAGGTCTGAAGCTGTTACATTCTTACCATATACGAAGCCCTGGCTATATACTGTCTCATTATCGGCAACAGTACGTGTTGCAACAAAGAGAACGTCACAATCTGTAGCTGAAGGACGAGTTGTTGAAACGATAGCAACCTGAGTCTTAGAAGTGTCATCAGCCTTTGTAACTGCTGTGAGTTCGATATCCGAAGCACAGAAGAATGAGTATGATTCACCGTAACCAACTGTTGCGCCGTTTACTGTCCATGATGTTGCGCCTGCCTTAGTAACTGTTACCTTAGCGTCATATGCAACATTTTCAGCCTTGTCAGTGTAGTCAGTGCCGTTAACTGTGATTGTTGCGCCTGCAGCCTTAACTGTGTAAGTCTGAGTAGCATCCTTCTCATAGATAGCTCTGATGGTCTTACCTTCTGTAAGAGCGGTAATCTCATCGTTTGTAAGAGCCCAGCCCTTGAATGTATAACCAGGATAGATAGGAGCAGTTGCAGGAACCTTAATGTCAGCACCGCTTGCTACTTCCTGAGTTGATACAACGTTACCGTACATATCAATGAATACAACTACGAATGTTGATTCAGCTGTTTCTGTAAATACAGGAGTTACCTCTGTATCAGCAACTGCTGTGAATGAATATGTTTCGTTAGTTGAAACGAGCTTGTTAGCAACCTTCCAACCTACGAACTCTGCACCCTCATTAGCCTGAGCTGTAAGAGTTACAGTTGAGTTAGCAAGAACCTTAGTAGTCTTACCGTTTGTTGCGTCCTCGCTGTTAAGAGTTGTTGTACCGTAAGCAGTCTTAGTAACTGTGATATCATAGCCCTTAAGCTGAGGAAGAACCTTAGTTTCAAGAACCTGACCGCAAATTGTACAGCTTGTAACTTCTGAACCCGGCTTATCAAGTGTAGGCTCTGTTACAACAGGTTTACCCTTTGTGCAATCTTCTGTTACAACCTTAGCAACTTCGTCATAGTTAGCGTTTGCTGTTACAGCAGAAACTTCCGGCCAGCTATAAGTTGTATGGCTGTGCTGTTTATTACCTGCCGGTGTAGCAGTTGTATCAGCAGTATTTGTCTTTGGAGCTACAGGAGTAGCGCCTGCAGCAAGCTTCTGAGTATCAACTACAGTGCCTGCAGCGTTTGTAAATGTGATTGTATAAACCTTAACAAGACCCTTAACTGCATCTTCAAGAGCAGTAGCAGCAGCAGTTACCTGTGCCTGATCTGTATAAGCTTCAACAGTAGCCTTAGCGTTAGCTTCAAGAGCAGCTGTTACCTTAGCATAAGATTCTGCTGTGTAATCGTCAGCCTTTACAGCCTCTGCCTTAGCAAGTGCAGCATAGTAAGCTGTACCGTCAAGCTTAGCAAGGTCTCTTACATTTTCGTGACCGCATACTGAGCATGTAGCCTTTTCAGTACCTGCCTTAGCAATTGTAGAAGCAGTTACAGTTGTGTACTCACCGTAAGTACAATCCTTAGTATCAGCATTAGCCTTTTCAGCAAATGTGAATTCGCCTGTCTTTTCCCAAGTGTAAGTTGTTACTGTATGAGTACCGTTCTTATTATCAACTGTTGTAGCAGCTGTGTTAGCAGGAGCTATAGGAGCAGCGCCCTTATCAGCTGTTACAGTCTGAGTTTTACCACCAACGAATGTGTAAGTATAAACATCTGATGTCGGAAGAGCCTCAAGACCCTTAACTGCATTTTCAAGAGCAGTAGCAGCAGCAGTTACCTGTGCCTGATCTGTATAAGCTTCAACCTTAGCCTGAGCGTTAGCTTCAAGAGCAGCTGTTACCTTAGCATAAGATTCAGCTGTGTACTTAGTACCGTCAACAGCCTTTGCAGCATCAAGTGCAGCATAGTAAGCTGTACCGTCAAGCTTATCGTCCTTAGTCTGAGTATCTACATGATTACATACAGTACATGTTCCTGTAAGAACAGTGCCTGAAACAAGTGTATGCTTGCTTGTCTCTGCATAAGTAATGTTACAATCTTCCTCAGCTGTAGTAGCAACCTCTTTGTAAGTTGCATCTGCAGTAGCAGCTGATACTGCAGGCCATGAGTAAGTTGTTACTTCGTGCTTATTATCGCTCTTATAATTTACAGTTGCAGCAGTATTTGTTGAAGGAACTGTTGGAGTATCGCCTTCTTTAACTGTCTGCGTATCAACAGTCTTGCCGTTGATGTCATTAAATGTAATAGTATAAGTCTTAGCTTCAGGTGTTGAATCCTTTGCATAATCTGTCCAAATTAATGCCCAGTTAGCAAAGGTTCTTGCTGAATCGTCACCTGTAACAAGATACAAATTCGGATCTTGCATATCAAATAATGAATCTCTGTAATAAGGTTCAAATTCTGTACCAAAATCATCTCTGTCAAATGTAAATACTTCCGAAAGGTCACAATCCTTAATTACTTCGAATGCATAAGTATAGCAAGCCATACCGTACTTACCGAATTTTGATGTGCCATCAAGACCAACTCCAAAGAAGTTGGAAGTATTTTGGTTACCATTTCCGGCAGCTACGCCTGTAATAGCACCATACCAAATACCTTCTTCATTATTATACGTTGAGCTATTAAACTGCATTGCATCTCCATAGATTGAAACGCCGTTTTTAATTGCGCCCTTGGCAGTTGTATTAATTTTCCAATTATCACGTACCTTAGTAAGACTTCCCGGAGTGGATGCCTGAAGATATTCAGTGTTGAATTTACCTTTGAACTGACCTGATTGGATAACATCAAATCCGCCGATTTCAACTGTAATAGCAATACGCTGACCTGCTTTAACATGAGCAGGGTTTACAATATTACCTGCTGCTTTAACAGCCTCATAAGTATGTGAAGCATTTACGCCATAATATTGGTTAATGTACTGATTGTTGTATTTAGCGAATGTACCGTCTGCTATGGCAGCTTCAGCATCTTGTTTTGAACCCAAGTTTGAAACTGTTGCAGCAACTACAGGCTTATAGTCATTACGATGGTCTTCGAGTCCATTGCTCGCATAATCTGCGATTTCACCACCGAAATCTACCGAACCACCACTAGTTTCATCATTAGCATAGCCACGATATTCAGGAGTTGACTGAAGCTTTTCAAGGCTTGCATCAACGCCATCATCAACCCACCATTTTCTGTTCTGAGTAACAGTATAATCTGTTGAACCGAACATATCAGCTACACCATTAGTGGCAGCTAAAGCAGAAAACGGAACGGAGAATGCAACCATAAGAACTGCAAGAAGAACAGCTATTGCTTTTCTAAATGTCTTTTTCACTTAGAAATCCCCTTTATTTATTTTGAAAAAAATCACTTTATCTCTAATCCGTTATAATAATTGGAACCGGATGCACAAGCATAGACAATCGTAGCATCTGTTGCAGATATGCCCCCATCACTATTCAAGTCAAATAGCAATGATGGGTTCTTAGATGTAGCAGCTTTATATACGGGTGTAGCATCTGTTGCAGATATACCACCGTCCCCGTTAAAATCGCAAGCCATCATAGGAATAACCGCATTAGTAATATCGGCACCGTTTACGATAACGGTAACGTCATTACGAGCTATTGCATAATCAGATGAGATTGAAAGATAGTAGGTTCCATCCTTTAACGAATCAATAGAGAAAGCGTTTACACCATCTTTAAGAGATGATGTGGTTGTACCGACAAGCTCGGTACGAGCTGAATCAGAATATACGTTAACCGTATATTCACCGTAAACAGGACTGTTGGCAGTATTGCCTTTCGCATCTGTCATAATAACAAGCGAGCCGTTTACGCTATGACCGGTTGACGGTGAAACGTCACAGGTCATTAAATATAGAGAACCGGGATAATCGGCAGATTTGGTAACAAGAGCATACTCATCGTCAAATCCGTCATTATAATTAGCCAAAACGAAAGTCTTATTTGGGTCTGTTGAAACCGAAATAACATCAGCGGCGTCACAATCCTTTGCAAAAGCAACCGAGAAGGTTGCAAGCAACGTGCCGTCCTTTGTTACAGATGAACAAGTGTCAGCATCTGAAACAAAGCCGAATACCAAATTAGAATCATTCGTTACAGTTCCCATCGAAGATACGCCGGCAACCTTATCAGAAAGAAGAGCCTTAGGCTCACTTTTCACCGATACATCCGAAGAATAGGTTGATGTAACCTGCACAACCGATAACTCGGTAACGCCCTCTAAATAAAAGCTGACGTCATATGTACCGGCAGGTAACTTATCACCGTCGTATTGTTTGCCGTTAGAATCTGTGTATGTGCAATAAACGTTCGGGCTCTCCGTTCCGAGCGCAGCAGCATACGAAGTACGAGGAAGGCACACAACAAGCGCAACAAAAACCAAAAACGCAAGTGTACCGAAAATAACACCTACTTGTTTTTTTGCAATTGTATTCATTGGTGTTACCTCCTTGTTGAAAAAATTCGCTTAATTTGGGGAGAAGCAGAATCGCCGTGAAGGGCAAAGACAAAATCGGTCAGAAAACATAAAAATATGAAACCAAGCAACTTTGGCAAAAGCCAAACACCGTGAAACATTAAACATTTACTAAACGAAACTGCCCATAGCCTCCCCGCCCAAAGCGGGCATAGCATATAAACGGCGAAAGCCGAATATATCAAGACAAAGCAAAGCCATAGCTCTGCTTAATTAAATGATAACACAAGTTATCGTAATTTTCAAGTAAAACTTCTTAGGGACTTTCGCCCCTAAGAAGTATAGAAACTAATATTACTTAATAGTAACAGCAGGAAGTGAAATAGCTGATGATGCAATAGCATAAACAGTTGTAGCATCAGTACCAGATATACCACCGTCGCCATTAAGGTCGAATGCTAAATTCTTTTGAGATGCAGTTACCTCTTTGTATACAAGAGTAGCATCAGTAGCTGAAATGCCTTTATCCTTGTTGTAATCGCAAACAACCATTGCAATTGCAGGACCTGCAATATCAGCGTCACCAACAACAATGCTTACTGTACGTGTAATAGCGAATTCAGAAGTAATTGTTGCTGTATATGTGCCGGGTGCAAGGTCAAGACTAATCTCGTTTGCAGCAGCTGTAAGGTCAAATGACTTTTCAAGAACAGGAGTGTTTGCACCGTCATAAACAGTTACTTTATATGTTCCGTTTACGCCCTTATTGTTAGTAGCACCCTTTGAAGATGTTGCTACAACAAGTGAAGCAGTAACACTATGAGTTGACGGAGCCAATGACTCAACCGAAGGAACGATTGTAGTATTGCCTGTAACAGTAAGCTCATACGGGAATGCTGTTGCTGTATCGTCAAATGTAAGTTTGTCGCCGTTAACAGTAAGTTCAGGTTTAAGAGTATAACCTTCCTCTGCTGTTACATTGATTGAAACAACCTGACCCTTTTCTACAGCTACAGGACCTGAGTAAGCAACACCGTCGATTGTTACTTTAGCACCTGCAACAGGAGTTACAGTAAGCTCACAGCTCTCAAACTCGGTAAGACCGATTTCAGCTGCCTGAAGTTCAGTATCAACATTGTAAATCTTAGCAAGCTGAGCGTCATAGTTCTTACGGTCATTGATATTGAATGTGCCTGAATTCTTATACTTATAAGAACCGTTACCATAGTTAGCAAGGTCAACTGCGGCAGCAAGAGCTCTCACGTATCTGTTCCAAGATGCTGATGAGTACTTTGTTGTGCCTTCGTTAACAAGCTTACCTGATGCATCAAATGAACCAAAGCGTGGGTTAGCTGCTACGCCATTCTTAGATACGGTTGCTTCAGTAGCAACTGTACCGTCTTCATTGTATGTAGCAGGTGTTGCCTTGAGCATTGAGTAAGCATTACCCGATGCACACTTGATTTCATTTTCAAGCTGCTTGCCCTGGTAACCACGTTCAATAACTGCAGAAGCGAATATGTTAAAGAGTTTAACGTATTCTTTTGCCTGAACAGAAGATACTTCAGAAGCTGTGGTATAAGTAAACTTAGTACCTGCATTCTTGAGATCATTCATAAGCTTAGCAGCGTCAACATAAGACATACCGTTTCTTTCAACAGTCTTGCCTGTTGTTGCGTCAACGTAATCAACGTCAACTGTATACTGCTGTTCAGCCTTCTTTGCATATTCTACCATCTTATTATATGTAAGAATATCAAAGTTAATTTCTTCAAGACCATTTCTAAGCTCAGAAATCTCATTGTAGAGTGTTGATGATGAGCTGATAAGGTGAGACTTAACTACGCTAAGAACATATTCAAGTCTGTCATTAGCCTGAGTAGCAATACCACGATTATCTACTGAGTCCATCTCGCCTGAGTTAGGAATGAGCTGATACTCAGCTGATGGGAACTTACATGCCCAATTATCGCCTGAGTTGCACTTTTTGCCTTCAGCATTTCTGTATACATATTGAACCTGATTATAAAGAGGCTCGTTATCTTTGTTTGTATCCTGAGTAGTTGTCGGTCTCTGCCATGGGCCGCCAGGATATGTATCGAGATCCCATTTTGTAGCATACTTAACTGAGTTAGTAAGGTAATAGTTACCGTCCTGACCGAGTGTTACATTAGCCAATGCAGCATCCTTGCCATTCTTAACATCTGATGATGTAAGTGGCTTTGGTGAGTAAATAGGCATTGTACATTTCTCATCGGAATAGTAAATTCCCTTTACGCCGCCACTGGTTGCACCTGTTGTAGCGTCTATTGTGCCGCCGACATAAGCAGTTGCTTTAACCGATTCAGGGATTGTGTAGCTTACCTGAGTACCCTTTACAGTAAATGTTACTGTTTCGTTAGAGGTTGAGTAAGGAACGTATGCACGATCGCCTGTTGCGGAAGTTGTAACTGAAGTTGTAACTGCATACTCTGTTTTATCTGACTGAGTAAGAGCTGATTCAGCAGTGTAAGGAGCTGACTGAACGCTAAGTACATTCATAAGAGCATCCTTAGCCAAATCATAAACTGAACCGATAGATGCATCCTCTTTGAAGTCGGATGTTTTATAGTTAGCCATGATATTGGCAAGTTCGTTATAGTTCTTATCAAGTGAGCCGGCTGAACCGCTTTCACCGATAACAAGCTGGAAGCTGCCTGTCTTATAAGAACCTGAATTATAGAAGTTAACATTAACATCATAAGTGCCGGTCTTAACAGTAGCCTCACCGTCGAAACCAAACGGTCTGTAGTTATTAACAGCATTTGAACCAAATGTTTGCTTTGAGGTATTTATATAGATAGCATCAATACCGGTACCGAGTGTAACCATATTAAAGATGTTATCGTAGTTATATTTACCACCGGTCTTAAGATACATTGTATCATAAATACCGCTTTCATTGATATGGTAACCGGCAATAATCTTAGCATCAAGTGCTTCCTGAAGAGTGAATGCAACGTGAGTTCTTGTTTCAATCTCCTTGCCCTCATTTTGCTTTGAAATGTTACCGATTTCCTCAGAAGTATAACCTCTGTAGTAGTCAACAGCACCAAGGCCGCTACCTGTAGAACCGTTTGTATGGTTACGCTGCCATTCGCCGAATTCGCCTGAGCCTGCAGATGTTTCTACACGATAGTCATACATACCAATCTTAAGAAGATCACCTGTTGACTTATCCCAACGAGCAATAGCGTTATTTTCACCGATATCTACTGTTGTTAAATTAGAATCATCGAATGCCTTAGCTGCAGTAGTAAGGTTATTTGATTCATAGCCGGATTTTCTGTCAAAGAAGAATACACCGTCAATGCTCTTTTCCTTACTGCCGCCCTTCATAAAGAATGAATACTGAGCGATTTCGTTAAGCTTGTTAGAAGCGATAACCATCTTATCAGGATAGTTTGCAGAGATATTACCGCCGATACCTGTAAGAGAATGAACGGTTACACCGTTTTCTTCTCTGTCAGTGCCGTCTGTCTGCTGGAATGTAGAGTTGAAGTTATAATCAGCATCATAAAGAGCATTTCTGAAGCTTACTTCACTTGTAAGAAGCTTATAAGCTGTTACAGTATTGCCTCCATAAAGAACATTGCCCTGATCATCAACAATATCATAATTTACAACAACACGGCATGTATTTGTTGTATCAGAACCTGAAACATCGAACGGAACTGAAATATTAATTTTAGCACTCTTACCCGGATCAATAGGAGTTTCAGGGAAATCTATTGTATCATCAGGCATTTCTTCGTTATAAACATCATATTGAAGCACGCTTGTAATCTTTACATAGTAACGTGAAAGCTGAGTAGGCTTGCCGTCCTTAATGTAAGATGCATTGATACCTACCGAGTTGTTTGTAACAGTAAGTGCATCATCATAAGGTTGACCTGAAATACAGCCTGTTACGGTGTTAGAACCGAATGAAGCAGTAGCCATCTTGAGCTGATGCTGACCAAGTGTAGTCAATGCATTAGGAATGAAGCTGTTAACTGCCTGTACTGCAAAACAGATACCTCTGATAATAGAATCAGAGTAGGTCTTAGGACCGTTTGTACCGTATCCGCCGAACTCTACAAAGTTACAGATAAGCTTTTGGAATGCACCCAAGTCCTTACCGCTTGTACCTGCGAGTACCTTAACTTGGAAGAAATCATCAAACGGATGAGCACTTGTAGCATCAGGAACGATTGTCTTAAAGCTCTGTCCGCTGTAACGTGCGCCAAACAATCCGTTAATGAGATCCTTAAGTAAATCATAAACTGTTACGACGAATGAAGTCTTTTGGATAGGCTCTGCAGAAACGATTGTAAATAACTGGTTAAGGAAGTTAGATACGCCGCAAAGACCTGTCTTTGAATTTTCTTTACCAATATCAAGGAATGAAAGAACGATGTTGTTCCAAATAAGTTCCTCTGAATTGAATTTAGCATAACCTGTACCCTGAAGTGTACCGAGAACAGGCATAAGCTTATTAGCTATTGCATTAATGTTTTCCCAAAGAGTATTCTTTGTTGTGATAAGGCTGTTGCCGTTTTGATCACAAATACCGAGGAGAGCACCTACGCCCATAGCTCTTTCGCCCTTATTTACAGCCTTCTCCATTGCATGGTCGCCACCGTAGTAGCAAACTACAGAATTAAGAAGGTCAAAGAGTGTTGTTTTAGAATCAACAGCTGCTGACTCTGTCTTCCAAGTATTGCCGTTTTCGTCCTCAAGAGGAACGTAAGCCTCAATTACATAAGCAACTGCGTCACGAGCCATTGGAAGAATTGTGCCTTCAAGTGTTGCATTGATTGTTCCGTCGCTGCCAATCTTTACAAGCTTTGAATAATCCTTATTAGGCATTGAGTATGATAAATACTCCTTAAGGCATACATAAGCTACTGCTTCTGCATCCTTACATCCGTCCCAATCAGAAGGATGGATAATTTTCTCAAGCTTGCCTGAGCCAAGATTTACCTGACCGATACAAGCAACGAGCATAGGAATCATTGCTTCTTCAAGATTCTTCTCTGTAAGAGCAGCGCTGGCACCGTTCTTTGCGTAGAAAGCTTTAAGAATGTTAGCGTCTGTAGCGTCTGCTGTGTACTGAACCATCTTGCAAGCGTTGCCAACAAGTGTTGAAACGATTGACTTAATTGCTGCTGCGTCAATAGTTGCAAAATCACCGGTTGTTGTCATTTCAGGACGTGTACCGATAACGTTGCCGCTCTGCGGGAACAAGTCCTTAACTGCTGCAACAAGTGCGTCATTAAAGCCTGCTACCATTGAGCTGTACTTTGAATAGCTTTCGCTAAAGAACTTATCGAGGTTTGGAGTACCTGTTTCTGCAAAGTAAAGATTGATAGGACCTGTTGTTACTTTAAAGCCGTAATCAGCAAGTGGGCTGTATCTTAACTTAGCGAAAAGTCTCGTTGCGTCGATATCTTTCCAAGAACCTGTTGAGTCCTCGGCAGCTGTACGATCATAAGTTACCGTCTTCTTAACATAAGCAAGGAAATCATCTGCTGTGTCAAACTTATAATCCTTATATACTGCATTTGCCCATTGATTGAGCTTAGCCGGTGTATAGTTTGCAGCAACATCATTATCATTCCACTCGCCCTTTTGGTCGAAGAAATAATAATAGTTGTTATCAAAGTTAGCGCCGTGACCCTTATCAAATCCATCATTTACGTGAAGGAGTTTGACTGTACCCTTGAGAACTGTATCCCAAGCAAGGTCAAGAGCTCTGTAACTGAAATCAAAAAGATTATCGGTTGCCTTAAGTGTTACCTTTGTGGTTGATGCTGTTGCATAACCGTTTTCGTCAGGAGCACCGTAAGCAAAGAGAAGAACGTTAAGAGGATTACCCTCATCATCTTTAAATTCATCTGAATATATAAGGTTAGGGTCATAACCAAGCTTTGCAGCTGCAGTAGCATAGTCAGAACCGCTTGCCTTCATTTCAGCTTTAATCTTCAAATAACGTGTAGCCGATGTATCCTGAATTGCTGTTTGCGAATCAGCATCTGTGTATTCTTGATTATATGTAACAAGTACACTAATCTTATCAAGAAGCTCTGTTGTGAGTTTATTAATAAGCTGATCATCATAAACCCATGTTGCAGTACCGTTCTTGAAATTATTAATTTCCTCTTCTGTATACCAATTAGTATATTGGAAAATAAGGTTTTGAGCAACATTGTATACTAAGTTAGTCTTATACTTCGTATCTGTAAAGCCCAAAAGATTACCTACAATCTTATATACGTCAAGGTTTGCAACGTTACCGAGAGTACCGAGAGTAAAGTTACCTCTAAGCACCTGGCCTAAAATATCAGAGCCGTTATAGTCGCAAGAAAGGTTTTGTAAAATACCGATTACACTTCTTAAAATATCAGTTGAAGATGCAGTTTCTCTTGAAATACTCCAATCCTTAGTGGCAACAGCCTTAAAGTTAAGGTTGCCGGCATCACCGAGTAAGTTACCATATGAGTTAAGAAGATCAGCGACACCCCTAAGTGTATAGAAAAGTTCATCAACACTGTGAGTACGTACCGGAATGTCTTTTTTAACAAGACCAAAAGCATTAAGCTTAAGTGTACGGCTGTTGCTGTCCCATGTGATATACTGGGTAATACTTGATGGAAGGTTTTCAAGAAGCTTATCAATCTGCGGACCGTATTCGGCAAGCATCAAATCAGCATAGTCAAGTAAAGCTGTAGCTACCTGTTCATCGGAAAGAATAGCCCACGCCAAATCGTTATATTCGATTGAATCGTCGGCATATGTCTTTTCACTGCTCATAGTATCAGCATAAGCAGTTAAAGCACCGGTAAAGCAGGAAGCTGCCATAAGCACTGCCATAAATAATGCCAGAAGCTTATGTGAAAACTTTTTTGCCTTCGTTTTCATTTTTTACCTCCATTAAATTTAAAATAATTGAATAATAAAGTGTTAACATATTGCAGGGGAGCCTGTCACAATCTCTGACCATCAGGCAATCTGAATTAGACTGAAGGTCGGCAAAGCCAAACCGTTGCACCAAAAACTGCGCAATATGTGCTTTAAACACATTATAATTATTACATAAGGCAACAAAAAAGTCAATAAAGACAAACGACAAATGATATTTTTGTAACAATGTCCAAAAATGCAAACTTATTTTTGACACCTTGCACAAATTATTAACTAAAAGTTTACAATTTGTTTATAATTCGGTGCCAAAAAACTCTTGATTTTCCGCAAGTAAAGCTGTGATACTTTACATAAAATTTACATTTGTAAAGATGTTTGCCTTTACAAATCGAACAGAATTTTACTCGACTTTATATGGATTATATTACGTTTTACAGTCAATTTTCTGTCGAATTATGTTTGTTAGACTTTTTATGTTGTAATGTCTATTTTGCAACTCTCTATCGTCAAAAATCAATGCTAAAATATGTGAAAATTCACAATAAATTCAAAATATGTTATAAAATTATTGACTTATAAGTTTTTATTTGTTATAAATATATTGTATTTGTTAATACGCGTGTGGATATCCTGCGCCTAAAAAGCAGTTTTTTGTGTAGAAACTGTGAACAAATACTGCTCGGCGCATTATCCAAAAAATGCGTTACCATACGACAAGTTCGTAAATCATATGTAAAGGAGAGAGAGATTTATATGAGAACGAGCAAAAAGATACTCAGCTTTTTCTTAGCTGTAGTAATGGTCGTGACCACATGCTCGGTTGGATTTACTGCGTTCGCCAAGAGTAATGACAACCCGCTTTGGAAAACGACAAGTGTTGACGCCGATTCGGCATTCGACACACTTAACAAATTGGCAGACCAGCTGCCTTCCCTTCTCATGGGCATTGAGGCAATAAGCAAGCCTGTTTATGAAAAGGGTGCTAAAAAGTTAGGTAAGACCGCAGCGGAACTTACCACCAAAGAAAAAGAGCAAATCGTAAGTGAAACAACACTTCAGGATTTACTCGGCGTATTGCAGCCGACTCTTATCGGCGCACTTGCAAAGACAAGCCAGTCAGACTTTGTAACAAGTTATATTCAGAAAGGTATGGGTAATCCTGAAGATTATAACTACTTAAGCGGTTCAACGGGCGCAATTGATTATTTTTCACTTACTGCCCTTTGCTTAAAGTACAAAGACAACAAAGACTTATCTAAAGACACGAGAAATCAGCTTGACGAATGGTTATACGGTAAAGAAAGCGAACGTACCGTTTCAGGCTACAATGCCGCAGGTCAAACTATCAAGTTCTCAACAAACAGCCTTTGGTATTTAGCCGACCTTTATGCTCAAAAGATAAAGCAAGGTACAGACAGTGATAAGGTAGAAGCAATTGCTAAGCGTTATACCGAAGCTGTAAAAAGCGGTGCTGTTGAAACAGTTAAGCTTAACGGCGAAGCTATCGGTGACACTTATGATACTGCCACACTTTACCAGTTGAAGAACTTTGATTTTAAGCTCACAGCTGATGAGCAAGCCGTTGTTAACAACTATATGGGCACACTTAACGTTAAGTATGCAACATACGGTATCAACGTTAAGCTTAACGATTTGGCTGACGTTATTTATTACGACTTCGGTGTCGGTCAGAGCTTCATCTCAGCAAGCGAATTTATCAGATTGATAAGCGACGGCGGTGCAACATTTAACCAAACAGTTGACAGCACATCGCTTTATCAGGTTCCTATGACATTTAAGGGCTTCACAGTAAGCGACACCGAAAACAATGTTTATGACACTGTTAAGGAAATCGCAAGAAAAGCTGTTGCCGCTAAATTAGGAGTTGCCGAAGATGCTTCTTTCGAGACTCTTGCACAAAAAGAGGGCATGACAACAGATTACCAAATTGAGTCATATACCGAATATGTAGTAGGCAACACTATTATGACCGATTTGTGCAAAAAAGCACTTATGAACGGTAATGTCGACACAACCACTTCTCCGTATTACACTGATATACTTAAGGGTATGGTTGTACGTTTCGGTAATAACGGAAACGGCGTTGACCTCAACAAGCTTAATTCCGAAATCAATGCTAAGCTTCCAAAAGGATATGATGCAAATTGGCAAGAGGGTGACAGTTTCTTCATTAGCGATGACGAACTTACTCAGTTGCGTGCATTCTTCTCCAGCGTCGGCGGTGCAAACGCCACCACTAATGTTGTAACAAACTACTTTAAGGACGGCGAAGTTACCTTTAACGATAAATATGCCGACAAAAAGAACAAGACAGTCATTGTTCCTGCTTCACTTAAAGGCAGTTACACTTCAGAGTTTTGGTCTCTTATTGCAGCTAACCAAAAAAAGAATTCAACAAATTACAATAATTTGTTAGGTTCATTTGGCGGCTTTGCTATAAACCGTTCACATATTGACAAAACAAAATACTTGCCTGTTAATTCACTTGTTGATGCTTCACGTTCAGACCCGGGTGTCGGCATTAATGCACTTAAGTCTGACCCTGTAACTAATTCAAATAATTACAGCAAGCCATTAATCAACGAATGGGTTGCAGCTTCTTACGACTACATTGTTACTAAGATTGCATCTGAATACTTAGGCGTTGATACAAACGACCTTGGCACAGATAGCACCACTTATACATACAGCTATAAGTATTCTTTCAAATTCCTTCTTAACGTTCAACTCGTACTTGATGATATTGTAAAGAAAAAAACTTCTCAAACTTCAGGTATCGTTCTTACCGACGCTCAAAAGGAAATTCTCAACGGTAAAAATGTTGACCTTACAGGTTCGGCAGGTACCGAGATTACAAACCTTATTCTCAACAACACAATCGGCGATATCGTTGACCCAAGTACAGATATCGGTAAAACGGTTGACGCTGTGCTTAAGTCACTTCTTAAGACAAACGTAAATCTTAAGGACGCTCTTACCAATGTTTGGAAGAATCTTGTTAACGACCCGATTAAGACAGTCGTAAACCTTCTTCCTTTACTTACAGTAGTAATTAACGAGCTTCTTGAGCCTATTCTTTTCTCTGAAATCGGCAATTCGCAAAGAAATAACCAAGAAGGCTTCCTCTATTCTGTTATTGACCTTATTGAGCCACTCAAAAATATGACTGCAGACACCGGCTCATACATCGGTATCAGTCAGCTTGCTTGGGACCTCAACGCTATGCTTCCTCAGCTTATGCATTGGCTCCAGAGAGATGGCAAGTTTGAGGAATTCGGCGGTACTTATTGGAACGGCGGTAATGAGAAAACAGGCTACATTTCAGAATCTTCTGACGATACCTTTGTAACCAAGAACTTCTCAGCCGGCGACATTATCGCAACTCCTGACTACGTACTTAAGTATGACAAGGTTGTAGACAGCTACGGTAAAGCAATCACATATACAAAGAACAGCGACGGTTCTTATACCTATTCTTATAATGGCGTAAGCGGTTCTCTTGCAGATGTACTTGCTAACGTTTCAAGCACTACTAAGTTTAATGTTAAATACACATATGAAGCAGGCGTACCTAAGATTACAGGTATTTACATTGCCGATAAGGCTCTCAAGTATGCTAAGCTCAGCGACCTTGAGGGTATCCTTAAGAAAGCAATCACAGCTTCGAACGGACAGGTTGGCGCAGGTCTTTATGAATTGGTAACAGAAATTGCTGGCCTCTTCACTACTGCAGTTGACACATACGTTAGCACTCCTAAGTACAGAGACCAGGTTAAGGGCCATGATGACGGAGGAAAAGTCATCAACTCAGGTCTTAACAACCTTATGGTTGCAATTCCTCAGCTCTTTGACATTATGGAAAACCTTGCAGCTGACAAATACGGCGTACGCAAGGATGCATGGACATATTGCTACAAGGGCAAGATTGTTACGGATTCAAACGGCGCAGTAAGCAACTCTAAGATGACAGAGTTCAAGGATTTTGCCGCTAATCCAAACCCGACAAAGATTTTTGACTGCTTTGTAGGTGTATTCGTAGAGGATTGGCTTGACGCTATTCTCGGTCTTGTAAACAACGTAATCAGCTCTAAGGGCAGTGAATTTGAAAAGAACCTTCCTATTATCACAGGTCTTCTCAATTCAGTAGGCGGTTTCACCGAAACAAGTGCTCTTACAGACCTTCTCAACAGTATCTTCCAGATTACACGTGACAGCAAGTACAGCTTCACATTTGAACCGCAGTCAAGCGGATTTGTAGGTCTTGACAGAGATAACGCTTACTTCCTTATTACTAATGTAAGCAAGCTTGTTGACGTTGTTAAGGCACTTATCAATTCATTCAAGTCAAATAACAACAATAACAACAATAATAACAATAACAATAATTCTTCATCACCTGCCACTACACAGGCAGTTGCAACTCCTAACTCTTCAGTTGATATTTCAGCACATAAGAGCAGCGATATGAAGAACGTTGATAACACAATAGCTAAGCTTGATAAAACATTGTCATCTCTCCTTACGGATTCAAGCGTAAACGGCTATTCAATCAACAAGACAAGTAACATTATTGTCGGCGTAATTTCATTACTTTCAAATTACATTGGTGCAAATGCATCAAACGCAACAATTGATTTACTTAATACCTATTTATATTATCTTAATGGCGAGGATGCACGTACTCCTAATTCAAATGGTAACGTTAATCCTAAGGATATCTACACAAACGAAGGTCTTACAACAGTAGTAGTAAGAACCTATGCTCTCGTCGAAACACTTGTTGCAGGACTTACAGACAAGTATGCATACTCTTATACATATAATAATGGTACTGCCGACGTGACAGCAAAATACAATCTTATCAGTGAAGCAGTCAACGGACTTATTTCTCCTGACTCATTATCTGTAAGAATTAAGGACACAGGCATTAAGAACGCAAGCAAGAAGCTTTCTAAGCTTGACAGTTGGAGTGACGCAGTTAATGACAACGGTACTCTTAACGTAAGCATTAATTGGGGCATCACAGCAGGCAACAGAGATGAATTTATGACAGGTCTTTCAAC
>ERZ827088.2811-NODE-2811-length-17324-cov-6.396549_pt1 | contig 17324 bp, 8 predicted proteins | sample MGYA00519922_ERZ827088 | MGnify/ENA primary metagenome ERZ827088 (study PRJEB31778, sample SAMEA3449254) | human gut metagenome | biome: human gut; feature: human-associated habitat; material: faeces | place: United Kingdom | collected 2010/2012 ... | reverse complement strand
TGTTTCAAGACGAACAAGAACAACCTTTTCGCCGCGAGCTGCCCATTCAACAGCGTCATCAGCAGTGAAAACGATTTTGCCGCAAGCTGCGCCGGGAGAAGCGCCGAGGCCCTTGCCCATAGGTGTGGCAGCCTTAAGTGCTTTAGCGTCAAACTGCGGGTGAAGAAGTGTGTCAAGGTTACGGGGATCGATCATCTCAACAGCTTCTTCGGGAGTTCTCATGCCTTCGTCAACAAGGTCACAAGCAATCTTAAGAGCAGCCTGAGCTGTTCTCTTACCGTTACGGGTTTGAAGCATGTAAAGCTTGCCGTGCTCAACGGTAAATTCCATATCCTGCATATCTCTGTAGTGATCTTCAAGAGTTTTGCAAACCTGAGTAAATTCAGCAAATGCTTCGGGGAACTTCTGCTCCATCTCAGCTATTTTCATAGGAGTACGAACGCCTGCAACAACGTCCTCGCCCTGTGCGTTTGTAAGGAATTCACCAAAGAGTCCCTTTGCGCCGGTAGCGGGGTCACGGGTGAATGCAACGCCTGTGCCGCAATCATCGCCCATGTTGCCGAATGCCATGCTCTGTACGTTTACTGCAGTACCCCATGAATACGGGATATCATTATCACGGCGATAAACGTTTGCACGGGGGTTGTCCCAAGAACGGAAAACGGCTTTGATAGCGCCCATAAGCTGCTCTTTGGGATCGGTCGGGAAATCCTCGCCGATTTTTTCTTTGTATTCAGCCTTAAACTGAGAAGCAAGCTCTTTAAGATCGTCTGCTGTAAGCTCAACGTCCTGTTTAACGCCCTTCTTTTCCTTCATTGCGTCAATAAGCTGCTCAAAGTATTTCTTGCCGACTTCCATAACAACGTCGGAATACATCTGAATAAATCTTCTGTAACAGTCCCAAGCCCATCTCGGATTGCCTGACATTTCGGAAATTGTGTTAACAACCTCCTCGTTAAGGCCGAGGTTAAGGATTGTGTCCATCATACCGGGCATTGAAGCGCGCGCACCGGAACGAACCGATACGAGAAGCGGATTTTTCTTATCGCCGAACTTTTTACCGGTGATGCCTTCCATCTTTACGATGTACTCGTTTATTTCAGCCATGATCTCGGGATTGATCTCGCGGCCGTCCTCATAATACTGAGTACAAGCTTCTGTTGTGATAGTGAAGCCCTGCGGTACCGGAAGACCGATGTTGGTCATTTCGGCAAGGTTTGCGCCTTTACCGCCGAGGAGCTCACGCATGTTAGCATTACCCTCTGAAAAAAGGTAGCAATACTTTTTTGCCATTGAGAATACCTCCAATTATAAATTACAGTGTTAATGGCTGCCCTCGCTTTAAAGCTATGGGCATTATAAACCGCTTGATATTATAACAGAAAAAATACGGCATTTCCATAGTTTTTGCGAATTTTTTGTATTTCGGCGAAATAAATTAAGCACAAAATACAATTTTGAGCATTTTAGGGGAAAATATGCAAGTTTTACGCCGTTTTTTGCAACTAACAACTGTGCAAATCAAAAAGGAGCCGTAAAAATTACAGCTCCTTTCGGAAATGAAATTATACAAGACCCGCGTACATCTTTAAGATATACTCCGCGTCAAAGGTCGAAATATCGCCGCTGCGGTTTGCGTCCGCAACATATTTAGCCGTGGGGGACAGCTCCTCCATACCGTTTACGTATCTTAAAGCAAGCCTTGAGTCAACGGGCGTTATGCTGCCGTCAAGGTCCACGTCGCCGAATTTTGCCGTAAGCGGAGCCACGTAGTGAGTTCCCGCATTATAAACGAGAAACTGCGGATACTCCGCCCAAGTGTCAACGGTCGGCTGCGTTTTCGCCGTCATCGCCCGCACATAAAGGTCACATCCGTTTCTGCGGTAATCAAACATCGCATGCCCGTAATTCTTTATAAACCAGGTGTTTTCGGGAAGCATACAGGTTGAGGCGTCGATAATGCCGTCCTCGGAAAGACAGTTGTGCCCGACGTCCCTCGCCTGAACGTAATCGTCGCCGAGAGTCGTTTTAAGACGGGCGCAGGTGGCACCGCCGCTTGTACGGTTTGTCTCTATAACTCCGTCGCTCGTGTAATCGGCGGTAGGCGTAAACGGCGCTATATAAAGATTGTAGTTTGAGAATATGCAAACAGAAGTGCCGCTTGCCTTGGCTCTCTGTAAAATCGAAGAAATATTCGCCTGTATATTGTGTATCTCGTCGATTTTTCTCTCAAAGGTCGCCCAGTTGGCAGCTATCACAGAAGCCGAGACACCGCTTTGCTGCTGATTTTTCTCCATATATGCCTTCATTACGGCTTTTGCGTCATTATAGTATTCATCGGGTGCAAACGCCCAAAGACTCGGCGTGTAGCCGAAGCCGGAAACAAGGCACTCGGTATAAATTCGGTCCTTATAGGTTCTGCCGCTGCCGTCGGGAAGCTCGGTCTCAAGGAATCCCTCAAGCTTCGGCACCGCAAGCTGCAAAAGCTTTAAGGTGTCAAGCACCTTGCCGAGAGTGTCGGAATTCATACTCTGATTTATAAACGGGATAAGCTTATCTATGCCGACGGCTATCTCGCCCTTAAAGAGACAGCCCACCATATCAAGCCCCGTAAATGCGGAATTGAGCATGGTTATGTTTGAGACGTCGTCACAGCCGTAAAGCCCCAAATACGAAGCCAAAACCGCTCCGCCCATACTGTGGCCGGCAATCGACACCTTGTCGACGTGCTTATCCGCCTTGATTTTTTGAACATACGTGTTTATGTCCGCTGCAAGCTCCTGCATAGATTTATGCCAAGTAAGGCCGTAAACGTAAACGTTGTCGGCACCGACTTCGTCGCAGCACGCGTCGACTATATCCTTATCAAAGACGTCTGCCCTTGTGACCTCGTCAAGTCCGTATTGCGATACCGGCTCGGTATATTGGTCTATAACGGTGACATCGGGGTGCTTTGCCGTGCCGTCGGGATTGCACGAAACCGGCTCGAAAAGATTGTTTGCTATTTCCACTATTCCCGTGCAAAACGTTTCATAATCTCCCTTTAGAAACGCGCCGAGCGGAGCTATGGCGTTTTTCGCCGTTTCAACTATTGCGTCCTGCGACGGCCCCCAAACCTGATTTCCGTCGCCGTCCACCAGCGCATATTCGCTGAAGCCGGCTATTATCAGGATAGGCGTAACCTTATCCTTGGGCTCTGCGGCTGCCGCGGGAACAAAGCAAAGAACTGTCATGGTCAGTGCCAAAAGTATACTGACAAGCTTTTTCATCCTGTTTTTTGACATAATTATTCTCCCCCTGCTTTAAACAATTAAGTAGATATTACCATAATTATATTATTTTTGCAATATTTTTTATACAATCAGCTCACAAAATCCGTCTCAACCCTTTTAATTGACGTTTCGGGCGAATATGTCCATTTATCTATGTGACCGTCACTTATAAAATAATCCGCCGCCGGACTTTTGCCGTCACCGGTAAAATAGTCCACGATAATAAGCTTTATTTTCATCCTTTCGGGATTTATGCTTTTTATGTAAACCGCGGCACTGTCGCCTGCGCGCGGCCCTAAGGCGCATTCGGCAAGCCCTGCAAGATTGGGCGCAAGCTCCACGAATATACCGTAATCCTCCACAGAGCGTATTACTCCGGGCACGGTTTCTCCGGGCGCGAATTTTGAAGCGTTTTCCTCCCAAGTGCCAAGCAGTTCCTTTTTGCGACAAGGTGATTCTGCCGTTTTCGTCTATCGATTTCACAACTGCCTTTATATCCTGATTAACCGAAAAACGAACACACGGATGAGGTATGCGCGACACCGAGATACCGTCTATCGGCATAAGTGCCGAAATGCCTGCGCCTATGTCGCAAAACGCGCCGAACGGCTCAAGGTGCGTCACGCGCGCGTCGATTATATCGCCCGGAATGAGTCTTGAAGTATAATTTGCCGCGCACTCCTCTTGGAGCTTGCGGCGGCTTAGCAGAGCGAATGTCTCGCCCCTTTCATTCTCGGAAAATCCCGTTATCACAAAGTCAACGGGCTTATTAACGCGCGATATTATGGCTATGTCGCGAACCGTGTTATTTTCAATCCCCATAGCGCATTCCTCGCGCGGCATAAATCCCTTCATACACCTTAAATCCACATCGAGATTGTGTCCGCGGTCGCAGAGAACCGCGCGCGCCTCAAGCGATTCTCCCGACAAAAAGGCGTTTTTGAGCTCCGCCGGGCTTGAAAGTCTTTTTTCGACAACTTCGATGTCTGCGCGTGCACCCTCGGGGTAATATTTTTTCATAATTCTCACCTGCTTTGTTTACACTATGCCTGCCGCTTTATAAACACCGTGTCCCTTATGGCAGGTACAACACTATATGTATATGCGGCAGCTCTTCGGTTGAGAATTAACGCGCGATTTTATTTTAGCCCGGCAAGCCTCCGATTTTGCCGCGACGCAGAACGAAGCGAGCCGCTCAAAGCCGTAATAAACAAAGTCCGCAAAATGCAAAAGTGCCGCAAACACGAGGTTTGCGACACTTTTTTACACCATATTCAAATATCACTTTTTAGCCTGCTTTGAGTACTTCTTGAGATATATAAATCTCATAAGCCTTGTCTCAATGGGGTTTATGGGCTTGCCTGCCTCAAACAGTCTTGCGCCGACTGCGGTCTTGCAGCCCTTATCCATTACCATTTCAACCGCTGTGGCATCATATTCGCTGCCCGATACGCAAAGCGCACCGTTGTTGTTAAGAAGAACGCCGTTTCTGCCCTTAAGAGCCTTTACGACCTTCTTAGCGGTCTTTTTTGTGCTGTTGGGATTAAATGTTACCGAGCGAACGGTTGCGCCGACAAGCTGTGCAAAATCGTCAAGAAGCGGCTTCATTGTTTTGCCCGACTTAGACATTGCGACTTCCGCCGGTGTTTTGGTGTGCATAATGAAGTTTACGTCCTTGCGCTTTTTATAGATGGCTCTGTGCATTTCAGCCGAAGCCGGATAATCATTGCCTGCTACAAGCTCACCCGTTTTAATATCTATTCTGACTATCGAGCCGTCGCCGTCTACGGCACTTATATTAAACACGCTGCCGTCACGTTCGCTGTTGCACGGCTCAAATACCGGAGCCTCCTTGGCACTCGAGTCAAAGAGCGAGCCGATATACTCGGCTACGTCGCCGAAGGTCTCGGCTACCTTACCGGTGATGAGACGGTATCTGTTTTTAACGGTAGTTTCGCAGATCTTTTCGAGCTCTGCCGCCACCTTAAATGCCTCGTCGTAATCCTTACCCATGCAAAGAGCACCGTGGTGAGCCATAATTACGGCCTTGGAGTCCGAACGCTTTATAGCCTCGACAACGCCCTTGCGAAGCTTGCCGGTTCCGGGAAGTCCGTATGCCGCAATCGGGACATTATCGCCGACTATTTCGGCCGACGCGGGTTCAACCTCGTTTATATCCATACCGAGCGCACTTATGACGGACGCCTGCATCTGATGCGTGTGAATTACGAAATTAACCTCGGGGCGAAGACGATATGCCTCGGCATGAATGCCCTTTTCGGAGGACGGCTTAATGTCACCCTCATAGCTGCAATCGTCGATATTAACAACTACTATTTCGTCGGGAGTAAGAGTCTCATAGGGACGTCCGCTCGGAGTAATAACGAATTTCTTATCGTCTACTCTGCATGAAATATTACCCCATGTTCTCGCGATAAGTCCGTATTCAACAACCTCTATACCGGCTTTAATGACGAGCTGTTTTGCTTCCATTATATCCATTGTATTCACCTCTTCGTTATTTATAACAAAGCGGGACAGACGGAAAACCCGTCCGCCCCGTTTTCTTGGGATTAAATTCAGTCAGCCTTAACAGCGACGTTTTCAAATACTCTGTCGAAGCAAGCAAGAGCCTGGTCGATCATCTTAGGAGTATAAGCGGCTGAAGTATAAAGACGGCTGCCTGCGAGAGTTACAAGACCCTCTGCCATGTAAGCTGCGCCCATATGCTCCATTTCCTTCTGTCTTATGCCGGTCTCGCCGAGAATTGCCGGGATTTCCCACGGTTTCTTCCAGTTAATCTGATAGTGCATTGTGCCGACTGTCTCAAGGTGGCAGATAGAGCCGGTGTTCCAAACTACGAAGGGAAGACCGTGCTTCTTAACGAGCTCTTTAAGACCAGCGCAAATTCTGTCGCCCATCTGACCTGCCTTCTGGCAAGCGTTGGTTCTTTCGATTTCTTCAAGAGTGAAGTAACCTGCGCAGCATGAAAGCGGGTTAGCGGTCATTGTGCCGCCGACAAGAGCCTTGTGGATCTTCTTACCGCTCGAATCAAGGCCTGCACCGAGATACTTCATGTACTCTCTCTTACCGCCGATGCCGCCTGCACCCGGATAACCGCCTGCAATAACTTTACCGAATATGGTAAGGTCGGGTGATACGCCGAAGTAACCTTGAGCACCTGCCATACCGATACGGAAGCCTGTAACAACCTCATCGAATACGAGGAGTGCGCCGTATTTGCGGCAAAGACGCTCAACGCCCTTAACATATTCAACGGTGATGGGGGTAGTACCGCTCTCGGGGCCTACCGGCTCCATATAAACGGCTGCTGTGCCGCCGCGGAACTGGTTGAGTCTGAGCTTTCTCTCAAGCTCGTCAAGATCGTTCGGAGTAGTCTCCTGAATGAACATAAAGCAGTTGAGCGGAACACCGTGAGCCTGTGTGAACTTGGTGCCGTTTACGCGGATACCGTAAGCCATCTGATCTGACCAGCCGTGGTAAGCGCCGCCCATCTTTATGATGTTCTTATGCTTTGTAGCAAGTCTCGCGATACGAGCCGCACCCATGCAAGCCTCGGTGCCCGAGCCCATCATACGGAACATATCAACGGTTTCAACGCTGTCGGAAATCTTTTTGGCGAGCTTGTACTCAAACTCGTGGAAAAGTCCGGTTGAGGGACCGCAAGTATTAAGGAGGTCGATGACCTGCTCACGAACAGCTTTCGGGTTGGAGCCGAGAACAGTCGGGCCGCCTGCCTGAAGGAAGTCAAAATACTTGTTGCCGTCAACGTCATAGAGATATGCACCCTCTGCCTTTGTGAAAACAAGCGGGAAGGGATAGTTGAAAGCAAGGTTATGCTGAACGCCGCCGGGGATTATCTGGCGAGCTTCCTCAATCTGCGCTTTTGATTTGAGGCACTTTTTGTTGTAATACTCATCCTCGTATTTTTTAAGAGCCTCCGGCTTGATGGTGTAAATCGGCTTTTTAATAAGCTCATCAAGCTCTTTGTTGACTGCAACAGCGTCATTGTACTCCGAAATTGCAAATCTTGTGTCCATATCGTGACCTCCGTTTAATAAAATTAACGAAACGGTGCTGCGCAAAAGCGGCGCACCATAGATAACCACGTGTAGTGAATTACCGTTCACTTGTAATTATAGCACAAAAAAGACTCTTGTCAACGCAAAAATACGACGCGGCAAACAAATCGAACTCAAAACCACGGACGTTTAGATGTTTTTTAACTATTATTTGAATTTGTTAAACTAAACAGCCGCGAATTTGAAAAAATGACGAATACATCTGTGGGGTGTAAATGAGCAACTACACAATATATTGATGATTACTCCGTCAAAATAAATAATCGATGTGTTAATTATTCGTCAATCTGCCGAAATTTCGAAATTGCGGCAAAAATCGAGGATTTTTTGCATAAATGTCTCTTTCGACTGCCGAATTTACATTGCAGCCGCTTTCAGGCTACATCAAATAGGGTAATTCCCCACAGTGTGGGGAAATGTCAAAAGGCTCCCTTGTAAAGGGTGATTCCCCACGGTGTGGGGAAATGTCACGAAGTGACAAAGGGGACGGGCCCCGTCAGGAGCTGGCTGTGAGCAACGCGAACAGACTGAGGGATTTAATAGGCTCCCTTGTAAAGGGTGATTCCCCACAGTGTGGGGAAATGTCACGAAGTGACAAAGGTGACGGGCTCCCGTCAGGAGCTGGCTGCGAACGTAGTGAGTAGACTGAGGGATTAAAAAGTAATTTGCTTTCTATTTAAATTCCATATAACTCCGCAGAATCCCTCCGGCTTGCCTTGCGGCAACCCACCTCCCTTTACAAGGGAGGCAAAAGCGGATTAAAGGTCACGCACATTCTTTTTAAATTCCGTAAATTTCTATGAAATCCCTCCGAGTTGCCTTCGGCAACCCACCTCCCTTTTCAAGGGAGGCAAAAAGCGGATTAAAGGTCACGCACATTCTTTTTAAATTCCGTAAATTCCTTTGAAATCCCTCCGAGTTGCCTTCGGCAACCCACCTCCCTTTACAAGGGAGGCAAAAAGCTTCCAAACTGCTTTGGTGAGGCTTGCTCTCTGCAAGGGAGGCTGAAAAGTAAAAAGACGAAAACGGAAGTGGAAAACGAATAGTGAAAAGGGCGGGCAGGGGTGTGTGGAAAGCTCCTCATATGACACGCAAAAAAATAGGCATACAACACCTAAATTAAGTACAAAAACAGAATAGGCACACGATATCAGAATCGGGTACAGAAACGGAATGGTGCACAAAATGTAAAACAGGGCACAAAAAAACAGAGCAAGGCGAACCTTGCTCTGCTTATGATTGTTAATAAATCGGATCGATTGCTACGTGAGCGTCAGATCTCAACCCAACCCGAGTCGCCGCCCTCTACGGGGCCGGTGCCTATGGAGATTGTGATGATATCATCAAGCTCGTATGCAGAAACATCGAAATCCGGTGTTTGATAAACCTGTTTCATTGAGATTTAATCTCCTTTCAAGATATAATAATAAAATTTAATGTCGGAACGGAATATTCAGTTTTGAACAGCCGAACCGATAGTAAAGTTTCGCTGTGGTTTCTTGGTAAAATTCAATTACTGAGCTTTCCAAGCAGCAACAGCAGCATCATATCCTGAAGCAACTTTAGCAGTTACAGCTGCGGAATACCAAACATAATGATCGGCAGTACCGTCATTGTAGCATACATAAGCGATGCAGTCAATATCAGTTGCCTGAGAAGCATGAGAGATATTCTTGACGATTGCGCCGAAGTATGCATCGGAAGAAGCGTTTGCCTGACTTACATAGTCGGTAGAAGCAGCCTTCCAAGCTGACGGAAGTGCGGTGCCCTTTTCAACTGCTGTCTTAGCAGCATCTGCATCGGCAGCGCCTGTGTTGGCAGCAATGAAGCCAACGCTCTTAATTGTATTGCCGTTTGAGTTCATAGCAGCGAAGTCAGCAGCTGTGATAACCGAAGTAAGTCTGAACTGGAAGAGATCATCCGGAGCAGTTGTCTTATCGCCTGTGAACTTAACCTGAGTCTTATACTTAGCTACAGCATAAGACGGAGCTGACGGCATGTTAGCCATAATGTTAGCTCTTGTAGTATCAATGCTTGCCTGAGGAACATAAGTAGCTACAGTAGAACCTGTTGTCTGCTTAATGTACTGAGCCTTTGAACCACTTGCATCGGAAATCAATATGTTTTTGTTACCAGCAGCAAGAGCAGCTGCATCACCGGTAACATTGAAAACGATGCTAAACTGAACAACTGAAACGCCATCAGCTTCTTCAGTAACTTTATATCCGGTTTTTGCCGAATGACCTTTTGCTGTGTTGCCATTAACAACCTGAAGGACGCAGCTGTTATACAGAGCTTTTTCTTCCTCTGTCATTGTCGAGTTGGCCATTGTCAATGAAGCAAATGTCGGGTTAACTGTCGGTTTTGTTGTCTCTTTTGCATATTCAGCCCAGTCACCATGAAACGTACGAGTTGTAAGGTCGGGCGTATAAACCGTGTTATCAAAGAGGATAGCGAGACGCATATCACTCATAAGTTGGTTATAGTCAGACATATCTAAAGCGATTGTAACAGTAACTTTTGCGCCTGGAACAATCTCTTTCTCGGTTTTATCCGCCTTAACGACAAAACCGAAAGTCTTACCATCAGTCAAAGCCGACGAGCTCATAACCATCATGCTTAAGGCCATTACTACAACAAGAGCCACACTTAAAATTTTTCTCATCTTAAGCATAAATTAATCTCCTATTTGTAAATATATAATTGTTTTGCAGTGATGACAATTACCACGCAGAATTGAAAGCTTCAGCGAGTACATTCTGATCGCTAAGCAATTCAACGAACTGGTCATGTAATTCTATTGCACCTGCGTCAGCAGAGTCAATAGCACTGTCGCCGTTTACTTCAGCAGCGTAATAAGGAGCTGTATCTTCGTCCAAAAGTTCAACGAACTGGTCATGCAATTCAACTGCAGCAGCGTCAGCTGAGTCAACTGCACCGTCGCCGTTTACATCGCCGAAGTAAATGAATACATAGGTTGCAACTACTTTGCCGCTGTCATCTTTAAGAAGGATGGTAGCTCCGGTAGTCATATTACCCTGATCGTTGGCAACTACTTCAATAGAACCTGCTTTTGTGGTAACATAATCCTCAATGTTTTCGCCATTAAGGGTGTCTATACCGAATACACAGCCGGCATAGTCGCCCGAGCCTGTGCAAAGGTCTTTTCTGATTACGGTACCGTAATCTGCACCTGTTTCGGTAAGGATAAGTTCCGGATCAGCTGCAGCTGCAGCCTTCATTACCGGGAAAGTAAGTTTCTGACCTGTGGTATAAACCGTTGAGGCTACATCAGAGGTCTTGTAGGAACCTACATAGAGTTTACCGCCGAGATTGGTCATTGTTTTCTGATCGTTAAGCACACCGAAAGCGGCCGCAGTATCGGAAATGGCCTTAGAAGCGGTAAAGGTGAGGGTCGAAAGTACGACGCCGTTTGCCTTCTGAGCAACAGCTCCGCCGGCAGCCTGCGGTAATACGCCGACATAGACATAAGTCTTGCCGCCCGCAGCAGCATCATTTACGACCGTCTTTGTTGCATCGCCTGCACCGAACAGCGTTGAAGCGGTTGTGCCGCTTACAAACTTAACAGCACTGCTGTCATACTGAACAGGAACAGAAACCGTTGCAGCATAATAATCTGTGGTTAATTTTACGGTAACCCTGACTGTATCGCCTGCGCTATATGACGCCTTGTCAAACGATAAAGCGATAGTGCCGTTTTCTGCGACACCGGTATTATCATTTGCGAAAACGCCGACTGCAAGCACGCCAAGGAGCATAACTACAGATACAATAAGGCTAATAGCCTTTTTTGCCTTGGTCATTTTTTGCCTCCTTCTATTCTTAATCAATATTAAATATACACTTTTGAGAGCACAATGTCAATAATTTGTGAATAAAAATGGCACACCGAAAGAAAATATCCCTTACGCTATCACAAATAAAGTTATTTCCTCGCGGGCTTACAAGCTTTGTACCGTTTTTTCACAAAACTATTCCGCCGCACTTTTAAAGTATATGCTCTAATCTTTTTAAGAATATCCCATTACATACGCCCTTGTGGGGGAGAAAACTCCCCCACCGGGTTTTAACTTAAGTAATTAAAGGAAATTACTTCTGAGCGATTGCAGTTCCGCCGTAAGCAGCGTCAACTACAAGGCCGTAGTTAGCGAGGTCAACCTTACCGGTAGCAAGGCCGCCTGCAGTCTTATAAGCGCCTGTGAGAGCAGCTTTGTTGTTGATTGCGAGGTCCATGGAGGAAGCATCGAATCCGTCAACAACACCGTCGCCGTTTACATCGCCGTAGATAACGACTGTGTAGATAGCAACCGGAGCACCGCTCGACTTGAGGCTGAGTGTTGCGGTAGCGCCTGTACCATAAAGGCCAGCAGCGTTAGCGGCAACATTAAGAGTTGTAGCCGAAGGATCCTTAGCCGTTACTCTTGCGAGTACGTCGTCGGCAGTAGCGAGCGAGCCGGGTGTTACGCCGGTGATGAGAGAAGCGTTCTCTGTTACGGAAACGCCCTCATTTGAACCCGCTGTGGTGGGAACTGCTACGTACTTGCATACGAACGGAGCCATAGCATTCTTGAGGTTTGTGATAACAGCGTCAATCTGAGCTGCTACAACGTTTGAATAGAAGCGGTCATTTGCAGCATAGTTTTCAGCGGAGCCGCTGTAAAGGTTTGCTGTGTTGCCCTTCTCATCGGTGTACTCATAGCCGAGTACGGAAACGAGCTTAGCATAAGCTTCGGTCTCTGTAAGGCCGTCAGCTTTTGATGCGTCAAATGTATATGCACTGTTGTCAGTGAATATTGACTTAGCCTGAGCTATAACTGCCTCAAGCTCGGTGTAAGCACCTGCCTCGAGAGCAGAAGCCGATTTCGGCATAAGAGCGCGCTGAGCGATTTCAAGCTCATACTTAACATCGAATACCTCGGACTGAAGAGCCTTAGCGTTGGCATTTAATGCCTCGGCAGCTGCAAGAGCCTTGGTGTATCTTGCATAAGAGCCTGCTGTGTAATCAGCCTCTTTGTAGCCCTGAGCCTTAGCCGCAGCAATTTCTTTAGCAAGGAACTGCTTTTCGGTTTTAACCGCAGCACTCTTCAGGAAGCTTGCATACCAAGCAATGTTCTTAGCGCTGTTAAGGACTTCAAGCTCCGAATAACTGGGAGCCTTGTAAGCCTTTACGGCATCCATATAAGCGTTCTGAGCTTCGATTGAAGGAGCCTTCATGGAAGCTACGATAGCACTCTTATATGTAGCGTTTGCCTTGTTGGCAATAGCAGTAATTTCAGCCTCTGAAAGTGAGCTGCCGTCAATGTACTTTTCGGGAGCTACGGGACCCTTGTAAGCGTCAATGATAGCGTTGCCGGCTTTCATTGCCTTTTCGTAAGCCCAATAAGCATAGAGGTCGAAGTTCTGATAGTTGATGTCGCCGGCAGCCTTAAGAGCAGCCTCAATGGGAGCCGGTGTAACGGTTGCGGAACCGCTTGAAGGTGTTGTGCTTGCTGTATCAAGAGCCTTAACGGCGGTTTCAAGAGCGGTTATGGCTGCAGTGAGATTAGCATCACTGTAATTGCCGAGGTTAGCCTTCTTGAACGGGCCGTAAGCGAGCTTAGCAGCAGCGGTAAGAGCTGTCCAGTAAGTGTCCCAAGCCTCTGCCGGATACTTAGAAGAATCGCGGTTAGCCTTGAACTCGCTGTCTACAAGAGATTTAATCGGCATCGCATTGTAGTAATAGAGAGTGCCGAACGGGGCAGTCATGGTAAGAGTGCCATCACGTTTCTTGTATTTACCGTAAACAGTTACCGAGCTGTTACCGAGAGCATATGTGGCACCCGAGGGAACCGTCGCTGCGTCAACATCGGATTTAAGTCTGAGCGGGTTAATGGTAACAATGCCGTTGGGATCGCCTGTCAAGAATTTCTGACCGACGAGAGCCTCTGCCTGACCCGAGGACTCAAAGTAGGTTGAATCATAAGCGGAAACAGAGCTTGCGTCGAACTTACAATCAGTATCTCTCTGGTTAGTCCAAGTTACGGCAATGTTTGAAATAGCAGAAGCAAGAGCCGACGCGCTTGATACGAGGTAGTCGGTGGTGGTTTCACCCTTCATCTTAACTACATCATAGAAGTTTGTCTTCTTATCTTCCTTAGACCAAGCGGAGCCGACGGTATCGGCTGTATCGTTGGTTGCATACTCAAAGGTAGTGGAAGTAATGTCGCCGTTGTAAGCAGTACCGTCCTTGAAGGAGAAGCTGTAAACAGCGGTTACCTTTACAAGGCTGTCTGTGGGAACTGCCGTGTTAAGAGTAACATCGGTGCTCTCATACGGTGAAAGTTTCTTTTCGCCGCTTGTGAGCATTTCAGTGCCGTTAACGGTAACAGACTTAAGAGTGAGCATATAAGGATGATCATATGTATCGCCGTGCTTTAAGATCATACCTGCAGATGCGTTTGTTACCTTAAGAGTAGTATTCATCTGGCCGTTTGTAAGCTGTACATAGTTAAGTGCACCCTTATCTATTGTAAGCTTAGGCTCAGCATAGGACTGAGCGTTAGTAGTCCAGCCGAGGAAGAAGTTTACGAACGGAAGAGCTACGTCAAGAAGACCGCCTGATTGAACGGCATAGGCAATACCTACAATCAATTTCTCTGCGAGGTCTGCAATAGCGCCCTTCTGAAGAATAGCGTCAAGTGAATTGTAAGAATCGGCGATAAGAGCGGTGTTGCCGCATACCTTGCCGAGAACCTTGTTAAGGAGTTCTCTTACGATTCTGAATACTGCGGGATACAGAGCCTCGGTTCTGAGAGTGCTGTTAGCAGGAATATTGAATATGCCCGTAACGCTGTTTGTACCGAGGAGCTTGCTTACGTCAAGGTTGAGAAGTCTGTCGATAATGTCTTCTCTGAGAACAGTCTCAAGGAAGGTCTTACCGTCAGTAGCGGTTTCGTTGACTATCTTCTCAACGGGAAGAACGTCGCGGATAATCTTGTCGAGCTTAACCCACGGATCCTGTGCGGTAGCAAGGTCGAGGTCAAGGCCGTCGGTGTTGATGAGCTTCTGGAACTTCCAGCACCACTCGTTGTCAGAGGTGAGAGCCCAGTCGATTATCCAGTCAATGGTCTTTTCCCAAGCGCGTGTGTTCTTTTCGAAGTCCGCAAGCTTATAAGTCTTGGAGGCTTCAAATTGGTAGCCGCCAGCCTTATCGGAGCCGAGGTCGGCAAGCTTGGAGAGATACTTCATACCGATGTCGGTGCCCATGGTAAAGATAACATCGAGCCAATAGCCGCTGTCCTTACCCTTTACGAGGGTCTTCGAGTTGTAATCGGCATAAATAAGTGCGTCATAGTTGTAAGTCGGAACGAACTGAGTTGCAAGCTCACGAATTACGCAAGCGAGAAGAGCGGTTACGTTCTGTCCCTTGAGCTCGGCAGCCGACGGGAGAATTATCTGAGGCATAAGAGCCTTAACGCCGATTGCGCCGAGAGCGGTAACAACATCCTGATTGGAAGCGGACTTGTCTACAACTGTGTCATAGTAGCCTGCATAAACAGTCTCATAGCCGGTACCGAAGAGATACTCGGGGTTATAAGCTGCTACATACTGAAGAGCCTTGCGAAGATTGAGAACAAGGTTTGAGTTATCGCCCTTTGTCCAATCGATTGCAGCCTTTGCAGTATCCGAAAGAATTGTGTCGATTGCCTTGCCGACAAAATCGTTGAGCGATGCAAGAACGGTGGTATAACCCGCTGCCGAAGCAGTAACGGAGCCGTCGTTTGCAGCTGTGGGCATAAACTCGTTAACGAAATCACCGGAGATGGTGTAGTTCCAGTTAATGAGCTTAGCGAACGAATTAGCGGTGGACATATCAAACTTGAGCCAGGTCTCGGTGAGACCGTCTTTGCTGACAAGGCGATAATAGCCGTTGTCGTCGGAGCCTATTGTGAAGTCCGACCACTCCCAGTTATATGCGCCGGCAGCCTTAGAATAGAATGCCTTTACATCTGGCGGAAGCTTAGCGAGAACAGCGGTGGCCTCTGAAGCCTTGCCGCCGAAGAGCTCGGTCTTTTCAGCGCCGAACCACTGTGCAAGAAGCATCTTAACGGAACCGTTGAGAACAACGGGAGCAAGATCCTTAAATACATAGGGAGCTATCTGATAGAGAGCCGAAACAAGAGTATTGCTGTCAAGATTGAAGATTTCCGAAACCTTATCGCTTGTGGCAAGTGAGGGAAGGAAGTAGCTGTCTTTAACGTAATATTTTACGTTTTCGCCCGAAGCGTTGGTGTAAACATAAACGCCTGTGCCCTTGCCTTCCATATCGGTTTCTTCGGTCTTGTAATATTTCTCATCCTGAGAAACATATGTCTTCTTGGCGGTATCATATTCAAATACCTCGATGTAAGCACCCTTAGAGTCTGAGCCCTTAACATAATAATCACGAAGGCCTGCTTCAGCGCTTTTCGGAAGAGCAATGTGATTGCTTATGCAGTTGCCGGAAGCGTCTTCTTTATAAGAAGTATAGCTCTGCGGCTTAGACATAGCGTTGATGAGGACATTCTTGATAAGAGTGTCGGGATTTTCGGTTGTTGTTGAATAAGTGTTGATGAGCTCCATGTCATCGTCAACTCTTGCGAACATCGGATAAACGAGGCCTTTTAACATACCCGGAAGATCCGAGAGGTACTTATTAACGCCGGAGATATCAACAAAGTTGCCGATAATGCCGACGTCGAGTTTGCCGTCGTTGATAACCTTTTTAACGAGACCTGCGTTGTCGTTAAGAAGAGTTGCAATGCCGTTGACTATGTCAAGCTGAGCGTTCTTTTCTCTTGTCATGCCCGACTTCCAGTTTTTAAGGTTAGCGTCTTTAACTATGCCGAGCAAGCCTTTGACAAGCTTAACAAGTCCGTTGTTAAGAAGAGCCTGTGCGCTGTCGATGGTTCCGCAAAGAGCATTAACCGAGCGAAGGTCGATAACAAGGCGCAAACCTGCAGTATTAATAACTTCGCCCATGTTTATGTTCGCGGCGGCAAGGGTAACATCGAGGAAGTCAAATACGACTGACATTCTCTCTTCGGTAGAGAGCCTTGTTACCGCGCCGTCCGGGCTGTATGCGTCAAGAGCGGTAAGCTCTTCGCCGCTACGATAATTGGTCTTAGCAGCAAACGCCATTACGGACATAGTTGAGAAAATCATGACAACTGCCAAGATGACACTTAACAATTTGGTAGATTTTTTCATACGTGTTTTTTCCTCCTAAAAAGATTTACATTAAAACCATGTATGCGTACCCGATTTTTTCTGCGGGCGGCACTCCCCGCAACAATTCCTCGCACAAAATCCGCTGTACTTCTGACCGCTCTTTGATTTACAAGAAAGCAAACCGATTTCGGCACGTTAACTCGGTCGGTTTCCACCGTTTCCACTTCCGTAAAAATGAATCGGTGGAAAACTGATGATACACACCCGAGCATATTACCGTAGGATGTGTATCAAAACGGGATGGAAACTGCACGGTAAATCAGCCGTGCGGCAGCGCTCCCTCAAAAAAGGGGGCACTTCGCCCTATTACACCATTCCTATGGTTAGTTAAAGTATAGAATTTTAAACGAAAAAAGTCAATAAATTGTTCACACAAATTTGTTGATTTTCTGTATTGAACAAATAGAATTGTTATTTTTGGGCAAAAGTGGCAAACAAAATTGGCAATGTTGTTGTAAAATTATGAACAAATTGTTAACGTTTTCGAGTTTTGAACTTTTTGACAAGTATTGAACACGGTTTTGAACATTTTTACGGTATTTTCGGGTAAAAACAGAGGGCTTTTAGGCTCCCTCAAATAGGGTGATTCCCCACGTGTGGGGAAACGACAAAAGGCTCCCTTGAAAAGGGAGCTGTCACCGCAGGTGACTGAGGGATTGTTCAGGCTCCCTTGTAAAGG
>ERZ827088.2807-NODE-2807-length-17345-cov-8.000174_pt1 | contig 17345 bp, 15 predicted proteins | sample MGYA00519922_ERZ827088 | MGnify/ENA primary metagenome ERZ827088 (study PRJEB31778, sample SAMEA3449254) | human gut metagenome | biome: human gut; feature: human-associated habitat; material: faeces | place: United Kingdom | collected 2010/2012 ... | reverse complement strand
GTCCGTTCTGCACAAGCATATAAAAGAAGTGCCCACGACGATGGCGGTGTCACTTGTGACATTGTGGTCGTCGTGGGCTTTTCTTTGCTTGTGCCATTTCTGAAATGGGCTTACGCACATCAAGCCGGAAGCCGTTTTCAGAACGAGGTAACGGCAATATCCCTAAAAAATAGGTAATGATTTGGTGCTATGGGATAAAAAATGTATCTTTGCAAATACGAAAGAGCTGTTTGAATCTATGAGGTAAACCGCAGCAAGTCAGAGCGTTCTGAATGTCGCTAAATCGTTACCTAAAATCTCACACTCTTCAATTCTATTCTGTGTATCAATCAGATACAGCTTTTTTAATTATCCTTGCAAAAGATAACCTGCACTCGGGAAATTAAGAGCAAGCTCTCTTTCCACTCGTTTGCATTATCTTTGCAAAATAAAAGCGACACTCGTGCAAAGCGAAAAAGCACACTTTAAAAACCGGCAGACACCGGTCTGCCACTGAGTCACATCGCCGTGCCACTGCCGGCGGCATTCATATATACAAACATAAAGCTATGATATTATGAAACAAAGAATCATCTTATCAAAGGATATAGAGAATGAGATAGCCGAAGCAATATCAGAATGCAGACACGACAGGCTGTTCGTGCTTACCGACGAGCACACACGCGAGGCGTGCTGGCCACGGTTGCGCGACTTCCTCTCGCTCAAAGACGCCACTCTCATCACCATAAAGGCGGGCGACACCCATAAGGACATCGCGTCTGTATCAGACGTGTGGCGCAGCCTGCAAGAGGGAGGAGCCACGCGACACTCGTGCCTCATCAACCTCGGAGGAGGCATGGTGACAGACCTCGGAGGATTCGCCGCATCGACATTCAAGCGCGGCATCGACTTCATCAACATCCCCACGACACTGCTCGCCATGGTCGACGCATCGGTGGGAGGCAAGACCGGAGTGAACTTCGGGGGACTGAAGAACGAGATAGGAGTGTTCTGCGACAGCCGGTTCGTCATTCTCGACACACTTTTCCTCAACACGCTCGACCACGACAACATCTGTTCGGGCTATGCCGAAATGCTCAAACACGGGCTCCTCAGCGACGACCGCATGTGGAGCGAACTGCTTACATTCCCTCTCTGCAACCCCGACCTGCAACGCCTGCAGCTCATGCTCGCCCAATCGGTGAGGGTGAAGGAGAAAGTGGTGGAGGCTGACCCGCTGGAGAAAAACATACGCAAGGCTCTCAATCTCGGACACACCGTGGGGCACGCTCTGGAGTCGCTGGCTATGCGTAAGGGGCAGCCCGTGCTGCACGGATATGCCGTGGCATGGGGACTGGCATGCGAACTGTTCATCAGTAATATAAAAGAGGGATTCCCGACAGACAAACTGCGGCAGACGGCGGCATTCATTCGCGAGAACTACTCGCTGCCGATGGTGACGTGCGACGACTACCCCGAGCTCTACAGACTGATGACTCACGACAAGAAAAACACCGCAGGCACCATCAACTTCACCCTTCTCGCCGACGTGGGCGACATACGCATAAACCGCACGGCGACAAAGGACGAGATATTCGAAGCCCTCGATTTCTATCGGGAAGGGCTATGACAATATTATATAACACATCAAATAATGGACATAGAAAAACTCAAAAGAGTAAGACTCGAGCAGGACGGACTGTCCAAAACGCTCGGAATGGACTTCATATCTACACCTGAACCCGACACGTGCATGGCACGAATGAAGGTTGGAAGACACAACAGACAGGTATTCGGATTCCTCAGCGGAGGAGCGACGCTCGCACTGGCGGAAAACCTCGCGGGCATAGGCTCGATGGCTCTGAGTCCGGGCAAGATATGCCTCGGCATCAACGTGACAGGCAACCACATGAAGGCGGTGCTCGAAGGCGACACAGTCACCGCATACGGACGGTGCATACACAAGGGGCGGACACTGCACCTGTGGCACATAGAACTGAAAAACAACGCCGGCGAACTCATCTCGTCGGTTGAGGTAACAAACTTCATACTCAACCAGAGAACGAAATGAAAAGTTATGCAATGTACCGTCTGCCGCACGGCAGAGAGATAGTAAGGATAACGCAGAGCACGGGCTTGCCCGAGGAACTGCAATCATACAGCGCGCTGAACGGACGCAGCGGGTTTGTCTTCGCACCGTTCTGCATATCGCAGTCGTGCCCCGTACTGCTCATAAAACCTGACTCCACAGAGACAATGCCTGCTCCGGAATGCCTGGACACAAACGCTCCCTGCGTTCCGCAACATACTGACGACACGCAGGGACGGAACGTGTATGCGGCTGACTTCGCCGCCTTCCACGAGGCACTCACACGCGGGGAGTTCGACAAACTGGTGCTCGCGCGAAGCACTCAGGTGGAACACGCGCCCTCCATGCAGCCTGAAGAGATGTTCATGAGGGCGTGCCAGCTCTACCCGCGCATGTTCGTGGCACTCGTATCCACACCGCAAGGGGGCACGTGGCTTATGGCTACACCTGAGATTCTGCTCAGCGGCGACGCGCCGATATACTCCACCATGGCTCTGGCGGGCACCATGCGGCTGGACGACAGTCAGCTGTCGTTCGACACACCAGGGCACGATTCTGACACAGACAGCATCGTGTGGGACGACAAGAACACGCTCGAACAGGAATACGTGGCGGCATATATGCGCGAGCGCATAGCGCACTTCGCCTACAACATAAGCAGTAAAGGACCCTATACGGCACGCGCCGGACGGCTGGTACACCTGCGCACGGACTTCACGTTCACGCTCACCGACATGCATCTTCTGGGCGACATCATCGACAGTTTGCACCCCACGCCTGCCGTGTGCGGCATACCCAAGGACGAGGCGCGGCGGTTCATCATGACGCATGAGTCGGCTGGACGCGGATATTACAGCGGTTTCAGCGGTCCGATAAATCCCGACGGTGCCACACGGCTGTTTGTCTCGCTGCGCTGCATGAGCATCGGCGAGAGGACATGCCGTCTGTATGCCGGAGGCGGACTGCTGCGCGAGAGCGACGAACAGCATGAGTGGGAGGAGACTGAATGTAAGATGGACACCATGAGGTGTGTGATAAACAACGGTTGAAATGTACAGCAACAAGGAGAACGTCAACATTCTTACGGCACTGCTCGCCGCCTACGGGGTGCGCCATGCGGTGGTGTGCCCGGGCAGCCGCAACGCGCCAATAGCGCACAATCTCAACGAATGTCCCGGCATAGAGTGTCATCCCGTGACCGACGAACGCTCGGCTGCCTTCTGCGCCATAGGCATCAGTCTGGCGACCGGCATGAGTCCGGTGGCTGTGTGCGTCACGTCAGGCTCAGCGTTGCTCAATGTCGCGCCTGCCGTAGCAGAGGCGTTCTACCGCCACATACCGCTCATCGTCATCTCGGCAGACCGTCCGGCACAGTGGATAGGACAGCTCGACGGGCAGACACTGCCTCAGCCGGGGGCTTTCGGCATGATGGTGCGCAAGGACATAAGCCTGCCTGAGCCGCACAACGATGAGGAGCGGTGGATGTGCGGACGCATGGTGTGCGAGGCTCTCTATCTTTCCACATGCCGCACTCCTGCTCCGGTGCATATCAATGTGCCGATAACCGAACCGCTTTTCACCTTCGACAGTGAGCGTCTGCCCGACGTGCGCGCCATAAGACGGTGCCAGCGCGACAGCCGGGACTGCATGTGCGACACTCTGCCCGACGGATGGTTCGGGGCACGGAAGCCGATGGTGGTGATAGGACAGATGCCTTGCGGAGCTATAGACAGCCGCACGCTGAAGGAGCTGTCGCGCTCGTTCGTCACACTGTGCGAGCCACTCGGAGCCGACGCTGTGCACTTCGACGAGGTCATACGCGCCATAGGCAATGACCGCGACTACATGCCCGATTACATTATATATATAGGTGACACTGTCGTAAGCAAGGCTGCACGACGCTTTCTGAGACTCTCCGCCGCGCCGTCTTGTCTGCTCACGCCGGACGCGACGGCAATATCCGACCCTCTCATGCATCTCTCCCACATCGCCCAATACGACAGCGCGGAGGCTCTGAAGAGGCTGCCGGAGATGCTGCGTACAGGCTGCCGCGACACCGCAAAACCTCTTCCGCCAGACGCTGCGGAGGAAACCGAAGTCTCACGCACGCGGTTTCTCCGTCTGTGGAACGCCGCGCTCGACACCGCGCGACGCCATTCGGAGGACTACGAACCGGAATATTCGTCAATGGCTGCGGTGAGATACTTCGAGCAACAGCTTGCCGACATGGAATATGAATGGCACGTGCATTACGCCAACAGCTCGGCGGTGAGGCTCGCCAACATCTTCGCGGCACACCACGTGGAGTGCAACCGCGGTGTGAACGGCATAGAGGGATGCCTGTCAACAGCGGCTGGGCACTCCATGGCTACGGCTGACATGGTGTTCTGCATCATAGGAGACCTGAGCTTCTTCTACGACCAGAACGCGCTGTGGAACACTTCGCTGAAAGGCAATCTGCGCATCATCATGCTCAACAACGGAGGCGGAAGCATCTTCCGAGGACTGCCGGGACTGAGCGACAGCGCGGCGGCTGACCGTCTGGTGGCGGCATGTCACGCCACGACAGCGGAGGGAATATGCACGCAAAACGATGTAGGCTACATTGCCGCACACAACATGGAGGAAATGCGGATAGGCATAGTGACACTGCTCACACGCCGCTCCTCACGTCCAATGCTGCTTGAAGTGATGACCGATGCGACGACAGACAACGACGTGATTGCCGCATACTTCAATTCTCTTTCACTCTGACACACAGTCCGGACACACTCCTTTCACAACAAACAATACCCGAACAACATCCTCACACTCTCTTCCATCACATCCGTCCGGTGCCGCACCATCCGACTGGCGGCACCGGATGACAGCACGCATACGTCCGTTCCGGACAATAGAAAATACGATACTTGTATACTAAAACACCTTTTAAGTTTTACAAATGTCACCAAAACACATTATAACCCAGCATTTTGCATAAAATAAACGATAAAATATTGTCATATGTAAGATGTTTTCCTTACATTTGTAAAATATTTTACAGCACGTTTAAAATTTATATTTATGAGAAAACTTTTACTTATCGCAGCTGCCCTTTTTTCTTTAGGCAGCATGGCACAAAGACCATTTGAATCACACACAACATTCAACACCCTCAACAAGAGTATGAAAGTGAACAGTCTCATGAGCCGGATGCCGGCAGCACGCATCGCAAAACCGGCGAACGCTCAAGCCAAGGCTCCGGCTAAAGCACCCGAAGGCGAGTCCCACACTTACTACCTCGACTGCTTCAACTCATGCTTTAAAATAGGCGATATACCTGAAATACACAAAGCCATAGACATTGTGTTTGCAGCCGACAACAAGGTTTATATCAAGAATATGATGTACCCGTCGATGTTCGACACCTACATTGAGGGAGTGCTGAAGGATAATGTCATTACCATCAAAAACGGTCAGCAGATAGGAGAAGTTCAGGGACGTAATATGGTGTTATGCAACATGACATATGATAAAGCAACCAATAAGATAAATACGGACACGTCAAACGACTTCACTCTTACAATAGACAAGGACTACGGAGTAATAACAAGCGAGCCCTCAAGTTATCTCGGAATATGTACCGATGATTACCAGATAACGTTGACTGAAGCCGGAAATATGCAGTTCATACCGGCTGAGCTGTTCCCCGAAGCTGACGAATATGAATACACATACGACTATGAATCGGCAAGCACTCCGCAGCAGAAAGGCAAGAAGGGCACCGTGCAGATAATCAAATTCGGACAATACAGATACATCAAAGGGCTGATGCCGGAAGCGGCTCCTGACGCATGGGTGATGGCAGAAGACAATAACGGCACACTCACAGTCTCCTTACCGCAAGCCATCGGGGAAGACTACGCTGCTGTTTTTGTCGACTTCAGCCAGGGAGGTACCTTCATCTTCGATCCCGTCACATTCAAATATGATGCTGCCTCAGACTCTTATGTGATGTCAGAATATTCACTCATCGATCTGTTCCCGACATACGACGAGAAGACGAATACATATAGCGTTGGCTATAGCACAAGCTACAACAACCTGAAAATAAAGGCAACGACAACCGGAATAAGCAGTGTCGGGAACTCAGACGCCGATGTTGTGTCAACGGAATATTACGACCTCTCTGGCAGAAGGGTTAGCGACGCGCAGAAGGGATTGTACATTAAAGTGATGAAATATGCTGACGGAACGACAAAGAGCGTGAAGACCGTTAAGTAATAAATATGTAAAAGCAGGCAATAACATCAATTGTCCATATACAATTTTGCGGCAGGCTTGTCTTATGAAAGGCAAACCTGCCTTTTTTATGTATGTAAGCGGACTCATACTTTTCCAATCCCGAGCCGGTGTGAACTATCCTGTCTCTCATACATACGGTGTCGACAGATGCATGCAAAACACAGGATGACAGCACTCTTATGCCTTTCCCGACACACTAAAAAAGCAAAACCATAAACGAAAAGCACCGTACCGGATCAAAAAAAACGTAAAAACCAGTACAAGAAAAACACAGAACTGGCACACTAAAAATACGAAAGCCGTACACGAAAAATACAAAACCGATATTTAAGAAAGACCTAAACACCGCTCGAAAAACGTAAAACCGATACACGAAAAACACCGAACAGGCACAAAAAAAACACAAAACCGACACACGGAAAAGCCTTTCTCATCGTCCAAAAGCCACCAAAAAGAACAATATATAGGCATTTTGTATAAATTAATCGGTATTTTATTGTAATTTGAAAGATATTTTATCTACTTTTGTAAAAATTTTTTCAACACTTTAAAAACTAACATTTATGAGAAAACTTTTACTTATCACAGCTGTCCTTTTTTCTTTAGGCAGCATGGCGCAAAGACCGCTTGACTTCACCAAAAACATCAGGACATTCAACAAGAACCTGAAACTGAACAGTCTGATGAGCCAAATGCCGACCTCACACATCGCAAAACCTGCGAAGGCACAAGCCAAAGCTCCGGCTAAAGCACCCGAAGGTGAGTCTCGCACATATTACCTCGACTTCTACAATCAATGCTATGGTGTGGGCATAGTTCCTGAAGTTCACAAAGCAGTCAACATCATATTCGGTTCTGAAAACAAGGTTTATATACAGAACATGATGTATCCCTCAGAATTTAATACATACATTGAAGGTGAGCTGAACGGTAACGTTATCACAATAAAGAACGGACAGCTGATCGGTGAGATACAAGGATATAACATGGTATTATGCAACATGGTTCTGGATGAAACGACAGGATAGATAAGCCTTGACACATCAAACGACTTCACTCTTACCATAGACGAGAACTACGGAATAATAACAAGCGACATAACAGGATTCATCGGAATATTCACCGAAGGTTACGAAATGGTTTACACCTGTTCAGGAATGATGCAGTTCACACCGGCAGAACTGTATCCCAAAGCAGACGAACACGAATACACATACGACTATGAAGCATACAGCACTCCGCTTCAGACAAACAAGAAAGGCACTGTCCAGATTATAAATCTCGGTCAGTACAGCTACGTTAAAGGTCTTATGCCGGAGGAAGCACCGGACGCATGGCTTATGGCAGTAAACGAAAACGGCTCGTTATCAATCACCTTACCGCAAATCATTGAGGAAGACCGGTGTGCCGCTTTCGTCGATTTCAAAGACGGAGGAGCTATTATCCAGACGCCTGTAACATTCGAATATGACAAGGCGTCAGACTCTTACGTATTGTCAGAATATTCTCTTACAAATTTGTTCGCATCATATGATGAGGCGAGCGGAACCCTTGGCATAGGTTACAGCGCAAGCTATGACAATCTGAAGATAAAGGCATATACTACCGGAATAAACAAGGTTGAGGACTCAGACGCCGACGTTGTGTCGACAGAATACTACGACCTCTCAGGCCGCAGTCTGAACAATGCCCAGAAAGGCATCAACATCAAGGTGATGAAATATTCTGACGGAACAACCAAGACTGTGAAGGTTGCAAAGTAAGAAACAGATAAAAGCAAGCATACATTATATTATTTATATGTAATTCCGGGCAGGTTTGTCTTATGAAAGGCATGCCTGCTTTTTTTATGGACATACATTTTGTGGTGCGGGAAAGGGAAAGTCAGCCGGTGACGGTTTGCTGTTATGACAAAAAATTGATAACTTTGCGGATATGGCGGCAAAGGGACTGACGGGCGGAAAAGCGTGTCCTGTCATACGCAAGGCGGCACTACGCGGCACGGCATTTCCCTGACACCTTTGCCGACAGCGTTTTAAGACAACAAAAAAGCATAAAGACATGAATAAAAGAGAATGGAAACCGATAGAAGGTTTCGACTTCAAGGAGATTCTTTTCGACGAGTATAACGGCATAGCCCGCATAACAATCAACCGTCCGAGATGGCGCAACGCCTTCACGCCACGCACTACATGGGAGATGTCGCAGGCGTTCGCATGGTGCAGGGAGGCGCAGCGCATAGGGGTGGTGATACTCACCGGCGCGGGCGACAAGGCGTTCTGCTCTGGCGGCGACATGAACGTGAAGGGACGCGGAGGATATGTCGGCGAGGACGGAGTGCCGCGGCTAAACGTGCTGGACGTGCAGAAACAGATACGCTCGCTGCCGAAACCGGTCATAGCGATGGTGAACGGATATGCCATCGGAGGCGGACACGTGCTTCACCTGATGTGCGACCTCACCATAGCGAGCGACAACGCGATATTCGGACAGACCGGTCCCAAGGTGGGATCGTTCGACGCCGGCTTCGGCGCTTCCTATCTTGCGCGCATCGTGGGACAGAAGAAGGCGCGCGAGATATGGTTTCTATGCAGGCAGTACTCGGCGGAAGAGGCTGAGCGCATGGGCATGGTGAACAAGGTGGTGCCCTTCGACGAACTGGAGGACACGTGCGTGGAATGGGCTGAAAGGATGATGGAGCACAGTCCGCTCGCACTGAGAATGATAAAGGCGGGGCTCAATGCGGAGCTCGACGGACAGGCTGGCATACAGGAACTTGCAGGCGACGCCACCATGCTCTACTACTTCCTGGACGAAGCACAAGAGGGAGGCAGGGCGTTCCTCGAGAAGCGCAAGCCCGACTTCGGCAAGTTCCCGAAACTGCCCTAAGCCTCTATGAGAGACCGTGAAAAGGTCATCACCACAACAGAAAAGGAACGACAAGACACCATTATGAGAAAAATAAGCGTCAGACAGCGCACGCTCCACTTCAGACAACCTGCCGGAACGTCGCGCGGAACATACACCACACGCACGTCGTGGTTTCTGGAAATGACGTCAGACGACGCCCCCGGACGCTCCGGAACAGGAGAGTGCGCGCCCCTGCCCGACCTCAGCTGCGACGCCTCTCCGGCTTATGAGCAGACACTGAAGGCACTGTGCCGGATATATGAGACGAGGCAGTCGATAGACTACAGCCTCATGCGTCCCTACCCGTCGATGCTCTTCGGCATGGAGACGGCAGAGAGAAACTTTGAGCAGGGCGGCTCTGTCATCTTCGACACACCGTTCACCCGAGGCGAGGAAGGCATACCGATAAACGGTCTGGTGTGGATGGGCTCGCTGCAGGAGATGATGAGCCGTCTGGAGGAAAAGATGCAGGCGGGATTCGCATGCGTCAAACTGAAGATAGGGGCTATTGACTTCGACGACGAGATGCGGCTGATAAGACACATCAGAAACCGCTTCGGAAAGGAATACATAGAGCTGCGAGTGGACGCCAACGGCGGTTTCTCGCCCGACGAGGCTCCGCAAAGGCTCGAACAGCTCGCGGCATACGACATCCACTCCATAGAACAGCCGATAAGGCAAAGGCAATGGACCGAGATGGCACGGCTGTGCCGCGAGTCACCGCTTCCGATAGCCTTGGACGAGGAACTCATCGGGGTGAACTCAAAGGAGATGAAGACGCAGATGCTCGACTTCATCCGTCCGCAATACATCATCCTCAAACCGTCACTGCACGGAGGCATGCACGGCACGCGCGAATGGAAGGAGCTGGCTGACAAGAGAGGCATAGGCTCGTGGATAACAAGCGCGCTTGAAAGCAACGTGGGGCTCAACGCGGTGGCTCAGCTCGCCGCAAGCGTCTACGGACCGGGCATCACCATGCCTCAGGGACTGGGCACCGGACTGCTCTTCACGGACAATCTGCCCATGCCGCTCGAGATAAGGAAAGACCGGCTTTGGCGCGTCCCATGACAGTCCATCAGTTTTATGCCTTTAGCGAAAGGCTACAACAGGCTGACATTTCAGTCCATACGGATTTGTCATAATCAGCAGCATATTATGCCGGAACAATAAAAGAATGTGTCTGTTCGTATATTATGAAACGACAGGCACACATCCGGCAAGACATAAATACAGACAAAAATGACTCTCGAACAGTTTCTTGAAGAATGGAACAATGCCGACGACTGCATCACGGTGCACACGAGCGGCTCTACGGGCAAGCCCAAGCCCATGCGCGTGGAGAAACGGCGCATGGAGGCGAGCGCACGCATCACGTGCGCCTTTCTCGGTCTGAAGCGGGGCGACACGGCTCTGCTGTGCATGCCGCTCGACTTCATCGCCGGGAAGATGGTGGTGGTTCGGGCTTTGGTGACAGGCATGCGGCTGGTGAGCGTCACGCCCGGCGGGCATCCTCTGCGCGGTCTGCGGGAGCCGCCGGTGTTCGCAGCGATGGTGCCGCTTCAGGTGTACGACAGTCTCGCCGACCCTGAGGAGCGGCGTCTGCTCATGGGCATAAGGCATCTCATCATAGGCGGAGGAGCGGTGGACGACAGTCTGTGCGACTCGTTGAAAGACTTCCCCAATGCCGTGTGGAGCACCTACGGCATGACAGAGACACTGTCGCACATAGCCCTGAGACGGCTCAACGGACCGGAGGCAAGCCTGTGGTACACTCCGTTCCACAACGTGAGCGTGAGCACCGGTGCCGACGGATGCCTCGTGATAGACGCTCCCGCCGTGTGCGCGGAGAGGCTGAAGACAAACGACATAGCCGAGCTCGACACCGACGGCAGACGATTCCGCATCATAGGACGCAAGGACAACGTGGTGTGCAGCGGAGGGATAAAGATGCAGATTGAGGAGATGGAGCGGCTGCTCAAGCCTCACGCCACTTGTCCTTTCATGATAACCAAGGTGAAGGACAGGCGTCTGGGAGAGGCGGTGACGATGCTCGTCGAGGGCGGCGACAGCCAGGTAATGCGCCACATATGCGAGGAGCAAATGCCGCGATACAGCCGTCCGAAACATTATATATGCGTAGGGCGACTTCCTATGACTGCCACCGGCAAACCCGCACGTGCCGAAGCGATGAGGATGGCGCAGGAAGTCGTCGGAGAGGAATAGGAAGGAGGCGGAGTCAGAGGGCGCGCCGCAGCTCCGCACCGACAATATTCGTCAGTTCCACAAACTCTTCTACAGACAGCAGCTCAGGTCGCCGCGTCATGTATGCGTGCTGCCAGAACGCGGGCTCCACGGCTCTATCGCCCATTATCTGACGCAGACTCACGCGCAGCATCTTGCGCCTCTGTCCGAACACAGCCTTCACTATGCGTCTGAACAACGCCTCATCGCAACCCAGACTTTCCCTCGAGTTGCGCGTCATACGTATCACCGCGCTCTTCACTTTGGGCGGAGGGTTGAACACGTTCTCGTTCACCGTGAACAGATATTCCACATCATACCACGCCTGTATCATCACCGACAGTATGCCGTACGACTTGTTTCCAGGCGGCGACGCAATGCGCCAAGCCACCTCGCGCTGTATCATGCCCGTGCAGCACGGTATCAGTTCCCTGTTGTCGAGCATCTTGAAGAATATCTGCGACGATATGTCGTAAGGATAGTTACCCGTCAGCACGAACGGCTTTCCGTCGAACAGGCGCGACAGGTCCATGCGCAGGAAGTCGTCGCCGATGATGTTCTCACGCAGCGAAGGATAGTGGCTGTTGAGCCATTCCACCGACTCGGCATCAATCTCCACCGCCTTCAGCACGCGGTCTTTCTGCATAAGAAACTGCGTGAGCACCCCCATGCCCGGTCCTATTTCAAGCACCGGAATGTCAGGACAGGCGTCCACCGTGTCGGCTATAGCCTTTGCTATATTCAGATCGGTCAGGAAGTGCTGCCCGAGATTTTTCTTTGGTCTTACTGTTTTCATACGGCAAAGATAATGCAAACGAGCGGAAAGAAAGTTTACTTTCACTTTCCCGAGTGCAGCTTTTCTTATGCAAAGATAGTGAAAGGTGAGTGCAATAGCAATAGGAAAAACGAAGTTTTTTAATAAATTGATATTGCCGAACCGTACCGTATATTATAATAAGGTATCAAAAACGGCATCCTCTCAGTTCCTCCTCATTATTATTCCGCATTCAAACAAAAGTAGAGACGCAAAATCTTGCGTCTCACAAGCAACCCCATACCAAACTGTCACACTACAAACTATTGACTGTCAACTCATAAACCATACGGGAGACGCAAAATCTTGCGTCTCTACAGGCAACTCCATACCAAACTGTCACACTTCAAACCATTGACTGTCAACATATAAAACATACGGGAGACGCAAAATCTTGCGTCTCTACAAGCAACCCCACACCAAACTGTCACACTACAAACTATTGACTGTCAACTCATAAAACCATACGGGAGACGCAAAATATTGCGTCTCTACAAGCATACCAACACAATATTATAACGCAACAAATATTGATAGTCAACACATAAAAACGCTATAAAATAGCAATAATTCCCGTCCCAACAATACCTCTGTCAGCGCGACACATCGCAACAACGGCAGTATTCATACACAATCACACAAACTATCCGGTCGCCCAAAGCGCCAGCCATTGCCTGACATCATACCCCACTCCATTGCGCCCCACCATCACATCCATACACCGTCGCACTACGCACCGGCGACGCATCCCGCAATCGCGGAATGCATAAATATACATTCCCACAGTAAAAAATTTTGACAACAGAAAATCGCGAAACAGAAAACGAAACCGGTGTAAAACCGCTCCCGTAACACCATCCGGACTCATTCGTACATACGTTTATACCAGTATGGCAGACGTCAAGCACACTCCCGACATACCGGACGGTGTTTCCGGCATCGCCAAACAGGCATTATCAGTGCTCGGGAAAGGCTTTCCCGACATACCGGAAAGCCTTTTCGGCAACACCAAACGGCATGTTCCGCAACGCGGATGTAGTCGTCCCGACACGTCAAACAGCATAAGCAACTGTAACACAATACATTAAATAAAGTGTGCAAAAATCGCGTATTTGAATCCAGAGTCACTGTCGCACGTAAAAACACGCCCTATTTCGAGTTACCACAAACACGACTGCATAAATCGGTCCGCATCCCTGCATATTTATACATTGCCTCCACCGTGCCATACCATCAGCCACACAGCATGTCACAAGAGCGCAGGCAACGACTGCAGAAATAATGTCCAAGCATCATGACATGCCCATTCCATAGCCCTTCTCCCCCACATCCTTATCGCCCGCACACCAAAGCAGAGACATAGTAAAACCCCTAAGAATATCTCATCCTTCCAAAGTAGAGACGCAAAATCTTGCGTCTCACAAGGAGGTAAGCACAATTAACCAGTACAATAAAACATGATATAAACAGGCACATCAGTGCTTGTGAGACGCAAAATATTGCGTCTCTACTGGCTCACGCCATCGGAATGATGCACAAGGAACACTGACTCTGACAATCTATCAGGTCTGCACAATGTGCCATTCAACACTATACAACGGATAAATACGGCTGTTGCTGAATAAGTGTTTTTTCTATTCAATATATACAAAAACATATTACACCTCTACGACAGAGATGTATACATATTATGATATATATTGTTCTAAACATCAGCAAAATTAAGACTATTGTACGAAATAGCAAAGATTATAGCAATATAATTAACCTATTTACACACATATTAACTAATATGGAATGGGAATAAATATAAATATACAATACATATACAACAATACGGACAATAAATTATGCATTAATCGAAAACCATATACATCTCTGTCGTAGAGGTGCATGGTTCTCAAAGCGGAAACGGTGTGTCTTTTCAGGTCCGCAAGGCTGGATGAAGCACCGTGACGCAGAATCTCTCACACGCGTTACCTTACAATATAAGCTACGTTACTCTACATTAAGTTTCATCCATAAACAGACAAATTATCTTATTACAACGAAGCGTACCGGGTCATACGAAACGCCGGACAACCGCATGACGACACCCAAGCGGCACCAGAAAGAGAATAAAGTATAAAACCAACGAAAATAAAATGGAAATGAAAAAATTGTATGAAAGACCATCCGTCAATGTGATTGCGATGGAAATGGAGCAAGTGATGGCAAACTATTCATCAGTAAATCCCGGCAAAGGTTCAAATGATCCGGGCTATCCAATTATCGAATCAGGAATGCCGGAAGATGATGGAACTGACTTGACAAAAGCCACTAATGAAAATCATGCAAAACCATACAATGTATGGGAATGAGAATGTGAAAGTAAAGAAGAAAACAACAAGAAAAAGAAGAAAGGAAGAACTATAATTATGAAACACTTTAATACTTTTCTTACAGTAATGTTCCTGCTTGTCTGGGGAGGGAACATACAAAGTGCAAAAGCACAGAACTCAGACATTGACTGGACTCAAAACGCAATAGACTTCAGGGATGCCGTCGACAAGAATGTTTATCTTTATAATAAGACCCACAATGGCTTCCTTAACGCCGGTGGCAAATATGGCATGCAGGCGGTGCTTAACCCGAGGGGCATCAGGCTGACATTGAGGAAGAACAGAGAAACTTATTATCTGGAAGGTCCTGTTAAAAACGAGTCAAAAAACAATAAAGGAAATTGCATCGGAATTATTGATCTGAGCTCTGATATTTATATCGACCTTGCAGACCCTACCAAGTATTCCCTAACAGCAATGTCCCTCACAGCCTCAGGAACGAATACCTTCACAATAAATACAGACGGTCGCTACTACAATTATGACGAAACCAAAGGATATATAATAGCCAACGGCAGAGTAAATGATGCCGACGAATGGTGTCTTGTCGAAGCAGATGACTACCAAAATGTAATCTTTAAAGAATCCGAGCAAGGACGTTACAATATCAGCGGTCTTATTCTTAACTCACGTTTCATACGTAACGTCGTTACACAGGAATCAGAGGCATTCTGGTCAACAGATGTATTGCACTATGATACTGACGATTATTGTACATCTATAGATCCGAACATGGGAACAGAGAAGAGTAACGACGGTTACGCATCTGAGTTCGGTGCGTTCGGCTGTCTTGAGATGGGTCACGTGAAAGGAAGGTTCTATCAGGAAATAAGCGGTCTGAGACCTGGACTTTATGCAGTCACAGCACAAGCCTTCTTTGACACAAAAGACAAATGCACTTACAAAGGAGGCGCATATGTCACACCCAATCCTGCTGAAGCTTCTAACGCATACCTATATGCAAATGAAGCAGAGACGAGAATCCCTACATTACCAGAGAATGATTATAATACATTCAAGAGATATGTGGATGAGCAATATAAAAGCCTCACAAATGATGGTGGAACAAATGATAAACAATATTTCCGTCGTAATGTACCGGCAGCATACTTCCTCGCTAAGGGCAACCAGTTCTCTCCTGACGAGACATTCCACAGGGTCACAACATACGTGACAGTAACCGCTGACGAAGGAAGTGCAACCGGTTCACTTGAACTTGGCGTAAGAAAAGACGCAGTAGGCGGACGTGTATATGTGGACAACATCAGTCTTTATTACATCGGCAATGAGGACGAACATTTATCGTTCGGAGTTGACGCGTACGGAGACGAATCCTCAGTTGACACATACACATATGAAAAGGAGTATTATTTCAATCTCAGCCGTAAGTTCAATCTCAACCAGTGGAGCGCGCTCACACTTCCGGTTGACCTCACTGGACAACAGGTTAAGGAGGCTTTCGGCGATGAAGTGGAACTCTGCAAGTTGTATGGAGAGAACCCGGATAATCATAACCAGATACTTTTCAAGCCAGTAGATATCAACAACACATACGATGCGGTAATCGAAGCAAACGGGTGTTACCTCGTAAAGGTTAAGGCTAATGCTAAGTTCAATGAGAACGCTAAATATACATTCAACAAAAGAAACGAAGCTGACCCACATTACGAAAGAGATCCTGAGGAGGTGATTTACGAGCATGGATACATCTATGAGTTCACAGGCGTAAACTGTCCGGGAGGAATCAATAAACAAGGAACACTACCATCAACCGACAGGAAACTGAATTACACATATTTCAACTATCATCCCGACTATGCACCTAAAGGCTCATACGTAATGTCCGGAGGCAAAATGTATCATCTTACAGACAATTGGGACAGCCTTATCGGTACAGCATGGTACATCACCGAAGCCAACCCGTCGCAAGAATCATTGACCTTCGTGATAGACAACGGCAACGGAACGACTGACATCAACGGCATCGTGACAGAGACACCTGCCGGGAAGGCTGCCGAGGGAGTGTACACCATAAACGGTCAGAAGGTCGCTTCAGACAAGTCGCTCAACGACCTGCCGAAGGGCATATACATCGTTAACGGTAAGAAATACATCGTAAGATAAGAAAGAAATTCATCATGCGTTAATGTTCAACCGTGAGGCTGGATGTTTGCGGCCGGTAATGTGAATCCACATTACCGGTTTTTTTATGCCTCCAAACCGATATCGACACATTATTATATATATAGTCAGCCGCATTACATCATGGCGTCTGACCGTATTACATTATTCCCCAGCCCAAGTCATATTATGGCGCCAGCCCAAGTAGAGACGCAAAATCTTGCGTCTCACAAGGGAATGTGCGCAATCAGGCAGTGCAATGAGATGAGGGACTGACAGCGATATGGCTGGACGGGAGACGCTAAATCTTGCGTCTCTACTGGCTTGCGCGATTGGAAGAATCAATAAGGAAAGCAGTGATAATGATGTGATTGGCAAAAGTAGAGACGCAAAATCTTGCGTCTCACAAGAGAATGTGCGCAATTCGGCAGTGCAATGAGACGAGGGACTGACAGCGACATGGCTGGGCGGGAGACGCAAAATCTTGCGTCTCTACTGGCTGACGCCGCAAAGACATGACACT
>ERZ827088.2805-NODE-2805-length-17347-cov-17.263417_pt1 | contig 17347 bp, 14 predicted proteins | sample MGYA00519922_ERZ827088 | MGnify/ENA primary metagenome ERZ827088 (study PRJEB31778, sample SAMEA3449254) | human gut metagenome | biome: human gut; feature: human-associated habitat; material: faeces | place: United Kingdom | collected 2010/2012 ... | reverse complement strand
GTTCGTGTTTATTTTTATAAATATTTCAAACTAAGTTATATCGAACTCAGGTTAAATACTAATCCGGAAGCTGGTAGAGAGATTTTTTTTGATGTTGTAGATGTCGTGCTTGAAGTGTCTGCTGTCAATCGTAGATAAGCATCATTGGCGTTTTTTTGTCCACGTTCTGCTCCTAATTTGTAATAATAGATAGCAAGTTTTTTGTCTTTAAAAAGTTGAGATTCATAAACTCCATGTTCATATAAAAAACCTAAATAATAACAGGCATTTGCATTTCCTAATTCAATTGCATCTTTCAAATAAGAAATAGCGATAGTACCATCTTTAGGAGTTCCGTAGCCTTTGAATGACATCCATCCTAAATTAGCGAATGCTTCGTCATATCCTTTATCTGCTGCTTCTTTATAGTATTGTAATGCTCTCTTGTAATCTTTTTTTTCTAAGGCCTTGTTCCCTTGTAAATTTAGTTCTAATCCGGTTAGTTCAGTAGAATTGTTTGTTGTGTAATGTTTGTTGATGATGTTGTTGTTTTGAATAGGGCGATCAGTTGGAATGGATACTGTCTTTTTCAATCCGTTAGAATAACATACTGTCATTTGTAAGTCGGATGAAATTAAAAATCCAGTTATGTTATTAATAGAAGCATCTTTGGGTGCATCCATGTCACAACGATAAATAGGCTTTTCTGTCTCATCGTCAAATGAATATAGAACAAACTTCTGTAGTCCAGTCCGGTTGTTTTTTAACAAAAATGCGAAATCGAGAAATTGGCTGTTTTTGTCAAATAGCCTTATGAAAAAGACATTATTAGTTTTTTCTTGAGTGGCTTTTGCATATAATTGCCATTCAGAACCATTTTGCATACTACTACGTTTATAATAATCCAATAATGCAAGCCTGCATTTAGCTGTTTCAACACAATCTTTTGCTTCGGGATTACCCCAAATGCCATTGAGGAGATGGAAATCGTTAGCTGATAAAATTAAGTTAGCAGAAACAAAACCTATTTTTCCGTTAGCTTTTACTTTAGCCCATTCGTCATTAATGGAATAGGTAATTAATTCTGTCCCATATGTTAACATACTTATTAAATTATGATCATCTTCTGATGTTTCTGTCGATCTGAGATTTAGGTTGGTAAAGGTATAATATCTAGGTGTTTTAGATTCTTCAGAATAAGGTTTATACCAAAATAAATATACACCACCCATTGTTACGAGCCAAAGTATGATAGCCCATATCCAATTTTGTTTTTTCTTTTTTCTCTGTTTTTCTCTTTCTCTTTTTTTTAATTCTTGTTCCATCCATTGTTTTGCGAACCAATTGTATTTATCATATTGTTGCTGTTTTTTTCTTTGTTGTTTTTCTTGTTCTTTTCTTTTTTCTTCCTCTTGCCTTCTTCCTTCTGCTTGTTTCCTTTGTTTTTCTAAAAGTTCTTCTTCTTCTCGTTCTTTACGTTTTTGAGCCTCAATCTCTGTTAGCCATCCGTTCTTCTTTAATATCTTTTTAAAATCATCAAAATTATCAGAATCACTAAAGATTTCTTCGCTTATTGCTGAAAAGTTATTTAAACATTCTGCTAATTCAGGTTGATTGGATGCGATTTGTCCTCCTAGATCCGATAGAACTTTACATTTTTCTTCGAGCCAAGATTTTTTGATAGACTGACTTTGGGTTGCTTGTAATAATTCATTAAACGCCAAAGCTTCTCCTTCATAAGATTTTATATTCGCTTGGATATAGCTTGCGGTGTCATGCCATTTATGGGCTTTTAATTGTAAAATAGTTTTATCCATTATTGTGTTTGTTATCGATGTGTGAGTATGTCAAAAAAGATAAGAGGATAAAAATACAACAGCACAAAGTTCGAAGCGATATTATAATCGATCTGTCAAACTTTGTGCTTCTGTGTTTTTAATACTTGCTATGATATGTTTTTATGAACAGTTAATTACTAGAAACACCTTTGGTATGAATATCGAATTTAACTTCATGCCCTACGGCTCCAGCCCAAACGTGGATGATTCCATCTTTTCCTCTATCAACGATGATTTTAATAGGTGTTCCTTTAGGTACTGGTTTCCCCCAGTTTAAAACATGTTTTTCTAAGGGATCTCCTGCTTTTGCCATATCGCAATCCACTCCATTGACTCGATTTTCGTGTACGGCCAATTCTACTTCTGTTTGGTTTTCGTACCTTGTTGTAAATTGGTCGAATTCTTTCCGTATCTCTAAATCATCATTCATTATGATGAGATTGGATACTTTTAAAACATCATTCATGCCAAAACATTCTATTCCATAAGAGGCGGAACCTTTGTCTGAACCTAACTGTATAGCTCCTTTAACATATCCTTTTGTACTGGCTTCTTGAGAAGCAAAAAGGGCAGCTCCTTTTGCTACTGCTAGATCCGGTTCAAAAACTTTGGGTGATAGATTAAACTTCTTTTCAATAAAACTTTTTACCATGGGCATCCGGGAAGAGCCTCCGACAAGTAAAACATCATCAATTTTAGGATTACCAGCCATTTCCAAAGCGGTATCTACTAATTTGGAAGTTTGTTTCATCAAATCTTTTGTCAGTTCTTCAAACTGCGATTTGGTTATTTCGACATTGTGAATTCCTTTATATGAAAATCGGATGGTTGTTGTGTCGTTTGTACTTAAAATCTTTTTGGCATCTTCTGCTGCGAGTAATAAAGTACCTCTTTCTTGTGGATTCAATTGTTTGCAATTGAGAGAGAATCCTTCTTTCATCAATACATAATTGACGATGGCTTCATCCCAATCTATACCACCCAAATGATGATTCCCATCAGTCGCTAATGTATCCATGATCCCGTTTTGTATTCTCATAATACTTACGTCGAATGTTCCACCACCTAAGTCATATACCAATATGGTCCTGTTTTGTTTGTTTTTCTTACCGAAGAACATGGCTGCTGCAGTTGGCTCATTAATCAATGTAATAACATCTAGTCCGGCTCTTCTCCCTGCTTCTGCAGTCCTTTCTCGTTCCGCATTCCCAAAATAGGCTGGAACGGTAATTACGACTCGGTAAATAGGATCTTTTCCTTCTTCGTCTTTGCGTTTTTGGTTTGCGTCATCCACCAACTTTTTAAGAATGAGTGATGAAATTTCTACAGGGTCAACTTGGATATTTCCTATTCGGCGTGAGTAGTTATTATTTGACATTTCTCGTTTGATAAATGCAACTGTGCGTTCGGGGTCATTTCCTAGGTTCGCTTTTGCTGCTGTTCCCACATATGGGATACCTTTCTCGTTGTAGGCAACAACAGAAGGAGTTGTTAAAAGGCCTTCTTTGTTCGTTACTACGACAACCAAGTCATCTTCGTCGATTGTAGCGATACAAGAGTTGGTCGTTCCTAAGTCTATTCCATAAAATTCGTCCATGGCTATTTTGATAATTTATATGTTTCTACTTGTTCTTTTCTTAAAATAAACTCGTATGCTTTTAACGGATGGGGTTCTCCATTGGCTTTCGCTTTGACGATATAAGGAAGCGTCCAAATATATCCTGGGGCTAAAGAACGCCGTACCTTTTTGTCCAGTAGGATGTCTGTTGTTTCCCAATAGGAAGCAACTTCTTGTTTTTCCGGATCGAAGTTATTATTGTTCACACTTGTATATGTTTTTACAGAGAAATCTTTCAAGATATAATTAATAGAGTCTCTGATTTTTGACAATTGTTCTTGCCAAAACAACACCGAAGTATTGTCTGCCGAGTCAAAAAGAACTTTTTGTATCATGTCTCCTAGCGTGATGAATTGCCGGATATAAGGTGTCGCCATCTTTCTGTAAATATCTTCTTGGTATTGCTGCAAATCAGTTTCACGGCGAGACAGTTTGTCTTCCAACTTGTTTAATAGTGCCGTTAGTTCTATTCTTTCTTGTAAAAAAGATTCTTTGAATTCCTGAAGCAACTTATCTGTAACATCAATATCTGTTTTTTGCTGTTCTCTTGCTTGGATTTCTTTTTCCCGGGATTCAAGAAGCTTCTCTTTCTCTTTTAATTCCTCTTCTTTTTGGTTTAATTCAAGAAGTTTTTCAGAGATAAGATCTTTTTCGCTTTTGTTTGAAGCATTATTTGACTGTTCTGTCGGATCAATTTCAGTTTTTACTGTCTCAGGACTAGCTTCTACTGTAGTTGATGAGGTTATTTGTTTCTCATCTACTTGCTTTTTACTTGATTTCCAAAAACTCATGGTGCTTATTATATTTAGTGGTTCGTCTTTCACGTTGTAAAGTCTCGACCGCAATTATTACAATGGCGAAGATTTCCTTCTAACTTATATTTTACCCCATCTTCCATATATTCATGCCCTGTGTTTTTGCTTCCACAGTGGGGGCAGCGTGAATAAAATAAGCGGAATATTTCCGTGATTAATCCCCATACAGCGCCGCCAATGGCACCATATTCCCATTTGTCTAAAGCAAAATGGGTTATGATTGCTCCTAAAATACCCCAGCCGATGGTTGCAAATATGAACCGCTCGAGGTATGAGAATAACATTCCTATGCCAGTAAGCAATAATCCCAATAATTTGAGAGCGATGACGATTACGACAATCGCTACGATGATTCCTATGATAATGTCCATGGTCAAATAAATTAAAGTAAGACCTCTTTATGAAAGAAGAGGTCTTACTGGAATGATTTACTCTTTAGAATCAATAAAATTTCGAAGTGTTCATATTAATTATCCACCTACGATTCCAGAGCAGTTTGCACAAAATTCACATCCAATATTACAGATGTCAATCTCATTTTTTTCCAAAACTTCTTTGTTCTGATTTAAAAGCTCCTCGGCTTTTTCAATCAATAAAGCATTCATTTCCATGTGATACTTATTATTATGTTAATACTCAAATGACATTTTACTAAAAAGTAAAATGTTTAATATCTTGATAGCAACGTAATGCTGCTTTTAGCATTAATAGTTCATCAATATTAAGTTCTTCTTTTTGTTGCTTTTGCATTAAATATTTGATTTGAAAAGTGCTAATTAATTTGGCTTCTACGAGTCGAAGTTTACACATAGATTTGTCTCTTTTCGAAATATCGCCTCTTTGAATATAGTTATATCCATAACATGTCTTACAGACTTTTACAATTTTACATCGTTTGCAATCCTCACTAATCAAGTTCTCATCTTTAGTGAAATCCAATTTGTATATTTCATTTTTTATATTATTGTTCCCGTGTACAATAGGCAAGAATAAATGGCATGGGTAACAATTTCCATCGATATCGTACATTCCTATTGTTGTGCCACATCCACAATTTTTTTTAGGTAAAGAATTTATTCTTGGATTTAAGTATTCTTTGAATAGAAAATTAAATGGATGTTCTAATTCAAAATTGGGGTTTTCTAAAAAGAAGTTGCAGATCTTATTCAATTCTGCTTCATATATTTTATCATCATTTTCTTTCCAAGTAACTCCTTCTGCTAATGAGCTTGCGATTTTATAACCTGCTTGATATAATGAAATCAATCCTGAAGCATAATTAGGAAGGGTTTCAGAGGATATAGTCATTTTGAAATAGGAGTTAGGCCATACTTCTTTTACAAACTTAATTCCTAGTTTCTCTAGAGAACATCCCCTATTAAGGTATTGCATGTTTTCTGTTCCGTCAACAGACATTACAATGCGAAAATCATTTTTTCGTTCGATGAACCACTGTTTGATTTTATCTGTAAATAGTGTACCATTAGTTGTTATTTGGAAAATATATGGAAACTTTATAGGTTTGGATTTTATCCAATTATAAATTGCTTCAATTAGAGGAAAATTTGTTAGTGGTTCACCTCCAAATAACTCAATGGCTAATCTTCCTCCTGCAGGGTTTTGTTCAAACATTTGTATCTCTTTAGAGAGTATTTTTTTTGCTGTATCAATCGACATTTTGTCGTGAGGATTGTTTGATTTGAATTTCTCAAAGCAGTATATACAATTCAAATTACATATATGTGTTATCATCAGGGTACAGACTCTAGTTGTTTGAATTTTCATGTGGATATATTTTTATGTTATTATTTCCTTGCAAATATAATACACGTACATATACGTGCAAAATATTTGGGGCTAATTCTTTAATTCGCCGATTAATTTTTTAAAGGTGAATAAGAATATAGAGGAATATGTTATTGATGAGGTCAGGAAAAGGAGGGTTGAGATGGGTATTTCTCAAGCAGCCTTGGCTGATTATATAAATGTTTCAAGAGGATTTATTGGAGATGTGGAAAATCCGAAAAGGCGTGCAAAGTATAATTTACACCTGATCAATGAAATTGCGAAAGTTCTAAAATGTTCCCCGAGGGATTTTCTTCCTCCTGAACCTTTGGAATGATCCATTATTATATATTTTAACCGTAAAATATCCTGTCCAATTGCTCGGACGATGCTTCCCGAAGTGCGGAAGCCCTGTCAGACACTCTGACGATGCTTCCCGAAGCGCGGAAGCCCTGTCGGACACTCGGACGATGCTTCCTGAAGTGCGGAAGCCCTGTCGGACACTCGGACGATGCTTCCTGAAGCGGGGAAGCCCTGTCGGACGCTCGGACGATGCTTCCTGAAAAAAGGAAGCTTCGTCCGACGAAAAATAAAATAATATCTTGCTATTTTATTGTGAATTTTTTATATTTGCCTATGTTCAATTTAAAAAATGAGAGAACCATGAAGAAAGTAAAAAATTTTAGTCTCACCAATCTCCGCACAGAAGAGAATTTCGGGTTTCAAATGGATGTAAAAGCATTAGCAGAAAGTTTGCCTACGACAGGCGACTTGGATGCCGAAGGTTTACCCGAAGCCTCGGTGGCAATCTTGACGGAGGCTGTAAACGGTCATGCGGCTGCTGTGACCGCACTGGATGATGCCCTGAAAGACTCCGCTTCTGTGCCAAGCAGCACGTTGGCCGCCGAGGCAGAGCAAGGACGCGACGGGGCGTGGCGGGGATTGAATAATTATGTGAAAGCCATGACAGCTTACCCGGAAGGGACAGTGGCCGCCGAGGCACTGGCTGCCAAGGCGTTGATAGACAAGTATGGGGATCCCACCGATAAACCCCAAACGGAAGAGAGTGGTATCCTTCATAACCTGATTCAGGATCTTGAAAACGGTAAAGAAGGGTCTTTCCCGAATTTGCAAGTGGACGTTTGGCTAACAGATCTCAAAAACAAGAACCAGCGTTTCTTGGATTATTCGAAAATGCGTACCGAAGAAGAGGCTGCTCGCCAGGTGGGTATCGTGAAAGAAAAAATCTTGTTGGTGAACGAGGCTTATCGCAAACTGATCGACACAGTCAATGCGATGGTCTTGCTCAATGGCGAAGCTAAGTTTGCTTCGTTTATCGACCAGATGAATATCCTGATCGACCGGCAAAAAACGGTATTGAAGGCACGTGCGACCAACAGTGCCAAGAAGAACAGCGAAGAAGCGTGATCAAATTCTGATCCGAATTGATAGAGAAAAGGCTTTCAAATGAAGGGAAAAACTCATTTGAAAGCCTTTTTTCTATTATCGGCAAATATCTTTCACATCAATTTGCTGGAAGATGAGGTTCGCACCACTGCCTTCGTAGACGACGCCGAGGGTTTGTTCGTCGATCGACGTGATGCAGGAATATCCGGCTCCGCCCCATTCGTCCAGTAAGATCCAGTACTTTTCGGGCCAGGTTTGCCCGTCGTCAAAGCTGAATTTGACGGTCAGCCGGTTGCGCTCGTTGTATGAATTGGGATTCATGAAGACTAACACCGACTTCGGTTGCCCGTCTTTCGTATAATGATGCTTGTGGATAGAAGCCATGCAGGTCGGTTCCGTAAGCACGGCGTGCGACGTCGGGTGTTCTTTCCAGGTCTTTCCCAGGTCGGATGTGGTACAGATTCTCCGTCCGTTGGGCGAGATGACGCCGCGATTCCGGTTGTCGCGCATATTGAGCATGATGTCTCCGTTTTCAAGCTGGACAGCCATGCATTCGGTTGTATTGGAATAAGCCGGATTACTGGTTGTCCAGGTTTTCCCGCCATCCTGACTGTACGTGATATTGGAGAAAGGAAGGCCGTTCTCGTCTCGTCCCTGTGTAGGGAAGACCAGTGTTCCGTCTTTCAAGGTAATGCCGTGTCCCGGTGCCGGTGCAAACAGCCACCATTCCGGTCTTTTGGTGGCCGTGGTGATGTTGACAGGATCGCTCCAGGTCTTCCCGTCGTCGGTACTTTTCGTAATCAGGAACTGAGATGTCTCTTTGACTTCTAAGCCCGACTGTGAACCCTTTGCCTGCCATTGATGAATCCAGCGCGTACTGTCTTGCGTCAGTCCTTCTACCCATTTTCCGGTATTCCGGTCTAACACCCCATGCATCCACAAGCCGGCTACATATAAATCACCGGTATGCTCATCCAGCAGGATGCAGGCATCACTCACGCCGTTGTATTTTTCCGGAAGTCCGCCCCATTCGTGCTGGTCGAGTATCCGTTGCATGGGTTGCCATGTTTGTCCGCCGTCTTCACTTCGGTTCAGGGCAATGTCGATATCTCCTTGCAAATCCCGTCCGGATTCCCAACGGGCATCGTAGATGGCCAGAAGTGTTCCAGCTTTGGAGGTGATCAATCCTGGAATACGACTGGTATGTACGCCGTCTTGTCGGTGTTTCCGAAGGGCAATGCCCGTACGCAGTCCTTCTTGGAAAGAGCCTTGAACGGGATATGTCTTTCCGTTGATTGTAATTTCCGGACAGTTGACCAACACCCGATGCTGCAAAGAAGTTTCTTTCTTCAGCCGGACAGCCAGTCCATAATAGCTTGTATCTGCTTCTAAGGGAATATTCAATCGGAAAGCTCCGGTTGGAGACGAAACTTCCGAAAAGGCGATCAAATCAGCGGACTTAATCCGTCCGTTTTTCTGACAGGCATATAATGATATCTGTTCGATGTCACGCAAATCTGTCGTACCTGATAAGTCATACGCAAGGCTTGTCAAGCGCGTTTTCTCTCCCGGAGTCTGGATAATCTGTATATATCCGACCGGATTCACCGCTTCTCCAGCTAAAACCGGTACGGTGGTACGAAGAGAATGAGCCGTTATGTTAGGGCAGACTTCAAACCGGAGAATAGCAGGTGTACGGACACCCGGCTTGATTTCTCCACTGGTGATATAATGTGTTTTTCCGTGTGATACAAGGTTGGTAGTAACTGCAATTGGAACTTCTGAGACGGCTGTTGTGGTCTGCGTATTCGTGATCGTATGGTAGGCTAAAACTTGATGACTGAACCCCGGATGTGTATCCGAACCAGGTATCAGTTTCTCAACGCCACCCAGGAAAAGGATATGATGACTGCCGACGGCAAGAGCAGTTCCTGCCATCACCGGAAATTCACCTGACAACTTTTTCCATTGTTTGAGGCGGGGATTGTAAACGAATCCGTCGGTCAGCACTTCTATTGCTCCATCCGGTTGATAATTCCGTCCGCTGAACAGATATAAACAATCGTCTGAGCCATTATTCTGTACGGCACTCACGGCATAGCCCCGTGCTTTTCCCGGCCAGGATTCCAGGGTTTGCCATCCTTTTTCCGGTTGAGACAGATCGAGCATGAAGAAATGCGAAGTAGCCGCTTCCGGTTTCATTTGTTCTTGTCCGCCGGCCAGAAAGATTTTGTTTCCCAGTTTGGCTCCGGTCATATTCGCTAGCGGAACAGGCAATTTCGGCCAGTTCTTATCTATTTCTATTTTCTCGTTGTACATCCGGATGGCAAATACTTCGCTATAACATTGCTTGGCATCGCATCCGCCAATACATAAAATACCATCTGTCAACGGAATGGATACACCGTATGCCCGTGCAGAAGGCAAGGCCTCTTTTATTTCTTTCCAGGCAGATGAGGCATCGTTGAGATTCTTATAGTAGAGCGTATTCCACCATGTTTTCGTACCTCCATTCCAAGGAGTAGCATCCGGAAAGTTTGCACCGCCGGCAATGAACAGAAAATCGCCGATACATCCGGAAAAAGCTCCAGCCAATCCGGGATGAGGCTTTCCGTCGATGTCGGGAAGAGTGAGGGAAGAATCCCAACGGATGTTTTCTGTTGTTTGTATCGACGCCTGAGGACTCGCTAAAACGGATTGGCAAAATAAGAACAAGCAGGCTACGAACCAGCTGTGCATTTTTATGATTGGATTTGACATATACCTGAAAATTTAATAGATAAAGAATAAAGAACCGCAGAAATATTTATATAAACAAATCTGTTTTCTTTATTAACTTTCATTTACTATTCCGGCCCTAAATAAAAGGCTAATCTATTCTTTTCTTGGATGTGCTTTTGTTTTATGGAAGAATAGGTGAATTTTATTTTATTCGCCCACGCTGAATATATATTCGCCCTCAGTGAATACATATTCTCCGACGCAGAATATATGTTCGCCGTGGGCGAATAAAGATTTTGTAGTTAACAAATGAATTATGACACATGAAATTTGGAAAGAAAAATAAACCGGCAATTCGTTTTTCATTTCTAAAAGTTTATTACATTTGCAAACTATCATAGTATCATAAGTTTGGAACAGATGAAAAAGATTATTGGATTACTCATGTTGCTGGTAGCTTTTACGGCTTGTGAAGGACCAATGGGCCCCGAAGGTCCAATGGGTCCGGAAGGACCTGCCGGAAGTGGCGACGGTGTTGTTGAGGGGTGGAAGAATATTACTTTTACTGTAAAAAGTGAAGACTGGCAGTTGATCAACAATATGGACGGAGATCCGTATTATATGTATGAATTCCAATGGGACGAATTAACGGATTATGTCTATGAAGAAGGTATTGTCCTGGGATATTTGTTTACTCAGGTAGGAGATATTGAAACTATGACTCCGCTGCCTTATGTATTGCATCGGCAAGATGCTAAGGGAAATCAATGGACTGAAACTTATACGTATGATGTAAGTCCGGGTTATGTGGCTTTTTATGCAACATATAACGACTTCAAGGTACAGGAAAAACCTGCCACAATGGACTTCAGAGTTTCTATCCTGTGGTAAAAGGGTATGAGATAATACTACATGGAAGCACAGCAACAGCATAGCAGTATAATCAGCCGAACCGTTCTCGAATTATCTGATGAGGTTTCTTATCAGTCGCTGTTTCATAGCCGTCGTGATGAAGAGGCTTTGCCTTCGGGAGAGATGCTAAAACGCATTGTTGATTTATGTCGTGCTATTTTATTCCCCGGTTATTATGGTTCTGCCCGGATTAATAAACAGACAATCCGGTATCATTTGGGTGTATTGGTGGAAACACTGCATAGTTTGCTGGCGAAAGAGATTCATGCCGGGTTGTGTTTTGCTGAGACCTCGTGTGAAGCTTGTGCAGACCGGCTGGAGATAGAGGCTGTTGCGCTTTCAGAACAATTTATTGCTTCGCTGCCGCAGTTGCGTTATTTGTTGGCAACGGATGCCGAAGCTACTTACAATGGTGATCCTGCCGCACAGAATTTGGGAGAGGTTATTTTCTGTTACCCCGGATTCCGTGCCATTTGTAATTATCGTATCGCACACCAATTGGATCAGTTGGGTGTGCCTTATATTCCTCGAATCATAACAGAACTGGCTCATTCGGAAACGGGTATTGATATTCATCCGCGGGCCAGAATTGGGCATCACTTTTCGATCGACCATGGCACCGGAACGGTGATTGGCGAAACGAGTGTGATTGGTAATTATGTCCGTATTTTCCAGGGAGTAAGTTTGGCCGGAGAAAAGTTCCCTCCGGATGAGAATGGCAATGCGATTCGCGGTGTTGACCGGCATCCGATCGTAGGAGACCATGTAACTATCTATTCGAATGCAACGTTGTTGGGACATATTCATGTGGGCGACGGAGCAACGATCTTTGGTAATGTGTGGTTAACCCGGGATGTGGCGGCTGGCGAGTCGGTATATCAACAGAGTTGACAAATCATAAGTGAACGGGAAACAAGATAATATTAGTTTAACAATATAACAGATTAACAACAACAAGGCAGTGACTCTTCAAGGTAGAAAAGGATGAGTGCTGTTAGCCAATTTTTAGTAACAAAATGGGAGAGACATTTGAAATGGTGGCCAAAACCCTGTATGGGTTGGAAGAAATTTTGGCCGGCGAATTATTAGCTTTGGGTGCCAACGATTTGCAGATAGGCCGCCGTATGGTTTCGTTTACAGGAGACAAGGCGTTATTGTATAAGGCAAATTTCTGCTGTCGTACGGCTTTGCGTATCTTGAAACCAATCTATCACTTCAAAGCAAAAGATGCTGATACGGTGTATAAGGAAGTGATGAAAGTGGAATGGGAAAAGTATCTGACGCTGGATAAGACTTTTGCCATCGACTCTGTGATCTATTCGGAAGATTTCAACCATTCTAAATTTGTTGCCTATCGAACGAAAGATGCTATTGTGGATTATTTTATCGAGAAGTTCCATAAACGTCCGTCGGTTCGTGTGAACAATCCGGACTTATACATTAATATACATATTTCACATAACGACTGTACCTTGTCGATCGACAGCTCGGGTGAAAGTCTGCACAAACGCGGTTATCGGGTGGATCAGACGGAGGCTCCGCTGAATGAAGTGCTGGCTGCCGGCATGATCCTGAAGACAGGATGGAAAGGCGAATCGAATTTCGTAGATCCGATGTGTGGTTCGGGTACACTGCTGATCGAGGCTGCCATGATTGCCCTGAACATTGCGCCGGGTATTCACCGGAAGGAATTTGCTTTCCAGAAATGGGTCGATTATGATGCCGATCTGTTCGATCAGATTTATAATGATGACAGTCAGGAACGCGAATTTACGTTTAAGTGTTATGGCTCGGATATCTCGCAGCAGGCCATCGATATTGCCCGCGAAAATATCCGCAGTGCGGGTCTGATGAAATATATTGAATTGGAGACCAAACCGTTCCAGCAGTATACAGAAGCGCCGCAGCCGGGTATTCTGGTGACGAATCCTCCGTACGGCGAGCGTATTTCCAGCCGGGATCTGCTGGGCTTGTACAGCATGATCGGGGAACGTCTGAAGCATGTCTTCATGGGTTATAAAGCCTGGATCTTGAGTTATAAGGAAGAGTGTTTCGACAAGATTGGTCTGCATCCGTCTGAAAAGATGAAACTGATGAATGGTTCGTTGAGCTGTGAATATCGTTGCTATGAAATGTTTGAAGGCACGAAAAAGGAATTCAAGACGAACCAGGCAGAAGAGAAAAAACATACAAAGACAAATAACCAGCGGGATAATAAATCCGGTGATTTCAAGCGGAAGAAGGTTGATCGTCCGGAACGTCGTTTTGCGGCAGCTCATCGGGATGAAGATGAGGATTACGGCGGCCGGTTTAACGAAAAGCGTCCGGCAAAGATGCGTTATCGGGACAACAGCGACCGGAAGCGCCTGGATAAGAAGTCCTCGTTTGGCGGTAAAAAGAAAGGACGTTTCTATGAAGATTAAGTATTGGCTTATCGGAATTCTTTTTCTTCCTATGGCATTGATGGCGCAGCAAAAGGATTTGACGTTGCAGGATCTGATTCCGGGTGGTAAGAATTATGCCAAGTTCGTTCCGAAAAATCTGTCGCAGTTACAGTGGAACGGTGATGCTTATCTGTATGCGAAAGGAGATACAGTATGGACAAGCGAGGCGCCGAAGTGGAAAAAGTCGGTGTTGCTGACGAAAGCAGGACTGAATGAAGCGCTTGAAGCAGCCGGACAGAAAAAAGTTGGTTCGTTGCCCCGTTTCTCTGTTCCTTATGCGGGACAGTCATTACTGTCGTTTATGGCCAATAAGCATTTGTATCATTATGATTATGCAACAAAGAAGATTGTAGCCGATTATACGTTACAGCCGAAATGGGCGAATTATGATTTCTGCCCGGAAAACCGGTATCTGGCATTTACGGAAGGAAATAACCTGAAGATTCTTTCTCCGGAGAATCAGGTGACTGACGTGACGAACGAGACGGCCGATGGCATCGTCTGCGGACAGTCGGTTCATCAGAATGAATTTGGTATTCATAAGGGAACCTTCTGGTCGCCCAAAGGTTCTGCCCTGGCTTTCTACCGGATGGACGAAAGTATGGTGACGGAATATCCGATTGTCAATATCGACGCGCGTTGTGCCAAAGTAGAGCCGCGCCGTTATCCGATGGCTGGTATGAAGAGTCATCATGTGACGGTAGGTGTCTATCAGTTGAAAACGGGAAAGACTGTCTGGTTGAAAACGGGTACGCCGAAGGAGAAATTCCTGACGAACATCTCCTGGAGTCCGGATGAACAGCATATTTATATAGCGGAATTGAACCGGGAACAGAATGAAATGAACCTGGTTTGCTATTCGGCAGTGACAGGGCAGAAAGAAAGTGTCTTGTTCACAGAGAAGGATGAGCATTATGTAGAACCGCAGCATCCGTTGCTTTTCTTGCCGAATCAGCCGGATCAGTTTATCTGGCAGAGCGAACGGGATGGTTATAATCACCTGTATTTATACAATACGAAAGGGGAATTGCTGAAACAACTGACGAAAGGTGAGTGGGTTGTCATGGACGTCCTAGACTTTGATGAAAAAGGAGAGAACTTGTTTATCTCTTCTACTCAGCCTTCTCCGCTCAGTTCTTTCGGACCAGATCATGGACCGCTGAGCGTGAAAACGTGGTCATTAAACCTGAAGAAAGGCAAATCTACTTGTCTGGCCAAGGATGCAGTGTTGACAGGAGTACATAATACGCAGTTGAGTGGTTCGGGCAAGTATTTGCTGGATAATTATTCATCGTGGGATATTCCACGGAAGATCGTATTGGTTGATACGAAGAAGGATAAGGAAATTGCGACTTTGCTGACGGCTGAAAATCCGTATAAGGACTATGAGATGCCGGAAGTGGAACGCGGAACAATCAAGGCAGCCGACGGTGTGACCGATCTGAATTATTTCCTGGTGAAGCCGTTGCATATGGATTCTACGAAGAAGTATCCTACTATTATATATGTATATGGCGGACCTCATGCGCAGTTGGTAACCGGTGGCTGGATGGGCGGCGTCAGTGGCTGGGACATTTATATGGCTCGCCGCGGATATGTGGTCTTTACGGTTGATGGCCGGGGTTCGGCCAACCGCGGACATGCGTTTGAAAGTGTGATCCATCGTCAGCTGGGTGTCAATGAAATGGCCGATCAGTTGAAAGGTGTGGAATTCCTGAAGTCGAAACCGTATGTGGATGCTGACCGGATTGGTGTTCATGGCTGGAGCTTTGGTGGATTTATGACAACGAACCTGATGTGTTCTTATTCGGATGTATTTAAGGTAGGCGTTGCCGGAGGTCCGGTAATCGACTGGAGTAATTATGAAATCATGTATGGGGAACGTTATATGGATAAGCCGCAGGAAAATCCGGATGGTTATAAAAACTCCAATCTGAAGTTAAAAGCCAAGAACTTGAAAGGACATTTGCTTCTGATTCATGGAGATATTGATCCGGTAGTGGTTTGGCAGCATAGTCTGGGTTTCCTGAAAGCCTGTGTAGATGCCAATACGTATCCTGATTATTTTGTTTATCCGCGACATGAACATAATGTGATCGGAAAAGATCGCCCGCATCTGCATGAGAAGATAACCCGTTATTTTGACGACTATTTACGATAAGATAAGTTGGAAAACTTAAATAACTCAGAAACTAATAAACTTAAAGAAATGAATATACTGTTATTAGGCTCTGGCGGCCGTGAACATGCAATCGCTTGGAAAATAGCTCAAAGTCCGAAAGTAGAGAAACTGTTTATTGCTCCTGGTAACGCAGGAACAGCACAGACAGGAACGAATGTGAACATCAAGGCTGACGATTTTCCGGCCATCAAGGATTTTGTATTGGCAAATGATATCCAAATGGTTGTCGTTGGTCCGGAAGATCCGCTGGTAAAAGGTGTTTATGATTATTTCAAGAACGATCCGCAGTTGGCTGCCATTCCGGTGATTGGACCGAGTAAAGCCGGTGCCCAGCTGGAAGGAAGTAAAGATTTCGCCAAGGCATTCATGATGCGTCATCAGATTCCTACAGCTCGTTATAAGAGTATCACAGCCGAAAATCTGGAGGAAGGCTTTGCTTTTCTGGAATCACTGCCTGCTCCTTATGTCCTGAAAGCCGATGGTCTGGCAGCCGGAAAAGGTGTATTGATCATTGATTCTCTCGAGGAAGCCAAGAAAGAACTGGCAGAAATGCTTCAGGGAATGTTCGGAGATGCCAGCAAAACGGTTGTTATCGAAGAATTCCTGGATGGAATTGAATGCTCTGTATTCGTAGTAACAGATGGCAAAGATTATAAGATTCTGCCGGTAGCCAAAGATTATAAGCGTATCGGCGAAGGAAATACAGGTCTGAACACTGGTGGTATGGGTGCCGTTTCACCTGTTCCGTTTGCCGATCATGACTTTATGCAGAAAGTAGAAGAACGTATCATCCGCCCGACAGTAGAAGGTTTGCAACAAGAAAACCTGGATTATAAAGGATTTATATTCTTGGGTCTGATCAACGTGAAAGGTGAGCCGTTGGTTATTGAATACAATTGCCGAATGGGTGATCCGGAAACAGAAGTTGTGATGTTGCGTATTCAAAGTGACTTGGTAGAATTGTTGGAAGGCGTTGCTCAAGGCGATTTGGCATCTCGTATCCTGATTCAGGATCCGCGTGCTGCTGTAACAGTTATGGTAGTTAGTGGCGGTTATCCGGAAGCCTACGAGAAAGGCAAAGTCATCACCGGTTTCGACCAGGTTTCTCCGGAAAATATCTTGTTCCATGCCGGAACCAAAGAATCAGACGGACAAATAGTAACCAGCGGAGGTCGTGTTATCGCCGTAAGTTCATATGGGACGACCAAAGAAGAAGCCCTGGCTAAATCATTTGCCGGAGCCAAAGCTCTTCAGTTCGATAAAAAATACTTCCGTTCTGATATTGGATTTGATTTGTAAATAATAAATCCGATATGAAATAGCTGTTGGCTATTATCTATTCCAAACTAAACGGGAATCGAAAACAGATCCAGTGAGGATCGAAATCGATTCCCGTTTAGTTGTTTCCAGAAGGTAGGCTTTTTGTCAATTGAGAATGGAGAATTGAAAATTGAGAATTTAGAAAGGAGAAATAAAAGAGAAAGAGAGGAAGCCAAAAGAACGGCGAAAAGTGCATTTGTAAATCACTGACAATCAAGGAAAGTGAAAAATAGTTGTAAAAAAGTTGTGAAAATATTTGGAAAATATGTTTTACAGCAGTACTTTTGCACCCGCAATCGAGAGAGATGCGGTGGTGACATGATGAA
>ERZ827088.2802-NODE-2802-length-17360-cov-3.851893_pt1 | contig 17360 bp, 16 predicted proteins | sample MGYA00519922_ERZ827088 | MGnify/ENA primary metagenome ERZ827088 (study PRJEB31778, sample SAMEA3449254) | human gut metagenome | biome: human gut; feature: human-associated habitat; material: faeces | place: United Kingdom | collected 2010/2012 ... | reverse complement strand
GTTCGGTGAACTACTACCCCATAGGGGACGAGCAAGCCGAAGACGGCACGGTAAATCTGGCGCTCGGGCTCGGGAAGTACATCGTGGATGGCGGTATGAACCTGCGGGTTTGTCCGGCTCATCCCGACAAGGTGTTGCAGACGAGCGAGATGGAAATAGCCTTGCGCGAGACGCAGACGCGGTTTTATGCCCTCGAAATGAAAGCCGTGGAGGAGGATTTCAGGGTGGACGACGGTTTCAACCTGTTGAAACTTCCGGTCAAGGAGGCCGAACAGGACGGTTCGCTGCAATTCATTGCTTCCACGTACGACCCCTATGACATGGTGATTCGCGACGGTATTTACGACGGAGGACGTAAACTCGTCACCTTCTGCGGCGTGTTGCAACAGGGGGTGTTTCCCCTTCCGGAGCTTTTGCGGCTGATTCTGAAACTTGGGCGTGAGAGCATGCGTCGCGAGGTGGAGATAGAATTTGCCGTGAAACTGAATCCCGACCGTACTGGGGTGTTCTATTTGTTGCAGATACGTCCGATGGTGGACAATAAGATGATGCTCGACGAAGACTTGACGGAGATTCCCGATGAGAAGACGCTGATACGTTCGCATAACGCCATCGGCCAAGGGGTGAGCAATGAAGTGTACGATGTGGTCTATGTGAAGACCGACGATTATTCCGCCTACAACAATCCGGCCATAGCCGACGAGATAGACCGTATCAACCGCCGCTTCCTGGAGGAGGGGCGCAACTATGTATTGGTCGGCCCGGGACGGTGGGGCAGTAGCGACCCTTGGTTAGGCGTTCCGGTGAAATGGCCCAATATTTCAGCCGCCCGCGTCATTGTGGAGTCTGGGTTGACGAATTACCGTGTAGACCCCAGCCAAGGCACACACTTCTTCCAAAACCTGACCAGTTTCGGCGTGGGATATTTTACGGTGAATGACTTTTTGGGCGACGGGGTATACAACCAGGCTTTCCTGAACAGCCAACCGGCCGTGGAAGAAACGGCCCACGTGCGTCACGTGCGCTTTTCCTCTCCCGTGGTCATCAAGGTGGACGGGATGAAAAAAGAAGGAGTGGTCATGCTTCCCGGAGTGGAATAGTAAGGATTTATGGCTTATTGGTAGAATAAGAAGACGAATTTTGTAAATGATTGGTTGATAGATGTTTGAGACAATGCTGAGAGCCTCTTGTTTTTCTCCGCAGAATGAAAAATCGTTTGCAGGAGAATGAGAAATCGTTTGCCTGAGATTGATTTTCATTTCTCAGGCGAACGATTTTGCTTGTTCGGATTGTCTGTATATATGAAAAAGTACGATATGACGATAAGAACCTTATGCGCCCGTATCAAAGGGCAGCCCGACGTGACGGAGGGCACGGCTTATGCCATTTTGTTCACCATCAGTTTTGCCCATTTGTTGAACGACATGATACAGTCGGTCATTCCGGCCATTTATCCGATGATAAAGGATAAGTTCGGGTTTTCCTTTGCGCAGATTGGTGTCATTACGCTGGTGTTCCAGTTGACTTCCTCCATCCTGCAACCTTTTGTGGGGCGTTATGCCGACCGTCATCCCCGTCCTTATGCGCTCTCGTTGGGCATGTGCTTCACGTTGGCCGGATTGTTGTTGCTTTCTTTTGCTTATAATTTTATGCTGATACTTCTGGCCGTGAGCATCATCGGATGGGGCTCGTCCGTTTTTCATCCGGAGGCGTCGCGCGTGGCGCAGTTGGCTTCGGGCGGTAAAAAGAGTTTGGCACAGTCTATTTTCCAAGTGGGAGGAAATGGCGGCAGTGCTATCGGGCCTTTGCTGGCAGCCTTGATTATCATACCTTTCGGACAGCCTGCTATCAGTTGTTTTGCCATGGCGGCAGTGCTGGCTTCTTTGATATTGGCAAGGGTGGGGCGATGGTATGGCATGAAGCTGGCCACCGTCACGAGGCAGCGTCATGCTGTTTCTGCGGTGGCAGGCGGGCTGTCGAAGGGCCGGGTCCGGACATCGCTTTTGATTCTTGTCGTGCTGATATTCTCGAAATACTTTTATATCTCTTGCATGACGAGCTATTTCACGTTCTTCTTGATGGACAAGTTCGGTATGTCCGTACAGCATTCCCAAGTCTGTTTGTTCGCCTTTCTGGCGGCATTGGCTGTCGGGACTTTGTTCGGAGGCGTGTTGGGTGACCGTTTCGGGCGTAAGTATGTGATATGGGGCTCCATTCTCGGTGCGGCTCCCTTTGCGCTCGTTTTGCCTTACGTCGGTTTGTTCTGGACCATTACGGTAGCGGTTATAGCCGGGTTGGTCATCGCTTCGGCTTTCTCGGCCATTCTGGTTTATGCCACGGATTTAATGCCGGGGAAAGTGGGGATGATTTCAGGCGTTTTCTTTGGCTTGATGTTCGGGTTGGGCGGAATCGGTTCGGCCTTTTTCGGTTGGTTGGCCGATAGGACTAGTATAGATTTCATTTTCCGGGTGAGTGCTTGGTTGCCTTTGCTGGGCATCATCGCGGGTTTTCTGCCTGATATGAAAGAGAAAAAACGAATTTTATAAATTAATCATGACGATGCAATACACGTGTAAATACTTGTCGCCTTTAGGGGAAATGCTGTTGGCTTCTGACGGGGAGGCATTGACGGGTGCCTGGTTCGAGGGACAGAAATACTATGCTGCCGCTTTGGCGGTCGCGCATGAGGAGAAATCATTGCCGGTGTTTGAAGAAACCCGGACGTGGCTTGACGGTTATTTCAACGGTCGGAAGCCGGGTTTCATGCCTCTGATACATTTGCAAGGCTCGCCGTTCCGGTTGGCTGTGTGGGAGATGTTGCAAAAGATTCCTTACGGAGAAACGGTCACTTATCGCGACTTGGCTTTAGAAATAGCCCGGACGCGTGGAATACGGAGCATGTCGGCGCAGGCCGTAGGAGGAGCCGTGGCGCATAATCCGGTGTCTGTCATTATACCTTGCCATCGCGTCGTGGGCAGTCACGGAAGTTTGACAGGGTATGCCGGAGGGCTTGAACGTAAAGTCTGGCTTCTGAATCTGGAGGGGGCAGACTTGAAGGGTTTCTTTGTGCCCGGACGAGGGACGGCACTGTGACATCCGAATGGGTAATCGTCCGGTTTCGGGGCATCGGCCGGTAAGAAAACGGACAAAGAAAAAAGGACGGGGAAAATACAGACATTTCCCCGTCCCTTTATGGATACTATGATTAAATCTTATACGATACCTTGAGCCATCATAGCCTTGGCTACCTTCATGAAACCGGCGACGTTGGCACCCTTCACGTAGTTGACGTAACCGTCGGCTTCGGTTCCGTACTTCACGCAATTCTGATGAATGTTCTCCATGATGGCGTGCAAACGGGCATCTACCTCTTCCGATGTCCAAGACAGACGTTCTGAGTTCTGGCTCATTTCGAGACCTGAAACCGATACGCCGCCGGCATTGGCTGCCTTGCCCGGTGCGTACAGAATCTTGGCTTCCTGGAATACGCGGATGGCTTCCGGAGTAGAAGGCATGTTGGCACCTTCACTCACGGCCATTACGCCGTTGGCTACCAACTGGCGGGCCTGGTCGCCGTTGATTTCGTTCTGAGTGGCCGACGGCAGTGCGATGTCTGCCTTTTCGCCCCAAGGCCGTGCGCCTGCCACGTATTTGCAACCGTATTTCTCTGCATATTCACGGATACGTCCGCGATACAGGTTCTTAAGTTCCATGATGTAGTCGAGCTTTTCGCGGTCGATTCCGTCCGGATCGTAGATGTAACCGTCTGAGTCGGACATCGTGAGTACCTTTCCGCCGAGTTGAAGTACCTTTTCGGCCGTGTACTGAGCCACGTTGCCGGAACCGGAGATGAGGACTGTCTTGCCTTTAAGATCGGTGCCTTTGGTCTTCAGCATTTCCATGAGGAAGTACACGTTACCGTACCCCGTAGCTTCGGGACGGATGAGCGAACCGCCGAACTCAAGTCCCTTGCCGGTGAATACGCCGCTGAATTCATGGGTCAGTTTCTTGTACATGCCGAACATGTAACCGACTTCGCGTCCGCCTACGCCGATATCACCGGCCGGCACATCGGTATCGGGACCGATATGGCGATTGAGTTCGAGCATGAAAGCTTGGCAGAAACGCATCACCTCGGCGTTGCTCTTGCCGCGCGGAGAGAAATCGGAACCGCCCTTGCCACCGCCCATAGGAAGAGTGGTCAGAGAGTTTTTGAAAGTCTGCTCGAAAGCCAGGAACTTCAAAATGCTGAGGTTTACGGAACTGTGGAAACGGATACCGCCTTTATAGGGACCGATTACGTTGTTATGCTGTACACGGTAGCCCATGTTGGTTTGAACCTGACCTTTGTCGTCCACCCAAGTGACGCGGAATTGATAAACGCGATCAGGAATACAAAGACGTTCAATCAGATTGGCTTTTTCGAACTCAGGGTGTTTGTTGTACTCCTCTTCGATCGTACTGAGAACTTCTTCTACAGCCTGATGATACTCAGGTTCGTTAGGGAAACGACGTTTCAAGTCTTCCAGAACTTTTTTTGCATCCATGTGATAAATCCTTTTTTAATTAATATTATTCGTTAACTTTATCTTTTCTACCTTATTTCTCCTTATTATATATAAGAAAAATCTCTCTCTTGGTTTTCAGTTGCCAAAGTTAAGCATTTAATAGCAAACTGCCAATAAAAACGAGAAAAAAAATCTTTTTGCTATCATTTTTAGCAAAAGACAAACATTTCTTCGGATTCGCAGTGCTTTATATAAAAATAAGGTTTTGGATTTTGTATTTTTTCCGGTTTGCACTATCTTTGCATAGCATTTTTTTGATTGAAGATGAAGAACATCAGGAATTTCTGTATTATTGCACATATAGATCACGGTAAGTCTACTTTGGCCGACCGTTTGCTTGAATATACGAATACGATAAAGGTCACCGAAGGGCAAATGCTCGACGATATGGATCTGGAGCGGGAGCGTGGCATTACCATTAAAAGCCATGCCATCCAAATGGAATATATACATAAGGGAGAGAAGTACACGTTGAATCTGATCGATACGCCGGGACATGTGGATTTCTCATACGAGGTTTCGCGTTCCATCGCGGCTTGCGAGGGGGCGTTGTTGATTGTGGATGCCACGCAAGGCGTGCAGGCTCAGACCATCTCCAATTTGTATATGGCCATAGAGCACGACTTGGAAATCATCCCGGTCATTAATAAATGCGACATGGTGAACGCCATGCCGGAGGAAGTGGAGGATGAAATCATAGACCTGTTGGGATGTAAACGTGAGGAGATTATCCGTGCGTCGGGACGTACGGGAATGGGAGTGGATGAAATATTACAGGCTGTGGTGGAACGTATCCCTCATCCGGAAGGGGATGAGGACGCTCCTTTGCAGGCATTGATATTCGATTCCGTGTTCAACTCGTTCCGTGGGATTATCGCTTATTTCAAAATCGTGAACGGCAGTATCAAGTCGGGCGACGAAGTGGCTTTTATCAATACGGGCAAGGAATACACGGCTGATGAGATTGGAGTACTGAAGATGGAAATGTCCCCCCGTAAGGAATTACATTGCGGGGATGTGGGGTATATCGTTTCCGGTATTAAGACGGCAACGGAGGTGAAAGTCGGCGATACGATTACTCACGTGGAGCGTCCGTGCGATAAAGCCATTTCCGGTTTCGAGGAAGTCAAGCCTATGGTTTTTGCCGGGCTTTATCCCATAGAGACCGAGGATTTTGAAAATCTCCGGGCCTCTTTGGAAAAATTGCAGTTGAACGATGCGTCGCTGACTTTCCAACCGGAATCGTCCGTGGCGTTGGGCTTCGGTTTCCGTTGCGGTTTCCTCGGCTTGCTTCACATGGAAATCGTACAGGAACGTTTGGACCGCGAGTTCAATATGGATGTGATTACGACCGTACCCAACGTGTCTTATCTCGTATATGACAAGCAGGGCGGGGTGAAAGAAGTGCATAACCCGGCCGGTATGCCCGAAGTGACGCTGATCGACCATATAGAGGAGCCGTACATCAAGGCTTCCATCATTACGACAACCAACTTCATCGGTCCCATCATGACCTTGTGCCTGGGGAAAAGGGGGGAGTTGTTGAAACAGGAGTATATCAGCGGAAACCGTGTGGAACTCCATTACAGCCTGCCTTTGGGTGAGATTGTGATTGATTTTTATGATAAACTCAAAAGCATATCAAAGGGGTATGCCTCTTTCGACTATCATCAGGACGGTTTCCGGCCGTCTAAACTGGTGAAGTTGGATATCTTGTTGAACGGGGAACCGGTGGATGCGTTATCCACTTTGACGCATATCGACAATGCGGTGGACTTCGGGCGGCGGATGTGTGAGAAGCTGAAGGAGTTGTTGCCCCGTCAGCAGTTCGATATTGCCATACAGGCGGCCATCGGTGCCAAGATCATCGCCCGCGAGACGGTGAAGCAGTTGCGTAAGGACGTGACGGCGAAATGTTACGGAGGAGATGTCAGCCGGAAAAGAAAATTGCTTGAGAAACAGAAGAAAGGAAAGAAACGGATGAAACAGATTGGTAATGTGGAAGTGCCGCAAAAAGCTTTCTTGGCTGTGCTGAAGTTGGATTAACCTAATAAAAACCTTATAGACTATGGATTTAAGACGCGACGTGGCCCGTGAAATAGCCCGTATTTATTGCCGTTTGTCTCCATCGGGCATCGAGGCATTGTCCGAGATACTCGTACCTTTCAAATATTCGAAAGGCGATGTGGTATTGCCTGAAGGAGAAACGTGTCGTCACATGTATTTCGTAGAACGCGGAATGGTGAGACAGTATTATTATAAAGGTGGGCGTGATGTAACGGAACACTTTTCTTATGAAGGGCGAATCGTGATTTGCATTGAAAGTTTCTTGAAACAGGAACCTTCACGGCTGATTGTCGAGGCGTTGGAAAACAGCAGGCTTTACGGTATTCCGTATGATGCCTTACAGGAATTGGCAGACGAGAATAAAGAGATTGAGCTGCTGTTCCGTAAGATTATGGAACATGCCTTAATCAGTTCCCAAGTCTATGCTGACAGCCAGCGCTTTGAGAACGCTACGGAACGTTACCTTCGTCTCTTGAATACGAAACCCGAGATTTTGTTGCGTGCGCCGATGCTCCATGTGGCTTCTTACTTGCAAATGTCGCCTGAAACATTAAGCCGCGTGCGTGCGGCTCATTTGGAAGAGTCGAAAAAGGAGAGAAGTGAAAAGCCGTCCACAGAGTCTTAGGGACTTGTTAAGGTAATGAGATGGCCTTATATATGGAAACGCCGGATGTTCTTGATGAGAATATCCGGTGTTTTTGTGTACCTTGATATATTATAATAATGATTTCTTGCCTATAAGTCTTGTTTGTAAATATAATATTTGCTAACTTTCGGTGTTTTTATAAACATTAAATCTTTTATTTATGGATTGTAGAGTTAACCTAATGAAAAAGAAAAGCGTTCGCTTGGTTCTGGTCGGTATGTGCGGCGCAGCCGGATTGTTGGTCACTCCAGCCATGAGAGCTGAAAGTGGGCTTAGTGTGTCCGCAGTAACGATGTCGGCTAACGAGGCGGAAACAGGACATCCTTTGGAAGGATTTTGGAAAAAGACTTGGATTCGGAAGAAAGGGGATTCCCATAAGGGTTCCCAACCGTTCGTGCATTACAAGTATTATGGAGAAGACCATATGGTGTCGCTTTCCGTGTGGTATGTAGGCATCAACGATGTGGACGTGGATTTCGAAGGAGGATACACCTCGTTTGAGTATATGTCGAAGAAAGCCATTCGCGAAGGCGGCGGGAAATTGAAAATCAAGACACGCTCAGAAGACATGTTTGAACTTTCGTGGACAGGTCGTTCCCCTGTAGGGGAGACGGACTATGAAGAGGGGTGGGAGAGGTATCCCATGCCCTCGGGATTGGCCGCCATACACCAAGGGATGTGCGATGCCCACGAGGTAGACGGACGTTACACTGGCATGTGGGAAGTGCAAGGCTTGCGGCAACCGTTGACGGGTGAACTGATACCATCCAAGTTGAAGAGCTATAAATGGTATGGTGACGGCTACTTCTTGGGCTTTACCCCGAATCGAACCGGGGAAGACCGTGTATATTTTAAGGGACATGCCGGAACTTTCACGTCGGAGGGTGACAGCATCATCAAGGAGCGCGGCGGGCGCAACAAGGTGAAATGGTTATCGGACGACACGTTTGAGATGTCGTGGTTCAACGGACGGGGTGTGGCTACCGAGGTGTGGAAGCGCGTGGAAAACGATGATTTGGAACAGCAGGTGCTTCGCGTGATGAAGCCGATGTTCCTGCGTGTGGAAGGTTTGTCTGTGGCGGATATGTATGCAGCCGACAAGGTGTATGAGAAAGCCGATGTTCCTCCGCAATATCCCGGAGGAATAAACGCCCTGATGGAATATATGTCGTCTAATATCCACTATCCTGAGGCCTGTGTCAAGGAGAAAGTCGAAGGCAGGGTGATGGTTTCTTTCGTGGTGGATAAGGATGGGAACGTGACGCGCCCGCAAGTGGTGAAAAGTCCTGATGTGCGCCTGAGTGCGGAAGCCGTGAGGGTTATCATGGCCATGACGAAATGGAAACCTGCACGGTTGGACGGCAAGCCGGTATCTATGAAAGTTACCGCTCCCATAATGTTTGCGTTAAAAGGAAAGAAGAAATGAGGGTTGGAAGAGTCGGTACAGGAATCTGAAAGTCCTGGTTTGCAGTGGGGCTGCAACCTAAGAAAAAGGGAAAGGCGTGTCGCTCTTTCCCTTTTTTGTGTATCTCGTTTCCATGAGGGTTTCCCGTATGAATACCCGTAGGTTTAGCGTGCCGCACGGTAGATGTGCTCCATGTCCTCGCGGTTCAATACTTTGAAGCCTCCGATAGAATGGGCACCGTCATAACTGCATTTACGGGACATTTCGCGAATTTCCTCGTTTGTGATTTCGCGTCCGATGAGTTCGTGTATGCTGGTAGGCATGCCGATGGCCCGGAAGAAGCGTTCCAATGCTTCGATACCGGCCAAGGCTGTTTCTTCTGCCGACTTGAAGTTGTTTCGTACTCCCATGGCATTGACGGCGAATTGTGCGAAACGGGTGGGATTTTCAAGGTAGACGTAACGCGCCCAACTGCCCCATACGGCGGCCAGGCCCGCACCGTGGGTTACGTCGAACATGCCGCTGAGTTCGTGTTCCAGAAAGTGCGTGGCCCAGTCTGAAGTGGTACCGCAACCGGTCAAACCGTTGTGAGAAAGGCTGCTCGCCCACATGATTTGGGCGCGATGCAGGTAGTTGTCCGGTTGTTGCAGTACTTTGAACGCACTGTCTTGTACGGTGCGGATGAGGCTTTCGGCAATGGAGTCGGTTACGGTCATGTCATCATCGTGGGAGAAGTAGCGTTCCAACGTGTGCATGATGATATCTACTACGCCGGCTGCCGTTTGATAGGGAGGCAATGTAAAGGTGCGCTCCGGGTTCATTACGGCAAACTTGCAGCGGAGCTTATCGCTGCCGTAATCTTTTTTCAGGTCGCCGTCTTCGTTGGTAATGACCGTGGCGTCGCTCATTTCGCTACCTGCTGCCGGGAGGGTGAGCACGGCTCCCAAGGGGAGGCAAGTGTCCACTTCGGCTTTATGGGTGAAGAAATCCCAAACGTCTCCTTCGTAGGTTACCCCCATGGAGATGGCTTTGGCGGAATCAATTACGCTGCCTCCGCCAATAGCCAAGATGAAATCTACACCTTCGGCACGGCATAAATCGATGCCCTCGTGTACTTTTGAGAGACGTGGGTTGGGCACGACTCCTCCCAGCTTCACATAAGGGAGGTGTTCAGCTTCAAGTGCATGGCATACTGCGTCTAACAGTCCGGAACGTTCTGCGCTTTTGCCTCCGTAATGTACCAATACTTTTGTTCCGCCGTATTGTTTTACCAATCGGCCTGTCGCCTGTTCCGCTTTTCTTCCGAAAGCGACCTGCGTAGGGGCGTAGTAATTGAAATCTTTCATTGTCCTTTGCTTTTATGTTTTTTCTTGGGTAGATTTGTGATTTTCGTCTTTATAGGGGATGCCGGGACTATATCTGGCAATCCGTGTACAAATAACGTTTGATGCTTTTCTTAGGGGTTTTCTCGAATTCCTCTTGGAAGATTTTGATACCGGAAAGCTGGGCATATCCGGGCAACATACTGTTTAGTTCAGTCCGGTTTTGTTCCATGACGTTGGCCAAATCCGAGTCTTGTAAACCCAGATTGTGCGCTTCCTCAAAGTCCGGGTACACCAGTCCGTAAAGTTTTTCTCCTTTTTGGATGACGATGCTTTCGTTGACCAAAGTCAGGTTATTCAGCAAATCTTCAATTTCTTCCGGATAGATATTTTGTCCACTCGCACCTAAAAGCATGTTTTTGCTTCTGCCTTTGATGAAAAGGTTGCCATTTTCGTCCATGATACCGAGGTCGCCTGTACGATACCAGCCGTCTCGAAGTGCTTCTTGGGTTGCTTCTTCGTTTTTATAGTATCCCAACATGACATTGGCGCCTCGGGTGAGGATTTCTCCTACAGTGTGTTGCGGGTCATTGCTGTCAATCTTGATTTCCATACGTGGAGCCGCCTTGCCGCAAGAACCGGGTGCGAAAATATTCCAGTCTGCGTATGAGATAATCGGGGCGCACTCCGTGGTGCCGTAGCCCACGGTGTAATTGAAACCAATGTCGTGAAGCAGCATTTCTATTTCATGATTGAAAGCTGCCCCGCCTATGATGATTTCATAGAAATTTCCTCCGAACGCCGTTTTGAGCTGTTCGCAGATTTTGTCTTTGATTTTTTGACGGACTAATGGGACTTTCAATAGCATCTTTACGGTCGTACCCTGAATTTTAGGAAGAACCGCCTTGCGGATAATCTTTTCTATGATTAAGGGGACGGCGATGATGATACGCGGCTTCAACTCGGCAAATGCCGCAAAAAGAACATTGGGGGACGGGTTCTTGGTCAGGAAGTAGATGTGGCATCCCGTGCAAAACTCAAAGATAAATTCAAAAGCCATCCCGTACATGTGAGCCATGGGCAACATGGAAATCACGTTGTCTCCGATTTTCATGTGCGGACTTAATACTTCCTTGGCAAATTCCAGATTGGACCAAAGGGCGCGATAGGGAATCATTACGCCTTTCGAACGGCTTGTTGTGCCTGAAGTATAGTTGATGACAGCCAGTTCTTCCGGTGCTCCTTTATAATATGATATATGGTGTTTGCGGAAGTTCATGGGGTAACGTTCGCCGAACAACTGGTTCAGATGTTCCCGTGCATACGCGACTTTCTGCGTGCGACCTACAAGGAGTGAATAATCTGCAATGTTGATGATCCCTTCCAGATTAGGCATTTCATTGGCGTCGAGATTCTTCCAGACCAGATCACCTACGAAAAGTAGTTTGGCTTCACTGTGATTCACAATGTTATGAACCTGATCGGCTTTGAACTCGTGTAAGATAGGCACGGCCACAGCCCCGTATGTCAGCGTCGCAAAAAATACGGCTCCCCAATGGGCACTGTTCCGTCCGCAAAGGGCTATCTTATCTCCCGGTTTTACGTTGCTGTATTCAAAGATAATGTGAAGTTTCTCTATGATTCGGGCTATATCTTTATATTGAAAGGTTTCTCCTTTATAATCAGACAAAGCATCAAGATCCCAGTTGTCCTTGATGCTTTGTTCTATTTGTTCGTTAAAACTAAGTTTTTCCATTGCACAATTCTTTTTATTTTGTGCAAAACTAAGGAGAAAAAACGATTAAAGCAAGAATAATATGCTTTTAATACACTCTTTCACCAAATATTTTACTTCCCACGCGGATAAGCGTACTACCTTCCTCTATTGCAATGGGATAATCATGGCTCATGCCCCATGAACATTCTTTGAAATAGGGAGCATTTGCAAAAGCTCCGGTTTTTAGTTCCTTGAACAGTGCATAAGCCAGATGGAATTCAGACCGCACTTGTGCCATATCGTCCGTATTGGAAGCCATGCACATCAAGCCGTAAATTCGGACGTGTGCTAGCTTTTTCCATTCTCCATCCGCTATTAACGTGCGGCATTCGTCCGGTGTGAAACCGAATTTGGTTTCTTCCTTGGCTACGTGAAGTTGAAGCAGACAGGGTATCACCCGTCCGGACTTTTCTCCTTGTTTATCTATCTCAAGAAGTAGTTTCATGGAATCTACTGCATGTATCATGGCTACGTATGGAGCGATATACTTCACTTTATTGGTTTGCAAGTGTCCGATAAAGTGCCACTCGATGTCTTTGGGGAGGTTATCGTATTTACGGCGAAGCTCTTGTACATGGCTTTCGCCGAAGACGCGTTGTCCGGCAGCGTATGCCTCCTCGATGTGGCTTTCGGGATGGTATTTGGACACGGCTACCAACCGGACACCGCAGGGAAGCGAGGCCGTGATACGTTTTATTTCGTCCTGAATCTGTGACATGGCGTTATGGTTTCAATGAAACGGGATTATGCTTCGGGGAATTCCGGTTTCTCGTCCGCTTCGGCTTTGTAATGGAACACGTCCATAATAGGCGTTTCTGCAATAGAGGCGATTTCGTAGTCGGCCATGGTGCCTTCCATTCCTTTGTCAAGGCGTTTTACGGCATCGCGCAAATCCGAAGCTTGTATCAGCATGTTTTGGTTGCTTTTCTTTTCCGCTCCGCTTTTTTCATCAAGGGTGATGAAAGCCACTTTGGCTTTGAACCAACGGTCGGCCGCATCTTCGTCCGTTTCGAACAATTCGGCGTATTTGGCCCGTTTGATGTCTGTCACTTGAAATTCGCCGGACATGAACGGTTCTATTTCTTCTATAAAACGTCTTTCGGCTTCAGTGAAGCTCAGGGCATCTACCAGATAGGGCTCCGTGACTTTCTTGACCAAGCCGTTTTCTAATGTTTTTTCGTATCTTACCTTGCATTCAAACCATTCGTTCATCATAATTGTAATCTTTGTTTGTAGAGTTTAAAAACAACACAAAGTTACACGATAATTCTTAATTCCATGCAGTTCCTTCCGGAAAAATTTTATTCCTCTTATGCTTCCATCCAATGAGTTTTGCAAAATGCCCTTCATCTTTCAGGTGATACGGTAAGTAGTTGTCACATAACGTACTACGGAATGAAAGGCAGTAAGGTCACCTTTCAGCTTCCTTTCATGGCGGAAAACGATAAAAAGTTCTCAGCCAAACGATTTTTCAATCTCAGTCGAACGATTTTTCGTTCTCAGCAGATTGAAATGAAGCATGGCTGAAAGATGGCTGAAGTATCTTTCAGCCTGTAATCTTAACATAATGAATGCTTTAGTGCTCGAACTGAAAGATGAAGGGTCTTTTTACAAAATCCCAGTGTAGGAGGTGGGTCATACCTGTACTGGCAATAGTGTTTTTTACCGGCTATTTTATGAAACGGCTTTTGGGGCAAACGGTTATCTCCGTTTTCCAAAAATCCGGCGTATGTTACGTGCTACTCTCATTCCCATCATCACACCATCATATACGGCTAATCCTTGGTCTACCATATTCATGAATGAGCCTAATTTGGATGTAGCTTGTGGGGGAGGAGTGAATAGTTTATGGGTAGTTGTTTTAATGAAGTCCGCACTTTCTTTTATCTGGCTTTTTACTTCAGCCTTACGAGTACGGATTTCTTGTAAAACATCTTCGGTTTGATGAGAAGGAATCTTATTTGCTGCCATCTTCTTTGGTAAGGATTAGTTTGGTCATGAAACGTGCCATGGGCTGAATGACCATGCGGTTTCGGTTTAAATAGAATATGACGGTCAGTAACAGGATGAAAGCGGAAATGAGGCCGAATCCGAGTGAAAGGCTTCCTAATACATCTCCTAAATAATAGGCTAATGCGAAGGTGAGGAAGAGTAAAACGATAGAACCTAATAATAACAAGACGGTTACAATCAAAATGGCCGAAAGGATGACCGTCATTTTTTCTGTGGCATCCAATTTGACAAACTCTTTCTGGAGCTCAAGATATTTCTTAAATTCCAGCAAGAGTTTGCCTATACTTTCTATGTTTTTACTATTAGAAAACATAAAATGTCATTTACACTTCTTCAGCGGATTTGATTTCATCTGCAATTTCGTCTACGAGAGAATCCATCTCTTTACGATTGAGCTTGATGCCGCGTTTACGCAATGCTTCTGCTATTTTATCACGAGTTTCAGTTCCTTTTTCCGGAGCAAACAAAATTCCTACTGCTGCACCTACGGCTGCGCCGCCAATGAATGCTGCTAAAAAACTTAATGCTTTCATATTATTTCTATTTTATTTGAGTTGATTACATTTACAAAGTTATAAATTCTCTTGATATAATCCTCATATTTATCACTTTTTTTTGATTATTTTTTTTTGCATTGTTGATTTAACCTTTTTTTTGTGCTGGGCCTTTTACCATATATAAATAATGTGTACCTTTGTCTTTCGATGTGGATGTTATTTGCCATGAAAATACCGGTAACATCTACTGTGTGGTTTAAGAGAATCATTTAATTAAAAAAATAAGTAGAAGAAGTATGAAAAAGTTTTTTGTGATGGGACTTGGGTTGAGTGCGGTTTTTGCAATGACCTCTTGTAAGTCTTCCGAGAGCGCGTACAAAAAGGCGTATGAAAAGGCAAAGCAGCAGCAGGTTGTGGCTACGGAACAGGAGCCGACTCAGACGCAGACGACCACTCAGGTGGAAGTGACGCCTGTTACTCCCTCGACAACAACCTCCACGGCCACTAATGCAGACGTGAATACGGTTCGTGTGCAGAGTGAGAATGTGACAGTGGTTTCCGGAAACGGTCTGAAAGCTTATAGCGTGGTTTGCGGAAGTTTCAGCCTGAAAGCCAATGCCGAGGGGTTGCAGAAGACATTGTCGAATGCGGGTTATAATGCGCAGATTGCATACAACGAAGCAAAGAACATGTATCGTGTGGTGGCTTCTACTTACGATGACAAGGCTGCTGCCGTGCAGTCGCGTAATACGTTGCGCGGCACTTATCCCGACGCATGGTTGCTTTTGTCTAAATGATAGATTTAGAATAATATATAGTTTATACGATACACGGGAGCGAGTTTTCATTTGCTCCCGTGTGTCGTATAGAGAAGTCTGTTTTGATTATTAAGAATTATTTGTTTTTATACCGACGTTTGTTTCGTCTGTTTTCATTAATTTTGCAACCTATATGGGAAGGGTTTTAGCTATTGATTACGGGAAAAAACGCACGGGAGTCGCAGTGACGGATCCGTTGCAGTTGATTGCAAACGGGTTGACCACGGTTTCTACGTCGTCTGTCATGGATTTTATTGTGTCTTATGTCCGTCAGGAACATGTGGAGCGGATTGTGGTGGGACTGCCGAAACAAGCCAATGGGGAAGATTCTGAAAATATGGGCAGGATAAATTCTTTTGTACGACGTTTGCATGAACGCCTGCCGGAGATTCCGGTTGAATTTTTCGATGAACGTTATACTTCCGTGTTGGCTCATCAGGCTATGTTGCAGGGAGGTTTAAGGAAGAAAGCCCGGCAAAACAAAGCCTTGGTGATGAAATCAGTGCGACGATTATCCTGCAAGGTTGGATGGAATCCCGTATGATGCTGAAAAAAAATAATATATAAAATAATATGGTATTACCAATTTATACTTTTGGTCAGCCCGTGTTGAGAAAGGTGGCCGAAGATATTACACCGGACTATCCGGAGTTGAAAACTTTGATAGACAATATGTACGAAACTTTGGAGCGGTCTGAGGGAATTGGGCTGGCAGCTCCCCAAATCGGCTTGTCCATTCGTCTGGTGGTGATTAATTTGGATTTGATTTCCGATGACCTGCCCGAATATAAGGGATTTGTGCATGCGTTTATCAATCCTCATATTTTGGAGTACGATGACACGGAAACGGATTCAATGGAAGAAGGGTGTTTGAGTTTGCCGGGCATCCACGAGCCTGTGCGTCGTCCCACACGCATTCGTGTGAGTTATTTGGACGAGGATTTCCAGCCCCATGACGAATGGGTGGAAGGATATTTGGCCCGTGTCATGCAACATGAGTTCGACCATCTTGACGGGAAAATGTTCGTGGACCATTTGTCCATGCTGCGCAAACAGATGGTGAAAGGTAAATTGGGAAATTTGCTGAAAGGAAATTTCCGTTGTGCTTATAAGGTCAAGACGAAAAAGTAATGAAGAGGAGCCGGAAAGTATATCTTCTTTTCTTTTGGCTTTTTTCCGTGTCGGCCATGGCACAGATTAATACCGACCGGATGATGCTGATGGGGCGTAATGCGCTCTACTATGAGGATTATGTACTTTCCATACGCCGCTTCAATATGGTGATTTCGGCCAAGCCTTATTTGTCAGAGCCGTATTTTTACCGTGGATTGGCCAAATTTTATTTAGAGGATTATACCGGGGCTGAGGAGGATTGCGGGGCTGCTATAGACCGCAATCCTTTTTTGCCCGATAATTATCGTTTGCGAGGGTTGTGCCGTATCAATCTGAAACGTTATGAAGAAGCCGTTTCGGATTACGTGAAGTTGCTTGAAATCGAACCCAAGGACGAGAGCGGATGGCATAATATGACCTTATGTTATTTGCAACTCAAGGAGTACGACAAGGCGGTGGAATGTATAGACCGCATGTTGGGCTACTGGCCGCAAAAAGCCCCCCTATATACTTTAAAGGCACAGGCTTATTTCGCCCAAAAAGATACAGCCGCAGCCATGGCGAGTATAGACCGGGCATTGGAAATCAATCCATACGAGGGACAGGCTTGGAGCATGCGTGCGGCGGTCTATGCCGGGCGGGAGGAATATAAGTTGGCCGAAGAGGCTTTGGATAAGACTATACAGCAGATGCCTCGTGAGGCCGGACATTACATCAACCGTGCATTGGCGCGTTATCATCAGCGTAATTTACGTGGGGCGATGACGGACTATGATACGGCACTGGAAATGGACTCCGCCAATTATATCGGTCATTTCAACCGTGGTCTGCTTCGGGCGCAGGTGGGCGACGACAACCGTGCCATCGAGGACTTCAATTTCGTGCTGAAATTGGAACCGGATAATATGATTGCGTTGTTCAACCGTGCGTTGATGTTGAACAATACTGGAGATTACCGGGGAGCTATCCGGGATATAAATGCCGTCATCAAGGAGTTTCCTAATTTCTGGACCGGTTATCAGTTCCGGGCTGAGGTGCGCCGGAAGATGGGCGATACCAAAGGAGCCGAGTTGGATGAATTCAAGGTATTGAAAGCCCAGATGGACCAACGTTACGGCGGAAAGAAACCGCAGA
>ERZ827088.2792-NODE-2792-length-17417-cov-4.464002_pt1 | contig 17417 bp, 15 predicted proteins | sample MGYA00519922_ERZ827088 | MGnify/ENA primary metagenome ERZ827088 (study PRJEB31778, sample SAMEA3449254) | human gut metagenome | biome: human gut; feature: human-associated habitat; material: faeces | place: United Kingdom | collected 2010/2012 ... | reverse complement strand
AGACACTCTATTGGAAAAATGTCTCGCTGGAATATACTTTTTTAAGGGACGACTATCTATATGTGGTTAAAAAGCGAACAAACATCGGTTTTGTTCTAAAACAAATGGAGGAAGCTCATATCTTCATAAGCTTCCTCCATCCGAAAATCTCACCGGTCATATACTCCGTAATGATTGGTTCGATGTCTTTGGGTTTCAACCGCTGCCTGACTATCTCCTCCAACAGCGCAAACATCCACACCGTGTGAAGATGTATGTAGAATCCGGAAATCTCGATGTTCACTTCAGGATGCCGTTCCTTCATGGTGCGGAAATACTGCTTGACGAGCTGTGTCGAGCGGTCGGCAAACGTCTCTTTGTAGTTCTCCAAGGACGAACCTTGCGAACGGAAAAACAAGAGCTTCAGCAGTGTATTGTGTTTCGTGAGCAAATCGACATATTCCCGCACGACATTGCGGAAATAGTCCTCCGAACGCATCTCCAGGATGTCGGCTCCGGCCCGCCCATGATGCTCGTCCAGCATTCGTTCGAGTGCGTCCACGACCGGACGCACGATGGCACAGAAGAGCGCATCCTTGCTCTTGAAATAGTTGTAAATGTTGCTCAGGCAGATGCCCGATGCCTGTGCGATGTCGCGCATGGATGTCTTCTGGAATCCTTTCCGTAAGAAAATGGCCCGTGCAGCTGTAAGCAGGTCTTTCTGCACGCTGTATTTCAAGGTTTGCATAGATAGTCCTGTTTTTAACGTTTATGCAAAAGTAGAAGCTCTGCCCGTCCCCGGCAATACCTAAAAGTGGTGATTTTCCTCTTCATAAACCGTGACTTATATATACTTTTGCAGACACAAACCAGATAAGACGTTATGGAAGCAGACGAATACAGAACCCTGGCAGCCCCTGCCGAAGCCATCTACACCGAGAAGCGAAGCAAGTTCATAGCCATCGCCCTACCCGTGCACACGCTGGAAGAGGTGAAAGCACATCTGGAGGAACTTCAAAAGAAATATTACGACGCACGACACGTATGCTATGCCTATATGTTGGGGCACGAACGCACAAACTTCCGTGCCAACGACAATGGCGAACCATCCGGTACGGCCGGCAAGCCCATCCTGGGACAAATCAATTCCAACGAACTGACCGACGTGCTGGTGGCCGTGGTGCGCTATTTCGGAGGCATCAAGCTGGGCACAAGCGGACTCATCGTGGCCTATCGCACAGCTGCAGCCGAAGCGTTGTCCGCAGCCACATTTGTGGAACGGACCGTAGACGACGAAGTGGAAGTGACTTTCGAATATCCTTTCCTGAACGATGTGATGCGGGTGGTGAAGGAAGAAGGCCCGTCCATCGTGTCACAGGCCTACGACATGGATTGTATCATGAAGCTGCGTATTCGCCGCCTGTCCATGCCGCGCCTGCGCGAAAGGCTGAGCAAGGTGGAAACGCTGCGCTTCGCCGCCGACTGAGCCTTACTGCACCCCCAAAAAAGCGGAGGGCACGGATGAACAAACCGTCATCCATGCCCTCCGCACGATTTATACCCTTGCGACGCTTCATCAGTCACCTTCCGCATAGCGGACGATTGTCTGCTCGCGGTCCGGACCGACAGAAACAATCTTGATGGGCGTGCCCAACTCTTCCTCCAGGAAGGAGATGTAGGCATTGAACTCTTCAGGGAATTCATCCTCGCTGGTCATCTTCGTCATGTCGGTCTTCCAACCCGGCATCTCGACATAGACCGGCTCAATCCCTTCCGTGATGTCATAGGGGAAATAATCTATCTCTTCTCCGTTCACTTTGTAAGCGACACAAGCCTTCACAGTGTCAAAACCATCGAGCACATCGCTCTTCATCATGATAAGCTGTGTGACGCCGTTTATCATGATGGCATACTTCAACGCCACAAGGTCAATCCAGCCGCAACGACGTTCGCGGCCTGTCACGGCTCCATACTCATGCCCGATGGCACGAATCGTCTTTCCGGTCTCATCAAACAGTTCCGTGGGAAATGGTCCGCTTCCGACACGTGTGCAATAGGCCTTGATAATGCCAAACACTTCGCCAATCTTGTTCGGAGCTACACCCAGCCCCGTGCAAGCCCCTGCGCAAATCGTGTTTGAAGAAGTCACAAACGGATAGGAACCAAAATCCACATCGAGCATAGTGCCTTGCGCCCCTTCACACAACACGGACTTGCCTTGCTTCAACAGGTTGTTTATCTCATGTTCGCTATCGACCAAATGGAATTGCTTCAAATACTCAATGCCTTCCATCCAGTCCTTTTCCATCTGTGTGATGTCATACTCATAGTTCAAGCTCTTGAGGATGCGCTCGTGACGAGCTTTTGCTGCGGCATAACGTTCCTCGAAGTTGCAGAGGATGTCGCCCACACGCAGGCCGTTACGGCTCACCTTGTCTGTATAGGTCGGCCCGATGCCTTTTCCAGTGGTTCCCACTTTGGCATCGCCCTTGGCAGCTTCGTATGCCGCATCGAGGATGCGATGCGTAGGCAAAATCAAGTGTGCCTTCTTCGATATGTGCAAACGTTCTTTCAGGTTGTGTCCTGAAGCCTCGAGTGCTTCAGCTTCCGCCTTGAACAAAGCCGGATCGAGCACCACGCCATTGCCGATGATGTTCACCTTGTCACCTTGGAAAATGCCTGAAGGTATGGAACGGAGCACATATTTCTGTCCTTCAAATTCCAGTGTATGACCTGCATTCGGTCCACCTTGGAAACGGGCCACTACGTCATAATTCGGGGTCAACACGTCGACAACTTTTCCTTTGCCTTCATCTCCCCATTGGAGTCCTAACAAGACATCTACTTTCATATTTTCTTCTTTTTAGACTGTTATGTTACTTCTTTTCCTTTTCTTGAATCTGTTTCCTCTTCCTTCGTGCTGCTGCACATCGTCCGCATGTACCATATATATACAATGAATAGTGCGACATCTGGAACTTCTTCAAATCCACATTTGTGATGTCACGTTGCAACTCCTCGTCTTGAAATTCAGACACACGTCCGCACGTGGTGCAGATGAGGTGATGATGCGTTTCGATGTTAAAGGATTTCTCGTATTGAGCAGTATTGCCAAACGCGTGCTTGATGAGCAGCTTGGCATCAAGCAGAAGCACGATGGTGTTGTAGAGCGTGGCCCGGCTGACCCGGAAGTTTTCCTTCTTCAGCATGATGCCGTAGAGAGTCTCAATGTCAAAATGGCCATCAATCGAATAGATGGCATCGAGTATGGCAAATCGCTCGGGTGTCTTGCGATGTTTATTGATGCGAAGATACTCGGTAAATATTTGCTTAACTCTATCTTTTACATTGTCCACGTCTGATAGTATAAGGGGATTACGCGCAAAAGTACGCCTTTTCGACGAAACAGGAAAGAAACGCGCGAAGATTTAATCTAATTTGGTCATTAGAAGACGATTTGCATGGCTGTAACGATTTATAGAAAACAGACAATAAGCTGGCCGTCGGTTAAGCAGTCATCTCATGTTTGCGGTCATGATGCCCTCATTTTCGCTGAAATGACGACCTTACAATCGCGATTGTAAGATGCTTATGTTCGCGATTGTAAGGTCATCATGATAGCGAAAATGAAAGTGCAACAACAGACCTGTGATATTGCACTGGCTACCAGTCATTTCCAGTTCAGCCTTTCTGCTTTAGTCTTCAAGAAAGAAACTTCGGAGAGAAAATAAGGCATTGTCATTGGATAACAGCGAGATGAACAAATTATACAATAACATAAGGTAATCTGAAAAGCATCCAATATTGTCTTTCTCATCATTCTTTCGGGAACGTAGCACAGCTTGGCAGAATAAGGATAGTCTTGATAAAAAAGAGAAAGCCAAAATGATATTTAAACACAGAGACGCAGAAGCACAGAGATTCTATTTAATAATATTTCCCCCTGTGTCTCCGCGACTCTTTGTTTGACATTTTTCTTTCTGCACAACCCCTTCTGTTTAGTATTCGCTCTCGAACTTAATTTCATCGTAGAGGCCGTGCAACCGTTCATCAGCCGACTGCTTCAGCGGTTCCATAGCTTTCAAGGCCTTACGGCCTTCAGCCTTGCCCTGCTGCACATATTTCATCAAAGAGGTAAAAGCGCAACGACGTACAAAAGCAGACTCCGACTGCACATCCGCCAACACCTGGTCCAGATATTCATTCTCTGCCCGCTCATTCAACGGTTGCTTACGCATGAACAATCTCGCCAGAATAAGGTAGCCACAAGCTGCAAAATATTCACGCCCGTCAGCAATCCACTCAAATGCCTTTTCTGAAGCGTAAGGCAGGTATTGGAACAGGTTCTGGCAAGTAAGCTCGGCTATCTCCGGATAGCGCATATCCTCCACCCAGATGTCTGCAATCTCCGGATAGAACGAATCTATCGGCTGAAGCATGGAAGCCAGAATCTTCGACTCGCGTATGTCTTCCTTCCACAGGGCTTGCGCCAGTTGGTGGTCTTTCTCATAGCGGGAAGCGATTTCTTTGAGGCGGGGGACTTCCACTCCGAAATTCAGTTTGTAGTCAAGTCCCTTCTCACGCATACTTTTTGACGTGACGCCGTTCATCCCCATGCGAAACTGGGTTTTGATGTCTTTCAGTGTCTCCTGTAAATCCATACGTCACTCATTCCGATAGGGCAGGTTTGCATATTCTTTGCTATAACGCAACATCTGCTCGGCATAACCTTCGTCATAAGAAACCGTCACATCCGTGATGTTTCCATCCTTGTCCGTCACAGCCGTATAAACCGGATTGACAAAACCCTTGTAAGGAGCCAGGTGAAGTTTTTCATAACGTGCAAGCACTTCCTTGTGCAATTCCGGGTCTACTTTCACGGCATAAGTCTCCACCAAGTCACGGGCTGCGTCGAAATCGCCTTCCGACTTGATGCGCTGTATTTCGGCCAGGAGCTTGCCAAACAATCCACGCAGTTTCTCATAGTCGTTCACCTTCACATAAGTCTTGCCGTCTTTCTTGGCAAATTCCACCACATTGTCTGCCTTGCCGTTCTCATAGGCCCAACGGGCTATCAACTGGCGGTTGCGCATGTGGGCTTCTTCGATGTTGTTCCCCGGCTCGATGCGCACCAACTGGGTCATCAATCCGTTCATCATATAAGAATAGTATTCCGCCTTGTAAGCTTCGGCATCCGGTGTGAGTCCAAGTTCGACCAACTTGGCATCCGGCAAATAATAGAGCCCGAAAAGATCGGCACGTGTCTCCTCGATGGTCGAGCCGTATGCTTTCAGCGCATCCTGGTCCACTCCCGGAAGCAGTTGTCCAGACCCATGTCCCAGACATTCATGCAAGTCCGTATGAAGGTCATTGGTCAAATCACCATATTTGTCCATCAAAGCACGCTCGGCGTCACTGTAAGCAAACTCTTCATTGAAGCCGTTGCCATGTGCTGCTTTGTTGTACGCATCCGTCAAGTTGCCAATCGTCACTGACTTCGAGCCATGCACACTGCGAATCCAGTTCGAATTGGGCAGATTGATGCCGATAGCCGTCGAAGGATACAAGTCGCCACCCAGCATGGCAGCCGTGATGACCTTCGCCGAAATGCCCGTCACGGTGTCTTTCTTAAAACGATTGTCCACGGGAGAATGTTCTTCAAACCATTTGGCATTGGCACTCAATTTCTGGGTGCGCTGTGTGGCTTCCTCGTCCTTGAAATTCACAATCGATTCCCAACTGGCTTTTAATCCCAGCGGGTCTCCATAGCTCTCGATGAATCCGTTTACAAAATCCACTTTGGCATTTTGTTCATTCACCCACAGGATAGAATACTCGTCGAAGGTCTTCAGATCGCCCGTCGTATAGAAGGCTATCAACTTGTCGATGACAGCTTTCTGCTGGTCATCTTCAGCCACCGTCTCAGCCTTACGGAGCCAGTAGATGATACGCTCGATGGCTTTGCCATACAAGCCGTCCACCTTCCACACTTTCTCAAACACTTTGCCGTCAGCCTTCACCAGACGGCTATTCATGCCATACATCACAGGAGTGGAATCAGCCGGATTCTTCATCGCATTGTAAAAGGCCTCAGCCTCGGCCTGTGTCACCCCTTCATAATAGTTGGAAGCAGAAGTCTGTATCAAGTCTTCCCCCTCGGTCTGGTTTACACGCTTTTTCATGACGTTGGGGTCGAAGATGACCGGGAACACCTCGTCACAGAGCTGGTCCAACGTCTCTCCTTCGGCCAAAGGCAACTTGGCGGCATCTACGCTCGCCAATGCGGCCTTGAAGAATTCCGGGGTAAATCCCGGCACAAACTTGTCCGAAGCATAGTGATGGTGTATGCCGTTGGAGAACCAGACACGCTTCAGGTAAGTTTCCAGGTTGACAAAGTTCGTGTCCTGACGGTCACCCTGATAGTCTGTGTAGACCGTCTCCAGCATCTGGCGGATTATCAAATTGTATTTTCCGTTCTGGTCATAAAGGATGTCGCGTCCCTCCAGTGCCGCTTGCGAAAGATAGTAGACCAACTTTTTCTGTTTCAATGAGAGCTTGTCGAAGTCCTTCACTTTATAACGCAAGATCTGCAGGTCGGCAAACTGCTCCACCGTGTAATCAAAATCATCTGCCGGCACGTTTTCCTTCCCGGAAGTGCCGCAGGCTGTAAGCAACATTGTAGTCATAGCCATTTGCATCATTGTTTTTTTCATAAGTCTCGATATTTGGGTTTGGTTTTATGCCATATAAAAAAGGTTCTCTGGAAAGCCGCCTCCTCAGCCCCGTTCATCCTCCTGGAGATAGAAATCGCTTCCGCTCTCGGCCAGATGAGACATGGGTGAAAGGCATACTTTACAGACAACCTTTTCCTATTTTCAACTTGTCGTATTCTTCTTATTTATTGGTCTTCTCCAAGTGCCTGCGTCTATAATTTCTCGGCGTTTCACCTTTAATACGATAGAACGCGGCATAAAAAGATTGACGGTTGGCAAAGCCCACCATCGTACTGATCTCCTCCACGTTCTTATCCAAGTAACGACGGTCGACCAGCAGGTGTGCAGCCTCACGAATGCGGTATTCATTTACCAAACAGGAGTAGTTCATTCCAAAGCGCGAATTGATTACAGCAGACAAGTAGCGGGTATTGGTCTTCAAGTCTGAAGCCAATTCCTTGGCTGAGTAATCAGGGTCTTTGTATTTCTTCTGAGCTACGATGATGTTTACTATCTTATCATACAATTCATCCGCCAGCTCTGCGCGGATCAAGGAACGATAAGCCGCATCCTTTCCCTTTTTTTCTTTAATGTTGTAAGGGCGTCTTACTTCTCCCCCTTCAACATCCTTCAGCATTTTTGTCATAAGTTCTTGTAGTGGTTTTTACGTTTATGCTCATTTCTTTGTGTCTATACAAAGAACAGATATTTTTTTCTTTACACAAAACAAAGTTAATCTTTTTTTTCAAAAAATATATTAACCAAAGCCAAGTATATACAACGCGGCCATGCAAATGACAACAAAACATCAAATGAGGAAGGCTATATTTCGTTTGAAACTCGTCTTACCCTCTTTTTAGTGTATTATATACTCTTATTTACAGGGGAGTAAAGTCATATACAAGCACATAGGGCATTGGAGACACTTTACGAAATGAAACATGATTTTTTCCATTTACAGGTCAAATGAAACCCGTCCAAAAGTAGCGAATCTTGAACAAATATCTTTTTACCTCAAAAATCCCGATATTATTCTTCGGCAACATACATTAATCAATAATTAACAAAAAGAAAGTTCAGTTCTCAAATTACCATAAATTCAAGGACTCACTTTTTTGTTGATTATAAGGAACGCGAGAAAACGACAATGATGTAAACAATCACACTCCGGAATTAGTTAATAAGCCCGAAAGCGATTTGTCAGGAAAGGGCCACCATCTCACTACAAGACAGCCCATTCCGACATATTTTGACTATCAGAAAGTCTGGGAAAGTTCAAAAACAAATCGATTTGAAACACACGAAAAAGAGGATGCCGGAAGAAAACTTCCACTTGCCCCTTCACCCTATTTATGTATCTTTGCAAGTCACAGAATCAGACCTATCCATGCTACAGACTCTTAAAACGTATTTCGGATACGATTCCTTCAGGCCCCTCCAACAGGAAATCATCGCCAATGTCCTGGCACGCAGGGACACACTGGTGCTGATGCCCACCGGCGGAGGCAAGTCCATCTGCTACCAACTTCCGGCGCTGCTGATGGAGGGAACCGCAGTCGTGGTGTCGCCGCTCATCTCGCTCATGAAAGACCAGGTGGAAGCCCTCCGGGCCAACGGCATCCCGGCAGCCACGCTCAACAGCGGCAACTCGGAAATGGAAAACGCTGCCATCCGGAAAGACTGCCTGCAAGGGCGCATCAAACTGCTATACATCTCACCCGAACGTCTCCTCGGCGAGACGAATTTCCTCCTGAAAGACATCAATGTGTCGCTTTTCGCCATCGACGAAGCTCACTGCATCTCGCAGTGGGGACACGATTTCCGGCCTGAATATACCCAACTCAGCGTGCTGCGCCAAGAGTTTCCACGCATTCCCATGATTGCACTGACAGCCACAGCCGACAAAATCACACGGCAAGACATCCAGGAACAACTCCATCTGAAAGACCCGCGCGTGTTCATCTCCTCATTCGACCGCCCCAACCTGAACCTCGCCGTGAAGCGAGGCTACCAGCAAAAGGAAAAGATGAGCACCATCCTGAAATTCATCGGGGAACACAAAGACCAGTGCGGCATCATCTACTGCATGAGCCGCAACAACACTGAGCGAGTGGCCGCCACATTGCAGCGTCACGGCATCTCCGTCACCGTCTACCACGCCGGACTCAGCCCGGCCGCCCGTGACCGCGCACAGGAAGATTTCATCAACGACCGTGTGCAAGTGGTCTGCGCCACTATTGCCTTCGGCATGGGCATCGACAAGTCCAATGTGCGGTGGGTGATACACTACAATCTGCCCAAAAGCATCGAAAACTTTTACCAGGAAATCGGACGTGCCGGACGCGACGGACTGGAGAGCGACACACTCCTCTTCTACTCGATGAGCGACATCATCCTGCTGTCGAAATTTGCAGACGAAAGCTCGCAACGGGAAATCAACAAGGACAAGCTACACCGCATGCAGCAATATGCCGAAGCTGACATCTGCCGCAGGCGCATCCTGCTCAACTATTTCGGGGAAAACCGCGAATACGACTGCGGACACTGCGACGTCTGCCTGAATCCGCCTCAACGATTCGACGGAACCATCCTGGTGCAAAAGGCATTGAGCGCCATCGTGCGTGCCGACCAGCGGATTAGCACGCGGCTGCTGGTCGACGTGCTCCGGGGTACATTCACACAGGAAATCATCGAAAACGGCTTCGACCGGCTGAAGACATTCGGCGCCGGACGCGACGTCCCGGCACGAGACTGGCAAGACTACTTGTTGCAAATGCTCCAACTGGGGTATTTCGAAATCGCTTACAATGAGAGCAACCACCTGAAAATGACCGAAAGCGGACGCAAGGTGCTTTTCGGGCAGGAAAAGGCTATGCTGGTGGTCATCAAGCGCGAGCAACCCAAGGACAAAAAAGCTAAACAGACCAAACCGGGAAAAGAAACCGGACGCCTCCTCCTCCAAAGCGAAGCGATGCAAGAAGCAGAAGACTTGTACGAAGTGCTTCGTGCCCACCGGAAGAAGCTGGCCGACGAACAAGGTTATCCGGCTTACATCGTCTTGTCGGACAAAGTGTTGCATCTACTATGCAGCATACGTCCCACGACGGTGGAAGAATTTGGCCAAATCAGCGGCATCGGAGATTTCAAGAAAGAAAAATACGGGAAAAGTTTCGTCGCCCTCATCAACCAATACCTGAAAGGCAAATAGCTGAATATCAAGCAAACTCATAAAGCAAGAAAAAACCAAAGAGAACCGCTCGGACGGAGTCCTATCCGCCCGGGCTTACCCTAGTTCCGGCTCTCGCACGGAAAGGAAGCCGTCCAGGAGCGGACTATAGGGCTACGTCGGGCCGGATTCACGGCGCGTTTTTACCCCCAAAAAAGCTGTGCCGGAAACAGACCGTCGAGTCGCTGTTTCCGGCACAGTGTCGTCCATCCCTATCCGCTGTCAGCGAAGCGGACGCAAGATGAACGTGTATTCATAATCACCAAAGGGCAAGAGGTATTCCGGGCGTGCAGTCGCACCCCAGCTGTTGACACAGCCCAAGCCCATCTGCACTTTGTCAATGCACCAGTTGGTGCAATCGGCAGGAGTGATCAGTTCGGAGTGACGATTGTCCTTGCCGTCACCATCATCAAGCTGGTCCACCGTGTAATGCAACGCAGAAACAGACAGAGGCGTATCCCCTCGCAAGTCCAAGCCGCGACCGCCTTTTTCTGTCAACTGCCACCAGCGCACGTCACACTTGTTGCCGTTCTCCTGCGGACGGATATACGAATAGAATTGTTCCGTCACAGTCTGCCGGTAAATGCCCAAGTCGGCAGCTGCCTTGCGGTCAGCATAGTTTTCCACGGGGCCGCGACCATAGTACGTGATGTATTCCATCGAAGCCGGCACTTGCATCTGCATACCAAAACGCGGCAGCATCGGCCCGTCCACTCCGGCACCATCCATCGCCTGGTGCACCTTTATCGTGCCGCCCTGATAGAGCGTATAGGTCAAAGTCAGCTTCACAGGCACTTTCTCCAGCCGGTAAGTAGCCGACAACCGGACACTGTCAGCATCCCGGCTGAGCACTTTCAGCTCTTGCAATTCATAGCCGGGAGCACGCCATGCGGCCAGTTTCTTATGCAGATTGGCTCCCATGTCATTGTCTGTCGGAGCACGCCAGAAATTAGGCGTCAGTTTGCCGCCTTCGGCCAACTGTTCGCGACCATCCACGACATAGCTGGTCAGAAAACCGTCGGTGCGTCCGAAGCTCCACGAGCAGCCTTCTCCTTTCACCTGGAGACAGTCAGCCGATGTCTCATCGACTTCCAGAGGCGTCCGCGGACAGGCCGGAGTTAAAGACGTCCCGACTGTCGGCAGACCGTCCGGCCATTCCTGCCACACAAACTGCTGTCTGGCGACGACATGGCCGGCAGGCAAAAGCGGTTCGGCCTCTTTCAGACGGACAGCCACGTTCACCAGCACTTCATGCCCCGGAACAATCCCGGACATCACAGACGGAATCGTGAACTCCTTTCGCGCACCCGGAGCGACTCCGTCCAAATCTGTGTAACCTACACGCATCGGCCATCCATCGATAAGGAGCGTAGACTCCAGATAATAATTGTCAAGCGAGCGGAATGTATACTCATTATAGACTTCTACCCGCCCACTGGACAACGAGACCGGTTTCACCCATACTGACTGATAGACACGCTGCACTTCATAAGCGTGAGGATTCCACGTGCGGTCAGGAGCTATCAAACCATTGTCGCAAAAGTTCTGGTCGATTTTGCTGTCATAATCGTTCCAATCGCCTGTATATCCATAAAACGTCTTTCCGTCACGGCGCACCAATGCCGACTGGTCTACAAAATCCCAGATAAAACCACCTTGATACTTCGGATACTTCCGAATCAAATCCCAATACTCCTTGAAACCACCTTGCGAATTACCCATCGCATGGGCATACTCGCACTGAATCAACGGACGAGGGTCATCCCCCTGCGCATAGCGCTCACTGTGGTCGTAGCCCAAATACATCGGACAATAGATGTCTGTAAACTCATTCAAATGTGCTCGTTCATACTGGACGGGGCGCGAAGCGTCTTCCGCTTTCACCCACTGGTAACACGATTCGAAATTAGGACCGAAGCCGGCCTCGTTGCCCAATGACCAGATGATGACCGAAGGGTGATTGAAATTGCGTTGTACATGACGCTGATTGCGCTGCATATGGGCCAGCTTGTAATCCGCGCGCTTGGCAAGGGTCTCGTCGCCATAACCCATGCCGTGCGATTCGATGTTGGCTTCAGCGACGACATAAAGTCCAAACTCGTCACACAATTCATACCAATAAGGGTCGTCCGGATAGTGGCATGTGCGCACAGCATTGATATTCATTTCCTTCATAATACGCACATCCTCCAACATCCGTTCACGCGACACGACGTAACCTGTATTCGGGTCCATCTCGTGACGGTTGACACCTTTCACCAATATCGGACGTCCGTTGATGCAAAGCTGGCCATTCTTGATTTCCACTTTACGGAAACCGACTTTCACCGGAATGACTTCCTTCACATGGCTGCCGTCGGCATATTCTGCAAGAAGTGTATATAAATAAGGAGTTTCCGCTGTCCACTTCTGTGGATTGGATACGGACATTTCTGCCTGTCGGGAGCCTTTGCCTTCGACGGTTGTTTCTGCCACCTGTCCACCTTCAGCATCCAACAAGCGAAGTTTCACCTCGCCCCGTCCTTCCAACTGAAGCTCGACGAGCAAACGGGCATCCCGATAGTCTGTGTCCAACTCAGGCGTGACACGGATGTCCTCTATGCGTTTCTTCTCCCTGGCATACAAATAGCAATCACGCCCGACACCGGAATAACGGAAGAAGTCCTGGTCTTCCAGATACGAACCGTCACACCAACGGAAAGTCTGGAACGCAATGAGATTGTCCCCCTTCCGCAGATAAGGCGTCACATCAAACTCAGCTTCCAACTTACTGTCTTCGCTGTATCCCACAAAACGTCCGTTGACCCACAGATATACATTCGAAGTCACCGACCCTAAATGGATAAACACTTGTTTCCCCTGCCAGTCATCCGGCACCCGGACTGTGCGGCGATAAGAACCTACATGATTTTCCTCCACAGGTACACGAGGCGGCTGATTTTCAAAATGCTCCCTCCAGCCGTAGCCCGCATTGATATAAATAGGGTCGCCATAGCCATTCAGTTCCCACACTCCAGGCACAGGCATTGTCCCCCAGGAGGCATCCTCGTAATCCATACGATAGAAGTCCGTCGGACGTTCATCTGCGTCTTTCACCCAATGAAACTTCCACGGTCCGTTGAGTGATAAATAATTGGATTGGGAAAACGGAGAACCCGACAATGCGGTCTCCTCATCAGGATAAACAAAATAACTGCTGTGCATCGGAGCACGGTTGATCTCATTCACTTCCGGATCTTGCCACTCCTTGAAGGTCTGTGCCCCCGCAGGCAAGACACACCCCAGCACCAGCAAGCATCCACACAATTTCATACGTTTATTCATGGTTTTATGCTGTTTTTAATGATTTTATCTCACAAGCACGGCAAGATAACAATTTCTATGGAAACAACAGCTTCACAGCCAAGAAAACTTCCTCTCCCATTATCAAATTCTGCCTGAGACGGCACTCCATTCCCGCATGCAGCCGCCCCGCAGCGAGAAGCCCATAAAAAAGGAGCATTCCCCCTTAGAGGATGCCCCTTTTCCTATCAAAACTTATAAATTTAGGTTATGCTTCTTCAGCTACAACTTCAAACGGGATTTCTACAGAAACCTCCTTGTGAAGTTTTACGACAGCCTTGTATGAGCCGACTTCCTTGACTGCATCTTTTACGATGATGGTCTTTCTATCAATCTTGTGACCCAGCTTCTCAAGTTCTTCAGCGATTTGGATGCTGCCGACAGAACCGAAGATAGTACCGGTCGAGCTGACTTTAGTGGCAATCTTCAAAGATACGCCAGCCAACTGAGCTGCCAATTCTTCTGCATCTTTCTTGATTTTCTCAAGTTTGTGAGCGCGTTGTTTCAACTCTTCAGCCAACATCTTCTTCGCAGCCGGAGATGCGATGACAGCCTTACCGGTAGGAATAAGATAGTTACGGCCGTAACCTGATTTCACTGTTACAATGTCGTTCTTGTAACCCAAGTTTGCAACGTCTTCTTTCAATATAATTTCCATACAAATTCCTCCTTCTTATTATTTCATCATGTCAGTTACGAATGGAAGCAATGCCAAGTGACGAGCTCTTTTCACTGCTTGAGCAACTCTTCTCTGATATTTCAGTGAAGTTCCGGTAATGCGGCGAGGCAGGATTTTTCCTTGCTCGTTCAAGAACTTCTTTAAGAATTCAGGATCTTTGTAGTCAATATACTTAATACCAGCCTTCTTGAAACGACAGTATTTTTTCTTCTTAACATCCACCGAAGGGGGTGTCAAATATCTGATTTCTGATTGTTGTTGTGCCATGATTAGTCCTCCTTTTTAGTTGATTTTAAACTTCTTCTTTTTGCAGCATATTCGATGGCGTGCTTATCCAGTTTAGTAGTCAAATAACGGATCACGCGCTCGTCACGACGGTAGTTCACTTCAAGTTTTGCAATTACAGTCGGTTCTGCTTTGAACTCGATCAACTGATAAAAGCCGGTCGACTTTTTCTCGATGGGATAAGCCAACTTCTTCAATCCCCAGCTTTCTTCATTGATAATCTCAGCACCTTCGGCAGTAAGAATACCTTTGAATTTGTCTACCGCTTCCTTCATCTGGACGTCAGATAAAACGGGAGTTAAAATGAAAACGGTTTCGTATTGATTCATACGTGTCTAATAATTAGTAAATAGTTAATAATACTTTTTTTGAAAATCGTCTGCAAAGGTAGACCTTTTTCATGAATCCACAAAGAGTTAGAATGACTTTCTCGCTAATTTTCCGACACCTAATTCTTTTTATGGCAGGCCTTAGGATATATACCGCCAAGTATTCGTACTTTTGCATAGTTGTCCAAACAAGTAATTCCATGACTGAAGATTTCAATTTTGACATGAGCCTGATATTTGCGATTCTGAACGGAAAAGTATCGGCTGCCATATACCGCAAACTCTATCGCAACTTCAGACAGAACAATCTGGAGATTACCCACGAACAGTGGAGCGTGCTGCTGTTCTTATGGGAAAAAGACGGTGTGACTCAAAAGGAGCTCTGCGATGCGACCTTCAAAGACAAGCCCAGCATGTCGCGCCTCATCAACAACATGGAAAAAATGCACTTGGTCGTGCGCATCGCTGACACAGCCGACCGACGCACCAACCTCGTCCATCTCACCCAAGAAGGACGAGAACTGGAGGAACGCACACGGTATGTTGCCAACCGCACGCTAAAAGAGGCCCTCTACGGACTGACTACGGAAGAAATACGCGTCAGTCAGAACGTGTTGAGAAAGATATTTGCCAACACGACTGAATAAAGAAGCCGGCATAAACATCCTTTCCCAGGAATTACACCTTATTATATATAGGTATTCTATCCCTATATTCTTAAATACGCACCTTACTATATATTTTTCTGCTCTGAAATTTGGTATTTATGAAAAAGTACGTACCTTTGCACACGCAAAACGGAAAGTAGCGCAGTTGGTAGCGCACTACGTTCGGGACGTAGGGGTCGGGCGTTCGAATCGCCTCTTTCCGACATATAAGGCTTGGCTATCAAATAGTTAAGCCTTTTTTGTTCCGTTTTTGTTCCGCAAAATCAGAATAATATGATATTTTAGGCATAATGCAAGGGTACTTTAAATATCATTCTTATCTTTGCAATGAATATCCGGACTATCCGGATTGCTTTTGAATCCGTTAAGGGGATGAAGGTTTATATCTCCATCCCCTTTATTATTTTTCATAGAATAAGTACCCCATGTTACGGTGTTACGGTTACGGTAATGTATTATTGCTTGATTTTCTGTGTGTTATGTCAAAATAGGGCGTAACACATGAATTTATGGTATTAAGATTTTAATATAATATCAGTTAGTTACGGTATTACGGTTACGGTAGTATATAATAAAATGATATTTAATTTGTTATATCAAAATTAGGCGTAACTACCTATATTGTGGTTTTTGAGATAGGTGCTTTCATTGTAATTTGTTCATTCACAATATTGCGCCCGTTCCGGCATCAAAAACACACCTTTTCCCTTGCTTCATTGACGGATGGGATAACAAGGCGTTTCCTTTCGTCCTCCGCCCGTTTCTATCGTTGGATGATCAACCATAGGCAAGCATCATGAAAGGGCTTATAAAAAGGCGTTGGGGCTTCCGGAGTAAAAGGGAAACCGCCACGGCGTTGCGTTGGCAACCCAATGGCGGCGAATCCAACCCGGCAGGCCGAATTACCTGCCGGGGCATCATTGCAAGAAACGTTGGCCGAAGCCCCAACGCGCTATTATCGTCTTGTCATGTGGCCACGTTACATGAGTTTGTATCTACTGCTTAATGATTTTAATTCCACCGCCTTTATTATTGCATTCAATAGGTATTCATCAAACGCATAGAAGCTATCGGAAAACCCGTCAAACACGTTGTCCATGTCCGTATCACCGTAAAGGCGTCCAATCACGTTAGCAACCGTTTCGTATATGTCGCTCAATTTTGCACGGCATGAAATTAGCGCCTTTGTTTCTTCGCTTATTTGAATATTGCCTACATTGGAAACGTTGTCTTTCGTTATCAACTCTTTATCCATAATCATATCTCTTTTCCAATTACCCCCATTTTGTCTTCTATGGAGGCTATTATGTATTCGTTTGCTATGTTCTCCATCCCGCGTGCCGCTTCCAATATCTTGTTTGCGGATTCTTCATCATCAACGCAATACATGATGCGGTGTAGTACAAAAAGGCTTTCAAGGGCATCCGAAACCTTTCTACGTGCGTAGATGGCAGCACGCGTGCTTTCACTCAATGGCAACGCCTTGAACTCTTCCGCATCAGTGCCGATGCTGTATAAGGTCTTTAATGCTTTCTTGGTTTCCTCTCTCAAAATACGTACGTCTTCTGTTTCCGCCTCGTTCTTTTTTGATACTGTTTCCATCTTCTTAGTGTTTTGCATAAATATTTTTTTATCCTTTGATTTGTATTTTTGAAATAATCCCCAACAGTTCCGTATATTCGACTATTACCATCAATAATTTTTGAAACGCTTTCCTTTCCCGTTCGTCATCAATTAACACCGTGTTTAGCATTTCGCTTACTGCTTCCATGGCATTTGCCTCACGTTGGTACTTGCTGTACTCTTTTGGGTTAAAAATATTCTTGATGAGGTCTAATGCTTCATCGTTCATTTTTACTAATATTTCTTTTTCCATGATGTTTTTTGTTTTTGTGGCCGGAAGTGCTTCCACCCCCGAACCGTGTTATTATTCGATTGTTACTAAATTCGCTTTCTTAAATGACCGCCACGCGCTTTTCTCCGTGTCGTAGTACACTTGTACCGTGTCGCTCTTTTTTCGGCCGTCTGTGCCGTTTACGGGCGGCAAAAGGGTGGCTTTGAGTGTGCCGTACGCCTCACGTACCGTGCCGTCTACCTTTTGGAAGTAGAATTTCACTATTCCGTCAGCCATCCGGGTTTTTAGCTTCATGTTCGCCCATGCGCATTTCAACGCCTCGCCCATCGTGAAACCGTTCT
>ERZ827088.2785-NODE-2785-length-17432-cov-2.928871_pt1 | contig 17432 bp, 27 predicted proteins | sample MGYA00519922_ERZ827088 | MGnify/ENA primary metagenome ERZ827088 (study PRJEB31778, sample SAMEA3449254) | human gut metagenome | biome: human gut; feature: human-associated habitat; material: faeces | place: United Kingdom | collected 2010/2012 ... | reverse complement strand
GCCAGCTTGCGCCCCGTGCGCCGGTATTGTTCCGGCAGGAACTGAATCTCCACCCGGGGCCGTTCGATGGTCAGATTGTCCTTTTTCACGATGTCGATAACGCGGCCTTCCGGCAGTCCGGCGGCCAGCGCCGCCCGCGTGATGGTTTCCGTGGCAAAGGTCTGCATTGACTCCGCTCCTATGCCTTGAAGGCCCCGGCGAGAAAGTCCGCCATGGTCTCCCGCACTTCTTCCATGTCTTCTTTGGAAACGCCCAGATACGGACGGGCAGGCATGTCCACCTTGTGTCCCTTCCCGGTCTTGCCGCCGAGCTGGTGAATCCGGGCGTAGGGCAGATTGCTGCCTACCATAACCTTCTCCGGCGTGGCCGCATAATCAATGGAACGGCGGAGAAAAGCCTTGTCCGTCAAGGTCTGACCGCCTTCCTTCGCGGCCCGTTTCGACTTGGGCCATTTCTTGCCCGTCGGCTCTTCCTCAGCGTCAAAGCGTTTCAGCGTGCCGGAAACAAGCGCGTCGCCCACGGACTCCATGAGCGCCTGCGTGTCGCCCAGCTTGTGCCCCGCCTTGGAAAGCGCCTTGTCGAACCCGCCCCAGTTCAGGGATACGCCGTTTTTTACCGCCATAGCTACAGCCCCCGCAGGTCATTTCCCCGCTCCGGCGGCGTATCCATGTTCACGCGGCAAAGCCGCGATGAACACGCCGCCTGCGCTATCAGCGGCGCACGCGCCGCGACTCCGTCGGGTAAGGTTGCAAAATTCATTTACAAACCTCTCAAATCAAAAAAGGGGGTTCTGGCTATCACCGCCACGCTGGCTTCCTCCCGGTCGGGATTCGTTTCTTCCAGAGGGAGTTTCAGCTTGCCCCTGGCTATCTGGTCCAGAAGATCCATGCAGTATTTCCACTGCTTTTGCAGGGGTATCCATTCATTGTCGCCGCTTTGTTCCGTATCCACCAGGGACGTGATGGCCTCCACCACGCGGTAGGCGCTGGTCACGGCGGCGATGTAGCGCACGATTTCCGGCACATAGGGCCAGGGCTGCGGATAGCGGTAGGAAAGCGCGTCCCCGATTTCCCCGGAAACGGCCTCGATGGTCCGCTCCACCAGTCCGGGGTTCTGCTTCTCGCACGCCGCCACATATTTGGCGTGCAGAAGGTCAACGATGTGTTCACGGCTGCACAGAATCATGGACATGCCCTTTCTTCGCGTTTTGGAATAGTTTTAGAATAGTCTAAAAGTTTTCCCCTTGCCCACGCCCGCCCCGGAGAGAAAAACGCCTCTCCGGGGCGCTCAGGGCGTTTTCCGCTTTATGCCACCACCACGGCCTTGCAGACCGCCCGCGACGGACGCGCGGGCATGGGCTTGGCCTGCCCGATCAGCGTAATGGAGGAATCGTCGTCGCTCTTCACCGGTACGATGTGCAGGGGAACGGCGGCATTGTTGGCGGAAATGGAATCAATGGCGCAGTACCAGATGGTGCCCGGCACATCCACGGCCACGCCCATCAGCGTTTTGGCATCCAGCTTGGGTACCCATTCCCCGGTCATGGGCGCGGGGTAGGTTTCGTCCATAAAGCGGATGACGTAACTGCCGATGCGCACTTCGCCGTCGCCTAGCTTGATGCCGATGGGCGCGTCCTGAGCCGTGGAGCGGTAGTTTTCCGCCATATCCAGGAACACGGCGGCCACGTCCTCACCGCACATGAACTCCACCTTGCCGCCGATGCCCGCCATGCGGATTTCCTGCTGCATGGCGCGCAACAGTCGGTACACGTCGGAAAGTTTGCTCGTATCCGTCAGCTTTGTGGCAAGCTCATGAGTAAGCGGCGCGCCGTAGTCGATGCCGTAACTTTCCGTGCGTCCGCCCGGAAGCTGCACCGGCCAGGCCAGTTTGCCCGTGGTCAGCACGCCCGCGCACATGCCCTCTGTCGTCGCGTGGACGGCCTGCCGTATCTGGTCTACCTTCCGCGTGCGCCATGCCTCAAGCGATGCCTGGTTGCCCAGGAGAACGCGCAGATCGTTCAGCTCCGCAGCCGTCACGGGTACCTGAACCTTGATGGGCAGGGGCGCGAAGAACTGCGTTTCGATGGATTCATTGTCCAGAGGAACGGGCACGCCGTCACGGCGCACCACAGGAACGGTCTGCACCACGGCTTTCAGGTCCGTAATCCCCAGCATGGAAAGAGGATGCGTCGGGCGCTGTTTGAAAAAGCGGTCCATGATGGTGCTTTCCAGCGGCGGCAGCGTCTTGAGCGACTGCGCCACCGCCTGCGGGGCAAAAATGCCTTTCAGATTCGCAAGCATAGTTTTTTCCTATGGTTAGATGTTGTTCAGGCTAAACAGCATAGATGCCATGTTCGGAAAGCTGTGCGATTCGCACGTCGGTCAGCGCCTTTCCGTCGCCCGTTTTGAGAACGCGGTTCTTCACGCCTCCATGCACCACGCACAGCGCGGAGCTTTCGCCGTTCTCGCCCGTGGGGTCGCAGGGCGTATCCACCACGGCCACGGGAAGCACCGTGGCCGCGTCCGTGGAAAGCAGCGGCTCCCATGCCGCGCCTACCACGGTGTCGCTTTCGTCGTCATCCCCCATGACATCCACCCGCTTCATGACCGTGCCCACGGGAATGGCGGCGGTCTTCGCCTTTGCCGAAAGCGGCAAATGGTGCAGCACCACGGGATGGTCGCCGGTCGCCGCCCGTTCCCCGGAGAGCGTGTGTTTGCCCAGATAGCCTTCATTCATGGTTTATCTCCTCTGGCCTACAGTTTCGCCGTCAGTTCGGCGGGATTGAAGTCGTCGTGCTGGCCGCCCGCATGAGCGGGAGGAGCGGAGAACTCCGCGCCGCGTTCATCGGCGGGCCGGGCTTCCAGGTCGCGGAAATAGCGTTCTTCCATGCTCAGGCTTTCCGTCCTGCCGTCCGGGGCCGCAAAGTCCACGGTTCCGGTCTGCGTCGCCAGCCTGGCCGCAAAGTCCAGCACGTTTGTCTTTTCGGCTGGCTTCACCTTCCCGGCCTTCACCAGTTCGGAAACGCGCGTTTCCCGGCGCTCGCCTTCAATCCTGCCCCGATACGCGGCAAAGTCAGCGCTGACCTTTTCCGCCTTCTGTTCCGCCTCGGTTTTGGCGGCTTCCGCCTTGTCCTTTTCCTGCTTGTGGGAGTCGGCTTTCTTTTTCAGATCCGCGTTTTCAGCGCGCAAAGCCTCAAGCTGGCCCTGCAACTGCCCGATCTGCCGCTGCAATTCCTCAATCGTCATGGTGTCTCCTTCGCCGCGCGTGGCGGCAAAATCCACGGTTATGGCGTTGCCGCCGTCTGCAAATTCCACCGCCGCCAGCCCGTCTATGGCCGGTTGCGCCGCGCCCAGGAGCGCCACATGCCGCAGCGTCACCCTGTCCGGCATAAGGCTCATGCTCACATGGCGATAGCGGCCCGCATTCACAAGGGCGCGCACCTGCTCCGGTACACGGGAAAAGTTCGCGTAGAGCTTCCCTCCTTCGCTTTTGAGCGCGTCCACCCAGCCGAAGGCCGGGGCCTTGTCCGTCTGCGGATGCCCGAAACAGAGCGGCGCGTCCCGTTTGGCCGGGTCATAGCTGCGGGCTATGGCGTCCAGGTCCCCCGCCGTGAAGGTTTGCGGATGCCCGGCACTGTCCGTGAACGTCCCTGTCCGGGCTATCTCGATCCATTTTTCCTTGCCCATGCAAAAAGCCCCTGTTTTTCCTTTACGCTATCGGAAAAACAGGGGCCTTGCCCGGAAAGGGCGCGTTCTATGCGAACAATTTTCAGGCGATTTTGCGGAAGTAATCCCAGCGCGGCATCGCCACGGCTATGCGCCGGACTTCATCATACGCCGCCAGTTGTTCCCGCCATTCCTGCGGGATGGAGTCCAGACCGTAGGCCAGTCCGGCCAGCGCGCCCGTTACCGCTCCCGTGGTGTCGGTATCGTCGCCCAGGTTGACCGCCTTCAGCACCGCGTCTTTATAATTGTCCGTGGTCATGAAACACCAGAACGCGGCTTCCAGCGTGTCGATGACAAAGCCGCTGCTGCGGATTTCCTCTTCCGGCAGCGTGCTTATGTCATTCTCAAGTATTCTGACGAACTTTCCCAGCGTCGCCTTGCTGATGAACGGCACGCCGCGCGCGAAGTCTTCCCGCAGTTCCGCATAGGCGGCCTTTTTCTTGCGGCCCATGCGCAGCTTGTTCAGCATTTCAACGTAGATGTAGCAGGCCGCCACGGACCATTCGTGGGCGTGGGTAAGGGAGGAAACATCCCGGACGATGCGAAAACGCGCTTCCGCTTCCCGTATCCCGTACATATAGAATGTCAGCGGCGCTATCCGCATGAGGGAACCGTTGCCGTTGTCCCGTTCGCCCGTGCCTCCGGCCTTTTCCGGGGCCACGCCTTTTTTCAGGCGCTTGATGGCTTCCGCCGTCGCGTTGCCCACGTCAAAAACCTTGCCGTGCGGCGTGTAGGCGGCTTTGTCGTACCATTCGGTGAAGCCCCAAGCGACACATTCAAGGTCGGGGCTGTCTCCGCCTGCAAGCAGATTATCCGCCAAAGCTAGGGTCAGAGACGTGTCATCGGACCATGTTCCGGCAGGCTGGTTGTGCGTGCCGTAGCCCTGCATATCCGTCACATAGAATGTTCCGCGCTTTTTGAACTCCACCGGAACGCCCAGCGCGTCACCCACGGCCACGCCAAGAATCAGCGCCAGCGGCCTGTCGTCCGCCTTTTCGTAAAATTCGCATTCCGCGCCGTCATAATATATTTCATTCGGCTTGTTGTCCGGGTCTTCGTAGATTTCGCAGGTACCCGTACTAGCTCGATCCAGCGGTTCACCGTCAGAGGCAACGGTCGCCCGAAACATGCAGGTCTCGCACGCCACCGGGTTTATATGCTGCGGGCTTAATAATTCGCTTTCCCATCTTGGTCTCTTCTCGTTCATTATATTGCCTTCCTAAATCTGCTCGATGACTTCAATCTCGAACGATAGCTTACTGCCCACTTTTTCCACTTTCGCTACACGAAATTTTGTTCCGCGTTGGATAATCGTTTCGTCCTCATAGCCGAACGATGTCTGCGTTTTCTTGCCGTCCCATTTGCGTTTGCCCCCCGCACCGTAATGGCTGAACGGTTCGGCATACATCATCTTGGTGCCCTTGGGGCAGTAAATACGGAAAATATAGCCACCGAAGCCTTGCCCCTTGGCACTTCCGCAGGACATAAACGCGTGTTCGACAGGCTCATGTTTTCCCAAAAGCTCTTTTAACTTTTTCGGTGGCAATGTCTGTAGCTCCTCTACAGATATACCGAGAAAACTTGCCGCGCCTTCCGCCGTTTCAACGCCTCGTTGCAGCCATATATCCCTGTCATACGTTGAACGGTTGATGACGTTAGTCATGTGTTGAATGGCAGCGCCCCGGCCTTCGTTGTTCAGGTCAACCTTACCCACGCCCTTGAAATTGCCCCAGTAGCCGTCATGCCCCCGGAGCGGACGGTTGAAGCCGCCGGAACCTTGCGTATACGCATAAATGGCGTCCTTTTCCGCCTTGGATGCCTTGCGCCAGACCTCGCCGCATTTTTCCCGCAGCACGTCATCCGCCTCCTGCGGCGTCTGCGCCCACAGCGCGGCATCCTTGCGCGCCTCGGAATAGGGGTTAGGGTCTTCCTTACCACCATTTTTAAGTTTGGACAAGGATTCCTGAACATTTTTCTGCTTCTTTTGCAGTTCGTGAAGCTGCTGCCCCTGTGTGTCGAACTCTTCCAGGTCTTGCAGCAACCCCTTGAACTTCACCGTTTCTTCCGGCGTCAGGCTTCCGAAAAGCAGCTTGCTTTCAAAATATTCTTTCTTGGCCTGAATGCTTCCGGCTTTTGCCGCCCAGTCCGCCGTGGTGACATCCGCCTGCCATATCCCGCTGTACGTCTTGACCGGAAATTCCCCGATCTGCTGTTCCAGCTTCTTCTTTTGGGCGTTCAGTTTCTTTTTGGCGGCCTGCGTCTTTTTCTTGTCCAGAAGCTCCTGAAGTTCGGCTTTCTTGGCTTCCAGTTCGGCTACGGACTGCTTGTTTCCGGCGGCATTGATAAGCGTATCTATGGAGGCAATGTCCGCTTCCAGTTTCTTTTGCGTCAGCGGCTCTTTCTTGGGAGGCGGCGGGGCCGTGTCCATACCGTGCTTTTTCAGGTTCAGCCCGGCCTGAACCCAATCCTTGCCGGGATTGTTCCTGAAGCCTTTGTCCGCGCCGGGAAAATGCACGAAGTATTCATACCCCGTCTTGGGGTCCGTCCACATATCCGCCTTGGGCATCTCCGTTTCCACGGTCAGCCCCTGTTTTTCCACCTGCCGGGCGGAAAGCGTGCGCACCCCGCACCGGCAGCGAAAACCGTTGGGCGGATAGTTGGAGGACCAGAACTCATGGTCCGCCGGGTAAACCTTTTCATGCAGAATGGCGTGCGAAGGCCGCACACGCTTGTCCATGACCGCGATATACTGCCAGTAGGGGCGCGACGCCTTCACGGCCTGCATTTTTTTATAACGCCCGGCGCTGTAGGCCGTCTGCATGTTGGTACGGAAAATGTTTTCCACCCGGTAATCATGCCAGCCCTGCGCCTGTATGGCCGCCGCAATCCTTTTCTTGAAGTCCGCCAGCGTTTCCCCGTTTTTCAGGGCTTCCTCTATGCCGTCGCTCACAAGCTGCACAAGGTCCTGCTTGGCAAGCCCCGTAACATAGAACGCCCGGTGCTTGACTTCTTCGCCCAGCGCCTTGGCTTCTTCGTCCGTAAGTTTCGCCCGTTGTTTCCAGAACTCTATGGCGGCATCCGGGGCCACGGGGTCCGCGATGATTTCCGGGGCGGGCAGTTCAAGAGGCTTTTTAGCCATCTTCTTCCGCCTCCATCTGGACGGATGCCGCGCCGTATCCGGCAGCCGCCGTCATGGCGCGGGCAAGAAAACTCTCCAGGGCATCCCGCGTCATGGACGGCGAAAGCAGGGCGGCAAGGGCTTCTTCCAAATCTTCATAGCTTTTGGCGGCCCGTATCTCGTTCTCAACTTGCGTGACAAAATCACGGCTGCTTTTCAGCGCGGCGGGCAGCATTTTCACAATAGCCGCGTCAAGAGTGCCCTGCGCCTTTTCCGCCGTGGTCTTTTTCCTGCCCGCCGGAGCCGCGAAGTCCGCGCCTGCGGCTGTCGTTTCTTCCAGCGTGGTCTCGTCCTCAAGCGTGAACTCTTCCGGCTTGAGGCCGAAACGCCCGGTAAAGTATTCCCGCGTGAACTTCGCGCCCATTTCCCGGATTTTTTTGCCAAGGTCCGCCTGTACGTTCAAATCCTCCGGCTCGTCGTATTCCGCCAGAGGAGCGAACACGCCCGGCCCGGCGTTGACCTGCGCATACAGCCAGGCAATTTCATTCCAGGCGTCCGTAACCATGGCCTTGTCGGCGTCGGCCAGGTCGTCGGCTACGTCCGCGTGCGTCTGTGCAGCCGCCTGCGAGTTCTTGCCTTCCATTTCCACGGTCAGCGTCTGCCCCATGAGAACCTTGCTGATGGCCCGGTCCTGGCGGGCAAGAAACGACTCGTGCAAGGCCCCCTGCGTCTGTCCGGCACCTTCCAGCTTGACGTTCGCGCCATAGGGAATCACGGCCACGGCATCCTGCACCATGCGCGAAAGCCCCCGCGCCATGTCCCGCTTTTCCAGCGCCGTGGCTTTGGCCGGAGCTTCCCCGACTACCCAGGGCAGGCCGTGGCGCTCCACAAACTTGGCGTAAAACGTCAGGCCCCCGCGCTTGAAGCTCACCGGCCACAGGCAACGGCTCAAAAGACGCAAGCCGTAAGGGTTGTCATAGGTGGCATGATGCGTGACGAAAACGAATTTCCCGGCGGGCAACGGGCGCGGGTCAGCGCAGAACAGACCGTATGCCCCCACGAACACGGGATTGTTCCGGCTGTCGAAACGGAACCAGTGATAGGGCTTCTGCACAATGTCCACGATATGCCACCAGTCACCGTCAAAGCGCCAGAGAAGCTCCAGCGGCGTGACGCCGTAAAAGGGCGCATCCAGCATTCCGCTGATGACCGTGCGCAGGTTCGTCCGTTCCAGATCGCGCATGAAACGCCGGTGCAGTTCCTCCGCTTCCGGCGTGGGCGTTTCGCCCTCCGGCGCGCCTGCCCGGATGGAAAAATGCGGGCAGTTCAGGACCCGGTTTTTCCGGGAAAGCATGGCCGTGGTCACCTGGTCATCGGCGGAAAGCTCCCGCAATATGACCGCATCGTCCCCGCGCTTGCGCAGCACGGGGTCCGGGTCCGGCAGGGTATTCAGCCAGCCGTCCAGTTCTCCGAAAAACACGCCCGCGCTCTGGCGCGTCGCCAGTTCCGTGGAAAGTTCCGCGCCGCTGAACGGCTGAAACGTGCCGTCCGGCATAAAAAGCCCGTCCGCCATATAAAAAAGACCTCCGTTTTCCTGTCATGGTGACAGAAAAACGGAGGCCATGCCCGGAAAGGGCGCGAGGTATGCGAAGGAATTTCTGGTGAGCTTCAGGCGGTTCTGACCAGCTCGTTCAAACGTCGCAGCATGTCTTCAAGATCCTGCGTCCAGTAGAACAGCCCCTGCCACCTCTTGCGACTCAAGGCGACATCGTTTTCCGGCTTTTCGGAAACGGCCAGAAAAACATCGCTCAAAAAAGCCACGCGGCATTCCACGCGATCCATTTCATCCACCACATCCACGGGTACTTCACGCAAGACGCTCATGCTTCCACCTCCCCGGCGTTCAGAGTCAACAAATTGCCCTGCACGGGGCGGGCGGGCTTGTCCGTGGAGAGGAAGCCCAGGTCCTCGGCGGCCTTGAGCAGTTCGCTGATTTCGCGGTTGTTGACATCCAGCAGTTTGGCGATGGCGGCAATGCCCAGCCCCATATTGCGGTAACGCACGGCGGAGCGCAGACGGCGCTTCTTGACCGGTCCGAAACGCCAGACACGGGCGGCGGCTTCCGTTCTGGCGGCCAGAAATTCCGGCTTCGTGGCGGCGCGACCTTCGCCCAGACCTTGGAGGTAGCCGGATTCGCGGGCAAGGGCCACGCGGCGCTCTCTGATTTCACGCAGGAGCTTGGCAAGCATAGACCGAAAATCCCGTGCGCGGGGCGTATTTGCCAGCATGGAAATGATGTACACGCCTTCTTCCGTGAAGTGGCGCACTTCGTAGCTCTTTCCGTCAGTTGCCATCACCTTGATGCCAACTGCGTAACTCTTCAATTCTCTTTGATTTCTGTTGAAAAGGATATTGATGGATTTCGCCGGTTTGGCATAGCCGAGCTGGCGACCTATTTCCTCTGACGAAAACAGGATTTGTCCATTGTTTTCAATGAATTTCAGGCCATTTTCATTGACGATGGGCAAGGCTTGAGCTAAGCTGTTTTTAGCCATAATTCCCTCCAGTTCAGGGAGTTTCAGGTTAGGCCGTTGCCGGAGATTAGGCCCTCCGGTAACGGCTGTTTTATGTGTCTTTTCGCCAGTTGGGGAAAATTTTTTCAAGGGCTTCCAGCAAGAGTTCCTTGATTGTTTTTCCCTCCTTCGCCGCCAAAATTTTTAGCTGGCGATGTTCCTCTTCCGTGACGGGGAAGTTCACATGTTTTCGCTGCATTTATCCTCCTTGATTTGAATTGTTAGCAACGCAACAACGCAAGGTCAAGAAAAATTTGCACGAGAAATGAGAATGGGAGGTTTTGTCCCTAGACAGCTTAGGATTTGCGTTTATTATTTAATGGCTTCAATAAAACCAAAATAGGGAGGCATCAAATGTCAGAATCAGACTTTTCAGAATTTCGTGTGCCCGTATCAAACGAGGAAGATATCGAATTTATTGGAAAAAAACTTGGTTCCGCTTCCGGAACCTTTGAAGATGAATATGGGAAGGTTCGAACCGAAGACCTGTCACTTTATTGCACAAAAGCTAATAAGATTGTTGTAGAACGTTCTGTTGAGTATTCCGATAACATCACTCGACATGAAGCATTCATCTATGAAGACCCTAATAGTTTCTGCGAAAAAGTAAAACGGGATTTGGGCGCATCTGATGCAGCAAAAGAAATTTGTGAAATTGCCACGGCCTCAGGAATTGAAGTCAAGATGACAAGAAGGATTGAATAGTATCTGTAATAGCAGGTAGCTTACTTGGGAACCACGGAACTTCTGCCGTGGTTCCTTTTTCATCTACCAGCCGTTGAAATCAAAGCCGCTCATGGGAATGCCCACATACTCCCACGGTTCCGCGCTTCCCAGCTCTTTCCGCGCGTCCAGCATCATGGCACAGGCCACGGCGCTGTCGCCGTGCCTGCCGCCTGCTTTGTCCTTTGTTCGCTGCTCCGGCACACGGGCCACGCCTTTCATCACGCGAAGACTGCGAAAATCCGAAAGTATGCCCGCGTCCTTCGGCAATATCAGCGTCTTGTCCTCTATGCCCGCCTTGAGCAGCGGCATGGTCTCTCTGTACCAACCTTCGGAAATCATGACTTCCCGCACCAGTACCGGGCCGTATTCCTGCCGGGCCGCTTCCGCCAGCGCCGAACCGTTGCCCCGCGCATCCAGAGACACGCCGGAAAAGCGCGGCAATCCGTCCAGAATGGCAAAAAGAATCTGCTGTTGCGTCCTGTGCGGACAGTTGCGCAGCTCCAGCACAAAGGGCGGCACAAGGCGCAAATCCTTTTCTTCCGTCGCGGGCCAGAATACGGAAAGGTCGCCGGAACGCCCGAAGTCCACGCCGCAGAAATGCGCCCGGTCTTTCGGCAGGCCGGAAAGAAGAGGTTCAAGCTGTTCCGCCATCCAGCCTTTTGTGTAGCGTTCCGCCACTGGCAGCGGCCAGTCCACAAAGTTTTCCGCAGGCGGCGTCCAGGTAAGCACGGGAACCGCATCCATGCAGGCTTCAATCATGGCCGTGGTCAGATAGGCTCCCGACGACTGCCGGGGAATGCAGAAAAGTTCTTCGTCCGCGCCGTCGCCATACGTCTTGATGAGGTCGGCACGCCAGGCCTCTTCCGCTCCCGGCGTCCATGTCTTTTCCGTCACCTGGCAGATACGGCGATACAGGCCGTCTCGCAGCGCGTCGTCCAGCGTGATGCGGTGCAGGCTGTAGGGCAGCACTCCGGCGCGCACGTCCTGCACAAGCTGGTTGAAGGCGTTGTCCGCTCCGTTGTGCGTGGAAATAATGATGACCTGTCCACCCCACATGAGTAGAGCAAGAGCGGCTTTGAGCAATTCCGGCAGGTCTTCCACAAAGGCCGCTTCATCTATGATGACGCGCCCCTGTTTGCCGCGCAGGTTGGAAGTCCGGTTCGACAGCGCGAGAATCTTGCGCCCGCTGGCAAAGTCGATGCGAAACGCCTTGATTTCCCGTTCGTCCCCGTCCCTGAATACGTCCTCATTGACCTTTCCAGCCACGACTTGAAGGCGCTTCGCCCATTCCGCGCACGCTTCGATATATTCCCGCGTCATGTCCTGGTTGAACGAGATATACAGAATATCCATACCGTACCGTCCGCTCGTGGCCGCCAGCAGCGTGTCGTCATGCGCCTGCGCCCAGGTAAGCCCGACACGGCGGGATTTCTCCACTACCTTGACCGGGGGGGCCTTGTCCGCCAGCCATGCCTTTTGATACGGCAAAAACACGTCGTTCCGAGCCATGCGTCTTTCTCCGGTTTAGCTGGTTCCCAGAATTTCTCGGATGGCCTGCGCATTTTCCGGCGACAACGCCTTGCTCCGCGCGTCTTCCGGTTCTTTCGGCAGTCCGGCTTCCAGTTCCGCCACAAGGTCAAGGCAGCGTTTCACGTCCTGCACCGTGGCCGTGGAAATCCTGTCCGGGTCGGCAAGGGCCAGCCCCAGCTTGCGCTCTACGGCTTCCCGCAGAGCGGCCACGGCGTCCGCCCGCGTGGCGATCTTGCGCCGCGCGGGAGCCGATGCGTCGGGAATTTTCCCGGCTACGGCCAGTTCCTGCCGTTTCAGGGCCAGAGATTCCAGACTGGATACGGCAAAAGCCATGGGGGCCGCCTCTTTTGCATCGGCTGCCGCCAGAAGCTGCTCAAGGGCCTTCTGGCGGCCCTTGATGATGTTGACGCGTATCTCGCTTTCCGCCCGCGCGATTTCCTCACGGCGGCGCGCCCAGCCGTATTTCTGCCCCCACGCCTTGAGCGTGGTGGCGGAAACGCCCGTAGCCTCCGCCACGGCGACGTAACTCAGCCGATCCACGCAGTAGAGTTCCTGCGCCCGCCACAGCGTGTCCGTGGGGTACTCCCTGCCCATGCGGCTCCCCCTTTCAGTCATCCAGTTCACGGGAAAGAATGCCTATCTGGTCATCCACGCCTTTCAGTTCCAGAAGAAGCTCGTTCAGCTCGATAGCCAGACTCATGATGTATTCGCCTTGCAGGCCGGCGTTCCGGCGCGTCAGCGACAGCGCGGCCAGCAGATCATCCCTGCGGGACGAGATGTCCGCGTCAATCGCCTTGCGGCGCATACGCAGTCCTTCCCTTGCTTTCCTGTACTCCTTTACCAGCATGCCTATCTCCGTATGACCTTGTTGATGGTGGCTTCAATCATTGTCGTAAGGCGTTCCGTCGCCCGCGTGTTGTTCACAACCAACGCTTGCAGCGCATCGTTCATTTTTTCATAGTTCTTCACCAGCGTGACGTTCTTGCGGTAAAATTCCGCTGTTTCCTCGTGCTTCTCGCTCATTTCCCGCAGGATGGCCTCGTGCTTCTCGCCCATTGAACGCAAAAGTTCCTGCGTGTCGTTGCGATACGCTTCCAGCAGCATTTCCGTCCGCTTGCCGTGCCGGTGATCTAGGATAAACACCACCACGATGACCAGCGCCGGGATAGCCGCCAGCATCAGGATAATGCCGGGCAGCCCCAGCGCGAACAGCGATTCTATGAGAGGCAGGGCCGCGCTTATGGCGGCGTTTACTTCATTTCCCATGATTCCCCCGTGCCTGTTCGCATTGCAATGCGGATTTCAGGCCGTCTATGTACGCCCGGATTCCGTCATCCCTTTCCAGCAGACGGGCAAGATTCTCCGGGCTGTCCAGCGGCTCCGCCGCGTCCAGTTCCGGCAGGGCCGGAACGGACGGGGCCGGGCAGTCAGGCGGAGTGAGGATGACCGGCGCGGCCTGTTTCGCTACGCGGGCGCAACCGCTACAAATCACGATTGAGGCGCAGAACAGTGCGACGGCGCGTTTCATCGTCCACCACCTTGTCCTTTTCTTCGGCGGTCCGGGCGCGCGGACTGGCCTGCTTTACGATGGCCGCGCGCTCCGCCGCGTCCCGCGTGGCTTTCGTCTCCCGTTCAAGACACAGACGGGCATTTTCCGCCTGCGCTTCCGCATTCTCCCGGTATGCTTCCGCCGCTGTTTTCCAGCGTTCGCATTCCTGCACAGTCACGGCATGGGCGGCGCGTTCCGCGTCAAGTTCGGCGTTTACATGGGCAAGGCGTCCCAGCAGTCCCGAAAACAGCAGGGCCGCCGCCAGAAGCCACAGAGCCGTTTTCATGGCCGTGCCCCGCCCTCGATCCCCGGCCCCCAGCCCGCCTTGACATAGGCGTGTTGTCTTTCTTCCAGGATAAGCCGGGGATAGTTGCGGTTTTCCTTCCATGCGGCGGCGGAACGCCCGGCATTGACCGTTGCCACGGCCCCGAACCAGCGGGCGGCGTCAAGCCCCCGCTGGCGGGCCAGCTTCCTGTCCCGGTTCACCCAGCCTTGGCCGCCGTTGTAGGCGGAAAGCGTGAACGCCATGCGCTCGTAATCGCTCGCGCCGTCGTTGCGCTCCCACAGCCAGCGATCATAGGTACACAACGCCTGGAGCGACCAGCCCGGATTGAACGGTTCCGGTTTGCCCGTCTCCGGGGCGACTTCCGGCAGCCATGCCGCCGTGGACGGCATGAACTGCGCCAGACCCTGCGCTCCCACATGGGAGACCGTGTTGTTCCGCCACCAGCTTTCCGTATGAACCTGCGCCGCGAAGACGGATACCGGGGCATCCATGCCCCAGGTGGCGTGCGCGGCGCGTGTAAGTGTCGCCCGGTACTGCTGCGCCGCACGGGGTATCGTCACCTCGGCGGCATGGACCAGACTGCACAGATAACCTAACGCCAGCCAGAAGCCCACGCCGACCAGAAAGCCGGTGAGCATGAGTTTGATGCCCAGCCAGAGAGCTTCCCTAAAGAGCGTGGCCAGATACCGAGGCAAGCCCCGCAGATATTCCTTTACCTTCGGCCAGCGGCTGGCCACGGCGGCCCTGATACGCGCCTTCATCACTACAGCCCCAGCGCCACGGCCACAACAAAGGCGGCAATGATGACGGCGCGGCGCAGCAAGGCCGCGCAGAACGGACGAAAATACCCCGTGGCAATGGGAAAGTCCGGCTTGCCGTCCGCTCCCGTGGCATCGGGATGTTCCCGCCAATCCCGGTCAAGGTAGCCGGACGGCAACGCATACGGGAAGGCCAGAAAATCAAAGACCATGCCCGCAATGGCCGCTACCATGACCAGCGCCAGCTTGTAGGCCACAACAGGCCCCTGAACAGGGGAGAAAAACAGCAGCGCCGCCAGAAGCGCGATGCCGCACAGCAGGAACAGCCCCAGCAGATAACGGGGATTGCAGAGAAACTTCTTCATGAATGCGCGTTCCTTTCCGCGTCTGGTTCCGAGTGTCCCCGCCGGACGGGTATCCGGCGGGGAAGGGAGGCGACAGGCCGGACGCGAATCAGCCCGTCACGGCTATCCTGCCATGACGGGCTGATCCATGCCCGGAAAGGGCGCGTTCCATGCGAACAAATTTCAGAGCGTTACTCGTCGAAATCCCTGCGCAGTTCCTTCACCTCCGCCGCCCGGACACGGACGGGGTTGTCCTTCAGCTTCACCAGCTTGCCCTCAGCAATGTAGTCATATATCTGCCGTTCCGAGACGTTCAGGCAGTAGGCCGCCTGCCGGACGTTCAAAATGTCGTGCCGGGCCAGTATTTCCAGAGGCGTCAGCGTAAAAGGTTGATCCGGCGGAACCACGGAATACCGGATGGGCAGCGGCAACGGAAAGCCCGCCGGACGTTTCAGCGTGCAATGGTCCGCGCAGCCGATGCAGCAAAAAACATCATCCCGCACGAACCAGAACGGCTTGCCCTTCTGCCCGCGCAGGGCATGATTGCAGCCGAGCTTTTCATATACGCTCCGATCCGGTTCGGCATCATAGGGCCGCCAGCCTTCCTTCGTCAGCGTCACTATCTCCTTTATCCGTGTTCTCATTCTCATTTCTCCTGAAACAGTCTGCCGAACAGCTCCTTTCCTTCCCGTTCCGTCTGGTCCCGGCAGGCCATGCACTCCCGCCGGTCCAGGCGGCGGCAATGGGCGCACCGTATGCTCTGCAAGGTCTCCGCCAGAATTTCCCGTGTCACTCCCGGCGCGGGCGTTTCCGGCGCTTTTTCGGCCCCGGTCAATGCGGCCCGTATCCGTGCCGCCTGAAAACTCCATTTTCCCGGATACCTCCCGGACAAAACCAGATACACCGTGGCCCGTTTCAGTTCGGGATGCGCGCGGCAAAAGGCGTAAATCGACGTGTAACGCTCAAGGACCAGCGCCCGGAGGATATCAACCTCACTCACCGGCCCCGCCTTCGGCCTTCCGTTTTTTCTCGAAAGCCTTTTCCCTGCGCTGCAGGTCGGAAAGCAGCGTGGAAATCTGTTCCCCGTTCTTGAGCCAGACGAAACAGTGACAGCCGAACGCCCGTTTGACCCGCGTGTCCAGGCTGGTCATGGAATAGCCCAGCTTTCGCCATATCGCCAGAATCTGCCGCTTTTCGGCGGCATACGGCATGGAATCCGTGATTTCTATCCAGTCCGGGCGATTGAGAGCCGTTACCCGGCTGTTCCGGCTTTTGGTGGGCGCGATATAGGTCACGCCGTACTGTGCCGCGAAAAGCTGCACCAGCCGGGAAAGCTGATGGATATTCATGTCCCTGCGGCTGGATACGCCGAACTCCGAACGCAGCAGAGCCCGAAAGGCTTCCTCATCCATGTGCGGAAGCTGCTTGCGGGCAATCTCAATCTTGCGATACAATCCAAGGCGCATTTTCTGATTATCCACGGCGACGCTCCTTGTGTACGGTCACATCTTCAACCGGCACGAACACGCGCTTTCCTCCCAGCGACACGTTGACCACCCAGCGGCCCGTGAAGTCCAGAATGGGTTCCGTATTCGTCCAGGTGCCTTCATAAAAGCCGTCCGCGCGCCGCATGGACACGCGGGAATTGCAGGAAATGTCAGGGGCCGGGGCGGGCGTTTCCAGCCCGCACATGGCAAGCTCCGCCGCGAGCCGGGCTATCCCGTCCCGGTCGAAGAAGCGCGGCGCGCCGTCTTCCGTATCCAGCCAGCGCCGGGCCAGACGCACGCGGTAAAAGCCTTCCGGGCCGCCGTGCAACGGAGCCGGGGAAAGCTCCAGCTTCGCGCGCTCTTCTCCGTTGCGCACGCTGATGGACGCGCAGAATTTCCGGTTGTCCTTTCTCATGGCTTCACCTCATGGCCGCATGTTTCACGCGGTCCGCCACCTCAGCCCGTTTCGCGTTGTTGAAGCGGTCCACCGTGCCCACCAGATAGCCCGTGATGCGCCGGATGCGCTCGAACCGTATTCCTTCGCCTATGTAAACTTTTCCGTCCCGCTCCGTGTGCGGGAGTTTCGGGATTACTTCTGTCATTGTTTCATCTCTTGGCTGCTCATCAGGTCCGGCGCGCCGCCGCCGGACGACGGCCCCACACGGAGCCGTTTCGCTTTCCGTCAAGACTTTTTGTGCGCTTGCAACTGAGCAGCCCGAGTCGCCACCTTGGCAATGAGTGCCGCAGTCTTGTTCGTTTCCGCGTCTTCCGAGAGAAGCTTGCGGGCCAAAAGGCGCATATATTCGGCATGGGTCAGTTGTATAAGGTTGTCCAGAGCAAAGTTTTTTTTGTTCCCATCCGCGAAAATTACTCTGGAACCTTTCGGCAGCGGTCCGTTATGCCGTTCCCATACAAGGTGATGTTTGAGTTTCCAGCAGTCCGGGTCTGCAACCTTTACGCTGATGAATCCGGAAGCGTCTTCTTTTTCATACCCCACCGGATAACAAAAGCATTTTCCCAGTCTGCCCCCTTTGGGAAAGGGATTTGGAGGCGGCTTGCCCCGGTGAAACACTATTCCGTTATGTAACCCGTGATACCAGCACACGGACTTTATATTCTGAATATTCTTGTTGGTATGGAAACGCGTGTTGAACTTTTTCGTAAGCTCGACAAACAATGTTCCCTGAACATGTTCTGTCAGAAAGGCAATCTGTTCTGGCGTGTAGGGAATCCATCTCTTTTTCACGTCTCACCCCTCAAGCATTTTCGGAACGACGATGCCCCCGGAAATGGAATTGTCCGCCGCGATCTTCGCTTTCAGCACAAGGCTTCCGCA
>ERZ827088.2784-NODE-2784-length-17443-cov-4.443294_pt1 | contig 17443 bp, 48 predicted proteins | sample MGYA00519922_ERZ827088 | MGnify/ENA primary metagenome ERZ827088 (study PRJEB31778, sample SAMEA3449254) | human gut metagenome | biome: human gut; feature: human-associated habitat; material: faeces | place: United Kingdom | collected 2010/2012 ... | reverse complement strand
CATGTAACCAGTCAACATATCAGTTCATTATAAAAATCTCAGATTTTTGTCTTGATAACTGAGCCATTATATTTCCTTCATACAGCGCAAGCAAATGAACCTTGATTTGCGCCGAGGGTTTCCATTTCGCTTACACATAGTAGCACCTCCTCCAATAAAAAAAAGAGATAGCAATTGCTACCTCTTCACATTTGAAAACAGTCTTTCAATTTCTTTTTTTCATAACCACATCTCCATTATATTTTGTCTAAATCCATAATTGCGGCGTAATTGGAATTAAATGTGGGTTATCAATTCTTTCTCTAATTCCTTCAATATTATCATACCAATAATCGCATTCAAGATAAGGCATATATCTACCATTTACACAATAAATATTAGTTCCATTATACTCTTCAATAAAATATTGCTCTTCATTCTTTTGCTTACATTTTATTGAACACACCGGCATGTCCGTCCTTCTATCTATAGTTTGAACATTTCCATCCAGATCTCTAATCTTAAATTCACCAAACACAGTAGTTTTAGGTGCAAACATATATTCTTCCATACCAAAATTTTTTAATTCTTTGCCACAAACAGCACATTTCCATTTCATTTTTATTTATACCATCTCCTCCATCCAACGATCAGCAATAGTTTCCAATAAGTCAGTCATAAACGGAACTGTCCAAGCACCATAAATTCTATTGATATATTCATTTGCTGCTTTACGCAATTCACAGCCTTCCGGAATAACTCCTGTTTTTTTAAACTCCTTATATTGCTGATAATATATTCTTAACTCACTATCAGATGCATTTTCAAAATAATTATAAAAATTAATTTCTTTTCCCACTATATCATCCTCCAATCTGTTGTTTCACTAATGGAATATAAATAAATTCTCTGACAAAATTGGTAAACTGTTTCATAAATTCCATACCAGCATCATATCCACAAACATTATCAATTTGCTTCTCAATTGGACTTAACATATCAGGACGCTTGATATTGTTTAATCTGCAAAATTCATTTACCAGATTATTGTCTTCTAAGCATAAACTACATACTTGTATAAAATCATTTTCTAACTCTTCTATTGTCATGTTTTCACCTCCAATTACCTGTCTTGAAAGCAATTTTTCATTACCATAATTCGTTATATTCTTCTTTTAACCATTCTATTTCATGCTGAACAGCTTCACCTTTTGTTTCAAAACTCTCACAATCACTTGTATAAAACTCTCCATAGTCGTCATTATATGACACAAGATAATCTGTTAATCCTTCGATTGTTGATATTTTATTTCTTATTTTTTGTTCGTTTGTCAATGTCTTAACCTCCCTTTGAAATCGTCATTTCAATTATTTAATATTGTTCTCCTTAATAAAATTATCAATTGTATCATTAATGATTTGTCTTATTTCTTCTATTTCTTTTAATGTCATATTATCTGTAGTATGCTCGTACAATGCGTTTTCGACTACTAATTTAATATCAAATCTATAATCTAATGCCATTTATTTCACCTCATTTCATCAATTCTTCAACTTCCTGCTTCATTATGCTGATTTCCGACAAATCGTACTGCTCAACCATTCTCTCTAATTCATCAGGTAATCCAGTCATTTGTGATAAATCCTCAATAACTTTTTCCATATGTTCGTAAGCAAGATCCAAATTATTCCATACTGACTGCAAGTTATTTTGTGTTTTATTAATTCGGCTCATTTATTTCACCTCATTTCATCCAGCAAATCCAATATATCTCTTTTAACCAACATCAATGTTCTCATTACAGATATAAATTCAATCGTTATACGATCTTCGTCTTTATCACCAAGTCGCTTCACCCATTCACCCTCCAATCTGTCATATTCCGCATCGAGTTCTCCGATATATTCTTTTACCTTTTCTCTCATATCAGGTTGATTTTCATACTGATAGAGTCTTTCTAGCGGCTCCTGCATTGCTAGATTTGTATCTACGCTTGCTTCACCATACATATATAGTTGCTGTGATGGTGAGTTTGGTAAATTCCAATTTACTTTCTCCACTAATTTATTCATCGTTTTCACCTCTAATCATTTGTTAAATGCAATTTATATTTACCAGCACAATTATGCGTCTCCGTGTCATAATGACCACCATGAACATCAACCCATTCGCCATCATAGCAGCCGTATCTACCATTACATATCGTCTTATATACAGCGTCCTTCCCATCATCCCATGTTTTTCTACTTCCTTTAAATATCAGCATAGGATAAATGAATTCTTCATATTTTAGCATTGATTTAATTTCTTTGCAACCATGAAAATCAAACAGCCATATATCTTCCGGTTTATTTGCTTTGTAGATAATCGCCGGTTCAAGAGCAATTGTAATTTTTTGTCCACGAATATCAATAACTCGCTGTAACCCAAAACATATATCCAATTTTGCCTTACCAACGTCTTCATTGTCACACCAGTAATTATTATATTCAGCCTCGCCATTTACTGTTTTAACAATTTCGTCTGTCAAAGTATCCATAAGTTTGTAGTTACAACATAATATAATTGTGTTGTTCGTAAACTCAATTAGATTATAGTTTTTCTCTCTCTTGAATCTATCTTCCATAAATTCTATAGCTTCTAACATTACACCACCTCAATCTAAAAATCGGTTTCTACATATTATATTCTCCGTTATGAAAGTTAAATTTCATATTTCTTTACATATGACCATGTAATACATTCTGGCGGTTGACCACAGATTTTAAATATTGTTACATTCTTACACCCCGATCTGATCAATCTATTTGCCTCTATTCTACTCTGATTTATATCATCAAAGCCGTCAAAAATCCAAGGTTCCGTTTCCGTAAATCCATTTCCGATTTTATCATTATAAGCAACTGCATACCTTTCGTTTTTCATAATCTATTCTCCATTTCATTTTTGAAACCTAGATTTCTTCTTTTAATTCCACCCCATATATATTTTCAACAACACTAAGTAAAGTATCATACCAACTACCCATTAGTCCGTTCCATAAGCAATACTGTCTGAATACATCATATTTATCTAACTTCATTATTTCTTCATCAGAAGATGTATCATTTTCATTTAGCCTCATACGTTGCCTTATAGCTTTCATTATTTCGTCATTGTATTTTTTCATTCTGTTATCTCCTTTCTTCGCATAAAAACTTGGTTTCATCAGTTATCTTGCATACAATTCTTCTTCAAAAATTGATAATACATCGCCTACTTCTTTTAATTGTGATCTACATATTTCTGCCTTGCTTGGCTCATTAATTTTATCCCATTTATCAATCTGTTGATTTAGGTTTCTTTTTGAATCCCTTAATGAATTCATAATAACTTCTACGCTTTCTGATGATAAATTAATTTGCATACATCATTCCTCCTTTTTTATTTCCAATAAATCTATTATTTATTTAGCATCCTCTTTTCTTTTTGCGATTTCTTCATCAACAAATTTGTAAAAATTTGCCTCAAAGTCATCAAACCCATCAATAAATAATTTAAGTGCCTCTTCAAATCCTTGATACCCTGTTGTATTAACACGCTCTCTATCTACAGTTATCACACATTTGCCGTCTGTACTATGTTGTATAAACAAATAACACTTAGAGAGTATAAAAAACAATTTTCCGTTTGAAGCTGGTTTAGATATAAAAGCTGACGCACCGTCATAAAGTGCTTCTCTGCCATTGTAGTAATATTTTTCAGATCTTATGCCAAGTTTCAAACACTCATTGCCGACATCGAATAACTTATTGATCCGAGGCTGTAATTTTTTAATTTCCTTTTTGTACTTTTCAATATTTCTCAGTGAGGCTATATGCTCTTCCTCCGTATATGGGGGCTTCGGTTTTGTCATCTCTTTAAGTTCATCGAGTCTATCCATATCAATCACTCCTTCTTAATATTCTCTCCACTGCTCATAATATCCAAAATCTCCGAGATCAACTAGCGGTAAATCTACGTCTTCTTCCGGGTCATATTTTACTCCACACCATAATGCTTCTGCTTCAACTTCGTCAGTCTGTCTATTAACAATACTAACATTTTTCTGTGTATATCCAAACCCATTCTCTTCTGCAACTTCCTTTGCTTCATCTAAACTATACGCATCATCAGGTTCGACTCCGGTGTGATATTCAACCTTATATAATGACTCAGCTAAATCATAATCTGAACCACACTCAAACTCTCCGTTTTCGTCTGTATCACAATACTCCAAAGCATATTCTTCTACATCAATAGTAGAAACACCTTTGATTGCCGAGCAATAATGTCTTTCTAATTCTTCCTTTGCATCCTCAATATCATCAATGACCCACTTTGCCAACACTTCAGGATTACGATCAACTCCAAACAGTGTATCACCGTGTTCGAATTCCTTATATTCTCTTGCTGTCATGTTTACTTTGTTGTGTAATAATCTAATTGTATTATACATAATAATCACTCCTATCCATAAATGCGTTTTGTTAATTCTGTTCCATACATACGTTCACATTCATCTTCTTCGTACATATCAATCACGTCCTGTAAATCAGGATTTTGCCAATCTACATGTTCCCATAACTCAATTGCCAATTCACGATTTCCCATAGCAATATCAATAAAATCATATCCAGTATAGCAACAACTAATTATTGTGTCAATTTCGCTATCTGAAAGATTTTCATCACACGTATTTAATTTATTAAGATGTGTATCAGGAATATACATAATCCGCTCAGAGCCATGAAATGAATTTGCTTTATAGATTTCACATTCCTGCCCCGGCTGTAGATCCAACACCGAATCCAAGCTCTTGCCGCTCTCTAATTCTTTTTTCAATTGATATTTTGTCATCTCGATCATTCTCCTTTCACTAATTCATATGCTTCCATTTCTTCAACCGTTAGCTCCCGATTATAATACAATTCAGCCCATGCTTCATTTGTCTTTTCAGGATAATTGATAAAATCCATAAAGCCTTGTTTGGGTTGTGTTCCAATACTGACAGGTCTCAAAGCTGCATAATATTTAATCCAACCAAATTTTGCTGCACTACTTCTTACATATTCGTCGTTTGTCATATTTACCTCCAATCAAAAAGGGAAGGTGTTTGCCTTCCCTTAATTATTCTCTGTTTCTTATAGATTAACGTCTATCCCAAGGTGTTTTGCCGTGAATCAAATATACTAATCCACAATAAATAATTGTTGTTAAAAGACCTACTATAAGCTGCTGTCCAAGTCCTAATTGACTACCGAAACATGGTAAAAACTGTTGTACAAATATCATTTTATTCATCCTCCTTTTCACATTCCAAACCAATATATCCATAATACACAGGATCTTTTTCTGTCCATAATTCGTCACGATGATCGTTGCGATATGTATCATATGTGTAAGTATAGCGGAATCCATGAGACTCTACTAATCCATCATAAGTTTCTTTGCTAATGATCCTGCCGTAATCTCCTGTTTCGTATGGAAACATACGAGACATAGGATAGACCATACTTGAGTAATCTCCACTGACTGGTTCTCCTAAACAATGGTAATTTTCATCAATGTAATATACCCGATACAAATCCAGATCAGTGTTGTGTTCCAAACAAGCAATGCTTTTATCAGTTTCGATTTCTGTATCTAAATCTTTTCTCCATCTATAATCGTATTTTTGATACGTTTTCTTCCCTTCAGCTATTGCTTTGGCTTTTCTCTGTGCGTTTTTACTTTCGATGTCACGAAACTCTTTCCACCATGTATCAAGATGAACACACCCTGATCTCACACCTATATATTGAGTATGACTATTTCCATATTGATCAGTAATGCTCTTTTCTCTACACACTTCGCCATGCACGATTGGCTGGCTTTTCCTATTACGGCGTATCACTTCATCATCTACAACATTAACATTATTATACTCAGAAATAGAGATCCCTGCTTGTCTTACAGCACTCACACCGAGCAACCCTAAGAATAGCAATGCTCCTGTTAGCATATCATCAACCTCCTTATCTCCATAATTTCTTAAATGCTTCAATTCCTGATCTGTATAGTTTCTTTTTCCAATCCCGATCGGTAAAATCAATTTCATATTTTGTCCATATACAGGTATCTGTATTTATTATACCATCATCTCCTATTTCTGTACAGTACCATGCTGATTGTTTTTTGCCGTTGTCTTTACAGATATTGTACTCTACACCCCACTTTCCATTATCTAAAAAGGCAACACCCCAATCATCATATGTATCTTTGTGAATATAGTCATCAGGATTTATATTACACTTAAAATCTAAAAACTCTTGCAACTCATCATAGTCACACACCTCCTTTGTGATTTCATCTGATTCATACCATCCCGGTTCAGCATAATGTTCTTTGCAATATTCCATGGTTTGTTCCATATCCATACCATACAATGTTACTTCTCCGCTCTCACCCCAATAATCACCTGTTTTGCGTTGCTCTCTGGAATAGCGAATAGCATCGTCATTATCAACATATGCCATTCCCAATCTTCCATCATCAGAATCAAGGTATACATAGTGTCCAAGGCGAACATTATACAGATCTTTTCCGGAATTAATCCAATTGTAAAACTGCTCAGCCGTATCAAATTTGATCATTTCGCTTATCATATACATCAACCTCCTTAAATTATCTTTGCGTTGTTAAAATAGAATAACTGTCCAATCCGTTGCATTTTCACCCCATTGCAGCGTAAAACATCAAGCAGCAATTCCGTATCCCGTCCGTGTTCTTTACTTAACAGATAACCATATCTGTCAAATAACTCTGTTTCCGTCAATACTTCATACAATTTTGACTCACTTCCTTCCTTATTATATAGTTCCATAAAATGTGCTTTTCATTATCTAATTCCATTTAACATACATCCATTTGCTTCCATCTCGCTTGGAATAATTTCATCTGGATAAGCAGCGATTATACTTCCATCCTGAAATTCAATATTCCACATTGGCAAGCAGCATAATTCTACATCTTTAGTTGTGCAACGCCCTAATACCTTAAACTCCTGACCAAATTTGTCTTTATAATCACCACCTTGGCTCCAAAACTTCTTTGCAAATCCTTCTCGTTCATAACAACCAAAGCAGTCATTTACAAATTTCGTTTCTCTTTCTTGAGACATCTCTTCTCTGTACTCCGGATATTTAATTTTCATTTCATCCCATGTAATACTCATATTATCGACCTCCAATCACACCTTAAAATTTCCGTTTCACTGTATTTTAGAAATCTACAACATGACAAGGAACACTAACTTTATCTCCATGTTCTGTTGTGACGGTTAATTCCTGCCAGCTATCACCTTTTACAATTTTGTTTATAAAAGATTCTGGAATTGCAAATAAATCTTCGTGATCAATCCATGTTGAACCGCTGATCCATCCATCCTCTCTAAATATAATTAGCTCTCCAACCTGTGTATGTTTTAAGCAAAATTCTTTTACTGTCATAATAATCACCATCCATTTAAATCATCGTTTCAACTGTTTTTAAAAGTAATCGTATCTAATGTTTCTCTATCCTCATTGGATTGTAGCCATTTCAGTTCATATTCTTCCGCTTCCTCTCTTGTATCAAAAATGCTCTGATTGGTTGTATGATATTCTACATTTGATCTATATCCGTTCATATACATAAATGCTTTGACGTTCATTTTTGCCATGTCTTCAATACTCATATTTTTAATTGATTCGTAATTTGTCATAATTTCTTATTTCCTTTCCAAATCCTCATTTCATCTGTTATCCATATCATAGTATCTATCTTTTTTATTTAATTTGTATCTTGCTTTTGGAAACACAATATCTTTTCTATTAATAACAAAAGTATATGTATGCTTATCTTCGTAATACCCCCTCACATTTCCATAGATTATCCCATCAGCTCTTAATAATCTTTCTGTTCTCATATAAACCTCCATTCTAAAAAGACTTGAAACTTTTGATTCATAGCTACACTTTAATCATCAATAATTACTTTGTCCAAATCAACCCACGTGTCATAAACTTCTAAAATTTGTGCCTGTTTTTCTCCAGATTCGTCAGGCTCTCCAATCTCGTCTTCTGGTATCAGTCCTCCACAACAACCACAAATGATGTCTCCGTCGTCTGTTAGGAGTCCTCCATGGATTACATCATTTTCAATATCCTTAAATTTAACCTGTCTCATCTTGTCTACCTCTCTTTCCTTTCCATTACACATAAGCCAACAAATTGTCTTCCGTTCCATCAGCAATTTCATAATCCGACCACCAATCATGTATCGTTTCCTTTATTCCTTCTGGTGGCATTGATTTTCTCAATTCATCAACTTTTGGTTTCCATAATTCAGTTTCAAATTCAACCACAACTGCATTCTGCTCTTCATTCAGATCGTCATATGATCCACTACTTAATAAAGCTCGTACTGCTTTTCGCATTACTTCTTTAATATCCATAATTTATCACTCCATTCTTTAACCAATTACATCCCCATCGGCATCTTTCGTATAACAATATTCCCAGTCACCAACCCCATCTTCTGTAAATTCTCCACCATCTGCATTTTCTGCAATTTCCTGTGCTTCTTCCAGTGAGTTAGCCTCTACGTCTAAGTACACATAGTCTACCGTTTTATACACAACTCTATATTTTGCCATGATTATTCCTCCATCAATTCTGTCTCACAATTACTATCGTAACAATTTTTAGGTGCATTTCTTCTACCTTCAAAGATATCATCTTTGACGATTTCTTCTGCCTCTTCCTTACTATTTGCCTCTACTTCATAGCTATCACTGTACGATTCACAATACGTGACTAAATATTTTTTCATTTCCATCAACCATCCTTTCCATAATGTGTTATAATATTTACATAGGAGCGAGGACTTACACGGTTGCTGTCACAACCGATGCCTCTTATGTTAGTCGTTTTCTTCGATATGTTCCCATGCTTCCTGTTCGGTTGGGAATGCTGTGTCACATCCAGGAACATACCAATCTCCGTACATCATGTATGGCATACTAACACCTCCTTGTATGTATTTATAGAAAAGGCAGGGACTTAATAGCCTCTGCCTTAACTATCCAATATATTATTCTCTTACCACGGTATCAAAGTGTACAAAGTATCCGGTTTGATCTCGCTGTGTTCAAACTCATATACATATGCCACATTTTCACACTTCATCAGAACGCCCGGCTTATCTGTATTAAGTAGAGCAACATTTGGATATTTTTCTTTGAATATCCCTTCTGCCTTCTCCAATGAATCAGATATGATCATCCCACTGTCTCCGTCAATATTTTCATAAACAAAAATCTTCTGTCCGTCCATTTTGCTCATCCTCCTCTGTTGATTGACCTTCATATGCCGCTTTTACTTTACGTAAAGTTTCCCTATCCGGACACATATCACACAATCCCTGTTCACAATATTTACACATTACATCCAAAGCATGTTGCACTTCTCTTACATCCTCTAACGTCACATCAATTCCTCCAATCCGTTTTCATACAAATCTACAACATCCAAAACTTCCCATTCGGTTCCTGTGTCTAGCACAAACTGGTCGTATTCTTTTTCAAAATCTATACCCGCTTTTTTGCTATCGCATGTATTAAGCATCACGTTTCTCTCTTTCGTATACATATCTTCCAATTGTTTAATATCTCTTGTCTGTCCATCAATTATGAAATCTACGCCGTCATAAGCATGATACCAAACCAAGAGTAGATTTCCCTTTGAAAGATCAATTTCAAAAATTTGTGTTACATAGGACTCATCGCCACCACCGCAGCTTATACGATTCAAATCTTTGGAAATATCGAACCCTTCCTCATCCTCCACATTCTCTTTGCACAATTTAATTGCCGCAACGACAGCTTCTTCGTGTGTTTTATATACTTCATACCATGCTTCAGTGTAATTTTCATCATTCAAGCCACATACTAAATATACTTTATCCATGTTTACCTCCTAACAGTGCCACACCATGTTTCCATCTTCGTCCTGAATACTCAACACAGCAAATGTATTGACCTGTGCCGCATTGACCGCTCCTGTAAACTCTTTATTTGCATACCGTGAATTTGCCTTATTCAACACCTCTTCAATCGTGTTTTCATCAATATATACATCCAAAGTTGCATCTATTGTCGCTACGTATTTCATAATTATTCGCCTCCTATTGTAAATCACCCAATATCCAAAATTCCGCAAAGTCAAGCACATCATTAGGAATACACTTAGCTTCTTCTTCGTCATCATAATAGAACGATCTGCCTTTTAATGTCGTCTCAATCACGTCTTTTTCTTCATAAATAATCTTATATTTCACTTCATTTGCTGTTTCACTTAGTTTCTCAATTCTCAATACATTCATGTTTTATACCTCTCTTTCAATTTCTACACATTTAACAGACCATTCAGGATGTCCATTTAAGATACATTCAATCTGTTCGTTTCCCTGTAATTCATCACACCAAAACATTACATAACCAAGTTCATCTACTATTGCACTCCTATACATTTGTATCACCACACTTTCTAAGTAAACAGTTCTTTCATTTGGATTTAAAAAAGCAGATAACACTCTCTGCTATCTGCTTAATTATTCTCTCTATTAAGTTGTATTCATTGCTTAATGTGTATTTTCTTTGTAGAAAGGACAATTATCTTCTCCGTTTGTATAATACTTATCAGTTTCATCCTCTGTCATATTGTCATACTGACTACATTCAGAAGTGCCTGTTGAATTATCATACCAAAAATGTTTACAGCTATTACAATCTTTCATTACGCAATCCTCCATCCAATCCCTTCTACAACTGTTTCTATTTTGCATTTATCAAGTATTTCTTTTACTTTACCATTGATAAACTCAGGTTTTTCATTCCGCACCATTGCATTATATATTCTAACACATTCTCTTATATCAAGCAATGATACTTGAATACCTCTTACTTTTTGTCCATCTAACCATTTTTCAATATATTTTTTGAATTTTTTCATGTAATCAACCTCCAATTACTTTTTTAGGCAAGTATCTTCTATGACGAATATCGTTTGGAAACCAATCAATATTCCATACTTTTGCCTCGCCAATTTTCATTGCTTCTAATTCTTTTTCAAGGTCTATCCCCTCCATCTTAAATGCTTCACTAAGAGTGTGATTTCCATAGCCCATAAATTGAGCGTCACATTTATATCCTTCTTCCTTCCTTTCAATTAATGCACAAATCATTTTAATTCACTCCTTTCAAAGCAAGGTGGCTTATGCCACCTCACCCTTAATATGTTTTGTAAACGCTGCCTCGCAATTATTTTTGATATTTATTGGTAAAATCAAAAAGCTGTATTCGTCTCCCTTAATCACGATTGGTGACTTTGCGTTGATACCTACACATTCAGGTTCATTTGAATCAACAATGCTAAAAGCATCGGCAATATAACTTGGATTGAAAGCGATATACAAATCACTCTTCATGTTATTCTCGCTTGTTTCAATCTCATCAAATGCCTCGTATTTATGTGTTTTAATGTACGAATATAATCCTCCGTTTTCGCTGTGAAATACAACCGGAGCATCCTTACCGTCATTCACTCTTAACTCACGATTATATTTCGCCATCTCCAACATACTTTCCCTGTCAGGAACAAACTTAAAATCAGAGTCAAATCGAAGCAATTTCTCAACATCAAAGTATGTTCCATCCTGTTTACGTCTAACGTAAGTAAAGTCATTTCCATCGACTTTCACATATTTTTCATCCTGTGAAATCGTAACCTTACTTTCGGATTTCTTACTCATTGCTTTCTTGAATACAGGGACACATGAACGATTAAGCATCACGCTATTTTCACTATATACTTCCTGATCTCGTAGTGTTCTCATACCGATTCTGTGTCCCTCAAGTGCTTCGATTCGATTTTGTTTTGTGTTGAAGTTAAAACACTGCATTGTCATCTGATTGATATCGTCGGATGTATATGTCTCAAGATTTACCAGTGTTTCAAGCAACCAATTTTCTTTCGCCGCAAGGATTTTCTCTTCCGTGTCATCCATAGCCGGTAGGAAAATATCTACATTCTGATAACGTGGAATCGTAACTGTTTTCTTGCCACACTTAATATTGATTTTTCCTACATCTCCCATATCCTCGGTTGTAACATCTTCTACTATGATGTTTCCCTTCATTTTTGTTACAATTTTAATATCATCAATGTCAATACCAAATACTCCCGGCTGTACATCATATGCCTGATCGTTTCGAATCTCGACATACTGTTCTGAATTACTTCCAAGCACTCTTAATAATCCGTCTTTGTCAATCTGGAAATATAATTTCTTAAAATCTGGATTATAATGTTTCTTGTCAATCACTGTTATTCCCTTATCAATCATTGCCTTCAGTTCTTTTGCATTTATTGTAAATTTCATCATAGTCATATACCTACCTTTCACTCAATTGTTTTAATCTCTATTACCAACATTGTTCCTATTCAATTTCATATAAACACTCAAATGTTTTGCCTATTTCTTCATATGATGTAATTATCGAAAAATGATTCAAGTAATTCTTAATTCCATTCCTGAAACAATGTACAATAGCATCAATATTGTATTTTTTATCAATACCATTATCTTTTACTCCTCTAATTACCCAGTCTACAACTTGCTGATATGACTCATCTTTTGCCAGTGCTGTCGTATCTGAATCACGAATCCTTTCCATGATGTTACGGTACCTAAAAGCATAATTATATGCAATTTTCTGTTCTGCCGTGCAAATCTCCTTATCAACACCTCTAATTTTGTGCATTTTCATCATATCTACCTCCTATAGTCCTAATCCGTGTTCCTTGCTTAATCTCCGTGCAATACAACCTTTGATTTCCTTTGCGTGAATCGGTACGACCACCGTTTCCGTTGTTGTCCTTTCCCAGATTTCATGACCGCTGTTGCAACGATCCTTCTTAAATCCGTTATCTGCAAGTGCCTTAGTAAATTTTCGCACCGGCACACCCGGTAACTTAGCCATATAACCACAACCTTTCTGCCCGTATAGCCGTTAGCCCAGCATTTGTCTACAGCATTGATACAACTACAACACAACTTAAAATCAGTACCATGCTGCACAAGAAACTCAATGTGTCTTCCTTTAACTTTCGCTTCAATTCTCTACTCATGCTCTTTTAGCTCCTCTTGCCTGTGTAAACGGACTCTGCATTTCGTACTCCACAATATCACGCAGCTTATCAAACATCTGTGCCTGTGTATTATCAATAAGATGATTTGCAAAATACTCTGTACCTTTGCAATGCTTTAATAATGCCGCCTCCATCTGTTCTTCTCTTCCTGCGAAGTAAGCATACATCTTACGGAATACTCTCAATACTCTCGCCGTATATGCCTTACCGCTATAACTCTCGGCATATCCATTCCAGCCAAGCTTACCAATAATACGTAAGATACTATCCAGCAACTCAGGATTCGAACGTACCAAAGAAATTCCATCACTAATCGAAGTAAGTACACCAACTGTATTTGCTCCATCATCGCCTAACACAGCAACATTGTTTGCCTTACAAATATCACGAAGCATTAAGTAATCTGGCTTTTTGCCTACAATCGCCGCTCTGTAAATATCTCTCGGCAACATACGTGTTCTGTCTTTTGTCTGATCGAGGAACAAATCAATTGCCTCTTCCAACGTACACTCCATAATCTCTACAACAACCGCATCCATACTTGCCTTAAATGCACCGTAGATTCTGTGCTGTCCATCAATTACCAACAGTCTGTTTTTGTATACAAGTACCTTTGGTGCGTCCCACTTGTATTTGTTATAACAATTCCCGATTGCAAAGGATTTTGCCTTCGTAATTCGTCTCTGCCACTCTGGAATATGTATATAAGTTGGATCAACAACCAATTGCAATTTGTCTCCGACTACGCTATTTCTCTTTGCATCTTTAATCATGCGGGAAATATAATCCGTTTCCATTTTGCCAGTAAAACCGTCTGCTTGCCGTACAACCTGCATTTCCTGCTCTGCCTCTTTTGCTGTTACATATGTCTTGTTTTTCATAATTATCGTCCTCACTTTCAATTTTTGTTTGTAATAAAATAGCGGTTGCCTTGTAGCAACCGCCGCACAGTCTGTATTATTTAATTCTCCAACCGTGGTTCTAATTTTAGTGGTAATTTTAATGTTTGCATTATTTCTCCTTTCCAGCTATCAAAGTCTTATTGTATGCTGTCGCAATGCTATTTAATATTTCGCCCAATGTTGTCCAATAACCATATATGTTATCGTCACAATCATGTCCAATAAGGTACATACCCGGTTCTTTAATTTGTTTTTCATTCTTTTCAATGTTATTTAAGACTTTATTTACGATTTCAATATCATTCTCCTTTTTTACCTCAACAATGTCGTATGAGTAATCAACATCTCCATTCTCAAAGAATAAATCAAACTCGCTAATATTTCCCTTCACTAATTTGTTATACTCACTCATTAGCTCAGTTGTTTTTTCGTGTTTTTTACAATCTTCTTCGTTGTTAAACACTGTGCCATCGTTTGCAATATACAACTTCTTTACTACAACTTCCTTTGTTTCCGTTATTTCTTCTACTCTCATGGTTCTAATCTCCTTTTCTATGTGTTAATCAATTTCATCACATTCAGTTACATCAACATCCCAATCAAGTTCATCAATCGGCTTATTCCATAACCGATCTTCATCTGCAATATAGTTCATTATCTTTGCGAAATCCCTTGCTTTTAAGTTCTCCATTTCCTCTGTAAATTTATAAGTTGGCTGCATTGCATTATCGGTTTCATAAATGAGTACATCAATTGTGTTGTTACTGTTTACACATGCTTTAATAAAGTCCATCTCATTTTTGTGAAATATCAAGAATTCACACAACATATCGTTCCAATTCCAATCAAAAGGTGTGCCGTCATTTCCGTTCATGTAATAGATAGCTCCGTTTGCGTCCAACATGCCATCTGTTACATTAGGATACATATTTCGTGCAACCTTAAAAATTCTTTCAATTTCTCTCTTGAATTCATATCCATTCATATGTTTTACCTCCATAAATTTCCTTGTAAATTACAATTTCCTTTGCTTAGATATTCTCTAATTCTTCATTCAAGTCTGCAATTCTCTCTTTGATTTCATCAATGTCTGGCTGATAACCGTCAATTATTTCTGCTCTCTCTTCTGTTGTCAGATCTTCGTCATCAAGTTCATCTTCCAAATCGCTTTGCATATCAGCAAGTTCATCTTCTGCCTCCTTGATTTCCTTTCTAATCTGTTCTTCACTTCTAATTCCAAGCCATTCATACACCTGTTCAGAATCGAACCGCAGTAAATCATTAAGCTGCGTTTCTGTCATTCCATCAGGATATAAATCTTCAAGAATGTTTTCTAACTCTTCACATCTACCTTCTCTCTGTATTCTGTCAAGCGTATCTACTGCACCACTCCACGCATTAAAACTGTTTAAATCTAAATCATATGTAATTGTCATATTCTTCACTCCCTTCTAATAATTCAGACTTACAACTCGTCCGTCATTAAGTTCAAGATAATTTTCATCCTCATTAACTAAATCCTCTCCAAACTTTTTATAATCGAAATATTTATCTGCAATAGAATCTCCATTTTTAATGTATCCAAGACTCCATGCTTCCTCGTATCCCAAGTCTGAACTATCTTCGAACACACTGCCAATAATTCCTCTGTCTCTGTAATCCAAATAATATTCATCAAATATCTTCTCAATATCTGTATTATCCAATGAATATTCATCCTTCATATATTCGATTTCGCTTTCAATGATTTTCTGCTGGAATTCTTTTGCTTCTTCAGATTTGAGCTTATCATAGATATGTTGTACTGATTTTGCTAATGCAATTCCCTTATTATAGCGTTCATCTCCCTTTGTAATTCCATATCCTAAATCATTAATTGCTTTGTTGAACTGAACCAATTCGTTATATTCTGCCTTAGTTAATACCGTTTCAATATCTTCATAAACAGGAAATTCATGTCTTGTATAACAAGCTCCGTTTAAGTTCACACTTCCAAAATAATGATTGCATTGAAATCGTGGATTCTTTGAATCAATGTATGCACAACAATCTCTGTCATCCGAACCCTTTTCTCTAAATAAGAATAAATAACTCATAATCATACCTCCTACTGAATTTCGCTTAATTTTTCCATTTGTTCTTCTGTGAAAATTCTTGTCAAGTCTTTATATTCCTTAATAACTGCAATGTAAATTCGCTCTGCCGTTCTACTGTCCTCGTCATATCCAAACTCTGAACAAAAATCTTCAAAAGTTCCTACATCGTATTTTTCTAAGCAAGCAAGTACATCATATTCGTTTGGTACAGCATCTGCCTTTAATCTTGCTAAATCATTTTTGGCTTTTACCTTTTCACCATATGACATATCTTCAACTCTGTTATATTTGAGTTTCTTTTTTGCGTATTCCTCAAATGTCATTGTGGAAATCTCTGTATTGTGAATGCTATCCCAGAATGTGAACGTCATTTTGCCTCTTGGCGTTGTAATTGCTACATCATACCAATTTCTTTTTTCTTTCTCTTTCCAGTTCTCATTCCGTGAAATACCGCCATACACAATTTCGCACTTTGCATTTGCCTTATTTAAGAAGTTCTTTGCCTGTTCTAAATATTCATCCATAATCATTTCCTCACTTTCTTGTAATAAAATAGACAGCTAGTAGATTATTCTCTAGCTGTCTTTGTGTTTGCCTTATTTTGTTTAGTTGCTAAACCTTGAAATCTTAGTTTCAATGCTTCTTTTTCCTGCAAGAATAGCATCTGCAAGGTGCTTTCATATTCCTATCAGTAAACCAGATTCTTTCATCATCTGTTTGCCAAAAATATTTTCCACATTCCTTACATTTTTTAACATCCTTTAAATCATTTGCATTATGATTTTCTACAGCATCATCTGCGGATTTCTTATTAGCCATCCATGAAACAGTTGAATCGCATGGCATCGTTTGAACTTCCGTTGCAGTATTATCTGCTACAAATTCGTTTCCATTGAAATAGATTTTATATCCTAACATATATCGTTTCCTCCAATCTATATTATTCGCCATCATAGAATACCATCGGCATTTCAAAATCCATATCAAAATGATGCGTTCTAATCCACTCATGGGCTTCCTCGCTTGTTTTAAAGCCCCTCATTACTTTTTGTTCTCCATCAATATCTAACCATTCAACTCTATACATATTTATCTACCATCCTTTCTAAAGAAATGCGAATTTCTTTACTCTGTATCGCATAATGTATATCCATTTCCTTCTAATACATCTGGTGCATTATCATAATTGATTTCCTCAAAATCTTCTTCCATCCA
>ERZ827088.2773-NODE-2773-length-17544-cov-4.818915_pt1 | contig 17544 bp, 15 predicted proteins | sample MGYA00519922_ERZ827088 | MGnify/ENA primary metagenome ERZ827088 (study PRJEB31778, sample SAMEA3449254) | human gut metagenome | biome: human gut; feature: human-associated habitat; material: faeces | place: United Kingdom | collected 2010/2012 ... | reverse complement strand
CACAAGCCGTAAAAGGAACGGCGTTTTGTTCAGGGGAGCCGGAGCACAGGAGATTAGTTTAGCGTTGTCTGCCATACAACGATTTACCTCCGGTTCCCGGAACAAAACGACCCTCCGCCGGAGCCGATCGGAACAGCGGCAGAAAAACCGGCGCGTCTGTTTACGAACGCCGCATATCGGTCATCGGACGGGTTTGCACGATACGGGATTCCGAAACCGTGGACGGAACAAGAGTTTATCTTGTAACGTGGATCGTACGGCGGTATTCCGTGGGAGACATGCCCGTATGCAGGCGGAAAAAGCGGCTCAGCGAAGACTGGTTGGCAAAGCCGGCGCGCCGCGCCACGGCCTTTATGTCGAGCCTCGCGTCCCGGAGCAGGGTCTTGATCTCGATAACGACGTAGTCGGCAATCATCTCATGGGCGGACTGGCCGTTTACCTCCTGAACGACTTTGGTCAGGTATACGGGAGATATGCACAATTTATCGGCATAAAAAGCGACCTCCCTGCGCGTTTTGTGGTGTTCGCCGACCAGCATGGCGAACCGCATGGCGATATTTTCCTTGTTGGTATTCACGAAAGGGCGCTTCTTGGCGCTCGTCGTCTGCTGGAAAAGGACATAGAAATCCCAGTAATAAATCCGCAGCAGGTGCAGAATGGTCTCCCGCAGGAAAACGGGATCGTCGTTGCTGCCCCTGAGATCGATCGTCCGGCAAAACCCCAGAAACCGGTTTCGGTCCACGTCGTTGACGCTGTACAGGAAATTCTTCCGCATATAGAAGAAAAAATCCGGGGTTATTTTTCCCAGCCCGCTCATGATGTCGAGGAACATCTCCTTGTCTACTTTGAAAAAGGTCATCGAGAAATCGTCGCTGACCTCGCGGATCGACACCAGCTGCAACGGCAGAATCGTAACGATATCGTTTTCGGAAATCGGACTGCGCACCGAAAAAACCTCTATCACAGCGGTACCTCCCGTGCAAATACCGCAGAAACCCTCCTCCTGATAGGCCTCGTGTTCGCTTATCGGCAGAGACGAAATATCGGTATATATTTGGAATTTAGGATGCATGCTGATTTTATTGCATTAAATATACGACATTCGCCTTCCCCGCACCTCTTTAATGCAAAAATTGAACTCGAATGGCAAACTTAAGTATCAAAACTCAAAATCGCACCGGAGAGGCGGCATAACGCGAAAGCGCATATCATGCTCCGCCGCAGGAAATTTCCCGAACGGGCAAAATCACGCTCCTTCTCAAAAAGCGGCACCGCCCGAACAAATCTGCGAAAAGCAAACCGCCGCAGAAGGGCATGGCAAAAAAGAAAAGGAGTCAAAACCTTGACAATCAAAGTTTTGACACCTTAATCAGTACCCGGAGCCGCATTTGAATATATTAAATTCTATTAAACTTAAATAGAGGCAAGAATGAATAAATTTATATTTATTTTATTTATTATCAATAGTATATAAATATTTAATCATTTTACCAGATAAATTCCGATTGAACATATTTTAGCAGATGTGGGGAAAATGTGGGGAATTTTTCGTATTTTTGCTCTGTCAATCCGGAATCTGGGTACTATGAAAATAACTCTCATCATCAAAAAGAGCGTAAAACGCTATGATACAGAATCGAAGGCGACCATTTACGCACGTCTGCGGGATGGCAGACAGGTAGATATGGTCGCACCGACCCGGCTCACCATCAATCCCAATCTTTGGGATGACAAGGCCGAACAGGTCAAAAGCAAAATCGTTTGCGACGACGAAATGCGTTCCTATTACAACGATGAAGCCCGCAAACTCAAGTCCTACCTCGAAAAAGCCTATCAGTCCCGACAGACGGCAGAACCGCAGAAAGAGTGGCTGAAAGAGACTTTGGAACAATATTACAATCCGCAAAAGTACAATGTCGAAACGGCCACGGAAGAAACGGCCAAACCGACATTGATCGCATTGTTCGACGAATTTCTCGAAAAGCACCGTCTTTCCGATGTCCGCAAAAAGAATTACCGGGTCATCAAACGAGGATTACAGCGGTATGAACTTTATATCCGGACAACCAAGAGGGGGCAAAAAGCATTCGTATTGGACATCGATCAAGTAACGGCCGACACCTTGCGGGATATTTGGGAATTTTTGGAAAATGAATACCGCTACTGCGCTCTTTACCCGGAAATCTACGAAGCTATACCCGAAGCACGCACGCCGCAACCCAGAGGAAAGAATACGTTATTGGATTGTTTCTCGCGCATCCGAACTTTCTTCTACTGGTGCAACAGCAACAAAAAGACCCGGAACCGACCGTTCGACGATTTCCCGTTGGAGGAATGCACATACGGAACGCCTTATTATATCACGGTCGAGGAGTTGCACAAGATTTACGGCACGAATCTGATGCGGCATCCGCAACTGGCCGTTCAGCGCGACATCTTCGTTTTTCAATGTCTGATCGGCTGCCGGGTGGGTGATCTGCTGAAAATGACGAAATCGAATCTGATCGACGGAGCCATCGAGTATATACCACGCAAGACCAAAGAAGGGCGGCCGCTGACCGTGCGGGTTCCGCTGAATCAGACAGCCAAAGAGATCGTATCCCGTTATAAAAGTCTGGACGGCGACAAACTGCTACCGTTCATCTCCGAGCAGAAATACAATCTGGCGATCAAGCGGATTTTCAAAGCCGCCGGATTGAAGCGGTTGGTTACGGTCATAAACCCCACTACTCGCGAAGAAGAAAAGAGGGTGCTTTACGAGATCGCCTCGTCGCATCTGGCCCGCCGGACATTCGTCGGAAATCTGTATAAGCAGGTCAAAGACCCCAATTTGGTCGGAGCTTTGAGCGGACATAAGGAAGGCAGCAAGGCTTTCGCGCGTTACCGCACCATTGACGATGAAATGAAAAAAGAATTAGTAAATTTGTTATCGTAAAGGAGATGATTGCGTCCGCAGCGCGGTCGGAATGCAACGAACATTAGCCCGCAATCATAAATCACATTAAACAGTGATTTTATTTGACTTATTCATAAATTGCGCTATATTTGCATTAAAATCACATCAAATTGGGATTTATGAACAAAATCGGAAATGCAATAAAAGAGCGCCGAAAGATGTTGAAAATAACGCAACGGACACTTGCGGAATTGGCCGGTGTGGGTATCAATACGCTCACAAAAATTGAGCGCGGAGAAGGGAATCCCACGATCGAAGTTCTTGAAAAAATACTCGATACACTGGGGCTGGAACTACAAATCGGAATCAAACAGCGGAATGAATTATGAGACAAGGGGCAGTATACATGAATGGCAAGTTAGCCGGCATATTGACAGAAATATCGCCGACTGAATATGTTTTCAAATACGATGATACATACTATGCTGATGATATGCAGCCAGCCGTCAGTCTGACATTACCCAAAACACAACAGGAGTATAGATCAGCCTATCTGTTCCCCTTTTTCAGCAACATGCTTTCCGAGGGCCGCAACCGCATCGTTCAATCCCGCATGCTGCATATCGATGAAAACGACCATTTCGGCATTCTGCTGGCAACAGCGCAAACGGATGTTGCCGGAGCAGTAACCGTAAAACCCCTATAACAATGAACCCGATTACGATTTGCCCGTCCACATTGGCCGAAGGATATGACAGCTACTCTCCGATTGCGATAAAACATCTGTTCGACGGCCGGCAAGTGTCTCCATTTTTGGATTATACACCCATTGATGACGACAACAATTCCGCAGCCCAAGAAGAGTTTCTGCACAATCAGGAGCGAATCTCGCTGTCGGGAGTACAACCCAAATATTCGATGATCGTTCGCAACGGTAAACTGGCTTTAACTCAAAAAGGCGAACAAGGCCACTATATCCTCAAACCGAAGTTAAGCGATTTCCGCAACCGGATATATAGTTCCGCGAATGAGAATCTGACCATGCAAATCGCGTCACAGGTATTCGGAATCGAAACCGCCGCAAACGGACTTTGCTTTTTCAAAGGAGGAGAACCGGCTTATATCACCAAACGGTTCGATGTCAAACCCGACGGCACAAAGCGCAGAAAAGAAGATTTCGCATCGCTCGCCGGACTGACTACGCAAAACGGCGGTAAGAATTACAAATATGAGTACTTGACATACGAAGAATGCGGAGAGTTAATTCGACGATACCTGCCCGCATGGAAAGTAGAGACCCTGAAATTTTTCGATCTCATCATATTCAATTTTCTGATTTGCAACGGCGACGCCCATCTGAAAAATTTTTCGGTACTCGAAACCGAATCAGGCGATTTCCGTCTGTCCCCGGCATACGACCTGATAAATACCAAACTGCATGTAGACGACCGGATATTCGCTCTCGACAAAGGGTTGCTGAAAGACAATGCCGCCGAATCTATGCCTTATGGAATGACCAACAGCACAACTTTCCGGGAATTCGGCAAAAGATTAGGGCTCCCCGACAAAACTATCCGACGGGAACTCGACAAATTCTGCACCTCTTATCCGCTTTTAGATACGCTGATCGCCAACTCCTATTTATCCGATGAATTGAAAGAGAATTACCGGAATATGTATCTCGGACGGCGGGATTCTTACCTGAAAATCGGATTGTAACAGGAAACGACTTATGGGCCAGCAAGAATACGAGGCTTTCAAAGCGAAGTTACGGGAATGGATGAACACCCACCCCGACGAATACGCCGCATTCGAAGAGGCGATGAACGCCCGTGACTATGCAGGGTGCCAGTCGGTCATATTCCAAGCCATGTCCCTTATCCCCCGGTACCGGCGCCTCATGTCCGACAAAGCCAATGAAGGACTGTTCGAGCATGTCGATGAGATCGAACAGGCGGCCCGACAACACGACCTTGCCGGCAAGATCATCCGGGAGTGCGAACAGCCCGGCAAGGATTCCACCCTTCCGGCGATGCTTTGCTGGCTCTACTTCGGCAAGAGTTTCGAACGGATGGTGGAGCGTTGCGAAGAACTGCGGCGTTCGCCCGATCTGGGATTCTTGCAGAAAATGACCATGAGTGCCACGATCAAACTGCTAATCTCCCGCTCCATCAAATTAGAACTGCGCACCAAGCAGGATTGGGATGCCCACCGCGAAGCGATACGGCTGGCCGAAAGCGACCGAGTGCTGGAATGGGCAACGGGCACTCTTCTTGTCGAAGATGCAGGTGAAAAGAGGAAGCCCGGCAGGCCGAGCGCAGCCAGATCATTGGTGGAAATGTTTTCGCCAATTGTCACACATCCCGCTGAGTTGCGAAGAAAGATCGGCGAATACCTCACGAGGAAACACACCCAGACCGACATCGCACGTCTGAAGATCGCTCTCGATGAATTACGCTATCTGGTGGTTCCAATCAATATCAAGCCATTCCGCAATGCCCTGCAAGCAGAATACGGATCTGACATCCGCATCGTCCACGAGCGGGGCATACAGGAAGCATACAGCCGCCTGACGGAACCGTTGCTTATCGGATCGACCGTCTGCAGTCGGGGCAGCGAAGCCCTCGTCATCCGGGAAATAAAAGATTTTCTATCGCAATAAGGCTCGTCAAATTCGTCTTAATACAACGCGAATTAAACGCTTAAATATCGTTCAATCATAACATTATATTTGCGCCGTCGCTCGGATTTCCGGGCGGCGGCGCTGCTTTTCCCTCCGCCGGAATGTTGCGCCTCATAACGGGCGGAAAGCAATGTATGAAAGATTTATTATCCATCCTCCGGGATGCTCCGGGCAGCATCCGGCTGGAGGTAAGCGGCGAGGATCTGTTGGCTTTCTCCAAAAGCCTTATCGACCGCGCCAAAGAAGAGTTGGCTGCACAAGTCGCCGAAGCCCGCAAGGAACGTTACCTGACCAAAGAACAGGTCAAAGAGCTATGCGGCGTTTGCGATGCGACGCTCTGGCATTGGAACCGCAAAGGATATCTGAAAGCCGTTAAGGTCGGGAACAAGGTTCGCTACCGCACCTCGGACATTCAACGGATTCTCGGCGAGCGCGATGGCAAATAAGTCGTCAGACAGCGTTGCAGTCCCCGGCAAGCAGTCCCGGAACGAGCGTATCGAGGAGTTCCTGCGGGAGCATTACGCCTTTCGCTACAACACGGTCAAAAGCCGTGCGGAGTTCCGCAGCAGCGACGGCGAGTTCCTCCCCGTGACCAAATACCGGCTCAACTCCTTCCGGCGGGAGCTCGACCGCACCATCGGCATCTCCACCTCGGCGGAGAACCTGCGCAGCATGCTCGAAAGCGACTTTTCCGAGCGTGTGAATCCCGTGCAGGCGTATTTTCATAAACTGCCGCCGGCAACGGGAACGCAGGCCATCGACGAACTGACCGCGACCGTCACTGTGCGCAACGCCCGGCATTGGTCGGAGTACCTGACCAAATGGCTCGTCGGCGTGGTCGCCAATGCGATGAACGACCTCGGATGTCAGAACCATGTCTGCCTGGTATTGACCGGCGAGCAGGGAAAGTTCAAGACCACATGGCTCGACAACCTCTGTCCCCGCTCACTCGCCAGTTATCTTTTCACGGGAAAGATCGACCCACAGAACAAGGACGTGTTGACGCTGGTCGCCGAATACCTCTTCATCAACATCGACGACCAGCTGAAGACGCTCAACAAACGGGATGAAAACGAGTTGAAGAACCTCATCACAGCTCCTTCGGTCAAATACCGGCGGCCCTACGACGTCTACATCGAAGAGTATCCCCACTTGGCGAGCTTCATGGCCTCGGTGAACGGGAACGACTTTCTGACCGATCCGACCGGCTCGCGGCGCTTCCTGCCCTTCGAGGTGTTATCCATCGACATCGACCGGGCGATATGGGTCAATATGGATCGGGTATATGCCGAAGCCCGAACACTCCTGAGCAACGGATTCCGCTATTGGTTCGACGACGCCGAAATCGAAGAACTGCACCGGGGAAACGCCGCATTCCATGTCCAGACCATCGAATACGAAATGCTGCTGAAAGGGTTCGAGAAACCTCCGGAACATGCCGTCACGGATTGCTTTATGACCACCGTGGAGATTCTGGACTACCTGCGCAGCTATTCATCGCTGAACCTCTCCGAGAAACGTATGGGTGAAGCCTTGCGCAAGGCTGGGTTCGAGCGCCGCTCGAAACGTGTCAACGGAAATCCCGTCTACGGCTGGGTCATCGAGAAGATCACACCCAATCCTTTCGTCTCTTACGGATTGTAGTTACTACGCTACTACACACAGCTGCAAAACATTGAAAAAGAACACGCAGGCGTGTAGTAGGATGTAAAAACACACCTTACTGCATCTTACGACGCTACTACGTCAATTACTACGGTAGTAAGGTGACATAAACTTGGTTACTACACATAGCGAATTATTTATCAAACGATTACGCAAATGTAGTAGGTAGTAAGGCAATATCGGCAAACTTCGAAAAACAAAAATTATGAATGATCTGAAAAATATCGGCATCCGGCAATTCCTCGCATGGCGGGGCATTCTGCCCAAATACGAACGAAACGGTTACGACATGTATCTTTCACCCTTGCGGGAAGAACGCACGCCGAGTTTCAAAGTGGACTACGTGCAAAATCTCTGGTACGACTTCGGACTGGGCGAAGGCGGCACATTGCTCACCCTCGTGATGCGGTTGGAGCGGTGCGACAGCCGTGAAGCCGTCCGACGGCTGCAAAACGGTGAAAAAAGGGACGCCGGTTCCGTTTCTCTTTCACCGGGTGTTGGCGAGCGTCCAGCTGCCGGAGGTCCCTTGCCGGTCTTGCGTCCGGCCACCCTTCCCGCGTTCCGCATCCTCTCCGACGCTTCGCTCCGGCATCCGGCATTGGTCGGTTATCTCGCCTCGCGCGGCATCGTCCCGCCGGTCGCCGCGGCATTCTGCCGCGAGGTCCGTTACGAGATAAACGGCCGCGCCTTTTTCGCCGTCGGGTTCCGCAACGATGCCGGAGGGTGGGAGCTCCGCTCCGAGCGGTTCAAAGGCGGCTCCTCGCCCAAACATATCACCACCATCGACAACCGTTCCGATACGGTAATCGCTTTCGAGGGATTTATGGATTTCCTCGCATATCTCTCGCTGAAACATCCCGAACGACTGCGCATCGACGCCGCGGTTCTGAACTCGGTCGTCAACCTGCCCAAAGCCATCCCGTTTCTCTCCCGGCATCCGGTGATTCACGCCTTCTTTGACAACGACGAAGCCGGGCGTAAAACGACCTCCGATCTGATCCGTCTTTGCCCCCGCAGCGAGGTAATCGACCAAAGGCATTTTTACAGCGGGCACAAGGACGTAAACGACTATCTGATCGCCCGCATAAAAGACCGACCTAAGACCACGAAAACTATATCCGATAAGCAAGATCACTCTTGTCGGAATAATCTGCAAGCTCTGAAAGCGGAAAGGGCGGAAATTGAACCACCGTGTCGGAAAGGGGTAAAGATTTAAGGAAGGCAAGGTTGTGTTTTCGTAGACGAAAACTGCGCCTTCCCCGCTGGCCGGCGTAAAATCCCGCTGGTCTGAACAACCTATATAGCATGAACAATCTATCGAAACAACCTGTCATGGAAACACCGAAGAAAACATACAGCAAACAGGGCGGTCGGCCGAAAGTCGGCATCGGCCGCATCTGCAAATACGTCGTCAGCACACGACTCAGCCCCGAACGGAAACTCCGATTCTCGGCCCTTTGCCGCGAGGCCGGGCAACCGCCGGCCGAAGTCCTGCGCCAGCTGATCGACCGAGGAACGGTGAGGGCGCGGATCACCCGTGAACAGCTGGATTTCATGGCCCAACTCAAGGGCATCGCCCGAAATCTGAACCAACTGACCCGGCTGGCCAATGCCAAAGGTCTGGCGGCTGTCAGGGTACGGCATGCGGCGATCGTCACGGCCATCGAAAAACTCCTGAAGCAGATATGCGATGGTCGGTAAGGTAATATCGGGATCGTCTTTTTCGGGGACGGTAGGCTACGTGATGAAAGAAGAATCCCGGATATTGGAAGCCGAAGGCATCATGCCTCCGGAAGTGAAGGACATGGTGCAGGACTTCAAAGACCAGACCTTATTGAATCCGCGGCTGAAAAACACCGTCGGGCATATCTCGCTGTCTTTCTCACCCAAGGACGCTCCGCGGATGACCGACGCCCTGATGACGCAGATCGCAAAGGAGTACATGCAGAAGATGGGCATCACCGATACGCAATACCTATTGGTGCGCCATCTCGACCAGCCCCATCCGCACTGCCATCTGGTCTACAACCGGGTCGGGAACAACGGGCAGACCATTTCGGACAAGAACATCAAGATTCGAAACGCCAAGGTCTGCCGGGAGCTGACCGAGAAGTACGGATTGTATCTCGCACCGGGAAAGGACGACGTACGGCGGGAGCGGCTGCGCGAACCCGACAAGACCAGATACGAAATCTACGATGCGATCAAAGGCTGTCTGCCCAAATGCAAGAACTGGAACGAGTTGGAAGGTAAATTAAAGGAACAGGGCATCGGCGTCCGCTACAAGTATTGCGGAAATACCGACCGCAAACAAGGGGTTTTGTTCTCGAAAAACGGCTTCGAGTTCTCCGGATCGAAGATCGACAGGGCTTTCAGCTTTACGAAACTCGACAACCGGTTCAACAATATTCAACAACAAACCCAACACCGGGCAACGCTCTTCGGGAACCTCTCGGCGGCGGCAGGCAATTACCGTTCAGCATTTGCAGGGTTGTTCGGCGGTATGGGTAGCAGCGGCACGCGCGAAGAGCCGTCATCGGTAAACCTCGGAAAGGCAGGCGGGATTCCACTGCCGCCGGCCGATTCGCCCGGCGGAGTGTCCGCCAAGCAGTTACAGCGCAAGCCGGGAGAAAGCCCCGAAAAGTATATAGCACGAATCACGGCACTGCTCAACGCCGCGGCCGAGGCGATGGCCATCGCTGCGATGGAGCACCGCCGCAGGATGGAAGAACAGAAAAGAAGAGCCAAAATAAAACTGTAACCGAATTAGAAAATCTCAAAAATCATGAACGACGAAAATAAGATCGGACTCTCGATCGAAATGTACGAAGACCTCAAAGAAACGCTCGTCAAGGCTGTCAAAAGCACCAAAGCCAACGCGGGTCTGGAGAATGCACAGCTGGAACGGATCGAGCGGCTGATAGAGGCCACGGAGCTCTCGCAGGGGCAGGTCGCACAGATGCTCGAACAACTGCAACGGCATACGGCCTTGCCGGGAGTAAAAACCGAGCAGGAGCGGGAATTTACCGACAAATACAACGCTCTGTTGGCGCAGTTAGCGGGTAGGCTGGAGGTGATCGACAAAGAGATCAGGCAGACACATACATTGATAGAGCAGGTGAGGCAAGCTGTCGAAGCAGCGGTAAAGCCCGAAAACCTGCCAGTGCGGGAGCACCGGCATACTTATACGCTCGATATCAGTTCTTCGAAAACATTTTTGACGATGTTCGTCATGCTGGGATGTATTTTCCTGCAAGGCGCATTCATTTACCGAATCTCAGAGAATAATCGGCTGTTAGCTGCGAACGACCTGAAATACCGCTACGTGAAAATGCGTGGTGAGATCAAAGAAAAGGAGCTTATGGAGTTGGAAACGATATTCAGGGATGAGCAGCACACGGCCATACGCGATACCGTCCGAAACCAAGTTGAACGGTACAAAGAAGCCGTAAGGCGGCGGGCAGAACAACTAGAGCGGGCTGCAAGCAAAGAGCGCAAAGCGAAAAAGCTACTTGATGATGCAGCACAGTTGCGGGGAAAATAATTTATTTTCCCCGCTATAATGATTCGTTAATTTTGATTGACCACCTCCATGTTGTTTTGAAAATCAAGCAGTTGTGTTAATCTTGGATTTGTGGGCGTAAATGGTTTGGAGTCAATAATATAGGGGCGAACTTTTGCGTTTTAAAAATACGCATAAAAAAGCCCCTGTTCTTGAAAAGAACGAGGGGCAAAGGATTTTTTGAGGGGGCTGTGTGGGCCCCGGCATGATTGCCGTCCGCAGGCATCGCCCGTTATTTCAGCTTGCAGAGTTTGCGGTCTGCGTCGGTTGCCTCGCGTATGGAGATTGCAAAGCCTCCGCCGCGCGCCATCTCCACGTCGAGTTCCGTGCGTTGTCTGACCTTCCCGGTGCGGATGACATATGCCTGCGGATTGGTCTGGTAATCGGCATCGGGGGCATCGGCGTAGAGCGTCGCCACGTACTCCTTACCGGGATCGAGGTAGTCGAACGGGAGCGTCACCGTACGTCGGTTCTCGTCCGTCACGCCGCCCACGAACCACTCGCCCGTGTCTTTGGCCTTGCGCGCCACGACGATGTAGTCGCCCGGTTCGGCCAGCAGGTAGCGGCTCTCTTCCCAGTCCAGTGCGACGTCCTCGATGAAACGGAACGCATCCATGTATTTCTCATAGTGCTCGGGCAGGTCTGCCGCCATCTGCAGCGGCGAGTACATCGTCACGTACAACGCCAGCTGGTTGGCGAGCGTCGCGTTGACGTGCGAGTGGTTGCCGGGGTTGACCTCCGCGACGTCCATCACGAAGATGCCGGGCGTGTAGTCCATCGGGCCGCCCTGCAGGCGCGTGAAGGGCAGGATCGTCACATGGTGGGGCTTCGAGCCGCCGAACGCCTGGTACTCCGTGCCGCGTGCCGACTCGTTGCCGATCAGGTTGGGGTAGGTGCGGCAGAGGCCCGTCGGGCGCACCGCCTCGTGGGCGTTGACCATGATCTTGTGGTCGGCGGCCCGGCGGACGGCATAGAGGTAGTGGTTGTTCATCCACTGCCCGTAATGGTGCTCGCCGCGGGGCAGGATGTCGCCCACGTACCCGCTCTTGACCGAGTTGTACCCGTATTTGTCCATCAGGCGGTAGGCCGCTTCCATGTGGCGTTCGTAGTTGCGCACCGAAGCCGACGTTTCATGGTGCATCATCAGCCGGATGCCTTTCCCGTGCGCATATTCGTTCAGTGCGGCGATGTCGAAATCGGGGTAGGGGGTCACGAAATCGAAGACGTAATCCTTCGTGTGCCCGAACCAGTCCTCCCAGCCGACGTTCCAGCCTTCGACGAGCAGCTGGTCGAACCCGTGTGCCGCCGCGAAGTCGATGTACCGCTTCACGTTCTCGTTCTCGGCGCCGTGGCGGCCGCTGGGCCTGCATCGGGCGTAATCCGTCACGCCGAGCTGTACCGACGGCACGTCGCGCGTATAGGCCCAGTCGCTCTTGCCGGTGATCATTTCCCACCATACGCCCATGTATTTCACGGGCTTGATCCACGAGGTGTCGTCATAGGCGCACGGCTCGTTGAGGTTCAGGATCAGCTTCGAGGCGAGGATGTCGCGGGCGTCGTCCGAGACCGTCACCGTGCGCCACGGGGTATGGCAGGGCGCCTGCATGTAGCCTTTCCACCCCTGTGCGTCGGGCGTAAGGTGCGAGGTGAAGATGAAATTCCGGTCGTCCAGGTCGAGGTGCATGCACGCATAGTCGACCAGCGCCGCTTCGTGGATGTTGATGTAGAGCCCGTCGTCGCTCTTCATCTGCAGGGCCGTCTGTACGCCCGTGGGCGAGAAGGGCGTCTGCGACGAGTTGGGCGTGATGGCGCCGGGCATCAGCTCCCGTATCTGCGAGAGTTTCGACTCCGTGTAGTCGTACTCCTGCGTGTCGTAGTCGCCCGGGATCCAGAACGCCGTGTGGTCGCCCGCCATGGCGAACTGTGTTTTCTCCTCGCCGATGACGAAATAGGTCAGCGACTCCTGTTCGGGGAATTCGTAGCGGAATCCGAGCCCGTCGTCGTAGAGCCGGAAGCGGATCGTCATGTCGCGGCCTGTCGCGGCCTGCCGCAGCGTGACGGCCATTTCGTTATAGCGGTCGCGGATCTCGGCCTGCTCGCCCCATACGGGACGCCATGTCTGGTCGGACTCGCTGCGGGCCACCTGCCCGAGGGTGAACCCGTCGTAGAGCGATACCGGGCGCCCTGGTTCGCCCTTGCGGATTTCAGCCCCGAATTCCAGCTTTGGGGCTTCGCCGCGCAGTTCGAGCCCCATGCCGCTGGGCAGGATCACGGGGCGCTCCTTGTAATCGAGCGTATAGGTGGGGCGGCCTCCATCCGCCAGGCTGAACTCCAGGCGGAGGCGGCCGTCGGGCGAGAGGAGCGTCTCCTGTGCCGTGCAGGCTGCACCGGCCAGCAGCGCGGAGATATATAAAAATATTTTCTTCATGGTTCGGTCTTGTTATTTACGTTTGAATTCTACGATCAGCGCCTGCCGCGGGCCGACCGTGGTGGTATCGTCCACCTCCGTGGCTTTGCCCGTCAGGACGTTGCGCCCGTCGCTCAGCCCCGAGGCGATCTCGGCATAGTGCGACCACGGCACCTGTTTCTTGCCCCGCGAGTTGTTGATGAAGACGAATACCGCGTCGGTGTCGTCATAACGGAAATAGGCGTAGGTGTTGTCGCGCGAGAGGAAGTGCATCGTGCGGCCGTTGTGGATCACGGGCTTCGACTTGCGCCATTGGAAGAGCCGCTGCGTGTAGTCGAAGAGCCCCGCCTGTACGGCATCGCGCTGCGCCGGGTCGAACAGGTTCACCGCGTCGCCCTCCCAGCCGCCGGGGAAATCCACGCGCAGCCCGCCGTGTCCCTGCGAGAGGTCCTTCGAGGTGAACATCATCTCGTCGCCCGAGAATATCTGCGGGATGCCGCGCATCGTGGCCAGCATCGCCATCGAGAGTTTCAGCCGGTCGGGGTTTCTGCGTACGATGTCGCCGATGCGGTCGGTGTCGTGGTTGGCGACGAAGATCATCATTTTCGACAGGTCATGGTAGACGAAATCGTGCGACAGGCAGTCGTAGACGCGCGTCATGCCCTCGCCCCAGCGGAGCGAGTCGGTGGGCAGCGCCCGGCAGATGGCCTCCTGCAGCGGGAAATCCATGATCGACGGCAGGTGCGAGTCGAAGCCGTCCTTGTTGGGATTGCCGCCCTGCCAGTATGCCAGTTGCGGGATCGACGACGTCCAGCATTCGCCCACGATGTTGAAATCGGGGTATTCCCTGCGTACGGCCGCGCACCACTCGCTCATCGGCACCTTCTCGTTGTAGGGGTAGGTGTCGACGCGGAACCCGTCCAGGCCGGCATACTCGATCCACCACACGGCCCATTGCTTGAAATATTGCAGCACATAGGGATTGTCGAGGTTCATGTCGGGCATCGACGGCACGAACCAGCCGCTCTCCTGCAGGTCGAGGTCGTAGCGCGAAGCGTTGGGATCCATGTTCGTCGAGAAGCAGACGTTCGTCCCGGTGTATTCGGGGAACTGGTGTATCCAGTCCCTGAAAGGCAGGTCTTTCATCCACCAGTGGCCCGTGCCGCAGTGGTTGGTGACGATGTCCATAATCACCTTCAGCCCGTGCTCGTGGGCTTTGCCGACGAACTCCCTATACAGTTCGTTCGAGCCGAACCGGGGGTCTATGCGGTAGTAGTCGCCGCAGGCGTAGCCGTGGTACGAACCTTCGGGTTCGTCGTCCAGCAGCAGCGGCGTGGGCCATACGGCCGTGGCGCCCAGCCCTGCGATGTAATCCAGGTGGTCGATCATCCCCTGCAGGTCGCCCCCGTGGCGGCCGAAGAAGGCGCTGCGGTCGGCGCGCTCCCGCGTGTGGGGCGTCGAGTCGTTCGACGCATCGCCGTTGGCGAAGCGGTCGGGCATCAGGAGGTAGATCATGTCGGCCGTGGTGAAACTCTTGCGTGCGGCCGAGCCTTCGGCGCGTGCCGCGATCTCATAGGGAACCTTGAACTGCCGTTCCCCCTGCGAGAATACGAGGTAGTAGGTGCCCGGTTCCGCGTCGGGTTTCACCTTCACGTCCACGAATAGGTAATTGGGACTGTCGGCTTTGTGGCGGGCCTTCACCCCGACGCCCTGTCCGCCTTCGATGCGGACGTCGTATGCCGCGATGCCGGCCCCGTTGACGAGCAACTGGAGCGGGGTCTGCATTCCCGTCCACCACGAGAGGGGTTCGACGCGGGTAACCTCGCCCGAGGCGTCTGCCACCGAGGCGGGGTCGAATACGGACTGTCCTGTCCCTGTGCAGGAGAGCAGGCCGGCTGCTGCGAGTGTCATGAAAAATCGGTTCAAAATATCGTCGTTTGTAAAGTTAGCAAAAAATCGGTTTCCAGCGATTCCCGTTTCGCCCGGGGCATCCTTGTGCTTCTCATGCGCATCCCCGTGCTTTTCGGATGGTTTACTGTCTATTCCCGTCGGGTGCTATCGGGGTTCCTGTCGCTGTTTCCGCGCATCCCCGGCGCATGTCCGCAACCCTTATCTCCTGTCTTGTGCGAAGACCAGCCACTGCCATGCGGGAAGCACGGTGCGGGTGCCGCCCGTGTATTCCTTCCCGGTGAAGAACTCGCGGCGCGAGCCCTCGAACGGCAGGTCGAATGCGACCTCCTCCGCGCTGAGGTTCGCAGCGACTGTCACCTCGTTGCCGCCGGCCGTGCGGGAAAACAGCATCAGGCCGTCGGGTGTTCGTTCTCCGAGCGGGTATGCGGCCTGCCCGCCGCGTTCTCCGGCCGCGAGCGCCGGGTTCTCGTGGCGCAGCCGGATCAGTGCGGTGTAGAAATCCGTAAACCCGTTATGTTCCCACGCGGGTACGGGGTCTTTCTCGAAGAACTCGAAGCGGTGGTCGAACCCCATCTCCTGTCCGGTATAGACGAGCGGCTGCCCGTTGGGCAGCGTGAAGGTCAGCAACGCCATCACGCGTGCCGCGTCGCCCATGCGCTCGAATTCCGTCCCGGCCCACGAGTTTTCGTCGTGGTTCGAGGTGAACATCAGGCGGAACGCCTCGCGCGGCATGGCAGCGGAGTCTCTGGCGACGTAGGCACGCAGGTCTGCGGCGCTTTTGCGTCCCTGTGCGATGTCGTTCAGCAGGTGGTGCAGCTCCCACGCATACGAGGCGTCGAACGCCCCGTCGTGCAATGCGGGGGCTTCGCCCTCGGCGAGCAGGTAGATGCCGGGGTACTCCTTCCGCAGTGCGGGCAGCGTCTGCTGCCAGAAGTCGATGGGTACCTCGCACGCCATGTCGCAGCGGAATCCGTCGATGCCGCGGTTGAGCCAGAAACGCATGGCGGCCGCCATTGCGGCACGCATGTCCGCGTTGCCGTAGTCGAGCTTGGCGATGTCCGTCCAGTCGTACTGCACGATGGTGTTGCCCTGCGAGTCACGTACATACCAGTCGGCCGGGCGCTCCTCGATCCAGCGGGCATCGGGCGAGGTGTGGTTGGCCACCCAGTCCAGGATTACGCGCAGCCCGAGTCTGTGGGCGTCGGCTACGAACCGGTCGAAATCCTCCAGCGTGCCGAATTCGGGGTTGACGGCTTCGTAGTCGGAGATGGCGTAGTACGAGCCGAGGGTTCCCTTGCGCTCCTTGACGCCGATGGGGTAGACGGGCATCAGCCAGACGATGTCCACGCCCAGTTCTCTGAGCCGGGGCAGGTGGCGTGCGGCCGCCGCCAGCGTCCCTTCGGGGGTGTACTGGCGCACGTTCATTTCGTAGACGACCGAGCTGTAACTCCAGTCGGGGTGGGCGGACGGTTGCTGCGGCCGTGTGCCGCAGGCAACCAGTACCATTGCGAGAAGTAATGCGGGCAACCGTTTCATGGCGAGTCGTTTAGAGCGTGAACACTACCGACGACCAGGCACCCATGAGCAGTTTCGACGAAGCGTCGCCGCGCTGAAGTTTCACTTCACCTGAGACGCCTACGGCCTTGTCCGGTTGGTCGGTAAGGGTCAGTATCTGCTCCTCCCGGCCGAAGTTGTGCACGACGAGCATCCGTTCGCCGTCCAGCTCGCGGTACCAGGCCGCGATGGATTGCTGCGAGGTGTTGCCGTCGTTGTAGACCGGGTGTTTGACCATCTTGCCCTGCGCCAGCACGGGGTAGGTGTTGCGCAGCCGGGCGAACGTGCGGTAGAGGTTGAGCAGCGAACCGTCGTCGTCGGCCTGCGCCTCGACCGAGATCGCTGCGGTCAGCATCTGCATGTCGATCTTGCCCGAGAGGCTTCCCGAAGCCAGTTCGTTGCCCGCCTTGTCCCACAGGATCGGGGTGCGGACATATTCGTCGCCGTTGGATTTGGTGCCCCAGTACCCGAGCTCTTCGCCCTGGTAAATGTAGGGTGCGCCCTGCGCCGTGAGCAGTACGGCGGCCGCCACCTTCATCTTTTCGGCGGACTGTCCCAGGTCGGAGCCCGTGCGATCCTCGTCGTGGTTCGAAAGTTTCGTGGCTTCGATATAATCGCTGCGGTACTGTGCGTAGAGGGGCTGCACGTCGAGGATGTCCTTGACGAAATAGCATCCGATGCCGTTTTGCAGCGCCCATTTGAGCTTGTACCAGAACGTGAATTCGAACAGCGCCGGCAGCCCCCGGTAATAGGGTGCCGCCTTGTCCGCTTCGTCGAGCATCTCGCCCACCATGTAGAAATCGCCCTCTCCGCCGGCGGCCTTGTAGCTCTCGTTCATGCGGTCGTAGAATTTCTTGAGGAACGTG
>ERZ827088.2770-NODE-2770-length-17584-cov-15.016430_pt1 | contig 17584 bp, 16 predicted proteins | sample MGYA00519922_ERZ827088 | MGnify/ENA primary metagenome ERZ827088 (study PRJEB31778, sample SAMEA3449254) | human gut metagenome | biome: human gut; feature: human-associated habitat; material: faeces | place: United Kingdom | collected 2010/2012 ... | reverse complement strand
AAGCCTATACCTACAAGAACTATTACTTCTCTTTAGTAAGTCCATATCGTGTCCTTTTTACGCTCTCCAGAGTATCCACCTCCTTTTTGTCCTCTCCAAAACCCCCTCTATTTGTGATTTCTGGGGGTGTTTTGGGAACCTTTTCCTCCTGGCCCTTATAGATATATATCAATCTGATTGGATTCCTAAAACCCTCCCATTTTGAAACCAAATCCGGGACTTTGATCTCCCCTGGATTGGGGGTGAATCGACGTACTTTATAACGGTCTTTTCCTCGACTGTTTTACGCCCGATTATAAAGCCTATACCTACAAGAACTATTACTTCTCTTTAGTAAGTCCATATCGTGTCCTGCGGGAGGGTTTTAGAAGCATCTACGTGGATAAAATTCCCGTCGATGCCTATCCTCCGGATCCGCAATGCAATGGCTGCCCGGAGGATCTTCATCCGATTGGGGCCCGAGGCACACCGGATGTCCACTGCCAAACCTTCTGTGTGAGCACTGTTGCCGGACCGTCCTTTGGCCTTATCGTGTTCTTTGGAACGATAAGCGCAATTGAGGACGAGAGGGATGCCTGCCTTTTCACGGAGGTCATCCAGTAGATCGAGAAAATCCTGGTCCATGTCTTCAATGGAGCAGGACGGGTTGCATCGCTCGAATTCTTCGGGCTTAAAATACTTACTTGTCTTCATGGCATTCAAAGTCTATTTGAGTTTTCTTGCTGATCGATCTCTCCATGTATGACCGGAGAGCTCTGAACATGGGGTGATCCGAAATGACTGCGGAGTTCTCCAGAAAGCTCCAAAACTCAGTCCCGACCACAAAAGCAGCGAAGAAGTTGGCAAGGTTGAGACCCCCCAAGTTCGGGAGGACATACACGTCAAGCATGTAGGCCATGCCAATACCGATAATGCTGAGCCCCAACTTCCAACACGTGTCCCACATTTTCTTGCTTTTGAACACATATTTTTGATGGGCTCGTTTGTGGCGCTTGTAGTCAGCGATATTTCCAGTTATGAAGTCGACGATAATGGCAATACAGACACAGAGGATAAGGACCTGGACCGGAGCTAAAAGCCCCCAAAACCCTACAATGCTCCCGCATATCCATTTCCCCGCTCTCATGACTTCCTCCTTCATATCTGTTAAACTTATAATTCATTACGTCCTATAATCATTTTACGAGACGGGGACTTCTTGTATTCAGTACATGGAGTCAGTAACCGCAGAGCTTTAAGGTGATTTATAGCCTTCTCGAGGTAGGCTTCCCCGATGTTCCGTGCTTCGTTCGAGCTACGGACGATTATGTTGTCTTCTACTCGAGTGCTGAATTCGCTATCTTTGTACCTCACACCGAAGGCAGTGGGATTGATTGGATTGTTGACGATGAATCGGGAATACGCAATGTATGCAATGGCGATCTTGAGTCCTTCGCTTCGACCATCCCCGGAACAACCACCATCATAATACCCGCCTTCCATGGCGGCAGTGTACTGATCTTTTGTAATGGTTACGTCCCCGTATTGGAAAGGACCGGGGCCGGAAAAGTCTGTCTCGTCGAGCCATCTGTAGAGGTTGGCTCCTATGGCATCCACCAATCTGAGGGTCTCAGCCTCCCGGATGTATGGCTCCAGTCTGGCCGGATCGTTGATGTTCTCGGCTATCGGCCGAACATTCCGAAGGTCGTTAGAGTTGAGTATCATCGGGCATGAGTTTTATAATCTCCTCGTCATAAAGCCCATAAATGAGCTTGAGCATGTTTTTCTTCTGAACAGTGGAGAGCATCTGGTCCCGGATAATCTCCAGTACCTGAGTCATGTTGTCCTTGCCAATTCTGTCTGCTATAGACTCGCCGGCATTGTAAGTGAGAGACTGAATAGCGAAGTCGGGATTTTCCAAAGGAGCCCACCAGTACTCAAAGATCGATACGAAAGTCTCCTCCAGCTGCTGACGCTCCCGGACTGTAACAGAGTTGTAGTACTTGTAGGCATTGGTCATGAGATCAGCCCCAAAGTTAGCCCCCACGTCAACAGCTCGAAGAATGGGAGGCTGCTTGAAGGCTTGACCAATGTTCTCCGGGATGACTCTCTGCGTTACTTCGAATGCTTTGTCATAGTTCTCCCCGGAGAACCTTATGAACTGGGGCACTTCATCTTTTGACTTGCACTGGATGTACCACAATTGTGAAGTGTTCTCATCTCCTTGAAATTTGTTAAGTTCTTCTTGGGTCTCATTCACTTGAGACTCATCTTGAGTCTCGTCCTTGATGTCTACCAAGATCCCAGCTGACAAGAAGTTGGAGCATGCGTTTCTACCGGCTACATTGGCAAGTGCTTCCTCAGTTCTCATGTCCGTCATCTCAGCGATGAATATGGGGATTGGGTAAGAGGGGCTGCCTTCCGAGTCCCCAGAGAAGTAGAGGATCTGGCCATTGTAGTTGTCCCAGCCGCCAGCCTCTTCCACCTGGTTGAGAATGACCCCCGGATCCGGGTTGAAGAGGTGGAACCACTCAATGTCAGACGGTGACCACCGGGACCTCGTCTTGTCTCGGTGACCCCAATCCGGATGGTATGCCGTCCGGCCAATAAACCCATTGTCATCCGCCTTCTCCAGTCGGAGGGATTCGAATGGGATGTGGTGGATCGAGCTGACTCGGAAATTCATGTTATAGTTAACATGAATTGCAAATCCATGCCACACCGTAAAGTCTTTGCAAACCATGCGGAGGATCTTGTCAAGCTTCTCCCCTTCTTTGTTTACCCGTAATCCGTAAATGCCGGGATCTTTGAATCCGTGACCGTATACGAAGTCATTGTATATGCTCAAGCAGGCATTGCCAGTCTTTGAAGCCTGAACAATCTCGCTGACCGTCTGGGGAAAATCATTGGTATCTCCGTATGTCTGGATGCCATATTGCCTCCAGTCCCGGGATACGAACTGAGGAGCTGATTTGATCTGTGCGACTTTCATACTGGCGTAATTTTAATAGTAGGAGGGACGGGAAGCGACCCCGTCCTATTACCAGTCCTATTTGGACCCTCCTTTTTCGGCTCCCTTCTTGGGAGTTTCCGAAACGGGATTGACTACACGATTGTAAGCCTCTTCGATCTCCCCGGCAGACATTTGCGAGTCTGCATAGGCTTCTTTGATGGCTTCCAGATCCATCCCGGCGTCGATGAACTCCTTCACCTCGGTGTCGATGTCGGCGGTCTTCTCCTCGGTCTTCTCCTCGGTCTTCTCCTCGGTCTTCTCCTCGGTCTTCTCCTCGGCGGATGCTGAGTCGAGAATGGCATGGATTGCCTCCATGGCTTTGAAGTACTCATCGAGCTTGGCGTTCAGCTCGATCTGTTTCTTGTTCAGCTCTTCGAGTTCGGCTTTGACAGAATCGATCTGCTTGCTCAGGACCTGAGCCTGACGCTTTTTGATTTCCACGTCCTTGTCCGGCATCTCCTTGCCATAACGAGACATGAATTTCTCCAGTCGGTCGTTCAGGTCTTCGGGAACTCGGGTGAAGTACGAGATCGCATCCTTGTTGAATGCGATGTGGTACAGGCAGAGATCCTCCGTGATGTTCCTCGGGGTGAGGATCTTGCTGAACTCTTTGTTGATCGGGTCATGGAGCAGAGTACCTGCTCTGAGTTCGTAATCGGGGTGTGCTACATTTTTCATTTGTTGTTCTGTTATTCGTCTTAATGCTAAGTCGGCTTCGATCAGGCAGAAGCCGCATCGGGAAACTGACTTATTCAAAAAGTATCGAGAAAGTTCATCTACTTCTCGATGGAGAGCGGGGTTCGTTTCCAATTCCAATGTATGGGCCCGATAGGCTTCGCCTTTCAGGGACCCATACTTGGATTGGTAAGCTCTCAGTCTTTCGAGCATGTCAGTCATGAGTGCTACGGATTAGATCCTTTGGTCAGAAGCCCGTTTACCATGAGGTCTGTGGTGGCTTCGTCCGTGTCGAAGAGGCTCATCGGGAGCGAACCTTCCTGAGCGATGGTGCCGTTGGCCAGAGTTACCTGGTATGCGACGCCGTCGGTCATTTCGGTAGTGACAGTGATTTCGGTGAGCTCCAGACCCGAGTCCCAGCCATACACCTCGTACTTGGTGTCCCCGTCGTTTCCGGTGTCGTTGTTCTCGACGATAGCGATGACGCGGGCATTGGTCAGGCCGTTTACGAACTTCTTGGCTGCTTCCGACTTCTTGAAGATCCGGACAACTACGTTGTGCTGGTGAGTCTTGAGGTACGTGCCAGCATTGATGGTGTCCGAGCCTACAGTTGCGTTGGGCAGCGAGTCGACTTCATAACCAGTGGCACCAGTCTTAAGGATGAGCGAAGAGATAACGTTGTCAGTTACAGCAGACTTCGATTTGTCGACGTCCGAGTAGCTGAGGAGAATCACCCTGGCGGTGGTGCCGGCGATTGCCGGCTTACCACACACCTGGTTGATGAATCCTGTTTTGATTTTAGAACAATCAAGTCCTGCCATTTTCTTAGATTTTTAAGGATTAGATACCTACCGAGAACAGTTCCGGGTTAGTGAGCTTGGCATCCGCCTGACCCATGAGTTCTACGTAGACTACGCGGTCTTTGTTTTCGTACCAGATCCGCATCTTCTCGAAGCTGTCGATTGCATCGACACCTATGCCGAGCACGCTCTTCGAGGTGAAGAGAATTCGATGGGGATTGTTGAGCTTCTGGCCAGTGTCTTCCGACGTAGCGATGATCTTGTCCCAGATGGGCATTGCGATGACAGGGATGCCATTGAAGCTGAGAGCCTCCATGCCATTTATCAGAGCCAAGCGAGCCGACTCGAGGCAGCAAGCGTCCATAAGAGACTGCTGATAGGCATCGTAGACAGACTGGGTAACGAGGATAAATTTGTCAGACTGCTGACGGAGCAGAAGCGGGGCACTGAACACGACCGACTGAATGTATTCCTTGGCCTTGGCCGGAGTAAGCTTCTGAGCTGCGTAAGATTCCTCGGCATTTTCCGTAATTGTTGCTCCGCGCTGGGACGAATTGGCTACAGCCTGGGTGGTAATCTGTTTCCAGAAACCATCGATGATGGTGAAAAATTTCAGGTCGAGACCATCCGTAATGATACCGTTGTCGGCAACGTTCTTGGCTTTCTTGTCGTTGAACCAGAACAGGCGGTACCAGAAATCCATAATGGAGCGCTCCAGAACCTCAATGACGATGTTCATGTAGTCCGTATCCGTGAAGTCCGGAATGTCGACGCCGGTGCGGAGAGAGTAAATAGTTGCCGACTGTTGGAGGTCAGTGTAACACTGGGACAGAAGGATCTCCCAGACACCGGGCTCCCACTTCAGCTTGCGGGTGTTGATGTTCCACGGCTGAGGAGTCGGGTTACACCCGGTGTTGACCACGCCGACCATGCCGCCCTCGCCGATGTAACCCACCTCGGTGTTAGTGACGATGTCGGGGAAGACTGTGTGGATGGAGTTGATGTCAGGACCCTGAATGGTGTCCTCCATAATCATCTCCGAGATTGCCTGAATGACACGTCCACAAAAAGTGAACTTATCCATGTCAAGGAATCCGCCTTTTTTATTTGTCATAGTTCCTAAAGTTTTTGAGTTTGACTACTTGAGAATCTTTTTGGCAGCGTTGACCTTCCGGAGCTTTTCGCGGGCTTCGTTCTTAAGGTCGTCTGCCGAGGGATCGGCCTTCTTGTCCCCGGGCAGAACCGTCTTGCGGTTCTTCGGGCGGTAGTTGCTACCGCGGAGGTTGCGGAGTTCGTTCTCCTGCTCCTCGATGAGGTTCGTTGCCTCGTCAAGCATCGCCTCCAGTGTTGCAACGCGGTCCTCGAGAGACTCGGTGTCCTCCATCTCGATGCTGGTGACGATGTTGTCCTCGACAGTAACCACCCGACCGTCTTCCAGAACGACAGTGCCCGACGTCTCGCCATTGGCGAGAGTTGCCTCTACACCTTCGGTCAGATTGTCCTCTTCACCTACGGTCTGGAGAACGACCTGACCCTCAGCATCCAGATAGTCAAAATTGGCGGGAGCGCCTTTCTTGCCATTCCGGAATGCCTTGACCTTGCTCATGAACTTCTCATAAGCGCTTTTTTCGTTTTTTGCCATAGCATTAAAAATTTGGTTTGTGTTGTATGAATTGATTTTGGAAATGAATCCCAAGTCAAGAAGTGATTTGGCATCATGGATGCGTTCCTCATGCATGACATTGCGGAGCCGTTCCCGGTCCTGACCTGTTCTCTCGACATACACGTCAAGAATAGCCTCCTCCTCCAGAGCAAGCTCCTCGGCAATGCTACGAGCATCGTCGGAAGTGAGCCAATCCCCGACCGGCATGTATACCCGATGGATGAGTGCCCGGCAATTCCTGTTTGCCGACCGGTTCTCTGCCGGAGCTGCCAACAGGATGCACACTGCCATCGAGTGGCATCCCCCGACAATATTTGTATATATCGTCCTCCTGCTCATGCGAAGAAGATCGTAAATCTTGAAGCCCTCCTCAACAGAGCCCCCGTCACAGTCAATGTTGATGCACACCTCCTGTTCGTCGGGGTGTTCATCAAGTACCCGGCGGAAGGTCTCCACGGAGCAGATCTCTGAGGTCCCACCCCAAAGCTCCATCATGACCCGATTCTCTTCGGAGTCGATTGCGCCTTTTAAGTTGATGAATATCATGTGCTAGATTATTTCGATACAAATATAGTTATTCCTAATAGATATTGAAATACTATTTGTGCTGGACTATTTAAAAATTAGCCCGGTCTTGAATCTGCACGTAGTTAGCATCTTCCCTCCGGATATCTTCGATTGTAGCAATCACTCTCACCTGGCCAAATGCTTTTTGAATTGCCCTCTCCATGTCAAGCCGATTCATAGGTTCCGACGCCTCAGCGAATGATCGGATAGCATATCCCCCGTCCGATCCAACTTTAGTGAACGGTACTCCGCCACCGAGTTCGTTTATGGCTGACAGAAGAGGCAGGAACATGCGGCTCGACTTCTTGTTAATGATGGTCTCGCCTCCTTCCGCCTCAATGTGCACTCCTCCAGCGGCATGACTGGGTCCCTCAATGTATTTACCTCTTGCGGCTTTCGGCAGAGGAGCTGCCCAAAGAGCTGCCATCTGAACTGCTCCCAAAGCCGCAGCTGCTGCAATGAACGGGATAGCCAAAGGGAATCCCATTTTAGCCGATGCCATGATGGAGATGGCAGTATTGATGCCAATCTCGAAGGATCCCATTGCCCTCTCCCGGATAGCTTGTTCCCGTTCGATTTTGGCCAACTCCTTCTCCTTCTGTTTCTCCATCTTGACTTTCTTCTCGTTGTACTGGGCCTCCGTGATTTGGCCATTAGCGTACATGTTTGCCAATGCCTGCTCCTCCCGGCTGTATTGTTCTTCTACCTCCTGAGCCCGGCGCTCCCCGAGAGCACTGGCCAAGTCATTGAAAGCATTAGCAAAGCCGGATGCCATTTCGGCATACTCCTGGAGCTTCTCGATCCGTTCTTCCCATAAAGCCTCCTCGTTCTCAGCCATCTCAAGTTGGATCTGAGCAATGGCGTCCTCGTTTCCTCGAGCTGCTGCCAACTCTGCCTCCAGATACCTTTTCCTGATCTCATACTTGGACTTGTGATTCAACTCGGCTTGAGCGAGCTCCTTGTCGAGGTCCATTTGCTGGAGACGAAGATTGTTGGCTCGGAGCTGGGCCTCCTGCTCATAGGTTTTCTCCCCGGCAGCTTTCCTGGCTTCGATTTGCTTCTGGAGCATCTCATTCTCGAGCTCCAGCTTCTCCCTTTCGTTGTCCGCTGCCTTCGAGAGGTCCTCGGCATACTGTTCGTTTAGAGTTTGGTTGAACTGGTCAAGTTGCTGTTTGGTAGCGTCCTCGCGGATCTTTTTAATTTCATCCTGGAGGTTTTGTTGGATCTGTTTCTCGAGATCGGCTCTGTTGACCAGGAACTGCTCATAAGCGGCATACTCTTTCTGGTATTCCTCCTCGCTCATACCTCTCACGAACTGGGGAGACTGAATGTTGGCCAGCTCCTTCATGGCGTCCTGGTACTTCTGAGTAACCTGAGCAATCTGCATATCGACTGTGCCTCCGGAAGCTACAGCCAATATGTTTGCTCTCACCCCAGCAAGGTAGTCATTGAGCTGTTTGGCTTGGTTCTCGTAGAACTGCTTGTCAGACCGAGCCATGGCATTCAGAGCCGTCTGATACTCCTTACTAGTAATTTTGCCGTGAGCTTTCTGGAGAGCCAGACGTTCCCGGGCTCCATCCTGAGCTGCCTTGTAGAGCTTTTTCTCATACTCCATCCGGATGGCAATGTTCGTAGACTGGAATGTTGTTTGGAGCCTGAGATCGTCTTCCCGGATCTTCTGCATGGCTTCCGAGTTCTTCAAAGCAACCTCCAGAGCCTTATCGGCAATGGCCTGCTGAGCCTCCCGGTTGGCTGTTGCAGTCTCAAGAGCCAAGTTAGCAATTTCGGCTCCTTCATTCTCGATTGTCCGGAACAGTTCTTGGTATCGGCCTTTCAAATCGTCGAGTTCCTTTTTGGCCTCCTTGTATTTGGCCAAGCTTCCTGACCATGTGTTGAGCTCCTCCTCCTTGGCTGCAATCACCTTCTTCAAGGAGTCGAACTCATCCATTGCAGCCATCTGTCTTTGACGAGCTGCACTCATCCCAATCTCGCGGAGCTTGTTAGCTGTTTTAAGCTGAGCTTCGGCGATCTGTTCCGACGTGGCATGATTGGCTTTGAGATTTTCTATTTCTCTCTTGCCCCGGATCTCCTCGGCTTTGGACAGAGTGTTCCGCTTGGTCTCGATCTGATCCAGTACATACGTGGAGGCTTCGGCAGCTCGATTGTATGCCTCCATTGCCCGGGTTGCTCTCTCTTGAGCTTCCGTGTTACTGTTAAATGCGTTCATAAGAGCAACCACTCCAGCCACCAATCCGCCCACTGCTGCTGCCACCAATACAACGGGGTTGGCAGCCAAAGCCGCGTTCCAAAGCCATGTGGCAGCTGCTGCTGCTTTGGTGAGGATGTTGCTAGCTCCTTGTACGGCATTTTTAGCAGCTATCGCTTTCGTCTCGGCGAGAGTCTGGTTGATGCCAACCAGCTGAACCAAGTTAGATGCAGCTCGATAAGTGGCTTCGGTCTTGGAGAGAGCTGCTTGAAGAGAAGACAAAGAGGAAAGAGCCGTGATGATGGTTATCATCTTCGTCATGGTAGCATTGAGCTCCTCGTTCTCGCTCCCCAGTACCTGAGTGGCTGTGGTCCAAAGGCCCCATACGGAAGTCAAAGCTGACGTGGCGCTGGTAACTGCCTGTATGGTTTCAGTTCCTTTACCAACGTTGGATATAGCTGTATTGACCAGGTCCTCAGCTCCTTTCAGTTCACCAGCTCGTTCAATCATCTCCTTGAACGTCTCAGAACTTGTATCCCCGGACTGAGCCATCTGGATGAGTGTCTGGGTAAGGTCGGAGAGTTCCTGCTTGAGGTTCTCCGTTGCCTTCTCGTAGTTACCAACTGACCGGCGATAGTCCCCGAGTGCCTCCTCCTGAGCTTTGAGCTCCTCGGTGGTTTCTGCAATGCGCTTGCCGAGCTCGGCTTTACGAGCCGCGTCCTGCATTGAGTTGCCCAGCTCTGCAAACTCGGCATTGTCCAAAGACAGCTGGGTTCTAAGTTTTGCTAAACTTGCCTCCTGTTGGTTCTGGAGCTTAATGTTGTTCTGGATTTGCTTCTGGTACTTGTTCGCCTCGCTGTTGATTGCCTTGATCTGGTTGTCAAGCGCATAGTATTCTTGAGCATTCTCCTCAGTTACTTTGCCGAGAGCCTTCTGCTGGTCTCTCAACTCCTGGGACCGGAGTTTCAATTCGGCTAACGTCTTGAGGGCATCCTCAGCTGTTACACGGACGTTGTAAATTGTATTTTTCTGTTCTTCGGCCATATCACATTCGTATTAGGTCTACTTTGGGTATCTTTCCAGCTTGGAAGTTGTTTATTTTCGAAACGTAGAACCAGAACCCATGCTCTTCCAGCCATATCGGGTTGAACAAGTCCAGACTTTGAATGTCGACCGAGTCCAAAAGAATTTGGACCTGTAGGATCTTTGGACTTTTGAGTATATTGTTGATGAGCTTGCCGTAGTACTTAGGAACGTAGTAATTCAACTTTTTGAAATACGCCGTGTATAGTCGTATCTGGGTAGTGGTGTAGCCTACCTTCACCTTGGGCCGCATAAAGTCAGACTTATCTACGTGGACGACCATCGGCTTACTTAGAACATTGTACTCCCAAGTCGTCTCGGTCATTTCCCCGTTCTCCATCCGACCTCTATTGACGGTCCAGATAGGGTAGTTAGCAAGTGTATGATCCGTATTTGTAGTGACCGAATCATAGAGGCTTTGGTTGAGCCCTGCCAAGAACCCAATTTGGAACAGGAGTTTGGTGGGCTGGAGGTTGACGTCCGGGATGCTGAACTTGTACGAGTCAGTAACGTTGTTGTCCTTATTATCCTCAAACTTTATCTCGTTGGACTGGGCATAGCTGGACAATTGGAACGTAAGTTTGGTGTCCTTTCCTTTTATCAGCTTGTCAGACCAATTCTTCCCGGACGAACTTCGTCTGTTGTAAAACTCCTGAATAGAGTATGCTCTTGCTACCTTTGTGTCGGGATTAACGTCGACGGTTAGACCAAACAGCTGGACAAATGCTTTGACTATGTCCCCCAAGCTTTTGAATCCAGTAGAGGCCAGGAGGTCATAGGTTAGTCCGGGTTGGGGCTTATCCCCTGGTGAAGTTTCAGGCACAGGAGGAGCAGTAATGCTGACCGGAAATTTCAGGTTGAACGAACTGCTAGGGTTAGTGATTACGGCGAGAGTTCCAGACACCAGTATGTGCTCCCCTGCCTCCATCTGGATGTCGACCGAAGCGTTGCCAGAAGACCCCGATGACCAGGTCCTTGTCAACACTACAGCACTGGTTCCGTCGTTCTTGTAGTGGGTAACTTTGACTGACACACTACTCTTTTGGATGGCAGAAATATTGGACCACGAGAATCTAAACGTGATGGTCGTGTCCCATAGAGTCATCCAGCTGAATGTTCCAGATTCGGGGCCTATAGTCAAACGTCCGGCGACCGGGTCACTGAGAGTTACCCCGGGGGAGCCTGTCCATATCACCCCGGTCGGGGTGCCAATCGAGGGATTCTGGATCCAGCCAATTCCGGATGCTCTCGGAGCCTTGGGGTTGTCTGCCAAAACGGGGTAAGTGCAAGGCAAAAACATTTCGGTTCGGTCGGCGGAGTCCACGTCGGTCTCGAGACTGTAGCCTGCTCGATCGAAGATCCATGTCACCAAGTCATACCAGTTGAGGTGGGGGTAGAACTTGTCCAACTCATTGACTTGCCTGATTGCCTCCATGGCGAAAGGGGGGAAGTTCGGGTTCTTTTGTAGAGTTGCATACAGCCAAAAGTACAGGACTTTAGCCTTTCCGGAGCCGGAGAGGTATCGCTTAGCCTGTCCCATTGTGTCCGTGTACCACTTGAGGAGGAACATACCATCCCCAGGGTCCTTCGCGTCAGTGTTGTTTAGTGTGTCGAACAGGTCAACGGTTGCCCCGAGGATCTGGACCCCGATCGATGTATCTGATACGTCTACGACGTTCAATACTGCTCCAGCCGGGGATATGAGTGCTCCCTCATAGAATAGTTGGCAAGGAAACTTCATGTATGGCACACCCGAATCTGAGCCAACTTCAAAACTGAATTGGAATGCTTGCTCGTTATGGGTCGTCCTGGGCAGACTGATCCGCTGGGAGTACGAGGCATTCCTGTCTTTCAGCTCCGCCAGATTGTTGATCTGGTAATTCATCGCAGGAGCATCCAGCGGGAGGTCCAGGGACCAGACCTCGCCGTCAATGCCTTTCATGAGTAGTTCGTAGTTCATATTACCACTGAGTTTGTTCGTCGATAAGCTGGAACTCGTAGCTAACAGTGTTCCTGGGAGTCTTGGTGTCCCAAGTTAAGTCCGTGTCATCTACTAGGACTCGTTGCCATGCCCTGATTGAGAAGTTGTACCTTTGAACAAGAGGCGAGAGAGCAATTCCTTTGAGCAAGTTGAAGTCGTTCTCATCAAGCTGTTCTGCTCCTGCTTGGACTATGTTCTTAAACTCCGGAGCTAACTCGCCTCTCGTCTGTGAGGCATAGGGGCCTCTGGAATTCGCTAATACGTATTGGTCTCCCCGGTCAACCTCCTGCGTATACTTCTTGTGTTGCTCAAACATGTAAGTGTCCCATCCGCCTTTCTGGTTTATCCAGCGAATGTAGAATGGGTTGCAAGGTTTCTCCGTATCGATGAATATGATGTTCCATGCTTGAGAAGGGTCTGCTCCTCCAGAAAGACTGAGTTTTACGTAGTTTGCATCAGTACTAACCGTAGTCTCAAATTCGTACACAAGGGGGATGTTGAGTCGGGTAGAAATATCGAATTGTTTTTCGGCAACCTCATAAAGTTTAACCCGAACGTCGATCGATGTAGCGGCATTTAGTGACCCCAAAAACCCTCTCGGGAATAGGGTGACGTAGAACGGATACCCGAAGTATTTTTTTACATACAGATTCCTGTCGTTGTCAGGAACCCGGTCAGTCAGTACGAGTCCTAAGCCTGACCCGGTGAAATTAGCGCTGTAGCCTCGAGCCCTAACTCCCCGGGAGGCATATCGAATATTGAAGTCTCGTTCGCCGATGCCTCTGTAAGCATATGCCGATATGAGACTGTAGTCAATGGCAAAGCCGATGGATTTGTCTATGTACGGAAATATTCTCGATCTGTCGTCCCGGAATCCGGCTTTTGCCAAGAACCTGAGGTCGTATTTCTTCGTCGTCCCGAATCCCGAGTCTCTGTAGATGTTGATGCTTTCAGTTAGTGAGTTCACTGCTTTAACTGGACTGGGGCTATAGTCGACAAAGTTATTCCCGTAGGCCAAACTCATACCTGAGAGAGTAACCTTCACTCCAGCTGTTGCTCCTTCAGTACCTGCAAAAATGACAAGCATATCGCGGGGGGATCCTGCTGTAGAAATTTGCGGTATCTGAAACTTCCACGTCATGTTGTCACCAATTAGTATATCTGCTTTAGCAACCTTAGTGGTAAGATTACCCGAACTGGCTGCTTGGTACAAAGCAACGGTGAGTGAAGTGGCACCCACTCCAACCCCGCGATGAACCCTAAAAGCATACCATTCCCCGGGTACCACCTTTCCACGGAGAGGAATCTTCACAGAATAGTCGTTACTACTACCTCCACTGTTATCAATTACTTCGTCCGCCTCATTGTCTAGAATGTTCAACGAGACCATATTGCCCTCGTCAAAGTTCTGAGTCTTGACCTCAAGCCCAGATGTTGAGTCGTCGGTCTCAACTGGTATTTGCGAATATGCTGAGTATAAAGAATCCTCAGCCGGTTGACTGGTAATTGCCATATCGCGTTATATTATATATCCGTGGTCCATATTGTTGTCAGGAGTGAATGCCTCTTCAATGAGGACCTCCATTGTCTTGTCCAAATGCTGAGCCAGGTACTCCTCGAAGTTATCAGCGGGAGTGTCGACCAAGTCAACATAAATGTGATTGCGGTAAAGCTCTGAGCCTTCTCGTTTTATCTTCCATGCAGTGGCATTTCCGAATCGGACCAGGTCCTTGGGATCCGGGAATGTGATGCCTTTGAGCTTTGCCCACTCCATGATGATCTGTCCCAAATTGGCGGGGATCTTTCCAGGACCTCGTCCCCGGATGAGAGTGTAGAAGTAGTTTGGAGCTTCGATCGTTCCCCAAACTGTTTCCCCTTCTCGTCCCGTCTGGACTGTTATCTGAGCATAGGTTCTGCCGGAGGCTTCCTGCCCGGCGTCCTGTGATGCCCGGATGATCTCGTCCCTCATCTGGGTGAGACCCTCAGCCAATATCTGTTCCAGTCCTACCGCCATTTGTTTCTGGGTTTGCGAGCATTGGCTTTCTGCTGAGCCTTACGCTCCAGTTCCTTGTTCAGCCGCTCCCGGAAGAGGTGACTCTGCAAGTTGGTGAAAAGGAGGTTGTACACCTTCCCGTATTTCCATTCCAGAATCTCATCCGGGTCTTTCGAGTAGTCCTTGGCCAGTGCAGTGATGGTGGCCATCTCGCCAACCGCCAAAGAGAATTGAGCAATGCCGGCTGCCTTTTCCTCGGCACTGGGCTCGTACTTGAGCTCAGTCTGTTCTCGCTCGATCCAATATTTAATGCCCAGAAGAACCTCATACCAGTACTCGACAATTTCGGAGGTGTTCCTGAGACTCCATTTGACGCCGAGACATTGCATGCCTTCTTTCATCTTGTCGATGTCGGTCATCTCCTTGTCAGTGATGATCCGGCCAAGCTCTATGCGTTGGCCGAACGTCATCTGACCGCCTTGTATGTCGATTCGCTGGATCATTTTATGTAGCAATGTTTGAGACTCCAATACTGTTCGGGGATGTCTTCAATTGCTATTGAGTCGACTATAAAATCATATCCGGGGCCCGGGTTGGGGTACGTCACACTCGACTTTTTCCACCCATCCTCTTTGGTCCATAGGTAATCTACTGCTAAGTTGCCATTCCCATCAACAGTAAGTTGTCCAACAAAGTCCATTGATTGCGAGATGGAGAATGCCAATAGAGACAAACCCGCTGCGTGCACCAAAGCTTGGTCCCATGCAGGAGGATAGACCGGCATGGGCAAGTCCTGGCGGTCAAAGAATAGAGTGTGCCCCGACAAGTCAAACCCGGGCTTTACCACTTCGAGGAGGGGGCGCCAGATCTTGTTCTTGTACAGTTCAATGCACCAGTCCTGTTTGAAGGTGAACTCCAGCCCAACGCTTACCTCATTGGCGTCAAACCTGGAAGACGGGTACAGCACCCGGACAGTGTTCATGATTTCCGGATATTGCTTGACCAGCTGAGAGGTCTTGAGCAAGTAGAGGAAAGGCCTGACCATCTGTTCCTCAATTTGATCCTTCAACTCCAGTCGTCCGATGGTGGGCGAGTTCTGGCTGAACTTCGTGTCGCCTTTGTAGGCATCGTTGGCCATCGGCTCAAACTTGCAGAAGTAGACCTGCATGATGGTACGCTGAGTCGGGTAGCCCCGGTACGGGGTATCGTAGTAGCCAGTGGTAGGTTCCTCAACATAGACGAAGTCGGACGAGGTCCGATTGCCGTCCGAGTCTGTAACAAACCTCTCCATCGTGTCCACTTTGACGTTCAGCATCCGAGCCTGGTCACACTCAAAGACGGCCAGAGGATTGACCATCTTGACCATGTCGCGGATGAGGGTTATGATGTTCAGCATCATCGTTTTGTGGGGATTATTATTTTGGCGGACTTCATGCCAGTCGCCTTCGGCTTGATCTCGAATATCATTCGCATGATGAGCATGTCCAGGAAGTCCGGGGACCTTCCGAGGAGCTGCTTCATGGTGTCCTTGGAGATGAGCTCTCGCTTCTGCTCAGCGGAGTTCGTGTTCTTGGACTTGAGGACCGTCATCTCCTGCTTGATTTTCTCCTGAACTTCGGGAGAGCAGATGATGTGGATCTGGCGCTTGTTGATGAGCTCCGCCAGCTTGAATGCGCACTCCGACTTGATGTTGTTGTACGTCTTGGAGTCAATGGCTGACTGTCCTCCATGAAACTCCCGGATGCCTTTCAGGTAGCTCTCCAAGTAGAACCCAAGTCCGTCAGCGTCAGAGACGATGCTGGACCGGGGGACTTTCAGACCGGTGGCCAATTTGGCGATCTTCTCCTCCATCTCCTTGCCTTCCGAGAAGCCTTTGGCGATGGGGATCCGACAGACCATGCCGTCCCAGGTTCCAACCACCCAACTGTCTCTACCTTTCCCGGCAAGGTCAGTGCTAATGAACTGATTGCCCGTCGGGAGTACGAACTCATTACTGAACATGTCGCACACTGCATCATAGTCGACCAGCCAATTCGGGTCATCGTCATACTCCCAGTTGCCAAAAACCAGTCGCTCGATCTGCGACTGGGTCAGGTTCCGGAGAAGCCCCTCAATGTACGTGTCTGGGAGAGTCTTGTTGTCCTGGGGCAGAGCTTTGACGAACCGACGCCAAGGAGGCAGCTTGTTCTCCTTCCATGGCTTGTAGTAGTCCGTGTAGAGGAAATTGTTGGACGGGTTGCAGGTGATGAGGAGTTTGGGAGCCAGCTTGTAGACGTCATTCTTCCATCGACCAATAGAAGCCTGGAGGTTGGTCTTCGCCTCGCGGATAAACTCGCCACCCTCTTCGATCCATCCCCGAGTCATCTGCATGGAACCGAACCTCTCATACATGGGGTCACTGGGGTTATACTTGGCATCGATGAGGTAGATGCGGCTTTTGTTGTACAACTCGAAGAAGTTGTATTGGCCATTAAAGTGGTAGTAGTTCTCCGTGATGCCCCAGTGGGTAAATACCTCGTAGATGGAGGGAATAGTGTACCGGACCAGGTCGGCAGCCGTCTTACGCGCAATAAAATAAAATGTCTCTGGGTAGGTGAGGGCATCGCCGGCTATCAAGGAACACCCGAGGTAGGATTTGCCAGCACCTTTCGTGCCAGCATACAGAATGTCAGTGACTGAATCATCAAGCCATAGTCGAGCCACTTCCTTCTGCTTCTCGTTGCCTTTGGTGTCGAATTGAAGCCGGCGACCCATTTTATTTTACCTCCATTCCTGTTATCTGTTCGAGAGCGATGCCTCCCGTCAGGTTGACATTTGTCTTGCGTCCTTGAAGCACCTGGATGAGGCTGGCAGCGTACTTGCCAACCAGGGCTCCCTCAATTTGCTGGGAATTGATGGCGTCCTCGATGGTGCCACCAATTGCAGCTGCTACCGGATCCCCCGTGAGTTCCCCGTACTCAACAGGATTGATCCCAGCGAACAGCCTGAATGACTCGATGGTCATCGGGCGGGAAATGTAGACGCTGCAGTCGTCGCCATTCTTATTCTTGTGAGCCTGGGAGAAATAGTTATCCTTCATGAATTTGCAATACTCAATGAATGCAAAATAAAGCTCCTCCGCATCGGTGGGCTTTACAAAATCTCCGGCGTCTCGCCTTTTCTGTCCCTCCTCCATATAGGCGAGCGGACTCATTTTATATGTACTTCGTGCCATACCTCAAATATAATCAAACCTTATACAAATTAAAAATTTATTTCTGCACAACAATCCCCGGAGCGTTTGGCCCCGGGGATCTTTAATTTATTCGCTTACGCGAATGAGGGTCACACCGAACCACAGAAACTTGACCGAAATGCCGTTCGGCCAAATCATACCTTCGTGGACCGTGGCGATGGAGAGGGTCCAATTACAGTACTTGGTATTAATCTCCGAGTATAAAGCCCAGTTCTTCCCGAGCTGCTTAAAGTGTTTTGCTTTCATTTTTAAAAATTTTTAATTCCGTATACGCGAGTACCGTCCAGTATTTGTTGGTCGGGAGAAGTCCCAATTTGGCACCAATTCTACTTGACCAATTTGGCACCAATTCTACTTGACCAATTTGGCACCAATTCTACTTGACCAAT